>JACKQG010002054.1_pt1 | contig 26845 bp, 14 predicted proteins | sample 8237621 | NCBI WGS metagenome assembly JACKQG01 (sample SAMN15677084, study PRJNA649215) | marine metagenome | biome: marine; feature: Black Sea; material: saline water; isolation source: suspended particulate matter (SPM) from the Black Sea western gyre | collected 2013-06-09/2013-06-10 | depth... | reverse complement strand
TCCCCTGGTCGTACATGATCAGTTGCATGTCCGACGGGGCAGCCTGAAATCGCCAAACCAACCGGCCCTCCGCAGCGCGCAGGCAATACACCCAACCGTCGGCCGACCCGAACAAACAAAGGCTGTTTGTAGTACCGCCTTCAGGCGGTCTTCGCCTGTGCGCTGTATCATCGTCGACCTCATCGGCACCGCCTGAAGGCGGCACTACAAACGTGCAAATCGTCGGCGGCGAATCGACGCGTCCGCCGGTGGTGTAGCTCCACAATGGTTCGCCGCCAGCGGCGTCGAAGCAGTGAACCGTTTGGCTGTCAACGGCACCGACAAAAACCTTGCCACACGCGACGACGGGAGCGGTCAGCCTACCGCCCACTTCCGTTGTCCATGCGACTTGTACATTCCCAGGCACTTCCGTAGACGTGGAACCGCTACGCTTGACGTCGTGCCGATACGTAGGCCAATCATTGGGATTTGCGGTTGCCGATTGCCGATTGTCGATTTGTTGATACGCCGGGCCTTTCTCAAGGCGACTGTCCGTCCCGCTCTTCGACTCTTCGACTTCTCGACTCTTCGACCTTCGCTCCGGCGCCAGCGCGTTGAACCCGTTCAGCAGTACGCCGGGATAGCAGAAGCACTGGTGAGGCGGCACGTACAGGAGTCCGTCGGCGGGCATGATGCCGAGACGACACGGGGCTCGAAGCCAATCACAGCGGTCGAAGTCCGTCCCTTCGAGGTCCAGAAATTCAACGCCTCGCTTTGGCCACAACAGATAGCGCTCGGTCGCCTTGCTTCGGTAGCAGCGGAAATGGTGACCGAAGTCGATCAGATTCCGGACGGTAACGGTCCGCTTGACTTCGCCTGTCAGCGGGTCACGGCCCTCCTTGCTGACGAGCGTCTCCTCCAAACCGTTGATCAGTACGTTCCGCGGATCGCGCATGCTGAAGTTTTGCGCGGGGCCTCCCGACCATACCAATCCGGATGCCACGAACAGATCCGGCGGAGTTGCCGCGCCGCAGCCCGACGGACTCGGCGCATTCCAAAGCACGTCTCCCGTGTCCGCCGAGTAAGCACGAAGCTCCTTCGGATTCAATGACAGGATTACTTGCTCAAGGGCGACCACGGTGTTTGACGTCACCCATTTTCCCCACCGCCCGGCTCCGGCAGCGGTGCTTTCCGCCCGCCAGAGTTCCTTGCCTGTTTCGAGATCGACGCACACAAGCGCGTCGTATGTGTGGAAGCAGACTCGATTGCCCCCGACCGCCAGCGTCAACGGTAGGATCTTCTCCGCGTCTTTCCTCCACAACAGTTCGCCCGTGTCCGCTCTGATCGCCACGACGGTTTCGCTGGCAGCCTTTCCCTGGTTTCTTTCGAAGCCCGTGGCCGGAATCTCTCGAATACACAGCACCAGCACGTCATCACGGTGGAGAATCTCGTCGGTGCCCTTCGTATTGTCGAACGTGTCAAGCTCTTCGCCCGAAGCCGCATCCAACACACTGAGCGGGGATCGAAAGCCGAGCGTCGCATACACGCGATCACCCGCTGCCACCAGTCGCCGTGGAAGCACCACGGGGGACTGGAGACGTTGTGCACCAAGCCTCCACCAGTCCTTGCTCTCCAGGTCCGACTTCTTCCATTGTCTCCAGCCCCATTCGGGCAAGGGACACTTCCACAGAAGCACGCCGCTGAAGGCATCTCGTGCAACCAGGAACCACCGGGAGGGAAGCCGCTTGTCAAGGATCCCGGTTAGCCCTTCGTCCAAGATGTAGAAGATTCGCCCACCCGATGAAACCAGTGCGCTGACGCTGGAGTCCATCTCATGACTCCGGCAGAACAGGGGCCGCGCGACCCATTGCAGGTGCCGCGGCGGGCCCACGAGCGAGTCGTCGGCCACCGCGTTCCCCGAAGCATCGTGCAGGTAGTGGGTCCACTGGTCGATTGTGTCGGGCCTGGGTTTGGTGAACTTCGACCAGCCGGCCAGACGGGAAGAGGTTTCGGGTGTCAGGTGTCGGGTGTCGGTGATTCCCGAATCGTCGTTTATCAGTGCAACGCCGTCCGGTGCAAGAACGCGAGCTACCTCGTCTCCTGAAAGTTGAACGCCAGAATCTGATACCACCAGGAGATTGACCAGGTTGTCCGCGTAGGGAAGACGCTTGCCACTGGAGCGGATCGCTGTGACGGGTCCGTACAGGTCGAGCGAACGGATGTGGGCTCGTGCCTCTTCCACGTTCGCTTCGTCGGCATCCAACCCCTGCACCAGATAGCCGTCGTCCGCACGCAGCGCCGCAGTCAGTTTGCCGTCGCCGCAACCCAGATGCACGACCAGTCCACCGCGCACCCCTGCAGCATCAAGGATCCGCCGCGCTTGCTCACGCTGGAGGCTGGAAGCCTGATGGCCGTCGAGGACGATGGGCCATGCAAACAGCATCAGGCTGAAAGCAGCCACGGCACCAAATGGTTTCAGAATCATTCGCATTCCAAAGTCCTGCAATAGATCGTTTAACCGCAAGCCGGAGGCGTGCGCGTGTTCTGGGGGGGGCCGCGCACGCCTTCGGAGACTGCTGAAATGCTAGCGGAAACCAAAGTGGGGTGAGCTTCCAGCTTGCCGACCTTGTGCATTGTTGATACCCACGTTTTCCTTGCCTACGTATTTGGCAAGCTGGAAGCTTACCCCACGACTTATTCAGCAGTCTCCTCCGGCTTGCGGTTAAACGAGCATTCGTCGCACAGGGGGAGTCAACACGACACCGGGAACAAGTCGTCGTTGATTCTATAGTCTGAGAACGCGCCGCCAAAGTCGTTTGGCTGGAAAAACGAAAACGCCGCTTGCCAATCATTCGTCAATCGGCATTCGCCGGTGAGAAAAGACTGGACAAGCCGTTGAACGCTCGCGAAGATAGACCCAGGTGCGAGGAACATTCAGATAACGCAGGTATTGCCATGCTCGAACACATCGATCCGACGAAGAAGATTTCCAAAGCGGCCTACCAAGAGATTTTTCCGGAGATGGAGGTCCGCATGGGCGCGCTGCAACGCGCGGCCCGATCGGCGGGTGTGCCTGTGATCCTTGTCTTCGAAGGATGGGACACGGCCGGCAAAGGCCGTCAGATCAATCGCCTGACCCGGACGCTCGATCCCCGCGGGTACCGAGTCCATGCCATCTCGGCGCCGAATGAAGTGGAACGGTTTTTTCCCTGGCTCTGGCGTTTCTGGCAAAACATCCCGCCAGCCGGAAGGTTCGCCATTTTCGACCGTTCCTGGTACGGTCGCGTCTTGGTCGCCAGGATGGAAGGGCTGGTCGCCGAGGACCAATGGCAGAAGGCTTATGACGATATCGTTGAGTTCGAGCGACAATTGGCAGATTCCGGTGTGGTAATCGTGAAGTTCTGGTTGCATATCAGCCAGAAAGAGCAGAAATCGCGGCTGAAAGCCCTCCAGAAGGACCCGGCGCTTGCCTGGAAAGCGGACGAAGAGGAGTGGCGGCAAAACAAGAAGTACGACCGATGGCTTTTGGCCATCGAGCAAATGTTGGAACGTACCAGCACAGCGTGCGCTCCTTGGACGGTGGTCGAATCGACGCAGAACCGTTTCGGCCGAGTCAGGGTCTTCGAGACGATCCTGGACCGAGTCCAGCAGGAACTGGACCGCCGCGCCGCACTGCCGAAGACAAAACCCGAGGCCATGCCGGAACCGCCGGATTCCCCTACCACGGAACAGACCATCCTGGACCGAATCGACTTGGACCTTTCGCTGGAACGCGAAGAGTACCAGACGCAACTCGACGAACTTCAGGAACGTCTCCACGAACTGGAGCATCGGTTGTATCTGGAGCGTGTGCCTGCAGTGATCGTTTACGAAGGACAGGATGCTGCTGGAAAAGGCGGCAACATCAGACGGCTGACCAACGGCCTCGATCCGCGCGGCTACTCGGTGGTGCCGGTTGCGGCGCCAAATGACGAGGAAAGGGCACGGCATTACTTGTGGCGATTCTGGCGCACCGTACCCAAGGCAGGCCACATCGCCATCTTCGATCGGTCGTGGTACGGACGAGTGTTGGTCGAACGCGTGGAAGGCTTCTGCAGCGAGGAAGACTGGACAAGGGCCTTTCGCGAGATCAACGAGTTCGAGCACCAGTTGGCCGACCACGGCACGGTGATCGTAAAGTTCTGGCTTCAGATCGACCGGGAAGAACAGATGCGCCGCTTCGAGGCTCGGAAGGAAAACGCCTACAAGCAATGGAAGATCACGGACGAAGATTGGCGCAATCGCGAGAAGTGGAAGCAATACAAGATGGCTGTGGTAGACATGCTCCACAAGACGAGCACCACCTACGCACCGTGGACGCTGCTGGAAGCGAACTGCAAACGCCACGCCCGAATCAAAGCCCTGCGAACCGTTGCCGACGCAATCGAAAACGTTTTGGACAAGCGTCAGTAGGCACGGCAGCTAACGCAGAAAAGAAACCCGGCTTTTTCGGAAAGCCGGGTTTCTGCGAACCAGTTGTGTACGGCGACTTCTGGGCAAGCACTCAGCTCTTTAGACCTTTGAGATCTGCTTCCAGTTTCTCGTCGCTCTTGACCAGATCCTTCCAGTACACGCGCTCGCCCGTGTAGGCAGCAGTACGGCCCAAAACCGTGATCAGATTGCTGCGAACGCTGGGGGCGACTGTCGCGTTTTCGTAGTTCCCGTCCGTGATGTTCTTGTGGAACGAGGCAATGTTCGTTACGGCGCCTTCCTTGTAGATCCCCGGTGACTTTCCGCCGCGGTAGAAGTGCTTGCCGCGAATCAGGACCTCGCCGCCGTACTGGGTCTCGAGGATACCCTCGGCGCCGAACATGCGGTTTCGAATGCCTTCCGGCTGAGTCCCGTGGCCTTGAAACTGCCGAGAGCTGAACGTGATGCCGACATCGTTCGGGTATTGGTAAAGCAACGCAAAATGGTCCCAGCACGTGCCCACCGTGCGAACCGTGCGGCCGCCTGTGCCATCGGCGCAGACCGGGTCCTCGTCCATGATCCAGTTCATCACGTCCAGCGTGTGAATGTTCTGCTCGGTGATGATGTCGCCGGACAGAATCCGATCCACTCCCCACGCTCGCAAGCGATTCTCTGGGGCGTCGGGATTGGCCTTCCAGGATTCGTGCATCCGCACCCAAGGATCGCCGGCATGATAGGTCGCCTCGCCAAAAGCGAACTCGCCCAGAGCACCGTCGCGCAGTCGCTTTAGCGCCTCGATGTAGTACTGGTCGGCTCGCGTTTGGAAGTCGACCAAGAAACATCGTTCCTTCGCAGTTGCCTTCTTGCCGCTGTCGCCAATGCTTTGGCAGCCGGGCACGTCGACTGCGATCGGCTTGGCCACGTAGACGTGGCAGCCGGCATCCACGCCAGCCGCCGCTTGCTCCGGATGGAAATACGGTGGGCTCTCGATCACCACGGCGTCGAGTTTCTGCTCGAGCATGCGATGGTAGCCGGACAGTCCGGTGTAGCGATGCTCGGCCTTGATTTCGAACCGGTTGCCCGCATTGTCGGCGCGATCCTGGAAGTAGTCGGCGGCAGCTACAACGTTGTACCCACCGTGCTGCTTGAATAGATCCGCAATCCAAGTCCCTCGGCCACCACACCCGATCAGCCCGATATCCACCTTCGCATTGGCGCTGTAACCGCGTGCGGACTTCGGGTCGACCACCGACAAAGACACGGCCGCCGCTCCGGCGCCGGCGATGAAACTGCGACGTGATAGCCCGTTGGTCGCGCGAGACGCATTCGACGATTTCTGATTCTGAGACATCCTCTGGTGCTCCTTTCATCAAGACATGAGTTTGGATTGATCTTGTATTTCTGTTAGTTGCCTACCATTATGACGTGAACGGGCCGAGATGCAATTTCCACGCGAACAGGAACTGCTTGCTCGCAAGCAATGGGAACTTCCACGCACAGAAAAGCACGACCCACAAGTAGGCCGTGCCACACGCCACTAACACGGGTCCTGGTTCTGAAACCGCTTCTGGCAGCGTCGAGCGTTCGACATCGCCGAAAGTACCGGCTACATGAAGTTGCTGCCGAAGCCAACCGAAACGGAAATTTCCTGAGCCTCAGGCCGCGGCCCGTTCGCTGGCGAAGATCTCCCCGATCCGCCGTACGACCAACTGCTGCTCTTCGTCGGTCAACTCGGGGAAGATCGGCAGGTTCAGCACTTCCTCTGCCGCTTGCTCCGTCACCGGCAGACTACCGCGCTGATAGCCCAGCGAGCGGAAACATTCTTGCCGGTGCAGAGGCACGGGATAGTAGATCTCGGTGCCGATTTTCATTTCACCCAGACGGGAGCGCATTCCGTCGCGGCCGCCGTCCGGCACGCGAAGCGTGTACTGATTCCAGACGTGAAAACGGCCCGGCACTTCTTCGGGAAGTCCCAAATGCGAATCCAGGCCGGCGGAGACAAGCAATTCCCGGTAACGATCCGCGTTCGCACGCCGCTGCCGGGTCCACCAACCCAACCGCGACAGCTTCACGCGAAGCACAGCCGCCTGGATGGAATCCAGTCGGCTGTTGATGCCGACCATGCCGTGATGGTAGCGTGGGTTCATGCCATGGGCGGCCAGTTGACGCAGCTTGGCGGCTAAATCCTCGTCCGCCGTGGTGATCATTCCTCCGTCGCCGTAGCCGCCCAGGTTCTTGGTCGGATAGAAACTGAAGCAGCCCACGTCGCCCATCGAACCGGCAGGCCGGCCACGATACTCCGCGCCGATCGCTTGAGCGGCATCTTCGATCACGTGTAGGTTGTGTCGAGCGGCGATATCGCAGATCGTTTCCATGTCCGCGCACTGGCCGAACAGATGCACGGGGATAATCGCTTTGGTGGCTGGCGTGATTGCCGCTTCGATTGCCTCCGCATCGACGTTGAACGTCGTCGGATCGATGTCTGCAAAAACCACTTTTGCGCCCAGTCGCCAAACGGCGCTGGCCGTGGCGAAAAACGTGAAGCTGGGTGTGATCACTTCGTCGCCGGGGCCAATGTCGAAGGCCATTAGCGACAACAGAAGAGCGTCGCTTCCGGACGCGCAGCCGACCGCATGTTCCGTTTCACAAACGGCGGCGATCGCCTCTTCCAGTTCCTTCACGTCCGGCCCGTAAAGGAAACGGCCGGAATCACAGACCGCGGTGACGGCCGCAAGGATCGCCTCGCGGAGCGGTTCGTTGGCACGATTCACGTCAAGCAGAGGCACCGAAGTCGGCCCGCCGGCGCCACGCTCGTTTTCCGATGGTTTAGCGTTCATTGGCAATCCTGCTTCCTTGCGGGAGGTGAAAAGCGGCGGAAAGCCTACGCCGATCAACAAAACAGGTCAAGATCGACACAGGTGCGGGCGCCCGCTCGCCCGCGTCGCGGCGGGATTTCTGCGCATGGACGCTAGCATCGATAGCTCGAATGCCCAATGTACAAGTCTCAACGACCAAGGATCTTGTCCTTCGTCATTGGACATTGGTGCTTGGTCATTTCCGTTTCCCGGCCCGCGTGCCGCTTGCTATCACGAATCAAACGACTAAACTGGCATGAGATAGACTGAACAGGAAATGCGGGCGTAACTCAGTTGGCAGAGTGACAGCTTCCCAAGCTGTATGTCGGGGGTTCGAATCCCCTCGCCCGCTCTGTAAGACAGCCGTTGTCAGTAGCTGACAGCGGCTGTTTTCTCTTGACAGGACATAGACTTACGACGTTTGCTTCCGGCTCCTCTTCGTTCTGGCCCAAACTCGCCGCTTTGTCCACAATTGACCCTGATTTACCAGGTTCGTCAGCTTTTGGTACAAGCACTGGTACAAGCGTTCGTTTGGCACGGTCCGTCCCGAACCACCAGTGAATGAAGATGGTAAGCCCGAGTAACGCCCCATACAGAACAAAACCGAAGCACGGGAACGGCATTGCATCGACAGCGACAAGCATTGCTGTGATGCCGACAGCAAGGAAGACTGGAAGGAAGATAATGAAGTCGAGAGTTGGTACCCCTCCACCCCCATGCGGACAACGGCTGGCGGTCCAGATGACGGCCATCTTGAAAAGGAAGATAGGCGAGGCGATCACGGTAAAGACGAGGCCAACCCAGAAGGCCTTGATCGTAACCTCGCGAATGTGGGGCACGTTTCTAACGTGCCAATGTCTCTAAGTTGGTGAGGTACGGCACGTTAGAAACGTGCCCCACGTGCGAGCACCGCCAGCATTTCCCAACGTTATGAGCAAGGCCACCCAGAACATGATCGTTAATCCATCCAGTGGTTGTTTTGACCCACCCCAGCCTACCATCCCCGCGTCCCAGAGCCAAGTCTAAACGACTGGCGGAACTATCCCGACAGCATAGCCCGTTTCGGAAGAGAACCATCAGTCAGGCGCCGGAAAGCGAGCTAGAACGCACGCAAGGGGCCAAAGGCGATATCTTGGTCACAACAGCCGAAAACGTGCGTCAGGGATTGGCAAGAGTGATTCGACGTGCGGTGGAGGGATAGGCCGTGCAACAGGCAAATGTGCCACGAAAAAGGCCCGGCCGCCGAGTGCCATGATATGTGGGTCTTAGCAGGCGACCGGGCGGACGTACAGCAGACGAACCGCAGTGAGGCGAGGGGCGATAACCGTGGTCCAGGCCGCCGGGAAAAGCGCCAGACGCACGGACGGAGCCGACAGCACCTATGAATCGTACAGCGACAGAACGCGTTAGACGGCGATTCTCGCACCGTGGCGGGATGTCTACCTGACGCGGTGATATGACCCGCACAAGTTGTGGACCACCGATCTTTGACAATTCGACCCATGGCCCCCGGTGTCAGTGCGTAAGCGGCCGGCTGGGGGCAGGAACGACGTGGAATGCCAGACGGCCGGACGCTTGGCGAGTTTGATCGCCCGTCGGCGCGTGCGTCACGGAATTACCTCCGCTACAATACGCGGAAAGCAAAGGCGATCTGGAATTGCGGTGCATTCGGACGGACGCTTGTGAAAGAGAAGGTGCAGGATGGACAATGAGATGCTCGAAATCCCGCCAGATGTGCAGGCGGACGTTCGACTTGAAAGGGAAGTGGCCAAGTCGCCGGATGATTCGCGGCTTCGAATGCTTCTCATTGAGACACTCGCCGACAGGTGCGACTCGATAGGTTGCGAAAAGTACCTCGAACGGCTTCGACAGCACATGAGGGATCTTCCGTCTGATGACCAACATTTTCCGCTGGCTTTCCTCGCGGCGTTGGAGGGTCGGTCGGACGAGGCACGCCAGCATTTTGTGCGCTACGCAGAGCGCGTCTTAGAGGGCCAGAAAGCTCCACCAGATTCTGACTTTGCGTGGCGTTTCGGTCAAAGGCATTCCTGCGTCGTTACGTATCTCGATGACGACGAAATCGCACCGTTCTGGAAGTCCGTAGGTGCCCTCTTCGCTGGCAAGTGGCCCAATGCACCGCTCAGTCTCTTCTACGAGGCTGGGGCTACGCTTCTAAGCAGCACGGACGAAGAAGCGCAACAACGGCTATCGGACGCGTTTTCGAAGGTTCCGCATTTCTGGATGACCTCTCGGTTCAAGGGCTTAATGCATATTGATACTGAAGAATGGCAAGATGCCGCCAAATGTCTTTGGGACGCGATGGAGGACAAGAACGCGAGACGAGATCCGGCGTTGTGCTTCGACGCGTCATGTGTCTTTCTGAAAGCCAATCGCAAGGATCATGCTAAAGAAGCTGTTGTCGCTTATCTCGACTGCCTCGAAAGCGCCTTGGGAGGAAGTGGATCGCCTTCAGCGGACGCGGTTTCCTTGGTTAATGGGAGGGTTGACACTGCCTGGGCAGACGAGGCTGTAGCAAGAGCCTATCTACAATTGCTGGCGAAGGCTGCGAATGATCGTTGGGGCGAGACGGCCTACGTAGTGTACTTGGCGGCTTCCGTCATCCTGAACGAAGACGATACGGAAAGTGCGCTGAGGCAGTTTGTCCGCGCCATCTCGCTCGACAAGACTTTCTGGTTAGCTGCCGTGGCGATAGCGCGTATCTATACGGCGGAGGACAACTGGAGGTCGGCGGCTGGCTGGTTTCGACGAGCGCTTCAGACCGAAGGAGCGCGGCTCTACGCCTATATTTGGTTCGAAGCGGCTTGGTGCTTTGGCAGAGCCAAGATTAGAGATGAGGAGATAGAGGCTTACAGGCGATGCCTGGAATGTACACCCAACTACGAGTACGGCACGAACAACCTTGGATGGGCTCTTTTGAAGGCCGGCAAATATGAAGAGGCAGTGGAGGTTCTCCGGCGGGCAATGCAATTGGAAACCGAACGGCCCTACGCCATCAGCAATCTTGCCAGAGCTTTGAAGAAGCTGGAGCAGTACCAGGAAGCAATTGAAGTTCTCCATGAAGACAAGACGAAAAAGGGGAAGCTCAGGAAGTACGCGGCGAAAGAGATCGCGAAGCTTGAAGAACTGTTGGCATCGAAGCGTGAGTCGATGGAATTCCAAGAAGCTCATGCACAAGCCGCGACGCAGGAACAAGCAGGAGTTGCATCTGAGATCGAGGACGAGGAGATCGAGGACGAGGAGCGTCCTCCAAAAGGCGAAGAGGGCCACGGGGTAGAACCGAAGCCATCCGTCAAAACGAAACGATCGGGAGTGCCACTGGAGAAGATACTGGAGTCTCTGATAGAAGAAAAAATACTGCGGGGCGAGGTAGTCTTCAATCGCAGGCTTCGTATGCACGAGAGCAGTGACGGGTTCTACGGAAGACAATTTCCGATTCCGGGAATCGGTTTCATCGACCTGCTGGCAGAGGATCTCGATAACGGCGACTTTATCGTAATTGAACTCAAGCGGGATCAGGGGACTCGGGAGGTAATCGGCCAAGTCAGCGAGTATGCGGGATGGGTGAAGAGCAATTTGGCCAAGCCAGAGCAAAAAGTGGTCCCCGTCATTTGCCTACATGAGGCGAACGAACAACTGAAAAACGCCACCGAGGTCGTTGGAATTGAAGTCTTCGAGTATGGCCTGTCGTTTCGCTGACCCCGATTATGGTGGCACGAGGCTACAGGAAGCGCAGCTCATCGCTCGCGCGACTACGCTACATACCGGCCGTCGTCCGTCTGGCGGGCTTGGCCGACGGCAACCAGCGTGTTCAGGAGTTCCTCGACTGTGGCTTTGCGGGCGTGTTTGATGTACTTGGCGACTTCAGCGGGCGTGGCGGGCGAGGCGTAAGCAGGGCGATTGCTTGCCGCCCGTCCGTTTCCTGCACTGGTCGAGGGTAGCGTCGACGCTGGTTGCTTCTACCCATCACGCGGGGTACACTGTTTGGATCGGGTGCCTCTTGCGTGGCCACGCTTGGGGCTGAAATCGACCGGCGGGGCGTTTGCGTTTCACACACCTACCTTTCCGCGGACGCCTCCGCCGGTCGGCCCGTTGGAAAGGTGGGTGCCTGCCTTGAACGCTCTCGACAAACGCTCTCTCAGCGAACGGGACATCTGCACGAAGTTCATCACGCCGGCCATTGAGGCCGCGGGGTGGGACATTCAGACGCAGATGCGCGAGGAGGTCTACTTCACTAAAGGGCAGGTGATCGTCCGCGGCAAGACGATCAAACGCGGCGAGGCCAAGCGGGCCGACTATGCCCTATCCTACAAGCCGAACATCCCCATCGCCGTCGTCGAAGCCAAGGATAACAACCACTCCGTCGGCGACGGGATGCAGCAGGCGCTCGACTATGCCGAGAGTCTGGACGTGCCGTTTGCCTTCAGTTCCAACGGCGACGCTTTCTTGGCCCACGATCGAACGGGGATCATACTGCCCGTCGAGCAGGAATTGTCGCTTGACGCCTTCCCCAGCCCGGCGGAACTCTGGGAGCGGTATTGCCAGTGGAAGGGCTTCAGCGAGCCCCAGCGAAGCGTCGTGACCGAGGACTACTATTTGGACCTGGGCGGCAAAACACCACGCTATTACCAGCAAATCGCCATCAACCGCACGATCGAGGCAATCGCCAAGGGCCAAGACCGCATTCTGCTGGTCATGGCCACGGGCACGGGGAAGACCTACACGGTATTCCAAACCATCTGGCGTCTTTGGAAATCCGGTACGAAGAAACGTATTCTCTTCCTTGTCGACCGCAACATCCTGGCGGATCAGACCAGAATCAACGACTTCAAGCCGTTCGGCTCGGCAATGACCAAGATCACAAAGCGCACGGTGGACAAATCCTACGAAATCTACCTGGCGTTGTATCAAGCCATCTCCGGCCCGGAACAGTTTCAGGACATCTACAAACAGTTCTCGCCCGAGTTCTTCGACTTGATCGTGGTCGACGAGTGCCATCGCGGCAGTGCTGCCGAGGACTCGGCATGGCGCGAAATCCTGGAGTATTTCGAATCGGCCACGCAAATCGGACTCACGGCCACGCCGAAAGAAACCAAATACGTCTCGAACATCCACTACTTCGGCGAGCCGGTCTACACGTATTCACTGAGACAGGGCATTCAGGATGGCTTCCTGGCACCCTACAAAGTCGTTCGTATCGACATCGACAAGGATCTCGTTGGTTGGCGTCCAGAAGCCGGCAAGAAGGACAAGCATGGCGTCGTGATCGAAGATCGGGTGTATAACCAGAAGGACTTCGACCGGACGATGGTGCTTGAGCGGCGTACCGAACTGGTTGCCCAGAAGGTGACCGAGTTCCTGAAAGGCACGAATCGCTATGACAAGACCATTATCTTCTGCGAGGACATCGACCACGCGGAACGCATGCGACAGGCCCTGGTCAACGCGAACAGCGACTTGACAGCAGGCAACCGCAAGTACGTGATGCGGATTACGGGGGACAACGAGGAGGGAAAAAGGGAGCTAGACAACTTCATTGACCCGGAGAGCATCAGTCCCGTCGTCGTGACCACCAGCCGGCTGATGTCGACGGGTGTGGATGCGCAGACCTGCAAGCTGATCGTCCTGGACCGAGGCATCCAGTCCATGACCGAGTTCAAGCAGATCATCGGCCGTGGCACACGAATCAACGAAGACTACGACAAGTTCTACTTCACCATCATGGACTTCAGGAAGGCGACAGAGCTGTTCGCTGACAAGGACTTCGACGGTGACCCGGTCCAAATCTACGAACCAGGGCCAGATGACTCGCCCGTTCCGCCCGACGATGACCCAGACACGACTGACGACGAAGAGCCTAATGGTGAAGGCGACACAGTAGATGATGGGCCGGGCGGCGGCATCATCACCGATCCGCCACTCCCCGGAAAGCGAGTCAAGTATTACGTCGACGATATCGAAGTGAAGGTGGTCGCCGAGCGGGTCCAATACTACGGCCCCGATGGCAAACTGATCACCGAATCGCTGACCGACTACACGAAGAAAGCCGTCCGGAAAGACTACGCCTCGCTGGACGAGTTCCTTACTCGCTGGACCGCCGCGGACCAGAAGCAAGCCATCGTCGAGGAATTGGAGGAACACGGGCTGCTACTAGAGGCACTTCAAGAAACAGTGGGCAAAGACTACGAACCGTTCGACCTGATCTGTCACGTCGCCTTCGATCGGCCGCCGCTGACACGTCGAGAACGGGCGCAGAAGGCCCGTAAGCAGGATTACTTTGCCAAGTACGGCGAGCAGGCTCGGGCCGTCCTGGACGCTCTACTGGACAAATACGCCGATGCAGGGCTGGCGGCGATCGAGGATATGAGCGTGCTTAGGATTCAGCCGTTCAATCAGTTCGGCACACCCGTCGAAATCATCGGGATGTTCGGCGGGAAAGAGAAGTATTTGGAAGCGCTTCGCGAAATGCAGTCGCTGCTGTATGAAACGGCCGCATAGCCCAAGCGGATTCTTGACAACCCAAGACTGGTCAACTGAGTACGGACGAAGGACTACCGGCGACAATGTCAATCAGCACTACGATCAAATCCATCCAGGACATCATGCGCAAGGACGTGGGCGTGGATGGCGACGCCCAGCGGATCGGCCAGCTTGTCTGGATGTTGTTCCTGAAGATCTACGATGACAAGGAGCAGGAACAGGAACTGCTCCAGGATAACTACCGTTCGCCGATTCCGAAGAAGTTCCAGTGGCGCAACTGGGCCGCCGATGCTGAAGGCATGACCGGCGACACACTGCTCGACTTCGTGAACAACGAGTTGTTCCCGGCGCTGAAAGAACTTCGTGTTGCAGCCAATGGCAAGTCCCGCGGTTTCGTTGTCCGTAGCGTCTTCGAGGACGCCTACCAGTACATGAAGAACGGCACGTTGCTGCGCCAGGTGATCAACAAGATCCAGGCCGATATCGACTTCAACGATTCGAAGAAGCGGCATCTGTTTGGCGACATCTACGAGCAAGTCCTCAAAGACCTGCAATCGGCCGGCAACGCCGGGGAATACTACACGCCCCGAGCCGTCACTCAGTTCATGGTCGATCAGGTCGATCCCAAGCTGGGCGAGAAGGTGCTTGACCCCGCCTGCGGAACGGGCGGATTTCTGACATGCACGATCGAACACATTCGCAAGAAGTACGTGAAGAAGCCCGAAGACGAAGAGACCCTACAGGACTCCATCCACGGCGTCGAGAAGAAGCCGCTTCCACACCTGCTGTGTACGACCAACATGCTATTGCACGGCGTCGACGTGCCATCGAACGTGCGCCACGACAACACGCTGGCCCGCCCATTGCGCGACTACGGCCCGCGCGATCGCGTGGATGTGATCGTCACGAATCCGCCTTTCGGCGGCATGGAAGAAGACGGCATCGAGTCGAATTTTCCCAAGACATTCCGCACGCGGGAGACGGCGGATCTGTTCCTGGTGCTGATCATGCACCTACTGAAACCCGGCGGACGCGGCGCGATCGTGTTGCCCGACGGCACGTTGTTCGGCGAAGGCGTCAAGACGCGGATCAAGGAGAAGCTGCTGGACGAGTGCAACCTGCACACGATCGTCCGCCTGCCCAACGGCGTGTTCAGCCCCTACACCGGCATCAAGACCAACCTGCTGTTCTTCACCAAGGGCGAGGCGACTCGCGATGTCTGGTTCTACGAGCATCCCTACCCGCCGGGCGCGAAGTCCTACAACAAGACCAAGCCAATCCGCATCGAGGAGTTCGAGGCGGAGAAGAAATGGTGGGGCCAGCCGGGCGCACGCGGCGGTTTCAAGGGCAGAAAGAGCGGCGAGCAGGCGTGGAAGGTCTCGGCCGCCGACATCAAGGCGGGCGGCTACAACCTGGACATCAAGAACCCGCACGACGCCGATACCGGCCCCGGCGACCCGGACGAGTTGCTGGCCGAGCTGGAGCGGATTCGCCGCGAGGGCCAGCAGACACTCGCCCGCCTGAAACAGGAACTCGCCGCCGCGCTCGGAGGTGAGTGAAATTGAATGCACAGACGCAACAGATCGGCACACGGATTGCTGGTTTTTGCCTGCGATTGTCCGTAGAATGGAAATAAGCTATTTTTGACAGTCACACGAGACGAGACTGTTCTCGGAAGTCGCGCGGTTACTTCATGTTGAAGCTCTCGGTTAATGCCTGACACCATAGAACGAAACTCGCTGCCAAATTACGAAAACCCGCCCGTTGCGGAAACGGTTCTAGGCGTGCAGTTCGACCGTCTGCCGGGCATGAGGAACGCTCATTTGGGAGCGTTTTGGAAGACCCTCGATACGGACGAATGGCCCATCGTCCAAGATGTGCCTCCGCTGCCGCTGCAATTCGAGCGATTCGAGGAAGCCGCTCGATGGGCCCAAGGAGTCCAATTGCAGGTGACGCAGGATCCGGCCTGCCGCCTGCAAATCAAGAACAAAGACGGCGACCGGATGACCCAGGTGCAAAATGGCCGCCTCCACTTCAATTGGCTGGGCGAAACCGGCGGTAATTATCCGCGATATGAAAAAGTACGCGATGGTTTTGATGCAATGTTACGGCGATTCGTTGAATTCATTGGTCAAGAAGGCATCGGGGACTTTCGCCCAAATCAGTGGGAATTGACGTATGTGAATCACATTCTGAAAGGAACTGTGTGGTCCGCGCCTGACGACTGGACTTTTTTTCGATTGCTGGGACCACTACCGATGATTGAGAATCTCGTGCAAGGTGAGAACTTCAACGGGGAATGGCACTTTCGAATCCCCGATAATCGTGGCCGCCTGCACGTTCAGTGGCAGCTTGCAAAGAAAGCGGACATAGAGCAGCAAGACGACGAATTCGTCAGGCTGTCGCTGACGGCACGCGGCCATTTGAATCGCGAGGCGGAGAAGCTGCAGACCGTTCATGACGGTTTGGAATTGGGACGAGCGACCATTGTGCGGTCGTTCCGATACTTCATGAGCGACGAAGCCAACCAATACTGGGGACTGAAACATGCTTGAGACAAAGTTGAGCGAATCGTTATCCCCGACAATGTTCGACGCGCGCCGCGAAGAAGAACGACGCGAAGCGTGGAACCGGCTAATCGAAGAAAAGCTGTTGGAATGGTTGCGTGACCCCCGCCAACTCGAAGACGACGGAATCGACGCGCCAACGGCAACCATCGTGAGGCTGTCGTTGGACTTGGCGGAGCGTTTTCGCGAAAAGGGATTTCCAGCCCCAGATCGCATCGTGCCGGACCCGAACGGAGGCATCGTATTCGAACGTCATGAAGGCGACGTTTCGGAAGTTCTGCACGTCTGGGATGATGGATCGGTCGAGTATATGCGTTTTCGCGCAACGCAGCTCGTGGAACGCCAGCCGTTTGGGTTTTGATCGAGCCGGGTCATGCGATGAGGCGATTGCGTGGACGAACTGGATCCTGTGGCAGATGGTGAATTGTTGTATCGGCGGGTGTCGGCATCAGCAATGCCTCAGCAATACGATCCTGCGACTGGGGAGCTGAGTGACCAAGCTTTCGCTCCCCACCGGACCAGGGATGTCAGCGGTCTTTCTGTTTCGCGAGCCGATTTCAAGTCGCTTGAAGATGCGGCTCATGGATGGCCGGGCAAATCATATTTCGTCGCCGTGCTACGGGCTGGAGATCTGCGGCAACGAGGGATCGAGGTTGTTCCGCGGCCGGAGTTGCCAGACGGTCAGTACGACCCGGCTCATGCCGAATTGCCCGACCTTAACGCAGCGAACCGCAAAGACGACGTAACGCTTGAACGTCAGCGCATTCTTGCCGGAGAATTGTGCCTTCGGGTCGAAGGTCCATTCGCGACACCTGGAGATGAGTCCGCATGAGTGCCGCCGAGCTGACCGCCCTTCCGCGTAGCCCCTCGTTGCCGATGTTCTTCGACAATCTTGACTCGTTTGTCGAAGCGCCGGAGGGAGTGGCGAAGCTTCGTGAGTTGATTCTGGACTTGGCGGTGCGAGGGAAGTTGGTTGAGCAAGACGAGAACGACGAACCGGTGTCGGTATCCATTCAGACGATCGAACGGATCAAGTCACGGCTCCTCGACAAAAAAAAGATTCAGAAGGACAAGAAGTTCGCCCCAACCGTTGCCAGTGATCCGCCTTGGGAAATACCAGATGCTTGGAGCTGGGTTCGATTGCAGCACGCCTTTGAAGTTGTGCGCGGCGGCTCGCCACGTCCGGCAGGCGATCCGCGTTACTTCGGCGGCGACATTCCGTGGATCACCGTTCGCGAGATTACGAAGGACGATGGCAAGTTCCTGACCGAAACGCGCGATTTCATCACCGAACTCGGCAGCGAGAAGAGCCGCTTCGTTCACCCCGACGATCTGCTGCTAACGAACAGCGGAGCCACTCTCGGCGTTCCCAAGATCAACAAAATCACGGGCTGCATCAATGACGGTGTCGCGTTTCTCAACTGCTTCCATGACTTGATCGACAAAGAGTTTGCGTACTATTTCCTGACTCAGCAAACGCCTGCCTTTCGTGCCGTCAATCAAGGAATGGGGCAGCCAAATCTAAACACGCCAATCTTGGCTGGCTGGTTCTTCCCGCTTCCCCCGTTGTCGGAACAGCGTCGGATCGTGTCGAAGGTGGACGGTCTGATGTCGTTGTGCGACGAGTTGGAATCGCGGGGCACTGAGCGAGTGAGGTTGCGTGAGCAGGCCAGTTGCAGTTGCTTGGATCGTCTGGTGAGTTCCCGCTCGCGCCGCGATCTGTCGAGCGCGTGGCAGCGTCTGAGCGACCACTTCGAGGTGCTCTACGCATCGTGCGAAACCGTCGCCCAACTCCGCCAGTCCATCCTCCAACTCGCCGTCCAAGGCAAACTTGTCCCCCAAGACCCCAACGACGAACCGGCGGAGGAGTTGTTAGTACGGTGCGAGAAGGAGCGCAAGCGCCTTGCAGACGCAAACAAGATAAGCACCAAGCGGCGTCTGCCCGAAGTCGAATCCGATGAGCGAGAATTTGACGCCCCGCCAGGTTGGGCATGGGCACGCATCAACCATTTTTGTGACCATCGACTCGGAAAGATGCTGGACAAGGCGAAGAACAAGGGCACGTTCTATCCGTATCTACGCAACACGAATGTCCAGTGGCTTGAATTCGATCTGTCCGACATGAAGGAAATGCGCTACGAGGACGACGAATTGGAGGAGTTCGAAGTGCGCTCCGGCGACTTGATGGTTTGCGAAGGCGGCCACCCTGGGCGCTGTGCCATTTGGCAAAGTGAAATCCAACCCATGATGTTCCAAAAAGCGATTCACCGAGTGCGACCGCTTGGGGGCATCGAACCGCAGTTTCTGTTGCTCCGTCTGTGGTGCGACTTCAACCGAAGACATTTGGACCAGTTCTTCACTGGCGCGACGATCAAGCACTTCACAGGAAAAGAACTGGCTCGTTACGTGATCTGCGTACCCCCATTAGGCGAACAAAAGCGCATCGTCGCCAAGGTGGACCAACTGCTGTCGCAGTGCGACGAGTTATCCGCGCGATTGCGAGAGCGGCAGTCGGCTAGCCAGGGGCTCCTGAACGCCACGATCCATCATTTACTGAACCACGAAACTCTCGAAGGGCAATCGGGCTAGATCGCATGAACATCCAACTGCTGCAAAAACACATCGGCCAATACGTCAAGGGACTGGACAGCAATCCCGATGAGCGACATAACGACGCCCAGGAGCGAGCTGAGCGACGCGCCTACTATCAATCATGGTCGGCTGACCGCATCAAAGGGATGAGCGAAGAAGAATTTGGCGCGTATGTCTCGAAACTCTGGGCAATGCTGATCTGGGGGAACAAGAAATACATCGTCAACAAGCTGATCGAGGACAACGGATTCGATTCGCTGCGCAATGAACTTGCCGAATTTGTCTGGGGCAGTAACCCGGTTGATCAGCGCTGGGATCACTTTCGCAATAACGTCAAGGGCCTTGGCCCGGCTTCTATGAGCGAGATTCTCTGCCACTCACATCCCGATGACTGCATGCTCTGGAATCGTCGGGCCTATGTTGCCCTGCGGTACCTTGGAGTCGAAAACCTGCCAAAGCATGACTACCAAGTCAACGGGAAACGCTACGTCGAATTGTCATCGGTCGCATCGCAAGCTGCGGATGAGATGCGGAAGGCCGGTGTGAAAGATGTCGATTTGCTAACGGTCGACTACTTTATCTGGGACCAGTTGCAGGTGGAGGACAACCTGAGTCAAATCCACCAGAAGTCAACGTCGACCGATCCACAACCAGAAAGCTTCGACAAGGTAAAGCCGGAAGCGGCCGAGTTCATCCATGATGAAATCAAGAACAAGATTGCTGACATTGGCAAATGGTTGGGTTTCGATAGCGATACAGAAATCAAGGTCGCCGATGGTTCCAGAGTCGATGCCGTTTGGGAAGCCACCATCGGGAACATGGGGCGCATCGTCTATGTCTTTGAAGTCCAGACGAAGGGCTCAATTGACGGCCTTATTGTGAACCTACTGAAATCACTCAACAATCCTGCGGTCCAGGGCGTGGTGGCAGTTTCAGACAGCTCGCAACTCGACAAGATCAAGAAACTTGCCGCAGGGCTACACGGATTCGGCGAAAAGCTCAAGTTTTGGAACTACGAAAAAGTACTCCAAGTCCACGAATCGCTGGAGTCCGTCAACGAAACGATCAACAGTCTCGGGCTTGTTCCGCAAGGATTCTGAACAATCGACTACGCAAATCGGGACGACCGTCTCGCCGGCCAGCAAGTGGCCGAGTGATGTGGCCAGCAAGTCGTTTACCAGCCTTTCGCCACGTCGCCCCTGGATCGGCCCAATAGAAAGACAGGGCAGGATAAGGGACGCGAAAAAAAAGGTGTGCAGAATTCTTCACACGTTAACGGCCAGAGGTCCCGCGACGCCAAACGGTTCCCCCACGCCCCGCCCAACGCACGATCGACACCGCCCACGATGATAGACACGTCCCGAGGTTGGAGGCGGGAGAGGACGCACAGAAGGCAAGAAACAAAAGCGGCCACGCCGGAGACAGACAAGCCGGCGTGGCCACGGATCAAGGGGTGGTCCATTCAAAACCTACATCACAAAAACTTGCTGTAAGGCAGATAATTACGCAGTGGCAGAACCACGGACCGCAAGAAACGAAAAAGCCACGTCGGGGAGGATCAAACCGACGTGGCGCAGCTAATGCATGGGATCGTTAACGTCCAATTGAAACCTACGTCACGGAAGCCAAACCGCAAGGTAGATAATTTCGCAGTGACACGAGCCACGGACAGCCCCAAACAAAACCAGCCACGTCGCTAAAACGGAGCCGCATGCTCCTGACGCAAACGCCCCGATCGACGTGCATTTCCCACTCTAGTTGTAGAACGACTGGCGCGCGAATTCCAGGTCGCCGTAGATGTCGAGGATTCGATCAAGGCGAACGAGTTCGACTATCTTTGCAGGCACTCCATGGAGCGACGCCAACTTGACAACGCCGCCCCGCTTCCGCAGTCTTGTTTGAAGCGCCACAAGCGAACCAACGCCGAGACTCGCAGCAGCCGAGCAGCGCCCAAAACGAGGCGCATTGGTAACCGCAGTGAAGCGAAGAATGACAACGGGAATTCAGGGCACCGCCAGAAAAACGCAGGACGCGCGATGGGAGTAATGAACCGTGCAAACGCAGATGGACGACGCGCAATCGGCACGGAACAAGATGGTTGACCCGTCCCGAGGTTGGACACGGGAGAGGGACGCACAGGCGAGGCCGATTCGCCTGCCACCTTGGCGGCAAGGTCAACTCAGCTTCCGTTTGAACTCTGCATATCGGCGTTTCGCCTCCTCCTTGATCGTGTCGAACTGGGCCTGGTTGATGTCCAACTGTCTCGCGTGCTGCTGGAGCGTCTTCTTCTCGGTCTGTTCAAGCACACCGTTACAATAGGCCGCGAACAACATGTCCTCAAGATTCGCGATGCGATCCGACCATCGTCCCACCATCTGCGCCTGGAATCCCTCCTTCTCTGCCATTTCCTTGGCCTTCCGCATCTCCAAGTACCCTGCGTCGAGATCTCGTCGGATTTCGTCGAACACGCGTTCTTCGAGCCGATCCACGCCCCCGTCGGCGACCAACAGGTGGTGGATGTTTGCCAGATACTTCACCTTCTCCTCGTCGTTCATGGCCCGACCTCCCATCAGGGAACAGCTTCTCACTTTGGCCCCAAGGTTGTTTATGGAAGCGAACTGTTCATGGGGCAGCCCGTTTCTGCTAATGAGGCGTCTGGCTGCCAACAGAAGTGCCCTCTCGATTCGCCGCATTGTACCACCCCGAACGGCCGTGCAACATCTTGGGGAAGAATCGTGCCGAGACTTCCAGCGGCGCGGCGGGCAAGTGGGTGGTCTGCTCAATGCGCGTCATTATTACGGCCTGTAAACCGACGAATTGCCTTTGACACGAATTGGAGAACCACAAGTGAATATGGCAGACACACGATGAACACGAGTGCCGCAACGAAAAACACTAGAAACAGAACTGCGGCGGCTGCTTTCCAGAACATGCCAGGAAATCGCCCAACGGTTTGAACTCGACAAGATGTCGCGAAAAACAGGTTGATTTGCTCAGCTTACCAGAGGCAAGAGACAGATGCGACAAGAAACGGCCGGCTTCGGACGGCCGTAGATGGACAATGCGCGATCGACGCCGAACACGATGATTGACACGTCCCGAGGTTGGACGCGGGAGACGGACGCAGCATTGACGAGCGACAGCGGGGAGGCGTGATTTGGCACGAAAAGCGCAGGACGCACGCAGGCACCCCGAACTGCACTAGGACACGCCCTCCTCGGCCAGCAAGGCGCGTGGCGAAATCCCGAATATCATCATTTCGACGACGCATCCCGATGCCACCTCCGCAGGTCTGCAAATCGCCATTCCCTGCCTCGGTCGTGAACACGTCGTGAACACCTCCGCGCGCCTGCGCGCAACGAGCGAACTCCTCGATGCCCCGGGGCTATGCCAATGCCGCAGGACGAAGTGATCGAGAAGATCCTCCGCCGCTGCGACCTCTGGCACGGGTCGTCGCCAAGGGCGCCGAAGGCCGTTGGGTCCACGACCCGGACGGCGACTGGGACAGTCACTCAGCCTCCGACGAGCCCCGGAAACGCTCATGGGTGCAGCCGCCCTCCCTTACTTGAATCCTTAACCTCTACTGCTTAGGCTCTGGTCTGTGGGAAATCAAGTTTGCTATCGCTCTCCTTGATGTGCTATTTGGAGGATCTTGAGAATAGGGACAAACGTCATGAAAATCGAAACTGCTTTGCTGGTCGGTCTAGTGTGCGCGTTGCCGGTGCAGGCAGCGGTTCATCGCTCGTCGGACTTCGGCTGGACGGCGGATCAGGACGTAACCGAGGAACTCGCCAAGCTACTCCAGAGCGGTAAGCTCAGATCGGGTGAAGAACTTGTCTTGGATCACACCTACCGGATCAGCGGCACCCACGAACTGCCCGACAACTTCACCCTCTCCGCGGTGAAGGGGGCTGGGTTTGACGTCACCGACGCAAAGGACCGCTGCAATTTCCTCGTCCTCGGCAACAACAACACGCTGCACAACCTCACGATAACCTATCTGAACACGCCCAAACTGGGCGGGCGCAGCATAAGGCACGGGAAGGACTTCTTCGACAAGCGCGGGATCAATGCTTCCGGCAAGAGCAATCTCCTGATCAAGAACTGCCGGCTGGTGGGGATGATCGCCCACCACATCGTATTTGGCAACTGCGATCAGGCGAAGTTTATCGGCTGTCACATCGCCGGCGGCTTCTGGTCGGTTGTCGTCAGCGGCAAGAACCTGGTCTTCGACAGATGTCTGATCGAGAAATCTTGCGGCGACGGCATCAAGGGTGGCGCCGACGGGGCTTTGGTGGAAAACTGCGTCTTCCAGGACAACGGCCGCGACGGCATCGACACGACGGGCGGACTGAACGACACGGTCATCCGAAACTGTATCTTCCGCCGCTTGGGGGTGTCGGGACTGGACCTCAAGTCCCACTACGAGGGCGCAGACCTTTCCAGGCCGGAGAATATCGGCATTCTCATCGAGAAGTGCCTGTTCCACGACATGCCGAACGCCATCGTATTGACCACCAACGACTGCGGACGCCGCAAGGGTCCGGGGAATGAGCTTCTGAATGCCGCCAATATGAAGAAATACGCCCCGCATGACATCGACATCAATGACTGCGTCATCGGATATGCGGAGACTCCCCTTCTACCTACCGGCAAAGGCGGCTACGGCGTGGACTATCCGACCAAGGAGGGAGAGCACATGAGGGTGATCCTACTGAAAGACGCCTATGCGATCCGATACCGGAACGCCCGCCTTTTCGGCGACAGGATTATGCCCGTTTATGTCCGGAGCGATGGCGGCTCCCGGCACCTGTCTAAGGAAGCCGCTGAGGCAATCGACCACAGCGTAACCGGCAACGTTCTCGACGAGCCGGCCCCGCTGATCGAGCCGGGCGCGACGGAGGTTCCGTTTGCTTGCGGGCCGCAGGCGGTGGAGTGAGGTTGTCCGGGATGCGGGATGCAGGGGGCAGGTTTCGGGTTTGAGGTTTCAGCGGAACAGAAAGGACCCCAGCGACCTTGCCTGCCGCGCCGTAGCCGTCATTCCTCACAGGACCGAGAGTCCGAAGAACCCATACGTAATCCGGGACGTCCGATCAAAGGACCCTTATTGAGACGATGATCGACGGTCACTTCTTGCGGCATTTATCCTGCGGCGGTGGCATCAGCCTCGGTATCGAGGCGTTTCTCCCCAACCTGCAGAGGTCGCCCCCGCCCACTGCACGAAGCCCGTCTCGCTTGCGCGCGGCGGTGTTCACGACCGACGTAGCAAACGGCAACATGCAAAGTCCATTCAGTGGCTGTCCGGTACACTTCGTGCCATCGAAGACCAATCGTGAATGGTGGACCCGGCGGAGTTCCACCAGCTACCGTCCGGATCACCCGGCGCGTACCCTGTCAGGACCCCCGACTACGAACAGTTCAGTGAACTTTTTGCGTGGCTCGGTGGACAAACACCCCGCAGGGCTGATTTTCTGCGCGCAAGCACCATATGTGGTTTTGGCACATTGCGGTACTCTGAAGTAGAATAGGCAGAAGACCATCGGATGTGCCAAATCAGGAGTTGACTAGATGACCAAACGCTTCTCGCGTCGTTCAGTTCTGAAATCCCTCGCTGCCCTACCTGTGGGGGCCCTAGCGGCGAGTTCGTTAGGCACCCCCGTTTTTGCGGCAAAGAAGGACCCTCGCTGGGAAAAGGCGATCAAGCGGGGCTTGGATTGGGTGGCTCGAACCCAGTCGCCAATCCGCGGCAATTGGACCGCCGCCAATTACGCACCAACCGCGATGACGGCCCTGGCCGGGCTGTCTCTGATCTGCTCCGGCGCAACGACCACCCAGGGGCCGTACGCCAAGAACATACGGCGAGTCGTCGATTATCTGTTGACCAAGTGCCGATCGAACGGCCTGATCGGCGATCCGCAGAGCGACAGGCGGTACACCTACGGACACGGCTTCTCGATGCTCTTCCTTTCGCAGGTCTTGGGCGAAGAACAGGACGAAGAGACTCGTGAATTGGTAATCGAAGCGCTTACCAAGGCGGCGGATTTTAGCTGCAAAGCTCAAACCAAGTCAGGCGGCTGGGGCTACGTCAGTGCCAAGGACGGCAACGACTTCGACGAAGGTTCGACGACAATCACGCAGGTTCAGGGCTTGCGAGGCTGCCGCAACGCCGGCATCCCCGTGCCAGCCGAAGCGATCGAAAAGGCAAAGCAGTACATTTACAAATGCAAGAACCAGGACGGGGGCATCTCGTACAGCTCGCGCAACCGCGGCAGCTCACGTCCGGCCATCACGGCCGCTGCCATGGCGACGTTGTACAACGCGGGCGACTACGACAGCGAACACGTCCCGCAAATGCTGGAATACTGCAAGAAGACGCTGCACCAGATTGCTGACGGTGCGCGTTCCTTCGGACACTGGCACTACACGTACCTGTACTACGCGCAGGTCGTCTACCGGCAAGGCCGCAAGGAATGGAACCCGTTCCGCGACAAGCTGTATAACAAGATCGTCAACGAACAGAACGAGGAAGGCTATTGGACCGGGAACATCGGCCCGATCTACGTTACGGCCTGCGACCTGATCATGATGCAGTTGGACAAAGGATTCCTGCCCATCTATCAGCGCTGAGCATTGCATAGACCCGTAGGACGACGCGACACGACCACGCAAGCGAAATCAAGGAGCTTCGTTGTTCCTCCGGACAATGCCGGGCCAACGCCCCTTGAAACGCTTCGGATGAATTGTGACTGCCTGTCTTTAGTCCTGGAGGAAGCGTATTCAATGTCGCTAGACCGATGAGTCCGGTTGAACGGGTGAGTGGACATTGCCCAAAAACCCGCCTCCAAGATCACGAAACCGGCTGACGTATTCAGAATGAGAGCACCCAGCCATTCCGCTATCCACTAGCCCTCATTCGCAGCGGCCATGTGACAGCGTGTCAGGTGGTTGCCGCGAAACCCCCTAGCTTACCACCGAAAAACGATCGGCGGTTGAAGGGAATCCCACTAACATCCATAAGAGCGAAGGGCGGGGGGAGGTGGAAAACATCTGGGACCGCAATGGGGCCCCCTCAGCGGTTTTTGAAATCAGATGGGACGAGCTGGCCGTCTTGGCTTTCTGCTTGGACGTCGTGGATCGGCACTTCAAAGCCGCACTGTGTCTCGCCTCTATCGACCTCGAATGTCTCGGTGAAGGGCGACGTTGATGTCGTCGACTGCGGCTGCTACGCTCATCACCGGGAGGGCATCACGCGCAAGACACTGTTTGCGACGGTCTTCGTGGACATCGCACCAGCCCTACAGCACAAAGGCCAAGCAAGCGCTGTCGGGCCGGATCTTCGGCAAGGAAATCCGAGCCGATTCGAAGGGCAAAGACCGGTACGGGCGAACGTTGGCCGGGTGTTCGTGGACGTGAAAGGCGCGTGGACAAAGAGCGACATGCAGGTGGAGATCGAGCAGCCATCCTGCCCACCTGATGGTAGCCCGCGTCAAACAAAGGTTGCCACACTGCCATCCAGTGGCAGTCTTGCGTCGTCCTAAGCCTGCCACGTAAGGCTGCCAGTTTCCTAGGGCTTGTGATTCCATCTTGCACCATCAGGGCGACGCACAAAGGCCGTCTTGTAAGAAACGGCACTTCCGCAGCCGTCGATCTAGCTTGTTTATTCCTGTCGGACACCAGCGGTGGTTTTTTCAGATCGCCGTCCCTGTCGCGATCGCCCGTCTGGGGCGAGGAAGTTGACGAGGACGGAGGTTGCCGTCAGGATACCGGCGGGGTCGAATGTAATCGAAATGGAGGAGTCCCAGCGTGGGGGGGCCTGGGTTTCTGGGCTGGCCGGGGAAGTTGTTTGTGGGTAGGCCATTAAACTGGGAAGGACTAGGGGGTCGTTACCTTAAGGCGATGCTCTTC
>JACKQG010002053.1_pt1 | contig 26878 bp, 26 predicted proteins | sample 8237621 | NCBI WGS metagenome assembly JACKQG01 (sample SAMN15677084, study PRJNA649215) | marine metagenome | biome: marine; feature: Black Sea; material: saline water; isolation source: suspended particulate matter (SPM) from the Black Sea western gyre | collected 2013-06-09/2013-06-10 | depth... | reverse complement strand
CTGTTATGGAGATTGCTTCGTCGCTATCGCTCCCCGCAATGACAAAAAAGAAAGAAGCTCCTCGCAATGACATGGGACCGGTTTACCCTGCTCATGTAGTTGCGACTGTTAAAGGCCACCTCGGGTGGGGTCGTTCTCTCACAATAGGAGAGGGCAGGGAGAGGGTGATCTTTCGCGATTTGCTAGTGTGTTTGACGGCGGAAGTTTAACATCAGCACCACCACAGTTGTCAAGACCAGAACGGCCATGACTAGAAGGACAATCAAGCCGCTGCTGCTCCGTGAGCTGTTGCTGCCGCCAGCACCAGTAACGATGAAGCTTGTCTTCTGGTAACCAATATTGACGGTGTAAGTCCCTGGCTGATCCTTAGTGATCGTGAACTTGACCGGCTGGGTGCCCTGTGGGCCAACGCTGACCATCCTGGTCTCTTCCACCTGCCCGTTTATCTTGAGCTCGACATTGTAGTTGCCACTTTCATCGCCGGTGTTGACCACGTTGGTTGAGATAGTCACCGGCTGGCCAGCGCTTGCCTGTTGCGAGCTTATGCTCAGGTACTGCAGGGACATCTGGGGTGGATTGAGCGAACGTGGCGGTGCCGGTGATGCTCGTTGTGCTCCTGCTTGCGCGGGTGCCAGTGTTGCCGCTGCTGCCACTACTGCCGGGCCACCCGGGTCAACGATTGTACCGTCGGCAAAGCCGTCACTGTCTCCCAGTCCACCATCGCACAGATTAATTGTTATCACATTGTCGCCATCGTCGCTGCCCATCGGTATCTGAATCCAGCCGCCCTGATACTTCCAATATGTAGTCCCCACCGGCACTGCTGAAGGCAGGGTGATGGTTACAGTGACGCATGAGCCGGGAGGCACGATGTTGGTGATATTGAACGAGAACAGCCCGTGAGGAAAAGTAACTCCGGCTGGTTTACCGGCTGTAGGCAGTGTAGCTTCAGCCACTGCGGCCAGACCTGTAACAGAGCCGTTGCTTGTGGTAAATGTGGCTGTACCACTGCCGGTGGCCGAGGTCACCTGCTGGGTTGGATTTGGCACGTTGTTGGTTACCGCCTGGTCGACGAAAGCTTTCCAGCACGCCGGTGTCAGCAGCCAACACGGTGCCCTTGGTGTAGCTGACCAGCACTGTAGTGCCACCCCCGATAGCCGCACCGTTCACCGTAAGGTTGATCTTGGTGTTATCCCCATCCAGGGCCGCCGCGGAAAAGCTTCTGGGCGTACCGTTAACCTTAAAGCTGAACTCGCCGTGCTTGCCGGCGGGGTCGGCCATGTTCTTGTTGAAAGTGATGGTGAGGGTCGTGCCGGCAACGTTGGTGGCTGCCGATGCAAATGTCGGTGCAGCAGCAGGCACGTTGTTGGTTACCGCCTGGTCGACGAAGCTTTCCAGCACGCCGGTGTCAGCAGCCAACACGGTGCCCTTGGTGTAGCTAACCACCACTGTAGTGCCACCCCCGATAGCCGCACCGTTCACCGTAAGGTTGATCTTGGTGTTATCCCCATCCAGGGCCGCCGCGGAAAAGCTTCTGGGCGTACCGTTAACCTTAAAGCTGAACTCGCCGTGCTTGCCGGCGGGGTCGGCCATGTTCTTGTTGAAAGTGATGGTGAGGGTCGTGCCGGCAACGTTGGTGGCTGCCGAGACAAAGGTCGGTGCCGCCACGATCTTGTATATGGTGACGTAGGGACTGCCGTCGGAGGCGACCGCCATGTACGTAGAATCGTGGCTGAAGGCTACTCCCCACGTCTGCGAAGGGGGCAGGGTTGCCGGGTTGGGCAGCTTGGTGAAGGTGTCGCCGCTCCTCTTGTATATGATGACATAGGGAATGTTAATACGGGGGGTCACCGCCATGTACGTAGAATCGTGGCTGAAGGCTACTCCACTGCAAGTGCCATTGGGCAGGGTGGCTGGGTTGGCCAGCTTGGTGAAGGTGTCGCCGACCCCTATCTTGTATATGTTGACGTAGGTGAAGCCATTATAGGCTACCGACAGGTAGGTGGAGTCGTGGCTGAAGGCTACTCCATACCCGGTGTCATTAGGCAGGGGGGTCGGGTCGGCCAGCTTGGTGAAGGTGTCGCCGACCCCTATCTTGTATATGGTGACATAGGGACTGCCGTCGGAGGTCACCGCCATGTACGTAGAATCGTGGCTGAAGGCTACTCCCTTCCCGGTGCTACCGGGCAGGGGGGTCGGGTCGGCCAGCTTGGTGAAGGTGTCGCCGACCCCTATCTTGTATATGGTGACATAGGGACTGTTCAAATGGGCGACCGCCATGTACGTAGAATCGTGGCTGAAGGCTACTCCAAACGCCTGCGAAGGGGGCAGGGGGGTCGGGTTGGGCAGCTTGACGAAGGAATCATCTGCATGGACAGCCCCGGGATTAACCAGGACCGGCAGGAAACATGACAATAACAGCAGTGTCAATACTAATACATTGGTTATCCTGGCAGCTTTGGGCACTGTGTATTGCTTCTTAAAAAAGACACCTGAGGGATGAGAAAAAAGCCTTTTCATTATGCCGTACCTTCTACGCAGCCTAGCTGGACAGCTTTCCTTGCTGTACGGCACTCATCAGCCACCATCTTCCTCCAGCAACTTAAGCCGTGACAGTAAATACTCATGCGGTGATGCCTATCAGCACTATGCCCGTCTGAAGGCTGCTTTTGGCATACTAACACGCGACTCTTCCCTTGTCAATAGGCTGTGCTCGTCCAGCAAATTAGTGACACATCCATTTCATTACAAGATTGGTTGTCATTGCGAGGCACGAAGTGCCGTGGCAATCTCTCTCGGCTGGCATAACTGTGAGATTGCTTCGCGGAGTTCATCCTGAGCGGGATGAGATTCTTCGCTTTGCTCAGAATGACAGGAGGCGAAGGGCTCGCAATGACGGTGGGTGAAGAGTCCCCCAGGGAAGGACTAAAGCCTCGCGGCTACATGTTGAGCTTTGTCTTCAGCCAGTCCAGGGCGGCGGTTATGGCTTTTTCTTCCAGGCGCAGCCTGTGTCCGACGTCTGGGATTATTGCCAGCTCCTTGGGCTCCCCAGCGCGTTCATAGAGCTTGTAGGCGTGCTCTACGGGCACCAGGTCATCTTTATCACCGTGAATCAGGAGGAGGGGGTGGGGAGAGATTCTGTCTATCCAGCGTAGTGGCGAGACCACGCTAAAGCCTTCAAGCCATTCGTCTACCGAAGGCGGAAAGTCCGCATCTCGTATCACCCCGATGCTGCGGAAATGGTCGACGGTAGCCCTGGCGCGCTGTTTGTCGGTCAAGAAACTGAATTCAGCCGGACAGGCGAAGGTTGCTAAAGAAGACACTCTTGGGTCATTGGCGGCTACATAAACGCTTACGGCGGCACCACCGCTGGAGCCGAGAAGACAGAGGCGCGATTTATCGACTTCTTCCAGGCTGGCTAGATAGTCGATGGCAGCCTCTAAATCTCGTGTCCAGCCCATCATATCCAAGTTGCCCTGAGCCGGGCCGGCTCCGCGGAAGTTGAAAATCAGAGTGATAAAACCGGCAGCACAGAACCTTTCAGCTAACCCAGGGTAGCCTCTGTCATCACTTGAGCTGGGCTGTCCGGAAGGTATGCCATGGCACAGGCACAGGGCCGGGTACGGTCTTTTAGTGGTTTCCGGGAAATAGACCTCGCCGGGAAGGCGAAGGTTGTCAACCGTTAGGGTGATTTCCCTTTTCATGAGATTGTTGTGCAACTCCTCTCTATCATTGCGAGCCCTTTTCCCTCCTGTCATTGCGAGCCCTTCGCTTCCTGTCATTCTGAGCAAAGCGAAGAATCTCATCCCGCTCAGGATAAACTCCGCGTGGCAATCTCGCTTTATTTCCCCGCCGAGATTGCCACGTCGCTACGCTCCTCGCAATGACAAAAAAGAAAGAAGCTCCTCGAATGACATCTCCTCCTCTGTCATTCTGAGCGCAGCGAAGAATCTCATAGGTTGCGGAACTCAGTTTGGGTGAGATTCTTCGGTCGCTCCGTTCCTTCAGAATGACACCTCCTCTGTCATTGCGAGCCGAAGGCGAAGCAATCCCCTTTCCCACCACCGAGATTGCCACGGCACTACGTGCCTCGCAAAGACGAATAAGCATATTCCTTTTATTCAATCTGGCTGGGAGTTAAAAATATCAGAAATTCCCTGTTTCCCTCGGCACCTAAGATGGGTGAGGCAACAAGTCCGCGCAGTCTTAAGTCATGCCCGGTTGCCCAGGCGATGAAGCGTCCGAGAACTCTGGCATGAAGCTGGGGGTCTTTGATTATGCCGCCCTTAGGCACCTCTTTTCTTTCTGCCTCGAATTGTGGCTTGAACAGGACGATTATATAGCCAGGTTGTGTAAGATGGCCTATGACATTGGGGATTACATTGGTCACTGAGATGAAGGACAAGTCTATGGTGGCTATGTTCACCTTTTCCGGCAGTGAGAAGGGATAATGGGCGTTTACTCTTTCCATGACAACTACTCTGGGATCCTGCCTCAGCTTGTAGTCGAGCTGACCGTAGCCGACGTCTATGGCATAGACACGCCTGGCGCCACGCTGCAAGAGGCAATCGGTGAAGCCGCCGGTGGAGGCGCCGACATCCAGAGCCGTCAGGGAAGTTACATCGAGCTTGAACTCATCCAGGGCATGAGCCAGCTTGAAGCCGCCCCGGCTGACGTAGGGCAGTTTTTCGGCTAGCTCGAGGCTGGCGTTTTCATCCACCTGGGTGCCCGGCTTGGTGATTACCTTACCGGATACAGTTACCTTGCCGGCCATAATAATAGCCTGGGCCATTTTGTTGTTTTCAGCCAGCTCTCTGACTACTAATAGATTGTCAAGTCGCTGCTTTGTCATATTTGTCCCTGCTGCTTTCTGTCATTCTGAGCCCTTCATTAATGTCATTCTGAAGGAGCGAAGCGACTGAAGAATCTCCACTCAGGATAAACTCCGCGAAGAATCTCCCATTGTCATCCTCACTCTGACTCTCTCCTGTCAAAGGGGCTGGTATAAGCTGGCAAGGTTGATTATAGATAAGTGGCAGCAAGCTTTCAACAGCTTCTTTGCTTAATAGGAGGCTATAGTTACTGGTCTAGGAATTTTATCGGTAAGGTAAACTTTTAAGGATAGTTCATCGTTTATAACTGAAAAGGGGGTATGTAAATGCAAGCATATTGTATGACATGCCGCATTAAAAGAGAGATGAGGAATCCGAGGACTGTTAAAACGGAAAATGGCCAGCCCGCTATACGAGGTGTTTGTCCAAAGTGCGGGACCAAAATGTATCGGATCAAGAGCTAAATATACAAAGAACCGGAAATAACCGAAGCTGGGTATCTTAAAAATACCCAGCTTCCTGTTTGCGAATTGCACATTATGAACTTTTGTTCAACTCCAAAGCTTTTTGGCTGTCTCGGCTACTAATATATTGTCCAGTTGCTGCTTTGACACAGGTTGATTATAAATAAGCGGTAGCAAGCTTTCAACAGGGCACCATGTGCGATAGAGTGCAATCTAGGTTGATTTACTAATGGCTTCGGAAGTAACAAAACAGGCATTTGTGACTTAAGACTTCGTCTTCCTTTTTCTGCCTTGTGTTCTAGACAGATAATACATTGAACCTTTAGACTATAGACATGGCACAAAAAACTTGGCATCAATCAGAATTAGTAGAGAAACGCGAAACCTGTATTAATGGACAGACCATTACATATACAGTCAAGCGAAGCCTTAGGGCAAAGCGTGTCCGGCTCGAGGTGAGACAACAAACGGGGCTTACGGTAGTTGTTCCTCATTTTTACGAAATTGGGCAACTCTCTGGACTTTTACAATCGAAGGGACGATGGATCTCAAGGAACCTATCCAGATGTAGCCATTTCAAATCGCTTTCAGCCAAAAAAGAACTCAGGAGTGGCGATACCGTCCCATATCTTGGCCGAGACTTGGAGCTGGTCAAACGGGAAAACCACGATGGCGTTGGTGATGTAACGCTAGATGGAAATATACTGGCGGTAAGCCCCGGTTTATTCAAAAATGGTATCTTAGAGTTAGCTCTGGAGCAGTGGTATCGGACAGAGGCCGCTAAGCTGATAAACGAGAGAGCGGATAAACTGAGCTCTCAGATGGGCATCAGCTACAAACGAGTTGCCATACGAGGTCAAAAGACCCGTTGGGGCAGCTGCTCCCACAGGAAAAATCTTAGCTTTAACTGGAAACTAATAATGGCGCCAGAGCCTGTGATAGACTATGTCATCATCCATGAACTTACCCATCTGAAAGAGATGAATCATTCAAAGAGGTTCTGGGAACTGGTAGCTGAATACTGTCCAGCATGGCGAGATTATAAGAAGTGGCTCAAGCAACACGAGGCTGACCTCAGTGCCAGACTCTGCGCCTAGAAATAGCCTAAATGCACAATCTGGACAAATGTGACATGCTGAACAACAGGCAATTGCCCTGGATGGGAACTAGCGCTGTTCAAGCTGCATTAGTTGGCCCTTTATTTCTTCTTTTGTTCTGTCTTCTCAGCTTTCTTTTCTGATGTTTGTTTCTTGGGTTTTTTCACATTTTTTCTTCCCTTACTACCCACGTCTAAACCTCCGTATTCAATTCCTTTTCAGGTCTTACTTGCTAACACCTTACCTGTAAATTCTCTTCAGGTCAAATTATAATGTTATCTCCACAGATATCGAAGACATCCGGTGGTTTAGAATTTCTCTAATATGACAGATGCGTTGGATTGCACAAGTCGCCCTATTGTTACAGAGGGTAGGCTGCGTTAAGGTTATGCTTGAATAGAATGTTGTATAATAGGATGTTTAAAAGGTCCTATGCACCATTCGTTAAAGCTATACAGTAGATATCGTGAGTTGGCGCTCAAATACTACATCTTCCAGGCAAGGTGGACTAGAATACCTCTAATAGGGAGACTAGTCAGAAAGGTAGCCAATGCATACGGCAAAAACGTCAGCGCGGCCTATCTGCTCAATCTCCATGAGGCCAATGAAATTGTAGACAGTTCAGATGGGTTGGCTTTGGGTCCATGCACCTGTCGAGCTGTGTTTAAGAATTGCGACAATCCGATAAACGCGGAGATAATTGTGGGACTTAGCCGAAACATATTCATGGAAGGAAGACCTCACGACTATCGAGAGATAACAAAGCAGGAGGCTAAGGACATCTTAAAGCAGTGCCACCAAAATGGCCTCATACACACCATCGTCCACTGGCAGCATGACTTCTATGCGATATGTAACTGCTGCTCATGCTGCTGCGTGCCACTGAGGCTTCTTAAAAAGTACGGCGTAGGTAATGCACTGGTCAGAGAAGACAACATTGTTGAGAAGTTAAAGGAACGTCAATTTTCTCAGCCGTGAATAAGAAATTCTTTGCTCGCGTGCTTTAATAAGTCATATCGAAGGACACAATCCGCTAGAAAGTCTATTGAATTGCAAGATCCAAAGGTTAACTCGAACTTTGCCTAGCTGAGTTAACGATCAACTTTATGAAGTGGACCAGTGCTGCTACCCCTAAGCCAACTGCAATGAGGATCAAAACGATAGTTACTACTATTGGCACAACATAAACTGCAGTATTATTAGGTATTACATTGAAATTGAAGGGAAATATGAACAGGAGATTCACTATTACGGCAACACCGATTATATTCAGGATAATTTGAATGGTTTCACGCAGCCAATATTTATCATATATGATTAATATAATATAAGCGGCTATAGATAATAGTAATGCTGTAATCAGAATCGGGAGCCAGGCAAAATAGTCGTTGGTGAGCAGTGGAAGTCCCATCACGCTTCCATCTGGCTGGACGTGGTACCACGCAATATACCGGTGGAAGAAAGAGAAGAATATAAGTAGAACCAAATTCCAGAAGATTGCGAAACTATAGCCGGCGATTCTACCAGCCCTGGTGCCGGTGGAATAATCATCAACCCGCTCACCGACCCCCTCGGCTTGTTCCGATTTTGCTGCTTGGGATACCCCTGTAGATTCGGCAGCCTCCTGCTCTTTAGCCGTTTCGTATTTCCCCCCGCGCCTGAAAGCTGGTAGTATCCCCTCGGCTATATTGCCCGCCACCGGTAATTTATACAGCTCACCCTGGTAAGCCTTCACCATCAGAATAATCCATAAAATGAGGACCACAATGCCGATAGCGAGAGCCAAGAAGTCACCTACGAAAGGTAAGGCACTGAGGAGGATACCGGCTATAGTGAGAAAACCGAAGGTGACTATCGATTGCATGGCATGGAAGCGAATGAATTTGTTCTTTTGCTCAAGGACAAGAAAGATTATGCCGGTTATCCAGCCAGCGAGGTAACAAAGCAATCCGGCAACATTTGGTTCCAGTCGAGTCGTTGAGCTACCCTGAGCTGTCTGCCGTTTCTGCTTGGCTGCGATACGTGCCTTTTCTTCTTCGTAGATTTTTCTTCGTTCTTTTGGTGATAATTTCATAGCTTAGCCCTGCAGCTACAGTAAGTGATATCAAAGACCTTATCCAGGCGTACCTGTCGATTTCTTCTATGTATATCAATGTCATTATAGCTTACTGTCTGAGGGTCAACAAATTCGCTTATAAACATTTCGCTATTTTGTGACATCAGCGTTTATCGCCCTGTCACTAAGTAACAAAGGGCTTGCAGCGGTTTCAGCTTGATGAATGGAGGCGGCACCTCTAGCTGGATTTTCTCGGCTACGGGGAACATGTTGATTCTGTCCACCTCTGGTTTCAGGCGGTCTATTTCCTCAATATTGTTTTTTGACAGCAGGTCGTCAATGCGGCGTGCCATTTCCCAGGCGGCTCTGAGGCGCTGCTCGCTTATTTTGGCTAACCGTTCAGGTATAGCTCCGTATTTCACCCTGAGCTGGTTCAGGCGCAGGATGGCTTCGTAGGAGGCGTCAACAATCTGCTGGCGAGTCAGCCAGTCCGTTTCGTAGTTGAGGGAATATTTCCAGCTTGGCGATGCCAGCGCCTGGCGGTGCTCTTCCAGCTTCCGGAACAGTATGTGGTAGCCGTAGCGCTCCGGGTGCTCGAAGCCCAGGCTGCCCGGGTCAAGGAATGGTGCCAGCGGGGAGATAAACAGCGACAGTCGCTTGTCCCCCTTGAATCTTTCTAACAGGTGGTCGCAGTAGTCGATGGTGTCCGTTACCGACTGTGGGGTTTGCCTTGGCAACCCAATCATGAAAAACACATCGAGCCGCCTGCAGCCGACATCGAGGGCATCGCCCAGCGTTTGCTCCAGCTCCTGGCTGGAATAGGGCCTGCCGATGATTTTCCTTATCTCAGGGTCGTGGGATTCGGGGGAGATCTCCAGGCAGAAGCCAGGGCAGGCCAGGCTCATCCGGCGCAGGAAGTCCTTTGAAGCCGGATAGAATAATTCGAGAACGAACTGATTTTTTACCCTGTTCTTCTGAAGCAGGCTCAGGACCTGGCTGGCGTAGTCTTCTCCTGCCTGACGCAGGTCGCCCAGTATGAAAATGGGGCCGTTGCTGAAGCGCGAGATTTGCCTGACGTCACGAGCTACCGCTTCGGGGGGACGGAAAACTGGCTTCTGTCGGTTGTAGCAATGTCGGAAAGTTGCCGCCGAGCCTCCGCAGATGATGCAGTTCTGGGTGCAGCCACGGCAGGTAAGCACTGCCGTGATGGGATAGCGAAGCCAGTCCTTGACCGGTGTATAACTGATAAGGTCGCGGTACCTAATCACAGACCGGACCACGTTGCCGTAATGATTAACCATGACATCGCTGAGGTCGGTGGGAACGTGGCAGAACTCGTTTTCGTGTATCGTCCCCTGGTTGTCCCGCCAGGCAAGGTTGGGTATTTTCCCGAGCTCTCCTTTGTTCTTCATGCAGTCCATCAGTTGCCGGAAAGGTTCCTCCGTGGAGTCCCCCCTGAGCACATAATCTATCTCGGGGTATTGAAGCAGCTCTTTGTAGAAGTAGGTTGAGGAGAAGCCGCCGAAAATCACCTTCGACTCAGGGTGCCATTTTTTGACTATCTTTGCCACTTCGATAGCGCCGTGGCAATGCAACATCCAGTGCAGGTCGATACCGAAGATTGGCGCCTTGAGACGCTTTATAAATGCTTCGGCATCAAATTTCCTGTCCCTGAGCATGCGCACGGCAAGGTTTACGATGCGCACTCGATAGCCGGCACGTTCCAGATATTCAGCGATGCTGGTGAGCCCGATAGGGTACATCTCGAAGACGTAGGAAGGAGGGATGAGGTCGCTGACCGGTCCGTAGAGTATGGTTTTCTTGCGGAAATCATACACGCTGGGCGCGTGCAGCAGAATCAGGTCGGTTGGCATAGTATACCTCATTTGTCATTGCGAGCCCTTCGCCTCCTGTCATTCTGAGCAAAGCGAAGAATCTCATCCCGCTCAGGATAAACTCCGCGAAGCAATCCCACCACCTTTCCCAGTCACCACCGAGATCACCACGGCGCTGACGCCCCTCGCGATGACAGGATAGAAGCCGAGATTGCCACGGCTGTCCCTTCGTTTCACTCGGGACGCCTCGCAATGACGGTAAATGCTCAAATTATTTTAGATTAGAAGGCTCCTGCCAGAATATAACCAATGCCTAACAGCAACTGGGTCAAAAGTACAACCAGGACGTTGTTTGCCATCGCTGGCATCAGCTTGCTTTCGTCTTGGTATTTCAGGGCACCTTGAATAGCTCTGATAGCGAAGGGCAGCGTTAGCAGGGCTATCAGGCAGAAAGCCGGCATTAGCCCTGCTGCCACCCAGGCAACTATCCACAAATAGACTAAGCCGGTTAATACTGAATAGACTATGCTTGCCCTTGCTTTTCCCAAGGTTATGGGCAGAGTTTTCCTGCCTGCTGTTTTGTCCGCTTCAGTGTCAGGGAATTCGTTCAGCAGGAGCAGGTTGTGCACTAATATACCAGAGGCTATGGATGCCACGATGGCGGGGATAGTGTATTCGCCTGTCTGGACGAAGTAAGCTCCCAGAATCGGCAGAGCTCCCAGACCGACTCCAGGAGACCACTCAGGCCAGCCCAGCTTGGTCAGGAGCGGTGTATAGAGGAGAATGCATACAGCAGCTATAACAAGGAGCGGCAGCAGGAGCCAGCCGCTGACCAGGACAAAGTAAATACCTATGGGCACTGCCAGCAGGAAGCAGGCCAAACCGAACCATAAGACATGCTCAGGCTTTAGAGATGCCGCAGGGAGAAAACCGCTGCCACCGCTGAATGGCGTCCTTCTGGTCTTCAGGTCGATCCCGCTTCTATAGTCGAAGTAGTCGTTGAGGACATTGATGCTGATGTGACACAAAAGCAGGCCGATAAAAGCCAGTATAGCATGGCCAAGGTGAAAGGCACCGTCATACCAGGCCATGCAGGTGCCCAGGAAAGCCAGTACCACTGAGAGAAGCAAAAATTGTGGCCTGGTCTCGAGGAACCAAATTTTCAGCTTCATGAGTCCTTGAGTATAACAAACAGGCTGATAGCGTGTCTACACTTAAGCGGTGGGCGCTGATTTCTTACGGCTGAATCCGAAGATGTATATAATCTCCAGGATTGCCAGTGTATTAAGCAAAAACAGAGCCACAAACCACCACAGCTGCTTGTTACCGGCAGCACGCCACAGGGCTACACCTTTCCATGGCAGAGTCCAGAGGATGATTAAAGGGATAATCCATGTCATCCAAATCCAAATTGGTGTTGGCCATGAGCTTAATGATTCCATTTTTACCTCTCCTTTAGTTGATGGTCTTTAGTCCACATATTATCATTCCATGCCAGTCTTTGAATTCTGGTTGCTTACTATTCGTAATGAAGGCTTCCAATTGCTTAACACCATTCTCGAATTCGCTCTGAGGTATAAGGTAGTAGGTCGAGACATATTTGCTCTTTACTTTCTGCAAATATTCATAGTCTATCGGTATGTTCTCTAGAGTTATCTCCTCGTGTTTAATATCCTTCAAGCCCAGAGAATCTAACAGGTAATCTATATGGTGAATATCCGGGAATCTGCCTTTATCAATATCTATGTAGCTAGGGAAAAAATCCTTGATGACTGGATGCTGATTTTCGATTTGTTTATGACTGGATGTTAAAAGAACCAGGACACCACCACGTAACACGCGATAACACTCTGAAAGCAGGGGCGCAAGGTTTTTTATTTGATGAATAACGTAAGCTACTATTACGGTATCAAAAGAACCATCGCGGAAAGGTAGTTGCTGGTTATCGATATCGGTACAGATAACTTCGAGAGATTTGTCCTTGGCTACCTTCAACATAGCAAACGACGCATCTACACCGATGGTATCGGCTTTTATTGCCGTCCGCAGTTGTGAAGCTATACTTCCTGTGCCGCAGCCAAGGTCTAAGACCTTCTTTCCCTGGCTAATCCTCCCCAGTGCAATAATCTTTTTTATCAGGCTCTCCGGGTAAGAGCGATAGCTGTCGTATGTCTTTGAAATATCGGTATAGTTGACCTCCATGTGACTACCCAGAGGCGAGTTTCACATATTACTGCTTACTCGAGTGTGCTAAAGCCCGCAACTACTTCCTTACACACACTGCGAGTGCTAGTTCTATAGGTTTATATTAGAATACTTTCTCCACGGCCTGGCCACGGTCTTATTTTCCAAAATATCCAGGGCTCTATTTATTATCTTTCTGGTATCGCTGGGCATGATGATATCGTCAATATAGCCTCGCTCTGCTCCTTGGTAGGGGTTCTCATAGAGTTCTCCATACTCCTGTATTCGTTTGTCCCTCACCTCTTTGGGGTTTTCTGACTCTTTTATCTCCTTGGCAAAGATGACGCTGGTTGCAGTCGCAGCGCCGACAATGGTGACCTGGGCTGTTGGCCAGGCGAAGACCAGGTCGGCACCGATGGATTTATCAAGCATCCCGTAGTGTGCACCAGCATATGATTTTCTAACAATGATTGAAATCAAGGGCACGGTAGCATCGGCCCAGGCGAAAAGCAATTTTGCGCCATGACGCAGAATACCCTTCCAATCCTGTTCAGAACCTATCATGTAACCGGGGCAGTCCTGGAAGCTGATTAGCGGGATGTTAAACAGGTCGCAAAACCTTATAAATCTGGCCATTTTGTCTGAAGCGTCTATGTCGATAACCCCGCCAATATACGTTGGCTGGTTGGCTACGATACCGACTGGGCGCCCGTTGAATCGAGAGAAGCCGATTATGCAGTTTCGGGCGTAATCTTTAAATAACTCGAAAAAGTGACCATCATCGGTTACTGATGTGATTACTCCAAGCATGTTAAATGGCTGGGCTGGATTGTCGGGAATGATGGTGTCCAGCTCTGGGACTATTCTCACCGGGTCGTCATTTGTCTCTATTGGAGGTGGATCTTCGTTGTTATTTAAGGGGAGAAAGGATAAAAGATGTTTGCACATATCCAGGGCTTCCTGGTCGTTTTCAGCTACGAGGTGGGTTTGGCCTGACTTCATGGCATGGGCTTTCCAGCCGGAAAGTTCCTCGAGGCTGATTTCCTCTCCGGTTTGAGTTTTTACGAAGGCAGGACCGGCGATGCCCATAAAGCCGGTATGACGGCATTGGATGAGGAAATCTTGCATTACTGGATGATAAGCCTGCCCGCCCAAGCATGGCCCCATGAGCAAGGATATTTGAGGCACTATTCCAGAAGCCAGAATTTGGGATCTGAATAGCCAACCATAAGCCTCGAGTGTATCCATACCTTCCTGAAGTCGGGCTCCCCCTGAGTCGTTCATGCTTATGCAAGGCCAGCCCATATCCTTGGCAAATTCGAGGGCTCGGGTAAATTTCTTGCCGTGATATTCGCCAAAAGTCCCTGCCATGGCAGTATAGTCTTCCGCGATAACGACAACAGGCCTGCCATTTACATTACCATAGCCAGTTATTACTCCTTCAGCTGGCACCTCCCTTTTGTCCATGCCGAAATTTGTGGTCCGGTGCTTAACAAAAAGTCCTATTTCGGTGAAAGTACCTGGATCAAAGAAATAGTCGACCCTTTCGCGGGCTGACAATTGTCCAGCTTCATGCCGCTTTTCAATGGCTTTTGAGCCTCCCATTTGCTTTATTTTTTCGCGTTTTGCCTTATATGCCTCAATTGATTCTTGGGTTTTGCCCATTCATTGTCTCCTTTCGCAGTCGAATTATTTTTAAGATGTCACTCAGATAAACCGCGTACATAATGGTAAAGTTAGAGTCCCATCTCTTGAGCTACTATCTCGCGGTAAACATCAGCGCCGCCAAAGCTTAGTTCACAGGCCTTAAGCGAGCGGGTGTAATAGTGCAGGTCATATTCCATGGCGACACCAATGGCGCCGTGAATCTGATGCGCCAAGCCTATGACTCGTTCACCAGCTTGTACCGCCCATGCTCTGGCTGCAGCGACCTCTTCAGCACAGGAAAGGCCCTCGCTTAACTTCCATGCGGCATGGTAGGCGCTGAGCCTCATGCCCTCAATATCGGTTAACATATCGGCACAGTAGTGTTGGATGATCTGAAAACTCCCTATCGGACGGTCGAATTGCTTTCTTTCTTTGGCATACTCAACAGTCATGTCGAGCACCTGTTGGGTTATCCCAACCGTGAGGCAACACTTGGCCACAACGGCTCGGTCAATCGCCTTCTTGATGCCACTCCACCCCTGATTAAGCTGACCCAGGATGTTCTCCTTGGGCACCTTTACCCCGTCGCAGACCACCTCGCATAGCTTGCCAGACATGGCATTCAATACCGTATGACCTATGCCCGGCTGTTTCGCCTCAACTATGAATGTGGTTAAACCCTCCTCCGGCTTAGCCTTGTCATCAGTTCGGGCAACACATAGGATATAGTCGGCCACTTGTGCGTCGGGAACAAAAAGCTTGGTGCCGCTTATAACCCAGCCGTCTCCGTCAGGAACAGCCTTAGCTATGATTGAGGCGGCGTCATAGCTGCCGCTGGGCTCTGTCAGGGCCAGGGTGAAGATTGATTTTCCCTGGGCTATTTGGGGAAGGTATTCTTGCTTCTGCGCCTCGGTTCCAATATCAAGAATTGGAAGTCCGCCGAGAACTACTGTGGAGAAGTATGGACCGGGCATGCAGGCCTTTCCCATCTCCTCCAGAAGCACTGCCAGGTCGAGGAAAGTCATACCGGTTCCGCCGTATTTCTCCGGGAAGGGCAACCCCATCCAGCCGAGATCAGCCATCTCTTTCCATATCTCCGGCGAGTAGCCTGACTCGGTTTCCTCCAACTCTTTTAACACCTTCTTAGGGAATTTGCTTGTCAAAAAATCTCGAGCGAATTTCCGTAAAATTTCCTGCTCTTCTGTGAAGGACAAGTTCATTAGTTATCTTCCTTTCTGGATTTTCTGATGTATTTTTAAGCTCACCCTGTGGGCAATCCCAGCTTGCGTAGGGCCAGGATGTTCTTCAAAACCTCCGTTGTCCCGGCCTGAAGGCTATACCCCTTGGAGGAGAGGTAGGCATGATAAGCCATCCCATTCAGCTTCGTCCATTTGGAGTGAGGCGCCAGTTGACCGTAAGGCCCCAAGATCTCCAGAGCTGTGTTAGCTAAGCGCTGCTCAAAGGCGGTGGCGTAGGCCTTGGACATGGCTGCTTCCCATTCCGGGGCACGTCCTTCGTCCATGACTAATGCCACCCGGTACATGAAGAGGCGTCCCACCTCAAACTCTATCTTTAGCTGTGCCAGCTTGTTGCGGATTACCGAATCCTGGCATAGTGGCTTGCCATCTCGCTTGGTCTCCTTAACGAACTGGATAATGCCTTCAAAAACTGGGTAGTTGGCCATAATCCGTTCCATGCCGCTTCTCTCATAGGCTAGTTGCTCCATCACCTGGCGCCAGCCATTGCTCTCTTTACCTATTAGACATTCTTTGGGAACGTGAACGTTTTCGAAGAATACCTCATTCCAGGCCTCGTTTCCGGTGATGTCAATTATAGGGCTGGTGGTGATTCCAGCCAGGTCCTTGGGAATGATGAATTCGCTGAGTCCTTGGTGTTTGGCCACAGTGGGGTCAGTTCGCGCTAACAGGTAGAGATAGTTCATATACTTGCCACCACTGGTCCAGGTCTTCTGACCATTAATCACATAGTGGTCATTCTTCTTAGTTGCCTGGGTCTTGAGGGAAGCCAGGTCACATCCGGCCTCCGGCTCGCTCATCCCCAAGCCGACGTACATCTCACCCTTCATTATCTTGGGAAGGAGCTCTCTCTTCTGTTGCTCAGTTCCGTACTTGAGTATAGAGCCGCCTATCTGGCGGTCGGCGAACCAGTGACAGGCTGCCGGAGCCCCGTATCTTAGTATTTCCTCGGTTAGGATTAATCGGTCAAAGGCGCATCGTCCTTGTCCCCCATACTCCTTGGGCCAGGTAAGGCCAATCCACCCCTTGGCTGCCACACGCTTGGTGAATTCCGGGTCATAAGCCATAATCCAGGAGTCAATCGATGGCTCCCACAGTTTTTGCTTCTTTTCCCCTTCGAGGAAATCGCGGGCTTCTTTTCTGAACTTTTCCTGCTCCTCAGTAAGCCGGAAATCCATGTTTACCCCCTTTAAACTTGAACTTTTGCCTCTCTGTCTCAGGAGGCTTTTTCAGGCCTTGAGTAGTATAGACTACCGACGAAAGTATATCAAGCGTGTGTACTCGTCCAGTACATTAGTGACACTTGCTGCTGTTGTTATTGCTAAGAGCGGGATTCCTCGTTGGCGCTTGGAACAGGGCCTACTATCACTGTTCTTCTTCCCGTCATCGCGAGAAGTCCTTCCACGGAAGGACGACGTGGCGATCTAGGTGGGGAGGCATTGAGATTGCCACGCCACGATTGCATCGGGGCTCGCAATGACACCGGGGACATTATCCAATGTTACATTATGAAAGTCTAACCTATCTATCTGAACGAGCTTAGCATGTTTTTCAGCTTGAGATGGCTATCCGATTAAGGTATTATTGGCAAGTGAGGGCAGGACATCATATGGAGTTAATTCCAGCTGTTGATATTAAGGGCGGCAAATGTGTGAGGTTGTATCAGGGTGATTACAACCAGGAGACGGTCTTCTCTGAGAACCCGGTAGCTGTGGCTCTTAACTGGCAGGCTCAGGGGGCTGGTAGGCTGCATGTGGTTGACCTGGATGGAGCTGCCAGCAGTGAGCCGCGGAATATTGCTGTTGTCGAGGCTATAGTAAAGCAGGTGGGCTTGCCTGTGCAACTAGGCGGTGGTATAAGGGATGAGGCTACTGTGGCAAAGCTGCTAGCCATTGGAGTAAATCGGGTGATTCTGGGTACGGCGGCGGTGGAGAAACCGGAAATTGTGGAGAGATTATGCCAAAAATATGGTGAGGCTATAGTGGTTGGCATAGATGCTCGTGATGGGCTTGTAGCTACTCATGGCTGGAAAAAGAGCACTGAGGTTGCTGCTTTAGCATTAGGTCGGAGGATGGCGGCAATCGGGGTAAGGCGTCTTATTTATACCGATATAAAACGCGATGGTACCTTGACTGAGCCAGGTTTTGAAGCCATAGCCGAGATGGTGAAAGGTGTGAACCTGCCCATAATTGCTGCCGGTGGCATTTCGGCGTTGAGCCACCTAAGAAAGCTCAAAGAACTTGGGGTAGAGGGAGCTATTGTGGGTAAGGCGCTTTATAGCGGCGATATAAACCTCAAAGAGGCTTTGGCGTTGAGGCTGTGAGAAAGCGGGCAGACCTGGAGGTCTGTCCAAAAATGAGGTGCTGATATGTTGAAATTCGATGACAAAGGTTTAATTCCGGTCATAATTCAAGATGCTGATAGTGGTGAGGTGCTGATGTTGGGCTATGCTGATAAGGAAGCTCTGCGGCGGACGCTGGATAGCGGCGAGGTCTGGTTCTACAGCCGCAGCCGACAGGAATTATGGCACAAAGGGGCTACCTCCGGCAGCATTCTGAAGGTGCAGTCGATGGCTAAAGACTGTGACAGCGATGCTATACTGATCCGGGCTAAGCCAGCCGGCCCGGTATGCCATACGGGCAATCGAAGCTGTTTCTTCCAGAAGTTTGATAATGAAGATATGGGCTAAGCTTGATTGTTAGAGTCTAATGGCTGGCTGCTATCAGTTTCGATGACCTTCTTCAAAGCTGTTAGGGCTGTTTCCAATTGGCTGTCGGTTGGTTCTCCTGTGGTCATGGTTTGTAACTTAAGGCCCGGGGTGAGGAGGCCACGTACTAGCCAGTTCTGGCTATGGGCAGCTCCGAAGCGGACAAATTCATAGCCGATGGCGGCGATGACAGGGATGAGAACAACGCGGGACAGGATGCTCAGCCACAGGGGCGGACGGCCGAGCAGTGCGAAGACGATGATAGAGATAACCAGGACTGCCAGTAGGAAGCTGGTGCCGCAGCGAGCATTGGAGGTAGAGTAGTTTTTGACATATTCTAGTTCCAGGGGCATCCCGGCTTCGTAGGTGTTGACCACCTTGTGTTCGGCGCCGTGATAGGCGAAGACCCTTTTCATATCAGGTATCAGGCTTATCACCTTCAGGTAGGCGATGAAGATGGCGATGCGTAAGCTGCCCTCGATAATGTTGCTGAGTAAGGCTGAGGTGATGTACGGGTCGACAAGGTAGCGGGTGAGCAGCAAGGGGAGGACAAAGAATAGGACTACGGCGAAGGCAACAGCGAGAGCCATGCTTCCCCACAGCAGTGTCGGGGATATGCCTTCATCTTCCTCGGCTGCAGCAACCTGTGCGGAGTGAAACAGGGCTTTAGTGCCCAGGGCTAGAGTCTCGATAAGTACGATTATGCCCCTGATGAAAGGCCAGTTTCTCAAGCGGCCTCTGTATATATTGGCAAGTGGCTGGCTGGTTGTATCTATCTCACCATCGGGACGGCGGACGGAAATAGCCACATTTTCCCGCCCCCGCATCATCACGCCTTCGATCACCGCCTGCCCACCGTAATAGAAAGGTTTCTCTTTCATTGCACCTAACGTCTTGGTCGCTTTCCCCTTGTCATTCTGAGAGAGCCCTTCGTTTAATGTCATTCTGAAGGAGCAAAGCGACTGAAGAATCTCAACTCAATTCGGGCCCTGAAAATGCTGTGAGGAGATTCTTCGCTACGCTCAGAATGGCGGCAGTATGGCGGGATAGGTCTATTCGTTAAGCTTGTAGCGACGTTTGAAGCGTTCCACTCTGCCGGCGGTGTCAACTATCTTCTGCTCACCGGTGAAGAATGGATGGCATTTGCTGCATAGTTCCACTTTAAGCATCTTACTGGTAGAGCCGGTGGTGAAGGTATTGCCACAGGAGCAGATGGCCTTAGCATCGGTATAGTATTCAGGATGTATTTTAGCTTTCATTTCGCTTGCTCTGCGTACACGCTAACTTTTCTTCTGTCCCTGGTTGCCGGTTCGTATTTGACGGTGCCGTTAATCAGGGCGAACAGGGTGTGGTCTTTGCCCATGCCGACGTTGCTGCCAGGATAAATGCGAGTTCCGCGCTGTCTGACCAGGATGGTGCCGGCGTTAACCTGCTGCCCGGCGTATCTTTTAACACCCAGCCGCTTGGATTGGCTGTCACGCCCGTAACGTGTGCTGCCTCCGCCCTTCTTGTGCGCCATTAGCTCTTACCTCCAACTGCTGCCTTTTTCTTTTGGGTTTTCTTCGGCGCTGCCTCCTCGCCGGGCTTTACGATCTCCTTGATTTCCAATGTGGCGTATAGCTGCCGATGGCCTTTTTTCCGGCGATAACGCACCTTGGGTTTATACTTGAAAACGATGATTTTGTCGCCTTTCTTTTCACCGAGGCAGGTGGCAAGCACTTTGGCGCCATCAATGGTGGGACTGCCAATGATGGTGTCTTCACCATCGGCGATAAGCAGTACTCGGGAAAGCTCGACATCTTCGCCCTCGGCAACTGCCAGGCGGTCGACATCGACCTTTTGCCCCGGGGCTACTTTGTATTGCTTGCCGCCGGTTTCGACTATAGCGTAAGTTCGTACCATTTTCAAAAGCGGGATTTAATTTACCAGATTAGATGGCTGAATGTCAAATCCGTGCCCATATATCCTTGGTTTTGAGTTGCTATTTTGCATCTTGTTCATCGTTTGACACTATATCTGGCTTTTTGTTAAACTGCCACTACGGTGGCGAAGGAATCAGCTGAGATTTCAACCAGGGGCTTGGTCGAGATTTTTACCGGTGACGGCAAGGGCAAAACATCAGCAGCTTTGGGGGTGGCTCTCCGTGCTCTGGGGCAGGGTCTCCGGGTACACATTGTTTACTTCATGAAGGGCGACTTTCCCTACGGAGAGCGAAAAACCCTGTCCGAGCTATCCAACGTCACCTTTGAAAACTTTGGGTTTCAGGATTTTGTTGACCCGGCTAATGTTAAGCCGGAGGAAAAAGAAGAAGCTCGAAAAGCCTTGGGAGCTGCCAGGAAAGCTATGCTGAGCCTGAAATATGATGTGGTCATCCTCGATGAAGCGAATATTGCTACTGCCTGGAAGCTGATTGACCTTGATGATGTCATAAAGCTGATACATGACAAGCCGGAAAATATAGAGCTTATACTTACCGGCCGCTATGCCGACCCCAGGCTAATCGAGCTGGCTGATTTAGTCACCGATATGGTCAAGGTGAAGCATCCGTATGATAAAGGGATATTATCTCGTAAGGGGCTTGATTACTAAGATTGTTTAGCAACACCTTTTGTCATTCTGAGCCCTATGGGCGAAGAATCTAGATCCTTCGCTTCGCTCAGGATGACAGAGTGAAAGAGGCAAAAGTAGGGACAGAAACGTACGGGCAGACCTTCAGGTCTGTCCCTACAATTGGGAGGGTAGAGTGGCAGGACCAGAAAAAAAGGAGAAATTGAAGAAAAGAGCCAGCCAGTGGCATGCCCGGGCTCAGCGTTTTGAGGAAAGGCGGGATTCTTTCGTCACCGCCTCTGGCGTTCCCATTGAACGCGTGTATACACCTCTCGACATTGCTGATTTAGACTATCTTCGAGACCTGGGTTTTCCTGGCGAGTATCCGTATACCCGTGGTGTCCATTCTACCGGTTATAGAGGCAAGCTGTGGACGATGCGCATGTTTGCCGGCTTCGGCTGTGCCGAGGAGACCAATGCCCGCTACAAGTATCTTCTGGAGCATGGGGAAACCGGACTGAGCGTTGCCTTCGACTTCCCCACTCTAAATGGTTACGATACCGATGCCCCCGAAGCCCGTGGGGAGTTTGGCAAGTGCGGTGTAGCTGTCTCCTCCTTAGCTGACATGGAGATATTGTTTGACGGCATTCCCGTTGATGAGATAACTACCTCCATGACCATAAACGGTCCGGCAGCGGTTATCTGGGCTATGTATCTGGCTAATGCTGAGAAACGAGGCATCCCTCTGGATAAGCTGGGTGGCACTATACAGAACGATATACTGAAAGAATATATGGCGCAAAACGCTTTCATCTTTCCGCCAAAGCCGTCCATGCGCCTCATCGTTGATACTTTTGAATTCGGCATGAGGCAGGTGCCACGATGGAACACCGTCAGCATCAGCGGTTACCACATCCGCGAAGCCGGTGCCACCGCCGTCCAGGAGCTGGCTTTTACCTTAGCTGACGGTCTTGCCTATGTTCAGGCAGGCATTGACCGCGGGCTAAAGGTAGATGATTTCGCTCCCAGACTCAGTTTCTTCTTTAATTGTCATAACGATTTCTTTGAAGAGATTGCCAAGTTCCGTGCTGCCCGCCGCATCTGGGCACGGGAAATTAAAGGGCGGTTCAATGGTGGCGAACGCTCTCAATGGCTTCGCTTCCATACTCAGACAGCCGGTTGCTCGTTAACTGCCCAGCAGCCGGAAAACAACATAGTTCGCACCACCATTCAGGCTCTGGCTGCTGTTCTCGGCGGAACACAGTCACTGCACACTAATTCCATGGACGAAGCCCTGGCTCTGCCCTCGGAAAAAGCGGTGACTGTTGCCTTGCGCACTCAGCAGATTATCGCCCAAGAAAGCGGAGTGGCTGACACCATTGACCCTCTGGGCGGCAGCTATTTTGTGGAGTGCCTGACCGATAAGACAGAAAAAGCTGTCTACGACTATTTTGGCAGGATCGATTCGCTGGGCGGCGTTATACCGGCTATAGAAGCCGGCTTTTTCCACAGAGAAATCGCCGACTCGGCTTATCGCTACCAGCAGGAGGTAGATAGCAAGAAGCGCATTATTGTCGGCGTCAACGAGTACGCTATGGATGAGCCGATTAAGATTCCCATTCTGGAGATGGATAAAGAAGGCGAGAGGCGACAGCTCGAGCGGCTCGGCCGGCTGCGACGGGAAAGGGATAATGAGATGGTCTCGACAAAGCTCGAGGCCTTGCATCAGGCTGCCCAGGGCAGCGAAAATCTGATGCCTTATATTTTTGAAGCAGTAAGTGCCTATGCCACTCTGGGCGAGGTCTGTGGCGTGCTGCGCAAAGTTTTCAGCGAATATCGACTGCCGGCTTTGGTATAATATAAAAGGCAAACATCAAAAAATATAAATAAAAAGGGGGGCAAAATGAAGCTAACTTTAAGTGTCATCAAGGCTGACATCGGTGGCTATGTGGGCCATTCCAGCTCGCATCCCGAGGTGCTGGATAAAGCCGAAAAGTGTATAGCAGCGGCCAAGAAGTCCGGGATGCTAATCGACTATCATGTTACCAGGTGTGGTGACGACCTCCAGCTGATAATGACTCACCACCAGGGAGAGGAGGACGAGAAAATCCACAAGCTGGCCTGGGACACCTTCGTCGACTGCACCAAACTAGCCAAGAAGCTGAAGCTGCATGGTGCCGGTCAGGACATGCTGGCTGATGCCTTCTCCGGCAACGTAAAGGGCATGGGTCCCGGGGTTGCTGAGATGGAAATCGAGGAACGAGAGGCTGAAACCATCATCATCTTTATGGCGGACAAAACCGCTTCAGGTGCCTGGAACCTGCCTTTATACAAAATCTTTGCCGACCCGTTCAACACTATCGGCCTGGTCATAGCTGGCAACATGCATGGTGGTTTCTCTTTCGAAGTCCATGATGTCAAGGAGAGCAAGAAGATAGTCTTCAATGCACCTGAGGAAATCTATGATATGCTGGTTTTTATGGGCGCACCCGGTCGCTATGCGGTTAAGGCTGTCTACCATCGGGAGAGCGGCGAAATAGCCGCTGTCTCGTCCACTCAGCGCTTGTCCATGATGGCTGGGAGGTATGTGGGCAAAGACGACCCGGTGTGCATTGTCCGCTCTCAGGGTCACTTCCCCGCTGTAGGCGAGGTCCTTGAGCCCTTTGCTTCTCCCAATATAGTAGAGGGCTGGATGAGAGGCTCACACCACGGCCCGCTGATGCCGGTAGCCGTTAGGGAGAGCAATCCCACTCGTTTTGATGGTCCACCCAGGGTGATTGCTGCTGGCTTTCAACTTTCAAGTGGCAAACTGGTTGGGCCGCTCGATATGTTCGATGACCCGGCTTTCAACAACGCTCGGCAACAGGCCAACGATATCGCTGACATACTACGCCGTCTTGGGCCATTCGAACCTCACCGTCTGCCGCTGGAGGAGATGGAATACACTACCATGCCACAGGTGATGAAAAAGCTTCAAGGAAGATTTAAAAAGATATAAATGCAAATATCAAAATGTAAAAGGGCAAGTCAAAACTCAAAAATGTTCCCTCTCCCTTGACGGGAGAGGGTTAGGGTGAGGGTGAATTTTTACATTTTTATCTGTCATTTTGATTTTTGGTCTTTAAATTTTGATGTCCCTGCAAACGAGAGATTCTTCGCTGCGCTCAGAATGACAGATGAGGGGCTAAGAATGACACTTATGGGAGAATGTTGAAGTTACTCCTGGCTACCACCAATCAGGGCAAAATCCGTGAATACTGCCATCTACTCAAGGGGTTGCCATTTACGCTGGTGACTCCGGCCGATGAGGGTATAGATATAGCTGTGGATGAGAAGAATAAAACCTTTGAGGAAAATGCCCGGTTAAAGGCTACTACCTATTCAGAGTTGAGCGGTCTGGTTACTCTGGCCGACGATTCCGGGCTTGAAGTTGACGCTTTGGACGGCGGGCCTGGTATTATATCAGCTCGCTTTGCCGGTGAACAGGCCAGCGATAAGGACCGGATTGAGCATCTTCTGGCCAAGCTGAAGGACGTTCCCTGGGAAAAGCGAACAGCTCGTTTCAGATGCGTTATCGCCATAGCTAACCCGGAAGGAAGAACGGAGCTATGTGATGGAGAATGCCAGGGGTTGATAGCTTTCGAACCCAGAGGCGAGAACGGGTTTGGCTATGACCCGGTTTTTTACCTGCCGGAATTTGGCAAAAGCATAGCTGAGCTCTCCCTGGAGACAAAGAACCAGATTAGCCATCGTGGCAAAGCCGCACGGAAGGTATATAGAGTGCTTGAGCGACTTGCGGAGAAGGTGAAAGCATGACCGGGCTTTCCGACCCCTTTAACCGTCCCATCAACTATCTTCGCATCTCGGTGACCGACCGATGCAACTTGCGTTGCATCTACTGCATGCCGACCGAGGGCATTAGCCTGCTGCCACATGATGAAATCCTCACCTATGAGGAGATTGCCTTAATTGTCAGGCTGGCTGCCGAGCTGGGCATCAAGAAGCTCAGGCTTACCGGCGGTGAGCCACTGGTCAGAGCCAGGCTGCCGGGGCTGGTAGCCATGCTGGCTGATATAGGCGCTATAGATGATATTTCACTGACTACTAATGGCGCCCTCCTCAAGGAGTACGCCGGTGAGCTTAAAGGAGCTGGCTTGAAGCGAGTCAATGTCAGCCTGGATTCCTTAAATCAGGATAAGTTCGAGCGGATAACGCACCATCGCAAGCTGAGCGATGTCTTACAGGGTATCGAGGCGGCTAAGGCTTGCGGACTGAATCCGGTCAAAATCAACATGGTGGTCATGCGCGGCATAAATGATGATGAGATTTTAGATTTTGCCAGATTGACCATAACCGAAGGCTGGAATGTGCGTTTTATTGAGCTGATGCCCTTTGTTACGGATAATCCACCGGAGGGACACTCAACCGGCAGGAAAGCTAATAGTCACTCTCAATTTATGTCGGCTGACGAGATAAAGGAGCGCCTCGACACTTTAGGGGAGCTGAATCCCTGTCTGCCCATCACCGGCAATGGCCCGGCCAAATACCTTCGTTTTCCTGAAGCTGGTGGTACCATTGGCTTCATCACTCCGGTCAGCCAGCATTTCTGCTTCAATTGCAACCGCCTTCGACTTACCGCCGAAGGCAAGCTGCGTCCCTGCCTGCTCAGCGACAGTGAGATTGACCTCCGCCAGCCACTGCGCGGCGGCGCTTCGCCGGAAAAATTGAAGCAGGTCATAACAGAAGCTATTCAGAAAAAGCCCAAAGAGCATCAGCTCTCGCGAGGGCATACTTCCAAGAAACGCCTCATGTCTCAAGTCGGAGGTTAAATATGGGGTCATCACCGGATATTCGGATGGTGGATGTCGGGGAAAAGGCGGTTACCAAAAGACAGGCCGTGGCCAAGGGCAGGGTATCGATGCAGGCAAAGACCTTGAAGCTGCTCAAACAGGGCAAGCTGCCCAAGGGAGATGTCTTGGCGGCGGCTCGTGTCGCCGGCATCATGGCGGCTAAAGAGACCCATCGCCTCATCCCGCTATGCCACCCGCTGCTTATTGATGATGTCAACGTCGAATTCACCGTGGATGAAAAAGCCTCGGCGGTGGAGGTCACGGCTACGGTTAAAGGCAGCGGTAAGACCGGCTTCGAGATGGAAGCTTTAACTGCTGTAGCCATAAGCGCTTTGACCATCTATGACATGTGCAAAACCGTAGACCAAACGCTGCGGCTGGAGGATATCCGCCTCACCAGGAAAAGCGGTGGCAAAAGCGGCACCATCAAGCTTGAATAGTGTGTCCATTATAGAACTAAGACCTGTCAATATATGCCAAAGAAAAAATCAATGGTTTACTGAAGATATATGTCTTCCTAAATTACAAGAACATTTAATAAAAGTTACGACGCTAATAGACGCCTCTCCAAACTATGCTACAATTCATAGAATGTTACGGAGGGCATTACCTATAAGTTGGAGAGACATATCAATGGATATACCTGAATGAGGAATAAGAGGTAATTATCATTGCAAAAAGGCAACAGAACAAATATAATATATAAGCAAGGGGTATAAGATGACAATTATTAAAGCCCCTAGCATTCAGCATCCACATACCATTCCACTTTTTGATGATTACGATGCCAGCCAGGACTCTCTATGTTTTTCTGAACGCAAGAGGATTTTTCTAAATAGTCTCGTTACTCAAACAGGTAGGTATAAGCGTTATCTTGGTTCACCTCTCAGATATGCAGGCGGGAAAACATTAGCTGTTGGCTTAATCATTGAGCACCTACCAGATAACGTCAACCGAATTGTATCACCTTTTCTAGGTGGTGGTTCAGTCGAGATCGCTTGTGCTTGTGAGTTAGGTTTACCAGTTATAGGCTATGAAATCTTTGACATCCTGGTTAATTATTGGCAAATTCAACTAAGTAACACCGAAGCATTATATCAAAGACTCCAACAATTTGAACCTAGCAGAGATGGTTTTAGGCAAGTCAAGGAGCGACTCAAGAGACATTGGAAAAACGGAGAGAAACTCGATAAGTATGATTTAGCCGCTTACTACTATTTCAATAGCAATACATCATACGGTCCCCATTTTCTTGGCTGGCCTTCTAGTGTATATCTTCAGCCAAAGCGATACCAAAAAATGATTCAGAAAGTCCGACATTTTAAAGCTGATAATATGCATGTGGAATGCCTATCTTTTGAGAAAGTAATTCCTGCATATCCTAATGACTTTCTTTACTGCGA
>JACKQG010002052.1_pt1 | contig 26880 bp, 15 predicted proteins | sample 8237621 | NCBI WGS metagenome assembly JACKQG01 (sample SAMN15677084, study PRJNA649215) | marine metagenome | biome: marine; feature: Black Sea; material: saline water; isolation source: suspended particulate matter (SPM) from the Black Sea western gyre | collected 2013-06-09/2013-06-10 | depth... | reverse complement strand
GATAATGAATGTGGTTCAAATTTAGAATATGATGAATGTGGTGTTTGCGGAGGTGATAATTCACTTTGCTCAGATTGTGCGGGGATTCCATACGGTGAGGCATTCATTACACCATGTGGAGATTGTTCTGATGAAAGTGTTTGCGATATTTCAGCAAGTATTGCAACTATGGATAATAATTTTAGGTCAAATCATATTCAAATTCCAATATCATTACACAATTATGTGAACCTTTATTCCACTGATTTAGATTCCACTGGATTAGTCGCTTTGGAGTTTACTTTTACTTTTGATTCAGATTTATTAGAGTTTAACACCGTCAACTCTCAATCACTTATTGAAAATTTCACAAGCACTTTTGCTGAAAATGACAGTAATCCTGGTGAGAGAATTGGGGTGTTGTATTATGAGCCTCCAGAAGATGTAGATTCACTATATCAATCTTGGGAAGGTGCATTTGTAAGTTTATCATTTGATATCATTGAATCAAAATATAATATTGAACTCCACGGGAATACTACAAATGTTGGAGTTGCACTAACTAAAGTAAACCAGTCAGAATTATCTTTAACTGATACGGGTACACTGACCATATTAACAAAAGCATGTATAGATCCATTTGTGTCAACCATTGATTCAAATTTTATTTGTGATGTTGATGAGGATGTATGTGATCAGAATGGCATATTAGAAGGTAGCAATATTTTTAATGATGGATGCATCCTTCCTGATCCAGACTTCTCAGACATATTAGCAAATAGAAATGGTGATGAAGAGTTGATATTAGAATTTGAAACGTATACTATAACAATTCCTGAGGGGTCGGTTATAACTTTTCCGGGAGATGAAACATCATTAGATATTATTTCCAGTGGCTCAGTGGATATTGAATTTCTGCCTGATGTGGCTCCGGGTGCACAATTAGCAGGACCACTTGTTGGATTATATCCATTTGGCACAACCTTTGATCCGCCTATCGAAGTTATATTTATATTTGATGATTTATCACGGGGTGAATCAGAATATAAAGTACTATATATGGATGATATTCAGTCAGCCGATTGGGATGAATTAGGGACTTGCGCTGGAGAAGTATTGGGTTTTTGTAAAGTAGAAGAATTGAGTAGTTCTGGTTTATTTATTGTTATGTATGGTGAAAATTTAGCTATCGATGAATCAATAATTCCATCAGATTTCAATTTATACCGTAATTATCCAAACCCATTTAACCCTACAACTACATTAGAGTTTGATGTGGCGAACTCTGGGTTGGTGGCATTTACCGTTTATAATGTGAATGGACAAATTATTGAATCTATTTCACCTCAATTTTATACACCCGGTAATTACCAGATTAAGTGGGAAGCTGGAGATGTCCCAACGGGGATATACTTAATTCAAATGAAGACTGAGAGTTCAGTCCACCTTCAGAAAGTGATGTTATTAAAATAATATTTTGAGGCTCAATTTCTGAGCCTCTTTCATTTATGCTAAAAAAAACAATACTAACAATATTTTATCTCTTAATTAGTGGATGTAATAGTTGCGAAGATGAGAATATTACGCAACCGTTGCCTTCAGTAATTGGATGTATGGACGCCAACGCGTGTAATTATAATCCCAATGCAACTGAGGCAGGTGAATGTAATTATGTAGATTGTAATGGCCATCCTATCAATTCTTTATGGTTTAATGCTAAAACTGATGGAACATGGGGTGTGGGTTATAATTCTAATACAGAAATTGGTGGATTTCAAATTACGGTAAATGGCGCAACTATAATTTCATTAATTAATGGTGATGCACAGGAAAATGGATTTAGCATAACGTTTAATGAGACAAATGGATTCATTATAGGCTTTTCATTTTCTGGTGCGACAATCCCTGCAGGAACTGGTGAGTTATTTTCCTTAGAATTAGATACTACTCCTACATCTATTTCGGATATAATTATTTCTGATGAGTCAGGAAATAGTGTGATATTTACTTTTGATGACACATACTTTTCGTTAGATTTAGAGGAGACAGGCATTTCTAAATTAACTATTTTTTCAGCATCAATTTCCACATTAGAGGTGGGTGATGAAATTGGAATTTTTGATTCAAATGGAATTCTAAACTATAATGATTGCTCAAACCAAATTGGTGAATTATTAGTTGGTTCAAGTATATGGCAAGGAGATCAACTCAATATAGTCAGTATAGGCTCTGTCGATTATTGCCATATTGGTGAAGTTCAACTTTCGGGGTATCAATCAAATAACCCAATTATTGTCAAGGTTTGGGATATAAGTGAACAAACTTTGAAAATTGCTTCCCCTGAATATTCATCAGGAAATGGAATATTTTCAGATGTAATCACGGTAATTTCCCAAATTAATTTTTAATGTCAATTCATGTAGAAAATATTTCAAAAAGCTTTACCTCTTTTAAACGTGAAGCGGGGTTAAAAGGTGCATTTCGCTCCTTTGTAAATCGTAAATATGAAACCTTTCATGCCCTCCAAAATATTAATTTGGATGTTGATTCGGGTGAAATTATCGGAATTTTGGGTGAGAACGGCGCCGGTAAAACCACCCTTATTAAATTAATGGTGGGATTATTATATCCATCAGATGGTCGTATTGAAATTGATGGCTATACTCCATGGAAACGAAAAAATGAGTTTTTAAAACAGATTTCTGTGGTAATGGGTCAGAAAAATCAACTCTGGTGGGACATCCCTGCATCGGAGTCTTTTTTACTCAATCAAAAGATTTACGAAATTCCCCAAGTTGAATATAAAAAGACATTAGATGAATTGGTCCAACTTCTTAATGTTGAAGATAAATTAAACGTTCAAGTTCGGCGACTGTCTTTAGGTGAGCGCATGAAAATGGAAATTATTGCGGCCCTTTTACATACGCCTAAATTCGTTTTATTAGATGAACCGACTATTGGTTTAGATGTGATATCACAATCAAAAATTCGAGAATTCATTAAATATTATAATGAGGAATATGATTCCACCTTTCTGTTGACCAGCCATTATATGAACGATATTCAGGCGTTATGTGATAGAGTATTTGTAATCCATAAAGGTAAAGGTCTTTATGATGGGAATTTTAATTCATTAGTGAGGAAGATTAAACCGCAGAAGAAGTTAATCTTTGAGTTTGCACAAACACCAGAAGCGTCCATAATCACAGACCTCCAAGAGAATTTCAAATTTGATTTAATTAGAAATGTAGTAACTGCTGAACTCCCTGATAAGGAGCTGACAAAGTTGTTAGGAAATTTATTTAAACTAAATGATCCAGTAACCTTTTCGGTAGAAGAACTCCCCGTGGAAGATACCATGAAAACATTTTTTAGTAATCCTGAAAAGTTTCTATGATGTTTAGATTTTTGAAAAAATATAGCGCTGTTATCAAAATGACATGGATACAGACGCTTGAGTATAGGGCCAATTTATATGTTGGCCTTTTTTCTATTTTTTCGGGGATTCTAATCGAATACTTGATTTGGAAGCAGATTTTTATTGCTCAGGATTCTGAGTTTATTCGCGGATTTAGGTTAAATGAATTAGTTGCGTTTATCTTTTTATCCATGATTGTGGGACAATTAAAATCTTCGTGGGTCACGTCTATTGAAATGATTGATGCGATCAGAAGTGGGGGATTGAACAAATATCTGATTCGACCTATTTCGTTTTATACTTATCATTTAATGATGTTTATTGGGCAGAATTCACTTTTCTATATGGCGTATTTTACATTAATTGCAGCCTTTCCATTTATTTTTCCAGGCTTGGCATTTAACACTAATTTTCAGATTTTTGGATTTATGAGTGCCCTCTTTTTAGCCGTTTATTTATCTTATAATATGTACTATATGATGGTCTGTGTTTCGTTTTGGTTTCATGAGGTTAGAGCGTTAGTGATTGCGTACAACATTGCTAATATTATTTTATCGGGGCAAATTATTCCACTTCGATTTTTTCCAGAAATATATCTTAAAATAATTGCATTTACTCCATTACCGTATTTGGTTGATTTTCCCGTTAGTATTGCCACGGGGCAACTGCCACCAGAATTTTGGGCATCAAAATTTATCATTGGTTTTGGGTGGTGTTTGTTCACTTGGGCAATGGGAAAAGCGTTGTATTACTTTGGTATAAAACAGTATGGAGGTTATGGTGCGTAGATATTTGAATCTATGGATTTCTTTTTTTGCCAATAGCTTGACCCGTGATATGGAATATAAAGCTAATTTAATCGGTGGTATAATTGTAGATGTAATATTTTATAGCGTACAGTATTTTTTCTTTTCAATCATTTATTCCTATGTTGATACATTGGGTTCATTCACACGTGAAGATGTGATGGTATTCTTAATTATAACATTTATATCCGACACCGTTTACATGTTTTTGTTTTCAGGAAATTTATTTCCACTGAACAGATTAGTAGTGCAAGGCGATTTAGACTTTGTATTACTAAAACCAATAAATTCTCAATTTTTGGTATCTTTTAGGTATGTAAAGTCATATGCTATATTTTCTCTGGTTATATTAATTTTAATGCTAATCCGTCAAACCAGTCTTCATTCAATAGATATTGGAACGATAAACTATATTCTTTTTTCTATTTCGTTCTTTTGTGGGCTTGTAATTTGGTATTCACTTGACTTCTTAATTGCATGCCTTACGTTTTGGTTTAAAAATTTTACAGTTGGAGGTTGGTTGAGTCACGAACTATTAAAGTTTTCTTCTCGGCCAGATTCAATTTATACAGGATTAACTCGAAAATTATTGTTTAGTTTAATTCCCATGGCGCTAGTGTCATCAGTTCCTGCACGAATGTTACTTTATGGAATAAATATAAAATTATTGATATACCAAATAGTAATATCTATTTGCTTTATTATTCTGACATTTTGGGTTTGGAAACGGGGTCTTCTCCGATATGAAAGTGCATCAAGTTAATATTTTTTTTTGTTGTTGCTCACTATTATTCCTTTTTATTATTCATAACTTCTTTTCATCATTACATTCAATTTATTAGATGAATAAATGTGAATTAGTTAATATGAAGAGAATTCTACATTTTTAAGGAAAAAATTATTTGATGAAATTATTGAAATTTTTCAAAAATATTTTATTTACATGGATGGTTGCTTTTCCTGCGTTTTTGTGTTCGCAAGATGCATCCATCTCATTGTCTGTTTTACCATCGGGGCAATACACCTTATCTGATTGGAATGATTCCAATATAAATTTGTGGTATGCAACAATTATAAATCATTCAAATAAATCTAAAAATATAAATGTAGAATTGAAGTTTTATATTACAGATAGTGGTGAACCAGATATTTGGGGAATTACTCAAACATATATTGTACCCCCAGGTGGAAGCCACACATTAAATAATAATAATTTTTCATATGATAATATGCTGGAGGGCCTTTGTGGAAGCATATGTTATTCGCAATTAGATGATTTTATTAATTCGATTGAGAATACAGGTTCACTTCCACCTGGTGATTATACCATCGAGTTAATTCTTTGGGAAAATTTAGAGCTTTATGCAGACTATTTAGGAAATGATAATTTTATTGATGCTAAAAGCAATAGCGCTTTGAGTTTATATAGTCAGAGTTCTCTTGATGATGTTTCGGCCACAATACATAATGAAAATATTACATTCATCAATTTAGTAGATCCTCCAGCGAATAATTCAATTCAAGATCCAAATCCATGGTTTCGATGGGATTCACCAGGGTTCTCATTAGGAATAAGTATTATTTATAGATTACGAGTATATTTGTTTCATCCACAATTTCATAGTACATATACAGATGCAATAGAAGATGAAAATTTTCTATATTTTGATTCAGGGTGGGATGAGGAGAATAATGTTCATCCTGAAATAGGAACATCAAAACAAATTTCGCTTCAATACCCAGCAAGTTCAAGAGAATTAGTTTGTGGGTTTAAATATATTTGGTTTGTTGAAGCACGAGATGTTTCAGTATCTATGGATGATGGTTTATGGGGGTGGCCCAATCCAGTTAGATCTCCATTGAGTATGTTTAGTTATGGTGAAGATATAACTGCAGAAAGTGTTGTTTCCCCTCAGATTTCAAGTACTTTAGAAACCGTTAGGCCGTCATTTCATGTTGAACCAATTTCATGTGCAAACTCTTATGAGATTTGGCTTTCTGATGCTGAGGATTCTGAAGTTGAAAACCCTCTTTGGGTGAGTGGCGATTTACAAACAAACATTAATGTATATCCATTTGATGCCACTGGACTTGCACCATATACCAGTTATAAATGGAAAATTAGAATTAACCCCGATGGGGAACCAAGCCCATGGAGTGAAATATTTGATTTTTCAATTGGTGGATATTCATTAGATGATCCTGCTTCTGGTCAAGAGGTGGGTACAGTTACTCCAACTTTTTATTTTAGTGGTCCTGAAGGTATTGCAGGTTATGAACTTAGAATTAGTGATAGTGAAGATCCACTCGTAGAATCAGGAAATATTTACAATGGAAGTATTCCAACATTACCATTTGAATTGCCATCAGATACCCAAGAAGGATTATTACCTGGCCAAACTTATTATTGGAAATTAATTTTTCTAGATGGAAATGATAATATAGTTGGTGAATTAGATAACTATTCTATAGTGGAAAGTTTTATGATTTCTGAAGTAGAATCCAATTCCCCTTCTGATGGAGCAAGTAATCTGTCACTCATACCCTCATTTATGTGGGATGGCCCCATGGGAGTGGCTCAATATGAGTTTTCCATTTCAACAGATGATGATCCTTCAGTTGAGAGTCCTTTTTTTACAACAATTGTTTCAGGGACATTCTTTCAATATCCACAATATGCTGACCCACCATTAGAATATAATAGTTTATATTATTGGAAAATTACTCCAATGGATGCCAATGAAAATAGAGGTTCTTCGTCAGATTTTTTATCATTTTCAACTGCAGACCATGTTAATGCTATTGTTGACGAAACTACATCCACAAAACCAGAGTTTTCATTATCAAATGGTCCTGAAACTGCCCCGCGAGATATTATTGTAAATTTATTAGCTGGAGTGGCTGGTGCAGAAGAATATATTGTTTACTTTGCAGAAGATCAGGAAATGGGGTCTATTTTAGCCGAATTAAATTTTGAAGAAAATCAAACTGAAATAATTTTAAATGGGGAAGAATTAGTATGGGGCTCTGTAGTGTTTGTTCAAATTTCTGCCTTAGCAGAAGGTGATTTTATTGGTGATGAATCATCTATTCAAGTTATAAATTTACCTGATAAACCAGGTAGTAATGATCAGGTTGGTATTAATGTTACCCTTCCTGATGGTTCATTATATCCCGTTATTGAAATTACAAATTTAGTAACCAATGCCGTAGATTATATCATTGAAGTTGCCACTGATGCAGAGATGTCTGAAATATTTTATTCAAGTCCAATTTTTGAAGATATGCCTAATGTTTATTCTGATTCAGCGGAACCATTACAGTTCGGTTCTACATATTTCATGCAAGTTTCGGCAATGGATGATGAAGGATTGCATGGACTTCCATCATCAGTTTTTTCTATATTTATACCCAATGTGACACCACCTGAGTTAATCGAAGAATATTCTTGGGAGGAAACAGTACCTTCATCAGATTCATACTCCATTCAAATAAGTACTACAGATGATTTTACATCTATTGTAGTAGATTCTCAAGTCGAGGGAACATCATTCTCTTTAAGTGAAGCGCTTGATCCGGGTACAATGTATTATTGGCGTATTCAGGGCTATAAAGAAAATGGTGATCTTTTGGGAGATATGAGTTCTATACGAATGTTTGAAACAGAAGGTGAACCAGTTGAAATTGAAGATATAGAGGGTGGTCAAATTATTGTTATTCAATTACCTCCTTCAGGTGAGGAAGAAAGTACACAACGACCTTCATTTCAGTGGGAAGCAATTGAAACTGCTGAGAAATATGAAATTCGAATCGCATCAAATGAAGATTATTCACAGTTGATGTGGCAATCATCAAATATTGCTCAAAATAGCGTACAATATCCATCTTCAGGTGCAGAAACATTATTACCTGAAACAGTTTATTATTGGTCAGTTCGTGCAATTACTGGTGATATTGCATTGGGTGAATTTTGTCAATCATTTACATTTACTATTTCTGAAGATAATACTCCTACTTTGTCGGGTCCTATGAATGGATTGTCAGAAACTATTCTGCCATTTTTCACCTGGGAGAAAATTCCGCGTGCCAGTTCATATGGATTGGTTTTCGGTAGCAATGAAGATTGTACACAAATAATTTTAGAAAATCAAAGTATTGCTGAAAAACAATTTCAGTACCCTGCTGACTCTCCTCCATTAGAATATGATACTCCTTATTATTGGAAGGTGGTTGCATATGATGAAAATGGAGTACCACTTGGTGATTATAGTGCAATTGCCACATTTAATACTCCCACAGGAGTAATTGAGATTGAATTTATTTATGAAGAAGGCGGTGGATAAATGATTATGCGTACCAAACTAATTACATTCATTTTTTTATTTGTAGGAATTACGCTTTACGGAGAAGCGAGAGTGGTCGCGGCCATCTCATCGATGAAGGGAAATGTTCAAATAAGAGAAGCAAATAAACGGAAATATAATACTGCTTACAAAGGCCAAATGATTAAAACAGGTGATTGGGTAAAGACGGATAAAAATGTTTTTGTGGCCATTGTGTTTTTAGATGGGTCCAATGTAAAAATTCAGTCAAATACGGAGATTGAAATTAAAAGTTCACGGGTTACTGCAAAAGAATTGAAAACTCAAATGTATATTGCTGAAGGTCAAGCATGGAGCAAAGTTTCTCAACAAGGGAATGGTGAATTTAAAATTAAAACTCCAACTGCGGTTGCCTCAGTTAAAGGTACAGAGTTTGATGTAGAATTTGATGATTTAGCAGAATCTACCACATTGACTGTATTAGAAGGTTCTGTTGAGTTCGGTAATGATTTGGGTTCAGTATTAGCTGGCGCGATGGAGGGTGCATCTGCATCAAAAGATGAAGTACCAACCGAGTATAAGGTGGCTCAAGAAGATTTACCCCAATGGCAAAATAGTACAGACCCAGAATGGGAGTTACAACTTTCACCAGATAGAACAGGTAAACAGCCTGTAAATCAGCCAATGAAAGTTTCAATTCAAATAATAAATGCTAAAACTAAAGAATCTGATAATAGTTATAATTCTGAAATTCAAGTTTCAGTAGATAGTGATTTGTTACAAGTTTCAAATGATGGTTCAACATGGTCAAATAATGCAAACGTAACAATTAAGGATGGAAAAGGAACGGTTCATATTAAAGGTGGTGATGAAGGTAAACCGTCAATTGTTGCCACTGCAGAAAACTCTGAGTCCAGCAAATTGCAATTTGAATTCTATATTTCAAAATCTCAAAAAAAATCAATGGATGGAAAACTGTCAAGTATTGTTAGCAAAAAAGGACTTTCAGGTATTGCTGAAGTTATAGAGGGAAAGTCATTGAAATCAACATCTGTTGTGGCAGGCTCTGCAAACATTGATGATATTTTACAAAAGGTTGATACGGGTGAGTTAGAAATTTTCGACTACGTTCAAGTTGAAAACTCTGATGGAACAGTAACGGTTAAGTTAATCATTAAGCCAAGAGGCCAGGACAAATAATGAGAAAATTGTTTTTAGGTGTGATGTTATCATTCACAATCATGCTTGCGGATGAACAACCCCCTCTATTTTTACCCATTGAATCAACTGAAGACTTCTATAGTGGATCAAGCATTTTTCTGGAAGTTCAAGTTACAGATGAATCATCAATTGAAGATATATTACTATATTATCGATTTTCAAAAGAAGATCCATTTTCTAGCCTTTCAATGGATAAAGAGATGTTTTATATTGCTGAAATTCCCGAATCGGAGGTTACACCGGGGCGGTTAGAATATTATTTTTTCGCACGAGATGAATTTGGCAATCAGTCTAATTGGCCAGAGAATGGCGAAGATTCGCCAGAAAGTTACCCCGTTTTTGAACCCCTATTTGCAGGAGGTTCTCATGGAGATATTTCGATAGAATTATTGAATCCAATTGCCGATGAAGTATCAGAAGATGCATCAATTATTATTTTATCCCTATATGACCCAGAAGAATCTCTGGATTTAAATGATATACGATTATTTATTGATGATGAAGATGTTTCAGAGACTATTTTTAAATCAACAGATATGATTACTTATGTTCCCAGTCGATCTTTAGAATCTGGCAAACATATTATTGATGTTAAACTTATTGATGATGTTGGAGTTTATCTCACTAAAAAGTTTAAATTCACATTGGCAGAGATAGATTTATCAATAAACGAAAAAATTGATTTTCGAAAGAAATTCAAGTTTAAAGGTAATATTAGTTATAATTCAGATTTTGATGAGTTCTTTGGTAAAGATCGTCCAGAGAATAGGCCTATTGATTCTCATAAATTGAATGTATCTGCCAAGTTTACGATTGGAGAAATAAAAGTAAAATCGTCAGTGCTCATGAATACTCATTTGATTGATGAAACAGCCCGTTTAGCATTAGACAATAGTCAGCCATCAAACCGATTAAAATTTGGACTATCTTCACCCCTTTTAGATTTTAAGTATGGAGACTTTTATACAGAATTTTCAGAATTTTCACTGAAAGGAACTCGAATTAGAGGAGTTTATTCACGTTTTAAATTGGGCCCGTGGAAAACAAGTATTGTTTCAGGCAATACAAAGGAACTTATTAATTTTGAAAATGAAGCAGGGTATGATTTAGGTTATGGCGTTTGGAATGATGCTGAAGAATTTACTGATACCAATGGAAACGGTCAATGGGACGAGGATGAAATATTAATAGACACCAATGGAAATGGTATTTGGGATGATGCGGAAGAATTTACTGATACCAATGGAAATGACCAATGGGATGATGCGGAAGATTATGATGATGCCAATGGAAATGACCAATGGGATAATGCTGAAGAATTGACAGATACCAATGGAAATGGTCAATGGGATGAGGGTGAAAGTTTTATAGATACCAATGAAAATGGCCAATGGGATGATGCGGAAGAATTTACTGATACCAATGAAAATGGTCTATGGAATGATGCTGAAAGTTTTACTGATAACCCATTTTATGATTGGACGCCTGTATTAGGCTCAGATGATGTCTCACATATTAATCACACCAAGGGAACTGCAATTCGTAAAATGGCAGCCTTTCGAACAGAATTAGATTTTTCAAAGTTTAATTTTGGTGTGAGTGCTTTGAAATCGTATGATGATTTGGAGCAATATGATTTAAACTATGAAGAGCTATATGATAAATATACATTCTTAGGGAATGCTGTCATAAGCACCGATTTCACTATCCGTCTGAATAATAAAAAGACCCAGTTTAAAGGTGAAACTGCAATTTCTCTAATGAATGATTTAAGAGGAACACTCCTTGATACCTTAGCGGAAAAAATGGATATGGATCCAGATGAATTGAATTCCAATAAAGAAATTTTTAATGCCATTGAGGAATTAGTGGGATTCGACATTAATAGTGATTTGATTATAGGAAGTTCAGAAGGAAGAGGGATTTCAATTCCACTTCCTGATATGGATAGTTTAGATGTAAAAAATTACATTGTGAATTCTGTATTGAAGCAAGGTACCTATAGGTTTAGTTTCAAAACTCCTATTGAGTTTGAAGAGAATACTTTTGATATACAAGCTGAATATAAACGTGTACCAGCTAATTTTGTTTCTTTAGGGAATTCATCAATTCAAACTGATATTCAAGGATTAAAGAGCTCAATAAAGGGTAGCTTGTTTAAAAACATAATATCAGTAAGTCTGGGTTATGATAATGAACATGACAATCTCATGGGAGAAACTGCAGATGAAAAATTAAAGAGTTCCACTTCTACATCAGTTACTACATCTGGTGGATTCGGAGTAAACTATTTGAGTTATCCATCTATAAATTATTCTATTCGCGTAATGAATCGTGATGGAGTTGCTGTAGATTCAGATCTCCAAACTACCTCGAACAAGACAACAACACATACAATCAGCCCATCATACAAGTTCGATACAGAAAATGATATAAATGTGAGTTTGGGTGGGAACATAATGATGATGGGTTATAATGATAATTTATATGATCCATCAGATACAACTTCAACAGCAACTCCCAATACTAATTTTACAACTGGTTCATATACCGGTTCTTTGGGATTACGTTTTGATTCACCCCTAACTTTTAATATGGGTGGAGGATTATCAATAAATACTCCAGAAGATGTAGATTCAAAACCAACTCAATTTTTGGTCGCTACCTCTAAGTTGGGCTATAAATTTATGGAAAAAACATTGAGTACATTTTTAGGTATAAATGTTGTTTCTGGAAATAAGGAGGGTGATGTTGATGGGGTTGGAGGTATTGACAATTTGAAAATGACGCTTAAAGCAGGTGCCCAATACAAATTCACTAAAAATATGAGTGTGGGTTTAAATATTGATTACATTTCATTATCTGATAATGCTACTCCTGCGAATGATTTTTCTGAACTCAAAGGAAAACTAAAATTCAAAATGGGCTTTTAACAAATGATGAAATTCAAATTCAGTACTATTATCCTTTACTTCGTATGCACTCAATTTTTATCTTATGGTTATTCGTCAGAAGTTAATTTAAATGTAAATTTATTAAAAACAGGTCAGTATAATGTGTCAGATTTTCTAGACCCCTCTGTAAGTCTATGGACTGTTATGGCCCAATGTGTTAATTGCCCCGAAGAAGGTTTAGATTATAGACTGGAGGTAAAACTTAGCTTTAATGATATAAAGCCTGCTATATGGGGAGTGACATACATTAGAAGTTTATCTTCAGGAAGTATTGATATTTTAACAAATTTTGATTTCCAAGGAGGAGCGGGTTTATTACAAGATTATGATGAAAATGAAGAATTCATTTCTCAATTAGAAGAAACCTATTACCTCCCTGCTGGCAATGTTGAACTTTCAGTGACTGCTTACGAGGCATGTAGTTTCAATCCTTCTTGGAAGAATAATTTTAATGTGGGGATTGACGGCTGTTCTAGCCTTACTGCTGAAGGGAGCCTCAGTAATTTTTCAACATTTAACAATGTGGTTTCTGAATTAGATTTGTTGAGCCCTATTAATAATGGGGATGTATTAGATCCATATCCATGGTTTCGATGGGAATCACCAGGGTTTGCAGAGGGAGTTCGATTAGACTATAAACTCAAACTATATTTATTTGACCCTCGCTTTCATTCCAGCTATCTTGATGCAATCGAAGATGATAACTATTTATATTTTTCAACTGATATAATTGAAGCAATTGAGACAGGAGCAGCTCGTCAAATCCAAGTTCAATACCCCTCTGATGATAGGGAGTTGGCTTGTGGCTATCAATATGTATGGTTTGTTCAGGCTCAGGATATCATTCAAGATCCTCCATTTAATGGTGAAACTGGAATTTGGGGATGGCCAGAACCTATTTTGTCTCCACTATTTACATTCAGTTATGGTTCGGTTATTCGGTCAGATAATGTGATTTCTCCTTCAGTTGGTTCAAGGGTGAGCACGGTACGACCATCATTTCATATTGATCACATCGGCTGTGCAAACTCTTATGAAATTTGGCTTTCAGATTCTGAAGATTCTGAAGTGGAAAATCCGATATGGACTAGTGGTGCATCGGGCTCAAATATTAATACATATCCATTTGATGCAACAGGACTCGCTCCAAACGGTAGCTATAAATGGAAGATTAGGTTAAATCCAGATGGAGAAGTTAGCCCATGGAGTGATATATTTGATTTTTCAATTTCAGATTATTCACTGGATTCTCCAATTTCAGGTGAAGAATTAACCACAGTTACGCCAACTTTTTATTTTACAGTTCCAATGGATATGGCAACTTATGAACTCCGAATTAGTGATAGTGATGATCCGAATGTAGAATCGGGAAATATTTTTAGTGAAACTATATCTTCCACATCATTTCAGTTACCACAAGATATTTCAACAGGGCTACTTCCTGGTAACATCTATTATTGGAAGATAATATTCTTCGATGGGAATGATAATATTATTGGCGAAATAGATGATTATAATAGGGTGGAAGTATTTAGAATTAAAGGAGTAGAGTTAAGTTCGCCATCAAATGGCGCCAATAATGTGGTGCTAACTCCATCTTTCATTTGGAATGGAGTAACAGGGGTTGCCCAATATGAATTATCTATTTCAGATCGTGATGATCCCACAGTTGAAAATCCATTTTTCAGTGAAAATATTTCAGGTACATTTTTTCAATATCCTCAGTTTGCTGATTATCCATTGGAATCAGGTGTATCATATTATTGGAAAATAATCCCTCTTGATGCAAATGAAAATAGAGGTATATCATCAGAAATTTTCTCTTTCTCCACAATACCAGAGACGAATACAGATTCAGAAAGAGAAGATGAGGAAGAAACTGAAGAAGATGAATTTGATGAAGATGTTTTTTCTGATGATGAAGAGGAAGAAATTGAAGATTCAGAAGTAGAGATAGAAGATGACGAAGATGTAGATATAGTTGAAGAAGAAAATGATGATGTAGAAGTTGACATAGATGAAGACGAAGTTTCAACTCCAGATGAAGAGGAGGAAATTGAAGATTCAGAAGTAGAAATAGATGAGGATCAAGATGTAGACATTGGTGAAGAAGATGATGGCACTGAAACAGAAACAGATACAGAATCGAATACAGGAGATGATGTGGCTTCTGATGATGAAGATTCTGAAGAAGATGAAAATATTTCCACAGATTCCAGCGATGATACAGATTCTGATAATGAAGCAATTACTGCTGGTGATTCTGAAGATGATTCTGATACCACATCTGGCTCTGAGGATATTGATGATACGAACACCTCAAATATGGTCACATCAGAAAAGCCAGAATTCACAGTAACAGCAAGTTCAGAAGATTATCCAAAAAATATTATGGTTAGTTTGCTAGCAAGAGTTTTAGGTGCGGATGAGTATATTATTTATTTTGCCTTAGATCAAGAAATGGAGAGTAATTTTGCAGAACTAAATTTGGTAGAAAATCAGACTGAAATTACTTTTGATGGTTCAGATTTAGAATGGGATTTGACAGTTTATATTCAAATATTCGCAATGGCGGATGGTGATATAGTTGGAGAAGTTTCATCAATTCAAGTTATAAGTTTACCTGAGAAACCTGGGAGTAATGATCAAGTTGGCATTACAATTTCTTTAGAAGAGGGTAGCACCCAACCTACTATTGAGATTATTAATACGGTTACAAATGCATTTGATTATATGTTGGAAATTTCGACTGATTCAGAGATGGCTGAAATATTTTATTATGGTCCAGTTTTTGATAATATGCCTACAATTTATCCCGATTTTGCACCTCCATTATTACATGGTCAAACTTATTATGTTCAGGTTTCTGCAGCTGATGATGATGGTATGCATGGTATCCCTTCTTCAGTGACAACTATATTTATCCCCAATGTTATTCCGCCTGTCCTCAAAGATGAGTTTTCATGGGATGCTACTATTCCAGCAGCAAATTCATATTACATACAAATAAGTACGACTGATGATTTTTCATCTATAGTGATTGAGGATAATGTAGAGGGATTAAATTATACACTTTCTGAAGGTATATTAGATTCGGGTACCCTCTATTATTGGCGAGTTCAAGGGATAGATTCTAACAATGGATTGTTTGGCAATGAAAGTAATACTCATTCTTTTGAAACGGAAGGTGAGCCAGTGCTTATAGAATCTATGGAGGGAGGTCAAATTGTCCTGCTTCATTCTCCCACATCTGGTGAAGCGGTAAATACTTCCCAGCCTATTTTCCAATGGGAGGCCATTGATTCAGCTGAAAAATATGAAATTAGAGTTGGCACTTCTGAAGACTATTCTGAAATTTTGTGGCAGTCTTCAAATGTGTCACAGAATAGTGTTCAGTATCCTTCTTCTGGTGGAGAATCATTAGTATCAGAAACGCCTTATTTTTGGTCAGTACGTGCAATAACTAATGATGTAGCATTAGGAGAATACAGTTTGTCATTTGAATTTACAGTTTCGGAAGATAATACCCCAATTTTAACTGGGCCTATGAATGAAATTTCAGAAAGCATTCATCCATTTTTTACATGGAATAAAATCCCACGGGCGAGTTCCTACGGATTAATTTTGGGTAATGATGAAGATTGTAAACAAGTAATATTAGAAAGCCCCAGTATTACACAGAGACATTTTCAGTATCCATCGGATGCACCCCCATTGGAATATGATAGAACATATTTTTGGCAGGTGGTAGCCTATGATGAAAACGAAAATGAATTAGGTGATTATAGTGCCATTTCCAGTTTTACAACCCCAAGTGGGATTATAGAAATTGAATTCATTTATAGCGAATATGGAAAGTAAGCTTAGGTCTTTTTTTCTTTTTTTCTGGCAGCAGGGAATAATACATTATTAAGTATTAGTCGATATCCTGGGGAATTTCGGTGTAAGTTTAAATCTGTTGGCGGGTCACCCACAAAATGTCGATAATCTTCTGGGTCATGTCCACCTAAAAATGTAAATGTGCCTCGACCTACATTTCCATGAATATATTTTACCAAGGCATCATTGGGAACTTCACCCATAACAAGTACATGTTTCTTCAGAAATTTTCTATCAAATCCAGTAGTTTGTCCCATAAATCCATTAATTACATTTACATGATCTTGCGTGAGCATGGTGGGAACAGGATCCCACTTGGCTGAAAATTCAAATAGAGTAAAGTAATCGGCCTCTGCTGTACGCGTAATGGGTCGATGACTTGGTGGAACATCAATAGTTGAATACTCATAGGTCATAGGATTAGTATATAATTGATAATTTTCAAATGCCATACTATTGGCAAAATTTAATTTACCTGCATACCCCGATTCTACGGGAGTCCCATCAAAAGGGGTATCTGCAATATCTACATTTACAGCAGCTAAGGCAATATCAAATGAGTCGGTAGCTGAACACATGGCAAAAAGGAATCCACCATTTGATACAAATGCTTTTATTTTTACCGCAATCGCTTTTTTTAATTCGTGGACTGAAGAAAATCCAAATTGAGCCGCAGTGGCATTAAAATCAGCTACTTGTTGTTTATACCAATTGGCGTTTCGATAGCTTTTATAAAATTTTCCATATTGGCCTGTAAAGTCTTCATGGTGAAGATGAAGCCAATCATATTCCTTGAGTTTACTGGTAAGTACTTCCTCATCAAATACAGTTTCATACTCAATCTCGGCATAGATTAAAGCTAAAGTTACCGCATCATCCCAGGGTTGTTTACCATCAGGAGAATAGACGGCAATTTTGGGCAGCTTTTCTAATAGTACAACATCCATATTATTTTCTTCAATGGTGGCATAAATTTGGGAAAGTTGCCCCGCGTTGACTAATTCAAAATAGACCCCTTTGATGGTACATTCTTGTTGGGTGCGCAAATTGGAATCCATCATAAATGAGCCCCCCCGATAGTTTAACAACCAGTCTACATTTTGATTTTTCTCAAGTGTAGAAAATGCCACACCATAAGCTTTAAGATGGTCAGTTTGAGCCACATCCATAGGGATTAATAGTTTTTGAGAAAAGGTCAGACCAATAATTATTAGTAGAGAAAATAATTTCATTTAACTTGCCAGCTCCCGTAGTCTAATTCGAATATCATCATAGAAAATACTAAGCGGATAATCTTCAAGAAATTTTAAATAAATATCAATTGCTGTGCCAATATCTCCCATTAAATAATCAAGAATTTCAGCATGGAGTATCACAGACATTTCAGAAAAAATGGTTTCTCCAGAGACTAAATTTAATCTCTCAGCAGCCAATTTAAATTCATTTTGTAATACATGTATATATGCAGTTTGATACAGAAAAATATCTTTAATAAAATTATTTTCTACATCAGTTTGTGTGGATAGAATCTCTAGGGCTTGCATACGTTTATTTTGTCTAATTAATAGTTGTATTTGGGCAAATGTGTTAAAATATTCATCTTCATCTGTAAAAGCCAAGATGACACTTTGCACATCCAATAAATCATTATAACGAGGGGCATCTTTGGGTAGGTCTTTTAATACTTGAATTAGACTGTCTCCAGCAGATTGAAATTCACCTGAATAAAAATTGACTTGGCTTTCTTTGATTTTAAGAATTAGTTTTTCATCGCCTTTTTTGAAATTACGTTTAAAGCTATTCACTTGTGCTAAGGCTTTTTTGGTATTCCCCTTTGCTAAATTAATGTCAATTATTCGGAGTGCTGCTAAAAACCGCACATCTTTTTTAGGTGCTTTTTGTGCGACTTTTTCATAGAGTAAAAATGCACCATCTAAATCATTCATAGCTTTAAATTTGATTTCAGCTAATCGAAATGTTGCATCAAGATTTCCATCTTTAATTCGAAGTGAATCATAAATACTAACGGCCTTCCAAAGAGAGGGAAGTAGTGTGTCTTCAACGGTATAGTATGGTGATTCAAAAAATTCATTTCCATCAAAAAATCGCGAAAGCGGAAGTAAAGATTCTGTTTTTATGGACTGAATTTCCAGGGTTTGGGCCATGCCATAAATAGCAGTTCGAATAATATCATTTTTGAAATCACTCTCAATGATATCAGTGTAAACGGTTAAGGCAATACCAAATGCTTTTGCATTTGTAGCATGCTGTGCAAATTGAAGCAGTTGGGCCGGTTTGGTATAATGTACCTTTAATAGTTCATAAGAGATTTTGAAATTTCCCGCTCTAAATTCTAAATCTGAAAGTAGTAATTGAGAACCTGCTACTGCGGAGTTCTGCAGAATTCCTCTCAGTCTATCTACTACAAAATCATCTGCAGGAAATGACATGATTCGGGATGAAACCATTTGATAATTTTTAGGATTATGTGCTAAGAATAGAAGATAATTTTCTAATGATTTATCGAACGCCATTCGCATTCTAAAATAAGTACCCAATTCAGATGCGTAAAAGTCGGGATGTTTATTTTTGGTTCGGATTAACTCAATAAATGTGAGTGCATCATCAATAAATCCATTCGAAACAATTTTACTCATGAGATTTTTTAGAGTGTAAGAACTATTCAGATTTGAATAGAGAATTTTTTTTGCCATCTCACTCCATGCGTCATTTTCAGCCCAAATATAAATTTCCATTTGGTCAATCATCATGGTATAATCTTTGGGGTGAGCGGCCACATATTCATCGGCGAGAATAATGAGTTCGTCAAATCGATTTTGGTTTTTCAACAGATTTCTTAGTTTTATAAATGCACGTGTATAACCGGGATCTTGGCTGAGTACATTTCTATAAATTCGTTCTGCATCATCAGGCATTCCACTTCGTTCCAGCGTTTGTCCTTGTCGTAATTCTAACTCAAACTCTTTATTGTTTTGCTGTTTCTTGATGTTCTTCGTGGCTTTCCGCTTTAAGTCCTCCAGTGTTTGGACAGATGGAGGTTGTGCCACCACCATAGAGAAAATGATAAATAGTAAGACTTTATTCACTTGTTTTCTCCGACGCTTCTTGAAGGCCTCTGAAATAGTGTTTCATCATCTGTTGATATTCTCGGGAATGTCCTTCTTGTAAGGCTGACTCCATTGCATTAATGAGAAAGAGATCCCGTTGGCCCTTATCTGAAGGTAATCCTGTGGGTCCATCATAGTCAAATTCACCTCCAGATTTACTTTTACGTTTTTCTGAAAAGTCACGTTGGGTCATAGATTTTTGACTATCTAACATTCGAGATAAAATTTGTTCTTGCCGTTCCATGGTTTGACGGGTAACTTGATTTCGTTTAAAATCATTAATCACTTCTTCCATGTCTTGTTCAGCTTTGGATAAACCGCCAGGCGTATCACCACCAGGCATTTCATTCATCATTTCTTGGAGTGCTTGTTGCAGCGCTTCTTGTTGTCCTTGTAAACCTTGCATCATTTGTTGCTGAGCCATCATTCCCATTTGGCCCATTTGCATGGTGCCTTTGTTAATCCCTTTTTGTTGTTCAGACATTCCTTCCAATTGTTCCATATAAGATTCGAATCCAGAAGCTGACCCAGATGCTTGCATTTCTTCCATGGCTAACAGGAGAAGATATGCCGTTTCATTTAGTCCATCAAGAGCCCCTTTTTGAGCTTTTTTGGATTTAACCGTTTGCTTTTGCTCCAATTCACCAATAGCTCTATCCATGGCAACGGTGGTTCTGCCCAATGCTCTACTAATTGCAGGAGTTATATAGAATGTTTTTTTAGAGAGCTCCAGCATTTGACTCATGAGTTGAAGATTCTCACGTTTAATTTTATTTTGTTTTGATGCAGCTATGGGCAAATTTGGATTTCTGGAATTCAATTTTTCAGTAAAGCCAACCAGCTTTTCTTGGGCTTGTGAAATATAGAGAATATTGCGGACCACTCCCAGAAAAGCATCCATCATTTCATCAACCGTGTCTTCTTGGAATTGCTCTTGAATCTCTTTTGCTTTTGCCAACATTTCATCTAATTTTTCTTTGGCCGATTGTGCAGATTCTTTTGAAGCATCCATATCATCATTTTGCATATCTTTACGTGCAGATTGAATTTCAGCTTTTGTTTCTTGAGTGAGTTCACTATTTTTTAAATCGGCCATCTGTTGGGCAGCCTCGTCAGAGAGTTCTTCCATTGCTTTTGCTGCTGCATCCATGGCATTCTCAAGCCCTTTGAATTGCTCCTCTTGCCGACGTTCACGAGATGCCATTTCTTGCATATTAGCATTAGGGTCATCAGTTAATTTTTCGGTGATAGCCTGTTGCTCTTCTGTTAATTCTTCAAGGCGTTTTACCACTTCATCCATCTTTTGTTCGGCAATGGCTTGCTCAAACATATCAATAAAACGATCTAATTGTTCTTCAAATGCTTCAAGGTCGTAATCAAAATCTTCCAGTGCGTCTAACATTTCTTTCATATCCATATTCTGCATGGCTTCTTGCATTTTTTCCATGGCGGCCATGAGTTCAGGAGTCATAATGGATTCTAATAATTCTTGAAATTTATCAAATTTTTCCGTCAATTTGTCTGAAACTAAATTATTCTTTTCCGCTTGCTCTTGAATTTTTTGAACTGTTTCTTGGATGTCTTCTAATTGATTGAAAACTTCCTGCATCTGTTGAATTGTTTCTTCCGCTTTCTGTTGTTGCTCCCAAGACATTTCATCTGATTTTAACATCTCTAATTGAAGGGATTCCACCAAGTCCTGTACATCATCTAAATCAGAAACTATTTCGTCAGTGTATGCCTCGACCTGAGCTTCATCTTCTTCAAGCTGTTTGAACATATCTTCAATGGATGGATATCGCCCAATAAAGAGTGGCGTGGTTGCAACTGATGGTCCTGTCACCGTGTTATTATCTGCGATATGAATGGTGAAATGGATTTCATCCTCAGGGGCGGGTTGAAGGTGATTCATATCCCAATAATGTACCACTTGTTGCGAACGAACCGAAGTGGATAACTCTCTGATTTCACGTTTGTGGGTTGATGTATCTTGCGCACCTAAATAATATGGAGCCATCAACTTGTACTCAATCCATGCAGACGAGAAACCGTAATCATCACTGGTTTGAAATGTAATATTGAATCCATTTGATTCATCTAATTCAAATTCAAATTCTGGACTGGTAACCAAAATATCAGGGGCAGAATCGTGATACACATTAAAACGGTAATGAGTAGGATTCAAATTCTCTACTCCATTTTCATCTTCACAATAGAGTGCGCCAGTGACAGATGAACCCAATGTGAGGGTATGGCTAATGGATGCTCCTTGAATATTAAATTCCTTTTCCCCTGCGCCATCAAGGTGAATCCATGCCTTTTGTAATGGCTTACTTGCCACTGCCTGAATTTCTATTTTACTTCCCGCAAGGAGTTGGAGGTTGGTAATATTGCCTGGATGAGATTTTGCTGATTCACCCGTGTATGGTGGGGGAATAATGGTAAAATTTACTGATTCAATAATGGGCCTATCAGTGACAAAAATAGTGTCTAAATTTGTACTGATTACATCCCATGGGCTAAAAAATTTATCGTTTTCAAACTGCCCTCGCCAAACCAGATTTTGCCGAATATTAGGGAACGTAAATGTATAAAGCTCTTCAGATTCATGGGCAGTTGCATGATGCTCACCTTGTTTGTCATTCCACACAATTGTAATTGAGTCTGGTAAATTACCAAATCCTGCAATGGATACGGAGATGGTATCTCCACCCAAAACATCCACATGATTAGAGAGTGAGGTTAGGGTAAAGGGAACGGGAGCATTATAATGTTGGCTGGGATGAAGCAACCTATCAATGGCCGATATGGAAAAGTTAAATGTGAAGAGAAAGAGAATTGTGAGTCCGCCAAGCCAATAGCTGAAATGGCGTTTCAACTGTTGGGGGATGGCTTCCAAAATAGTTTGTGTGGGGAGAAGATCAACATCTTTTCTGATTTGTGCAATGGCTGCTTGGGCAAGGTCTTTCCCTTTGGGGTCAGTCTTAATTTGTGCATCCAATTGGAGCGCATTCAGCAATCGGTCTTTAATATGGGGGAATTGTGCCCCAATATCATTGGCCAAAATGTAATCGGTACTATTTCCAAAAAATTGGTATCGGTGGAGTATCCATTCTAAAATTATATATCCAACTAAACTACATATTCCCCCAATAATATAAGCGACGAGATGGCTTCTAACTGGAATTGAATTATAGAATATTGCCTCAATAGAAACGATGAGTGCAAATAGGGGAAGAATGAATTTGGCAAATTGGATACTACTTTTTGCAATGCCAAGTTTGGCTTTCCACTGTCGGTATTCTTCTAAATAAGATTTTATAGGGGAGTTCATTATTGGCTCAACGCATATACAATTATATTGGTTCCCATTTGGAGGGCAGCCGTACGGATTTGATGGTCATCATGATGTACACCTTCATCTTCCCAACCATCGCCTAAATCACTCTCAAATGTATAAAGTACAATGAGTCGGTCATCTTCAAAAAGTCCCAATGCTTGGGGTCGTTTTTTATCATGTTCATGTACTTTGGGGAGACCATTTGTGAGAGTAAAATGAATACTGAAGATTTCATGGGATGGGGGTAATTCTACCCATTCTTTATCGGGGAATACTTTCTCCATTTCGCGCCGAAATGATTGATCCATACCATAGTTATCATCGGCATGGAGAAACGCCCCAGCCAATAAATGATCTCTCAATCTAAATGCGTCATCATCGGTGAACTTTACATTCCCATGCCCTGTCATATATAGATATGGACTTCGATGGAATAAGTCTTCTCCAATTTTGGCACGTTGTTCCATTTTATTCACAGTGATATTTGTATATCGTTCTACATAATTGAGCAAATTAGGAAGAGAACTGGGGTCGGCGTACCAATCGCCACCGCCACCATAATGGATGCGAGTAATGGAAAATGCACCGGGTATTTGGGTGAAAATACAAGAGATAAATGTCAAAAGTATGAATCGATATAAAAACATAGGGATGAAAAATACACCATATTCACCCATTGGTGAAACGGCTTTTAAGAGGAGAAAAACATTGGATTATCTTTTTTTTTACCCCAGTTTCTCCATAGATTTAAGCCCCTTGATACAGCGATTCCTCTATATTATTTTAGTTTTTTGCTCCATTTTGTCTGCCAAAGAGCAGACGTGGACCAGCACCTCATTCGATTATTATTGGAATGTAGTTCTACGTCGAAATATCTATCGTGAGCCCATATCCTTTACCCCATTTGATGTGCGGGTGGGCCAACTCACATATGGTGGCTCTGACTATTGGGACAGCAGCTTATTCGAAACAACATTGGGGTCGGTACTGCCCGTAGTATTGGATTCCACCACTACCGATTTTGATATTCTCAGCAGTGAATCAAATCGAAAAGCATTGTTTTTAGAAGTTGATTTTCTGCGAATTAATGCCACCAATTATTTGTATCATCAAAATTATGTGGATTTACAATTTGGATTAGGGTACAGTAGAATGAGTGCCTCCTCTACACCAAATCTCCCTGAAACTGGCGTGTGGACATCTACACTGCCTTCAGGAAATACACGAGGTAGTTTTAGATTCCGTCCCATTATCAACACATTCAACGTCAATACATCACTCACATTTCAGGCCACAAATTTTCTCATGGGATATATGTACCATGCGTTAGGGTATAGTTCAGGTACACTTTATGAATCTACAGGAGGGGATTACTACTTAGAAGGTAAAGGCGTAAGTGAGGCATTTGCATGGGGTCTTCGTGCCGTTTATCATCCTAAGAATCGACCATTTTCATTTGTGTATGGTATTGAGGGGAGGTGGAATCGCACCAAATTTTTAACGGTTGATGACCCCAGTCATATCTCCCATATTACGGGTCTCGATCTATATGCAAAAGGCCTATTTATTACTTTTGGTACAATCTTTGGTGGAAAGCGAACGTCTGGAGATCATGGTTTTGCCCACTTAATAAATCAACGGTATGAGGAAGCATCTTCTGGGTTTGAAAAATTTATCGGTGATTATCCTAATCATTCTCGCAAACCTAAAGCTGAAGAGATGTTGGCATTCAGTTATGCACAAATTCCATTTCAACAATTCAGAGAAGGGTTAGCATCTCTGAAAGATAAAGATTTAGATACAGCGGCAAGATGGCTCAGTAAAGCCTCTGAAACGGCTGATGAAGATTTATTGTTTGAGATTAATTCTCGAAAGAAAGATTTGGCAATGGTGCTTATTGACTCGGTGGCATTGCATAAATCTGAAATGACATTTAATCAAGCGGAAGATATCATACAGAAAGCACGCCGTATTGCCCCTGAATACCCATTAGGGGATGACGCCTTGGCTGAGTTATATATTGAAAAAGGGAATATACTCTTTCAGCGTAAAAGTTTTAATAGAGCCTATTCCTACTATAAACAGGCCCTTCAAGTGAGTGTTGAAAGCAAGACTGCAGTAAAGAAAAAGTATAATGATTTGGTGGTAGGACTCATGGATGAAGCCAATCTATTCACTGAAGAAGAAGAATACATTTTAGCCATCCAATCGTTAGAAACAATTATTGAAATCCACCCCATTAGACAAGATGATTTACGTCCCGTTATTGAAGAACTCTCATTAAAATTAGACGCTATTGAGACCATTGAAACACGAAAGACAATGAAAGCCATGATGCAGGTTAAGCAGAGAGAAATTGATGATAAGAGTCGTCATCTATTATTATTGGGAATGACATTGCATCAAGCCATGGAGATCACGGGTGAGCCTACATTTACAGATAAAATAGATAGAAGTGGGCGTTTATATGAAATGTGGTCATTCGATAATCATGCCAAAGCCAAGCGACTATATTTTGAAGATAACCTTTTAGTAAAAATAGAAAAATAGATTTTGGGTTTACCACAGAGTCACTGAGGCACGGAGATTTAGTTTAGGAAGTTCCTGAGTGATAAACACTAAGTTCACAAAGTACACTAAGGGATTTATTAGGTATTAAAAAATATGGTATTGGTTTCCGTAGGGGCGGGGTCCCCCCGCCCGAATATAATTGTAGGGGAGTACCCATGTGTGCTCCTAAAGTCATGTCATTCTGAGCCCGTCGAAGAATCTCTTCGCGTGCCCAACCTTTCAAAGGTTCTAAACCTTTGAAAGGTTTAATCAGCACAATTTTCTTTCCCTGCCACCAAACTCCTAAACCCCGACCCCTGTCCTTCACCTAATCATTCACCATTTAAATATTATGCTTTAATAGAATCAATATACACTTGAGTATATCTTAGTTTAGCTAAAGCAAATCTTTATTATACTTAAATAGATTTAAGTTTATCTTAAGTAAATCTTTCTTCAGCTTAAGTGTATTTCATATCAGCTTAAAGATATCTTTGTTTTACTTAAGCAGATTTAAGTTCATCTTAAGAATATCTTAGTTCAGCTTAAGAATATCTTAGTTTAGCTTAAGCATATCTTAGTTTTGCTCAAAGTGATTTAAGTTTATCTTAAGTAGAATTAACATCTCCTTAATAGTATCTAATATCTTCTTCTTGTGATTAAAGATGAGTTGAAGTAGATTTAATATATGCTTAATCATATTCTTTATCTGTTTAAGCGTATTTAATAAACATCGTTCTAATAACAATAAATAAGTGAGGTTCCAGTATGGCACGACGTCGAAAAACAAAATCAATCATTCTAAACAAAGCAAGAACACGTATTGCCAGTATTCAGGCCATTGACATGAATTTAGATTTGGGTAATGATAAAAGTGTAGCCAACTATCGAGAAGCATTAACCCAAGCAGAGAAAGCATTGTCTGAATATAATGGACAGTTATCCATAGTAGATGATTTATTGAACAACTTTCAGGCAAAAGAACAGATTGTAAATACATTAAGTACAGAGATGTTATCAGGCATTAAGGCAATATATGGGTGGAACAGCTCAGAATATGAACAAGCAGGCGGTACGCGAATATCTGAACGTAAGCGACGAAAATTAAAACCCAGAGTAATAGATGAAGTGGATATAGAAGAAAATAATAATGATGACACAGAAGAAACCCAGTTTAAAGAATAATTTAAACCATAATATGGAGAATGTGTAAATTAAGGCCATTAATTATGGAGTTCACCATGTCTAACATATTCAGCACCCCCCTCAGGCTTAACCTTAGG
>JACKQG010002051.1_pt1 | contig 26889 bp, 22 predicted proteins | sample 8237621 | NCBI WGS metagenome assembly JACKQG01 (sample SAMN15677084, study PRJNA649215) | marine metagenome | biome: marine; feature: Black Sea; material: saline water; isolation source: suspended particulate matter (SPM) from the Black Sea western gyre | collected 2013-06-09/2013-06-10 | depth... | reverse complement strand
TAAAGGGCCCGCGATTATACTTGGGCAAAGGGCCGCCCGGGCCCTGCTTCAAAGGTTTCTTTTGTGGGGGTGTTGGCTCATTAACCATATAAAAATAAGTTCCTTTTTTGAAAATATCTTAAATTCGAAATTCTAATTGACCGGAGAGCAATGATTTCAGGGTGTCACTAAATTCGTTCAACTACCATGGCGTCTGCATCAGTTCTACGGCTTTTTGGGCCGCTTTGTTCACCGCACGTCCGATCGAATAGTCCACTGTCTGGCCCAGTTGTGTTGAATAGGTATTCGAAGCACTGACACTTTCGCGGTCAATCAGCAACTGACCTGTTTTAAGGTTCTTCCAGGTAATCGTAACGGTCACCAGCGATTCATTCTGCAGCGATTTTCCAGTATATGGGTCACCAGCTAAAACACCCGTGTGGATTCCCAGGTTCCCGCTCAGTACCGAGTCGGCCACATTACGGTCCGAAACGATCTTGTACGGTGTTTGTGACTCGATCATCTTGCAGACCGCGTCGGTTAACTCATACTCATACCCGCGCCGAAATCCGCCGGTGTCCAGCATTTGCACATAAACGGTTTTAATGTCTTCCGGATACAGCCAGCTGTTCCGGTACCCCTGTCCGCACCCTCCCAACGAAAGCATCGAGAGGATGGCCGCGGCGATTACGAACCATAGGATTTTATTGGGTTTCACGATAGAGTCCCTCGTTTCATAATTACTGTTCTTGATTTTTCGATGGCGTTACTTTTTTTTGCAGCGTTTCCAGACCGTACCAGTCATCCAGAAAAGCATTGCCAAGATCGAACAGTCTTCTCCGCTTTGTCTGCTCGATCGCTGGCGGCGCATCGGCGATCAACCGTGTCTGTGCCATCACGGCAGCCTTGCTATCGGGCCATTCGGAAACGACCTTGCCGTAATACATTTTCGCAACCTCCGGCTTGCCGGTGCGATTGTAATAATCGCCTGTTTGGTAGTGCTTATAAGCGCGCTGTTCTTCAATCAGCACGATTTCTTCGGCCATATTAAGTTCTTCGGCCAATTGCGGGTACCGGCTGATAAAATCTTCATAGTAGCTTTTAGCGCTCAGCAGCGCCGCGGCATCAAACTCTGCCCCGCCATAGGATGCATGCAGTTCCTGCGCCATTTTCAGCAGCGCTTCCTGTGCGGTCTTTCCGGTCGGCCAGCGGGTCGCGATCTCCGCCCAGGTTTGGTAGGCCTCGAAATATTTTTTTCGGCGTTCCTGATTTTCCGCCAGTGCGGTCAGGGCACGCAGTGCCATCGGCGAATTGCCCTCACGGTCGGCAATATCCTGCATGAGATCGGCACCGTCTTCAAAAGCCGGCAGTTTCAGCACTTTGATATATCGGCGCTTTTCGCCCTGCATGTAGGCAACGCCAATCGAAAAAATCCGATCGATCGCCGCCGGATACAACACACTGTCCGGCCAAGTGTCCAAGAATTTTTTGTACCGGACCGCCGCTTTATGCCAGACCTTCTTTGCATAAAACTGCTCTGCATCAATAAACGCATCCACCTGCTCGGCATCCGTATCCGGAAAATCAGCCTTAAGCTGCTCCAGTGCCTCGGTTACAGCCGACTTGTCGCCACTCAAAAGCTGTTGTTTGATCTTCGACATCGCCAGAAGATATTCGCCCTCGGGCATATCGGCCACATTCTCCCAACCCTCATCTGTACTGAGGTGATAGGTTTCAGCCATGCAAAAACCGCTCAATACAACCATTAAAACCGTAAAAACCTTGAATAGCCTGTCCAATTCAACCATAACCCATTCCCTATAATAAACTTAACTGTCGAAGCCCAAGCTCCGCATTCCGATATTCCTGAATTCTTGTATTCCTGTGTTCTTGAGTTCTTAGCACTGTATTATATCGGCTTATGACAGACTTGCAAACGAACTTTATCCCTTTATCATCCCTATTTTACGATATTTTAGCCCCGAAAACCCGAAAGCAAACAGAGACCTGCACATGATTTTGAGTGTAATATGAGGAATTGATTGAAACGGAAATACCATAATTCCACAGGAATTTTCAGTTTTCTAAGAAACCTCGGGTCTCAGGCCTCAAACTTGCTTATCGACATTAATATCCCTGATTTTGCAGGGAAATAGTACTCTCTGCTCTTAGAGTCCTGTTCCATCAGATTATCGATTCGAAGTTTGAGGGTTCGGTTTCCTTCGGGATGGGTTTTCATTGGCCAACAACTCTTCAACCCCAGTAAGCATCTTTTTCAGGTCAGACTTTGAAAGAAATCGGCCGTTCGTTATTACTGCAGCGATGCGTTTTGTGTTAGATATTTCCTCAAGGGGATTTGCCTCAAGCAAAACAAAATCTGCAATCTTGCCTTCTTCAATTGTGCCTAGTGAGTTTGAAATATCTAAATACTCAGCGGGATTGAGTGTCGCCGTTTGCAGAACTTCTAATGGTGATAATCCTGCATCTGCCAGAAGAGACAACTCATCGTGGAGGGTGAATCCCGGGAAGCAATTAACATAAGGACTATCTGTTCCAGCCATAATACGCACGCCAGCACGATTCATTTCTCCCACAATTTCCAGAGATTTCTTTAAATGACGTTGCATCTGAATATCCTCATTGGGAGTTTTGGGCGTCTGCCAACCGAAGAACTCTTTAATAGTAGAAGGTATATACTTTAGCCTGAGATCGGTCCGGGACGATAACTCGCTTTTGCGGATGAGTCCCTGGAAAACACTTAGGGTCGGTACTTGCCATGTGTTATTTTTAGCAAATTTGGAAAAGAGTGCTTTTGCTTTTTCATCATCATAGTCTCTCATCGCTTCCTTGTATACCGTGCTGGACGTTAGAGCCGAGACATCCCCTCTATTCATGAGCTCTAAAATTCTCTCCGAGTGCGTAGAAACGGCCGCATAGATCCCTTCGAGATGTTCCATGCTCATTTGTCCTGCGTCGGATGCTTCGAAAGCGGAGACAAGGAGAGGTACATGACCGGCAAAGGGAAGGGATTTTTTTTTCGCTTCTTCGGAAATAGCAAAATATGCTTCACGCGGCAGAAATGAATACACTTTAATAAAGTCAGCCCCCTTGTTCTTAAGGTCAACGACTGCTTGCCTTCCTTCAGTGGCGTTCTTTACCGAAACTGCACCCGGCCAGAACGGATCGGGGCCATCTATCAGCGGCCCTGAAAAAATCATGCGGGGGCCGAGCATCTCTCCACGTGAAATTTTTTCCTTAATCGCTAATAGTTCTTCCAATGGGATGGAGCCGTGCATGTACCGAATTCCTGTAACGCCATTGGCTAAATATAAAGGGAAGTACCACTTTGGGTCACCTATGATGTGAGTATGCATATCCCACAGGCCCGGTATCAGGAACTTACCAGTGGCATCTATTACTTTTAGTCCTTCCGGGATGGAGATTTTCGAGGTTTTGCCCAAGGCGGTGATACGTTCATCGGAGACGACTACCGTCATGTCTGATTGGGATTGTTTACCTGTTATGTTAATGACTGTTACATGGGTTAAAGCAAATGATTCAGGTGGTTGGAGAGGGGTAGATGGGGTCGACTTGTGAACTTTAACGCCCATTTTTTTTAGTTCTGATTGAGCAGGCAAGTAATCAGGGTCAAGAAGAAGCGTTTTCTGAAATGCTGATTTTGCTTTATCAATCTCCCCTTTTTTATAGTACGCCACTCCTAAATAGAATTGTGCCTCAACGAGAGTTGGGGCCAATTCTACCGCTTTTTGGAGATCTGAAAAAGCAATGTCAACATTCCCAAACGGTGCCGGTGCCGTAAGATTTGAAACTCCGCGTCCAATTCTCGCTGCCACATTGTTCGGGGCATGTCTTAGTGCCTGATCAAATGCCTGCATTGCACCCATGCCGTATTGTGCCTGCTTCATCATGTCATTAGTATTCTCTGACATCTCACCTAAGACGTTTCCCTTACATACTAACGCTTCGGCATTACGAGGATTCTGTTGGAGCAATTTATCAATAACAGCAAGAGCTTCATTGAATTTTCCATTGGCACAAAGCTTTTGGGCACGTAAAATAGAAGTTGAACTCCTGTGATTGCTGGGTTTATTCCCTTGCTCTCTGGTACGAGCTATGACATTGCCTGGTAAAAACATGAAAGTTAGGAGGAACATGAAAAAACAAACTCGTGATGATTTTAATTTAGTCATAAGTTTACTCCTGTTAAACTTAACCTGTTGTCAGGTTGTTTTAGCTTTACGCTCTACAGATTTGTATAGTACTCTTAGAGTTTCGTCACACCATTTAATTGTTGCCTCTGTGGAATGTATCCCATAGTTAAGGGTCATTACTGGGTAAGACAGATTTGGCTGACCGCCTTTTTGTTTAGTAAGGATTGCTTTAATCTCCTTGAGGGTTTCAGAAGTTTCAATTGCCCGTGTTCTTTCTCTTTCAACATGACGAATGTTGTCTTTGATTTTGACTTGTTTGCCAAAAAAGAATTTAAGGACAAATTCCGAACGAACCATATCTGTATTCGCTGGCGCCGATAACCATTCTCGCAACTCTTTTAATCCCTTGTCAGTCAAGGTGTATATGTTGCGATTTAGTTTGCCTTTGGGAGTCTCCGCATTCTGTGTTGCAAGTTTTTCGTCAACGAGCTTTTTAAGGATAGGATAGATTTGACCGAAGCTTTCGCTCCAAAAGTGACCTATGCTTTGTTCGATGGTCTTTTTGATGTCATAACCGGACATGGGGCGAATACTTAATATTCCCATGATCGCAAGTTTACTTCTGTTTACTTTCATTTTATTATACCTTTCAGATATATCTATTAGATAGTATATTCTGTTGATTTAAACAAATCAAGCCTAAAACACGAATAATTGCCACTTGAAGGCACGAAAGCTGGTTTAGCCTATCCTAATTAGTCGAAGAGGCGAAATTAAAAGGGCCAGGCATGCTCTGTAGAAATGCCCTCAAAAAATCTTAAATCTGTGAATTCAAAACCTTAGAAGTCGTGTATTTCTTGTGTCCATTCGAAAATGATGGCAGTATTTCACCGGGAGCCTGCTTTTCAATATTAATACCCCTGATTTTGCAGGGAAAGCCCGTCGCTGGCCGATATAATGAGGTGTGGGATTTCTGCGCCGAAAACGCTATTATACTATTATAAACAGGGAAATTTTACGTGAAACACACCAATTTATATCGTATCGCGATTGAGGTTATCTTGCTGTTCGTCTGCATCTTTCTGTTTTTCAGCCTGATCAGTTTTGACATGGGCGATTCACCCAGCGAGTATGTCTGGCCGCACAACACTCCGGCGGCGAATATGTGCCGCGGGGCGGGGGCTTTTTGTGCCTATTACACGCTGTATTATTTCGGGCCGGGGATGTTTTTGGCCCTGGTCGCCATCGCGACAGCACTGACGATCCACCTGTTCGGCAAACCCATCACCCAGCCGGTCCTGCGTATGATCGGTCTTGTTCTGGTTGTCGCTGCCGCATCAGTCACATGGCATCTGGTCTGGCCGACCGAAGAGTTTGCCATCTATCACACCGGTTCATTTCCAACCGGAAACGGCGGTGTTCTGGGCGTGGCCGCATCGCAATTCTTACTGCCACATCTGGGCCTGCTGGGCACCTGGCTGGTGGTGCTGTGCTGCTGGGCCGTGGGGTTGATCCTGCTGGCCGATATTGTGGTGTTCGCTTCGGTGCGGTATTTCGGGCTGGGGGTTTTAAAGGCGCTGGGACTTGCCGAGCCGGCCTGGAAAGCCGCCCGCCAGCAATCACAGGCACTCGGTGACATCTGGACCCGTCTCAGTGAAAAGCAAAAGGATCGCGCACAAAACTTCAAGCAGGCCGTAGCCGACTATACCGCCAAACAGCAAGACTATGATACACAAACAACATTTCTAGACGAGGAGGAGGCTGAAGCACTCGAACATGCCGAGGACGAATCGGCTGAGGAGGCCATCGCGGCTGTACCGAAGAAAAAGTCAAAGCGACTGTTCAAAATGAAAAAACGCAAGCCGGCTCCCAAAGTCAAAAAGCCCCCTGTGCCGGTACAGAAAAGTTACGACGATTATCAACTACCGCCGCTGGACTTTCTCAAAGAGCCGGAGACTGGTTTTACCGCCATCCAGAGCAAAATGGTCGAACACAAAGCCCAGTCGCTGGAGGCGATGCTGGAAGAGTTCGGCGTCAATGCCCAAGTCGTCAACGCCGAACCCGGTCCGGCCATTACCATGTACGAACTGGAACTGGCACCGGGCATTAAGGTCAGCCAGATCTCCACGCTGGCCAATGACATGGCCCGAGCGCTGGGATCGGGCATGGTGCGTGTGGTGGCGCCGTTGCCGGGCAAGCATACCATCGGCATCGAAGTGCCCAACAGTCAACGTGAGATCGTGCGTATCAAAGACCTGCTCATGAAGGGTACCAGTGCCGTTAATAAAATGCAGATACCGTTGTTTCTGGGCAAGAGCTCTTCCGGTGAATCGCTGGTCTCCGACCTGGCGGCGATGCCGCACATGTTGATCGCCGGTACAACCGGGTCGGGTAAAAGTGTTTGCATCAACAGTATCATCACCAGCATTCTGCTGACGCGGCGGCCCGATGAGGTCAAGCTGATCCTGATCGACCCGAAGATGGTGGAAATGGCAATGTTCGAATCGATCCCGCATTTGATGTCACCAATCGTCACCGAAATGCGGCGGGCCGAACAGATCCTTGAATGGGCCACGCAGAAAATGGATGAACGGTACGAACTGCTCGCCGAAGCGCAGGTACGTAACATCGCGTCATACAATCTGCTGTCGCAGGAGGAACTGCTCGAACGGTTCAATCCTTCCACGCCAGAGGAAGAAGCGAAAATCCCGAAGAAGCTGCCGCATATTGTGATCATCATCGATGAGCTAGCCGATCTGATGATGACCTCGGCTAAAGAGGTCGAGGCGTATGTCGTTCGCATCGCGCAGAAAAGCCGTGCCATCGGAATCCATCTGGTACTAGCCACACAGCGTCCGCAGGCAACGGTCGTGACAGGCCTGATCAAATCGAATATGCCCTCGCGTGTTGCGTTCCGCGTCGCAGCGGGAATGGACAGCCGGATCATCCTGGACCAGAAAGGCGCCGAAACCCTGCTCGGTCAGGGCGACATGCTGTTCCTCAAGCCCGGCACCAGCGAACTGGTTCGCGCACAGGGCGCGTTCTTGGATGATGACGAAATTCGCGGCGTTGTAAAGTTCCTCAAGGATGTCGCTCAGCCGCAGTTCAGCATGGAACTGATGCAGCTCAATAAGGTCGATCTCAGTGCCGCCAAGAAAGATGACATGTTCGAGGAGGCCGTTCGGGTGGTACTGGAAACGCAGCGCGGCAGTGTGTCGCTCTTGCAGCGCCGGCTGGGGATCGGCTATGCCCGCGCTTCACGCATTATCGAGATGATGGCCGGCTCCGGACTGCTGGGTGAATACAAGGGCAGCCAGGCGCGCGAAGTTGTGATGACGCTGGAAGAATATGATGCGATGAAAAAGAATATGATCGCCGATGAGGTCGCCGGCTATGCGGACCTGACGGAAGACTTTGAGGAAGATGAGGAAGAATACGAGGAAACCTCCGAATACATCGATGAGGACGACGAGGAATATGAGGAAGAGGAAGAGGAGTAGCTAGCACACTGAATCGGCCGATTTAGCTTGTTTTTTGGGGCTAAAAACGGCTATTTTCAGGAAAATCATCTGGTGTATTGACTTAGGGGGCCAATATCGTTACAATCCTTCGTCTTTGTAAGGCAAAGCCCGAGTTAGACCGTGATGGTGGATGTAGCTCAGTTGGTTAGAGCACTAGATTGTGGATCTAGGGGTCGGGGGTTCGAATCCCCTCATCCACCCTTTTTCAACTCCTTATTTCAATTACTTGTCCAAAGACACCTTAATTTGAAACTAATTCTATAGACAATGGATTATTTTTTGATTGCAATGCCATAAAACTCCGATATAATTCAGGTAGTACCATTTTTTATAAATAGGGATCAGCTTTTTATAAATAGGAACCACCGCATGCGAAAGATCTCTCAAGGCAGGTGGCAATTACGATTTTGGTGTACCGTCGATCACCATAGCGGGCGAGTGTGGATCGAGTCAATCCTCGACGAAGGCAGTTGGTTTTTCATCTCATTACCCACAAAGGAGGCCCTATGACGCAACAAGAACAAACTTTACCTGAGGTGGATTTTCGGTTAAGCCTAAGAAATGACATTGTGATCATTGCGGCAGAAGATGAACAAGGGCACTATTTGTTAATAAAGCATTGTCTTCGAAATGCGGGCATTTCAAACGAGATACTCTGGTTTGAAGACGGCAAGAAAACCCTTGATTTTTTTTCCGGCGATGGATTCGATCAGGATGGAAAAAAATATCTGTTGCTTCTGGATATTCGCATGCCCGGAATAGACGGTATCGAAGTTCTGGAAAACATTAAAAAGGATGAAGCTCTCGCACACATTCCGGTGATCATGCTGACAACCAGTGAAGATCACGAGTTAGCGGCTCGCTGTTACAGTCTTGGCTGCGAGGCTCATATTGTCAAACCACCCGGCGTCACTCTCTTGAAGGCGATTAAACGGATTTGCGAACGGCTGTAATCCGTTCAAAAACAAACAACTGTTTTCATCATGATGCAATAAGGACGTTGTGGATACCATTGTTGATGTCAATACCGGTGAGGTTAAAGTCGGCCGCAAGATGCATTTGAGATCGTTGGCGATCGGCTCGTGTATTGTCGTTGCGGCCTATGACGCTGAAACGCGGGTCGGCGGGATGGCACATATCATGTTGCCAAAAAAGGCTCCCAAAAAGTCTCTTAACAAAACACGGTATGCCTCTGACGCCATTGATGAACTGCTGCGGCAAATGATCGAAGAAGGAGTCAGCCCGGAAAATATCGAAGTGTCCCTGGTCGGAGCGGGAAACGTACTGCAAAAAAAAGATCAGACGATTTGCGATTCCAACATTCAATCTACAACTCAATTGCTAAAAGAAAACAATCTTCCGGCCAAGGCTTCTGTTCTCGGCGGTATCAATCGTAAGAGCGTGTTCATGGATACTGAAAAAGGAAGAGTCTCCTACACAGAAGGGGACGGCCCGCAAACACTGCTATGGCAGGCAGCCAAGCGTTAATCCCCGGCCTCATTTTGTTGTGGTGTTTTGTCCGCTCCGTTTAGCTGCTTCTGTAATTCTTCGATCTTTACCTTGGCTGTTGTGTATGCCGTATGCCCCATGCGGCTGACAACAGGCTTGCGGTCGGGATACATAACCTGAAACTGTGACCGGTACGCCTCTTCGATCTCGACGGCATTTTGGAAATGGCTCAGTGCCTCTTGAGGCTGCTGAAGTTCTTCGGCGATCATTCCCAGCGTGTAATGCATCCGGTCAGAACCGGGATAGCGAATGATGGCGGAGTGAAATGCGATATACGCTTTTTGGAGATAGTCGTTCTTTTGTTCGGAACTTTTTGCCGAAGAGCCCAGCAGGAGATAAATGTCTCCCTGTATACGGAACGGCTTAAAATCAACAGGATTTCGGCGATGCGAGACACCGGCATACTCTATCGCTTTTTCGAGCAGCAATGGATCTTTTGCTGAAGGACGCTGCTGGGCATACATCTGTGCCAGCACGCCGGCAGCGTTGTATGCGGTGTCCGGCGAAAGCGGGTCGGTAGCGATGGCGTTTTCCAGAGACCCGAATGACCGTTCCTCGGAACGGAGAAAACCTCTGAACAAACCATTCGCCTTCATCGGCGGAACAACAACGAGAACAACATAACCGAAACTGACAGCTGCTAAACCCATAATCACAAATAGACGGCGAAGCCCCTGAAATGAAATCGGCTTTTCCTCGATCGCTGCATTGTCATGAATGCAGGCAACAATAATCGCTATCAACAGCCAGAAGGTGTTCCAGATGCCCGGTTCAAAAATCGCAAAGTCGATCAGGTTATGCACCAGTACTGCAGCCAGACCGCAAACCAAGGCGATCATCAGGTATCGATTGTGTTTGGGCACGGAAACATCCCCTGTTGAAACGGCACAAAGCAGGATGAACGCCAGCGTAAAAACGCCCGCCGGGAAAAGATACAGAACCAGGTAGGCAGCCATGCGGACATCCGGTCTTTGCATTAGAAATTCCGCATCGACCAAAATCGGCCGAATAAAAGCCAGCATACACACCGCTGCGGCCAACAAACCAATCCACATTTTTTTATCGGCTGTCTGAGAGACTGCCGACATCTCTGTTGCGTCCGTTAATTGCTGCTGAAGACATTTGCCGACAGGGATGAAAAACGCCGCCAAAAATGCCGCCAGTCCCAGCGGACCATACTGGCTCAACATCGACAGTGCAACATTGTGCGGATCCATAACTGTTTCCAGTGCGGCAGCTGTTTTGTAATGGGAGTAAAAAATCATGAAATTGCCGCCGCCAACACCTGTCCAGATATGTTCGCCGATCATTTTCACAGCACTTTGCCAGTACTGCCAGCGTACCAGCATGGAGTTGCCGCCTGGCAAACGACCGTTAGCTCGACCATACATCACGATCGCAACCGAGGCAAGAGCAAGCCCTGCCAGCAAAAAGAGTCCGATGGAAAACCGGTATTTCCACAGCCGTTTTCCAAAAAAACTAAGGACCGTCAACAGCAAGACACCCAGAATGAGCGCGCCGATGCCGCCTTTGCTTTGTGTCATCACAAGGCCGGTTAGAACGATGATCGATCCGAGCAGATAGCATACAAAAGCCGCCAGTGTTTCGGGTTGTTGGCGTTCACGAAAAGCCTCGATACATAATCCCAGCGAGGCAAAGATCGCCAGCAGGAAAAAGGATGCGGCCGAGTTACTGGTCATCAGGAACCCGCGTATGCCTTTGGAGTAGAGCCGGTGTTCATACATCCAGTGTTCGAGGCTGTCCGGTTCGATGTTTGCTTTTTGAAGATATGCGGCCTTATTCTGTTCGTAATCCTGAATAATGCTGTCGTTGGAATCCAGTAATTGATCGAAACACAGTGCCGTCGCCGCCACACCTATAGCCACAATCAACAGCAGCGCGATCCGAATCATCCGCTTGCTTTTAAAAAGCTGGACCAGCAGCATCGCCGCGGCCATCGGCGCGACCAGAAAGACCAGGTCGGTCAGGGCCATGCGTTTATTGGAAGCAGAAAAAAACGCGAGAAATCCCGCGGCAATAAACAATGCGACAGCAATGCCCAGATAGGTCCTTCGCCATTGCAGCCGACCTGTCAAAACCGAAACCAACAGCCAGACAACAAAGCATCCCAGTAATATCGTCGAAAGAATCAGGCTGATGATCTCAGACGTCAAAAAAAACTGGGTTTGCAATTGTTCGACATGCGGGTTTTCAATATAAGTTGCCCGAAGCGTAATGATACTCAGCACGATCAACAGCAGGATATATTCGAGTGTTTTCAGGATCGTCTCTTTTCTGCTTTGTCTTTTTTTAAGATCCAACCGCATGATGCCTCCTACTGCCCTGCCGGCGAGTTGGCTCCGCTGGCCTCCAGAGTAGCGATGATCAGCAGGATCATCATGGTCTGAAGAGCGACCAGGACCGCTCCGACCAGACCGGCCTGCTGCAACAGGACCGCTCCCAGGCCCGTACACAACGTCGCCAGGTACAGGGTCAGTGCCACCTGACGGTCCGAAAGGCCTCGCCGTTTGAGTCGATGTGAAAAATGCTGCGTATCTCCGACGAATGGGCTCTTGCCCTGTTTGAGCCGCAGGAATGTGACGCTGACGAAATCATAAAGCGGTACGGCCATCACGACCGCAGGCATGAAAACCGAATACAATTCGGTTCCCGCTTCGGCATTGTAATACGTCGTTCGCAGCGTCAGCAATGCCACAAAAAAACCGACGACCATCGAACCGCAGTCGCCCATGAAAATTTTTGCCGGAGGAAAATTAAACAGCAAAAATCCCAACAGTGTGCCTATGAAAATCGCTCCCATGGCGCCGACAAAAACCTGTCCACTTCGGATGGCCGCAACCATGAGAATCGCCGCGGCGATCAGCGCGATGCCGGTGCTGGCACCGTCCATGTTGTCGAGAAAATTAAACACATTGATCATCAGCACGATCCAGAAAACCGACAGGGCTGTCGTCATGAATTTGTTTTCGATGAACATCTCGACACGGACATCGGCATATACCGCCGCGATGGTTGCAACGGCAAACTGAATGGCCAACTTCACAAACGGGCTCAGGCCTTTTTTGTCATCCCATAACCCCATCAGGTGCAGGACACAGACCGCCCCAACCACGACAACCAGATCATTGACCTTCGTGAGAAATCCGGCCGTATGCCGGGCAATGGATTCATCGATAAATGAAAGATGCCCCGGTGCGATCACGTACTTAACCGCGGCAGCGCCTGCCAGTATGAACAAGGCGATCGTCCAAAAGATCGCGATGCCACCGCCCAACGCGATGACGTTTCGGTTGTAGCGGTCTTCGCGAGGCCGTGACACAAAATTCGTCTTCATGGACCAGCGTTTGACACAGACCGTCAGAAATGCGCTGCAGGCAAATGCCGAAACAGGTAAAACAAACATGACAATGATTAAATGGTTAATTGATATTCTCCTTTTCTTTAGCCTCTTTTGTCACATCAAACGTTTACACATTTTAACATGCTCAACTGCCCCAAAAAGCAGGGGCTCTTCTCCTGTGACTTGATAGCCATATCGTTGATAGAAGCCAACTGCTTCTTTGTGAGCATTCAATATAACCGATCCCGTCGCATTTCGAAGGAAGTATATTTCGAGGGCCTCGAGAATTTTTGTGCCAATCCCTTTGCCGCGACAGTCGACATCGACTCCCATACACCGAATCTGACCTTCGCTACCATGATTAAAATGAGCCCGGCCAACACCCACACATTTGCCCTCTTCGGTAGCCATTAAATGGTAGCTGTCCTCTTCGAGATCATCTTTTTCGCTGCCGGGAGGCTGATCGCACATTTCGCGAAGCACACACCAGCGAAGATCGTAATACTGCTCCCATTCCTGTTCGTTATTGGGTTCGCGGATTTCCATAGGCCATAGAATACCACAGTTATCTCGCTTTGGAAAGAATGAACTTTACGTCTCTTGGCCGGCCCGTTGCTGGGCGGCCGCCCGTTGGCGGACTTTGCTCAGAAAAATATCATATCGCCCGCTTTTGAAGTCGGGGAAGGTGAAAGGAAAGCTTTCCCACTTGCCTCGGTTGTAGGTCAGTGTGACTTCGGCGTACATGTGGTCACCGATGTAGATGCGATGGGCGAAATTTTTGGTTGAGGCCAGCACCAGCTTGGACGGCTCGACAAAGCCGGGGTCAAAATTGACTGGACGCGGGTAGGGAGTCACTAACTGTTTAGCCAACTCCTGCTCCATCTTATTGGTCTCGTGCTTGATAGCAGCCAACCTCCCCGGATCGATTAGATGCTCAAACGCCATGAACTGCCGGACCATATTCGGTCCGGCTTCATCGACATAATATTCGGTCATATCAAACGGATACACCTCGCTGACCAGATCCGTTTGGCCATAGGCATCCAGCAGCGGCTGATGGGAGGTCTTTAGAGCCTTCTCATCGCAGGCCAATATCCCCACGATCAACTTAACCGGCAAAATGTTTTGTACATCCCACATAAAAAAAGGCAGGTTTTAAACCTGCCCGGTGCTCTATCCTTTTGATCGCTCGAGTTTAGATTTCATCTCCCGCACCATATTGGCGACTCGCTCGGCCGCGGTGTCCAGCGGCAGTGTTGTGCGGTCCGCTTCGGTGCGGAGTTTGAGTTCGACCTTGCCTTCGGCCAGCGTTTTCTTACCGATGGTCACGCGGATCGGGATTCCCAAGAGGTCAGCGTCTTTGAACTTGACCCCGCCGCGGGCATTGCGGTCATCGAACAACACGTCCACGCCCGCATCCTGCAACTGTTGATAAATCGCTCCTGCGGCGGCCATGATTTCGTCTTCCTTACCGGCGGGCGTGACGATCACTTCCCACGGGGCGATCGTGATCGGCAAAATCATGCCGTTCTCATCATGACCGTTTTCGATGGCCGAGGCGAGGATGCGATTAATGCCGATACCGTAACAGCCCATCAGCAAATCCTTTTGCTTGCCGTCATCGCCGAGGCAATTGGCGCCAAATTTCTTACTGTATTTGTCGCCCAGCTTAAACACCTGACCGACTTCGATGCCGCGTTTGAAGAGCAGCTTTTTGCCGTTGTAAGTGTCGCCATCGAGGGCATTGCGAATGTCGGCTATCTGGATGTTGTCGCCGGCCAGCGGGAAATCTCTGCCCGGCACAACATTTATAATATGAGTGTCGGTCTTGTTGGCGCCAGCAGCTCCTGTGGCCATCGCAGCAACCGCATGGTCAATAAAGACTTTTGCAACCTTATCACACAACCCGACCGGTCCGGCAAAGCCGATGGCCGCACCGGTCAGCTCGGCAATGTCGGCCTCTTCGGCCATTTCCATGCGGGCCCCATCCATCAGGCGGGTCAGCTTTTCGGGGTTGGCCTCGTGGTCGCCCCGGACTAAAGCCAGAACCATATTATCACCGCTCTTGTAGATCAGCGTCTTAATGAGCTGGTCCGGCTGTAATTTTAAAAATTCACACACCTCTTCAATCGTTCGGGCATTCGGGGTATGCACGTCCTCCGGCTGACCGACTTCTACCGCCGGCTGCTTGGGCAAAGCGTCAACCGGCGCTTTTTCGATATTCCACGCCTCTTTGTCATCATCGGTGTAAACGATCACGTCTTCACCGTTTTCGCACGGCACCGTGAACTGATGCGAGCCGGAACCGCCCATCTCGCCCGACTCGGCCAAGACGATCACATACTCCAGACCGCACCGCTCGAACACACGGCAGTAGGCGTTATACATCTGCATATAGGTTTCATGCAGGGACGCATCATCGATATGAAAACTGTAGGCATCCTTCATGATAAACTCGCGTGATCGCAACACGCCGAATCTGGGACGGAACTCGTCGCGATACTTCGTGTTGATCTGATACAGATTCATCGGAAGCTGTTTGTAGGAGTTGATTTCATTAGAAGCAAGGAATGTAAAACCTTCTTCCGCCGTCGGCGACAAGACATTCCCTCGGCCATGACGGTCAATGAACTTACCCAGTGTTTCGCCGTAATCCACATCCCGGCCGGTCTTCTGCCACAACTCCATCGGCTGCACAACCGGCATTGTGATTTCCTGAGCACCGGTGCGGTTCATTTCCTCGCGCACGATCTGCATAACCTTGCTCAGCATCCGCTGGCCGGCAGGTAAATAAATATAGGTTCCGCTGGCCAGCTTGCGCATCAATCCGGCTCGGAGCATCAGTTGGTGGCTGATAATCTCCGCGTCCGCGGGAACTTCCTTGACCGTTGGTATCAATGTCTGACTGTATCGCATGGGTCTCCCGTATTAATCAGCAACATCCAGATCGCTGCGAATCTCATTGTAAAATTCAGCATATTTGTCTTTGTCGTCTGTCTTGCGCATCCGAATCGCCGCGCGTGGGTGCTGGTTGAGTATGCCGGTGATCGCATACGGGATCATGTAGCCCCACTCGATCTCTTCCCGCATCGGGATCATGTAATCCTGAATGACCCGTAAAATCGGCTCCAGATCATATTTCGGATTCTTCAAAAAGCCCATCAGCAGTTCCAGCGGACAGTTGCCGGCGCCGCGCCCGATACCAAATAGTGAAGCATCCAGCAAATTAGCGCCCTTGCGAATCCCTTCTACCGTATTGGCATATCCAAGCTGCTGGTTATTGTGACAATGCATCCCGATACGTTTGCCCGGAAGATGGTCCTGGTACATTTTGACCATGTAATGAATCTGCTCGCTGAAAAAATAACCGAAACTGTCCACCACATAAACCGTATCGACCGGTGTTTTGGCAAGCTGGTCCAGCGCCTCGATCAGGTCGAACTCGTTTTCCCGTGAGATGGCCATAACATTGATACAGGTCTCATAACCCAGGCCATGGACCCGGTCACACAGGGTAATGGCCTTGTCGACATCCTTGACATACGTCGCGATCCGGATCATATCGACCGGACTTTCGTCCACTGGCTTGAATTCCTGTTCCAGAACACGATGCGCATCGACCATAATGCTAATTTTTACATCGGATTCGATGCCGTCGATGATCTCGCTGATCTTATTGTCATCGCAATATTTCCAGGCACCGAATTCTTTCGGGTCAGCAACCTGACGGCTGCTGCGATAACCCATCTCCATATAATCCACGCCCGCATCACTGACCGCCTGATAAACAGCGCGGACGAATTCATCCGTGAAATAGTGATTGTTAATTAATCCGCCATCGCGGATCGTGCAATCCAAAACCTTAATTTCTTCTCTGTACATAACGTCTCCAATTCACTGACTAAAAGGTTTAATATACCTGATCGAGACACTGCTCAACAATGTCCCGAGAAACTTCATGCGCCCACTGTCCGTCCTTGCATAGGGTTGTCCCCAGCGATTCAAGCAAGACAAAGCGGGGCCAACGGCCGACCGCCTTTTTGTCCGTGCTGAGTAATTCGACCAAGTGAGCTTTTTTTATCTCAGCGGGAATTCGCGTCGGAACCCCAAGTTTTTCCAGCAGCGATTCAATTCGCTTCAGCCGGTCGTCCTGTACCAGTCCCAGTGCCGCTTCGATCCTGCCGGCCGCGACCATCCCGATTGCCACGGACTCCCCGTGCAGCAGCTTAAATCCGCTGGCAGATTCGACGGCGTGCCCGATCGTATGGCCGTAATTCAAGATTCGGCGTTTATTTTTTTCGGTCGGGTCCTCGCCAACCACGGCTGCCTTGATCCTGCAATTGGTCATAGCAACCTGCTCAAGAACGGATATGTCTTTTTTGCAGATCGCATCGATATTTTTTTCAAAAAACGAAAAGTAGTCCGCATCGGCAATCGCGGCGTGCTTGACCGATTCGATCAGTCCGCCCCGATATTGGCGGTCATCAAGAGTCGACAGCGTGGCCACATCAATATAGACCGCTTCGGACTGCCAAAAGGCACCAAATGCATTCTTGCTGACCGAACTGTCCACGCCTGTTTTACCGCCGACACTGGAGTCGGCTTGCGCCACCGTCGTGGTCGGGATCTGAACGACCGGCACTCCGCGTTTAAAGATCGCCGCGGCAAACCCGGCAATATCGCCGACCGTTCCGCCGCCGAGTGCCACAATGAGACTGTCACGGCCCATGAAATATTTTTCCATTGTTTCGATAATCGCCACGACTGTCTGAATATGCTTGGATGTTTCACCCGCCGGATCGATCACATACGTCGGCACATTCTCAGACCCAACCAACGTCTTTAAATGCCCGGCTTTGACCAGTTCGGAATCGGTCACGATAAAAGGCGAATGCTTCGGCCATTGGCAGTGAATCTGTGGCCATAGTTCCGAGAGAATACTCCGGCCGATGGTGATCGAGTATTTTGACTCGGGCACCTGCGGGATCTTGACATCCAATATTTGAGTTGACTGTTTCATAGGATCAATATGAGATCACCGTGTGTATGTCATAGTTACTAAACTTTTTTCTGCCGTTCAAATCCGACAGCTCGATCAAAAACGTCAGGCCAACGATATGGCCGCCAAGTTTTTCGATGAGTTCACAGGCAGCGCCCATGGTTCCGCCGGTCGCTAAGAGATCGTCAGCCATCAGCACCTGTGTGCCCGGTTGAACAGCATCCGTATGAACCTCAACCACATCTTTGCCGTATTCCAAGCCGTAGCTGACCGAATGTGTATCGAACGGCAGCTTTCCTTTTTTACGGATCGGAACAAAACCGGCGTTCAATGCTTTCGCAATCGCCGAACCAAAAATGAATCCACGCGCCTCAACCGCTGCAACAACGTCGATTTCTTTATCCTTGAACGGCTCGGCCAAACGATCGATCGCCTCGGCTAATGCCTGCGGATTTGATAAAAGCGGCGTAATATCGCGAAACAGAATTCCCGCCGTCGGAAAATCAGGAATGCTTCGAATATAATTTGTCAAATCCATGGCTTCCTCTTGTATCTTAACAATAAAAAAAGGCGGAATTAAAAATAACCCCGCCTTTCGGTCGCTTTCAAAGTCTTTTCTTGGTCAGGACGTCAACAGCTCATTGAGCTGGGCAAGGGCATTCCTTTGTAGCTGGCGAACACGTTCACGTGTTAAGCCTAATTTTTTCCCGATTTCTTTCAGGGTCAGCGGTTCGCATCCATTCAAACCAAACCGAAGCCGCAATACGTTCGCTTCGCGAGGTTCGATCTCATCCAGCAGATGCAGAGCCTTTACCAGTTCCTCGTTGGAGCCGAGGCTTTCCTCCGGCGTCAGAATTCTACCATCTTCGATGGCTTCGTCAAGACCGGCATTTTGCTCAACAGAATCATATTGGAAACCGGCATCCACCACGGAGACAATTTCCTGGATCGCACGAGCTTTGCGAATCGGCACTTTCATGGCTCCGGCCATTTCTTCCAGGCTGACTGTCCGACCAAGGCGGGACTCCTGTTCCGCATAGATCTGACGCCATTGATTGATCAGCTCGACCATATAGGTCGGGATGTGGATCGGCTGGGCATTACTCAAAATCGCCCGCTTGATCGACTGCTTGATCCACCAGGATGAATACGTGCTGAATCGAACGCCATGGTCCGGATCAAACGTATCCACCGCCCGAAGAAGACCCAAGTTGCCTTCTTCAATTAAATCGCCAAGCGTCATTCCTCTGCCGGAATATTTCTTGGCGATATTAACCACCAGTCTCAGGTTGCTGCGAACCAGTTGCTCACGAGCAAATGGATCGTTATCCTCAAGAACTAAATTCGCAAGCTCTTTTTCCTGTTCCCAGGTTAACAGCGGAGCTTCATCAATTTCCGACAGATATTCTTTTATGGTCACATCAAAAGCCATGATTCACTCCTGTTGTTTGCCTTTGAAAAGGCGGTTGCCATTTGCTTGAACAACAGGCCCTTTTTTATCGGGCCACAGGTCATGCAGCTACAAACTCCATGACCTGCTGAGTGTATCGACTTTTTTCGGCACTGGTTTAACCCTAAACTTAGCCAATGCGCCCAAAAAATATTCTCAAAAATCGCGGTATTTATGACCCGCTGCTTACTGCTCAGAATCCTTACCGGGCATCGGAATATTCAGAGAATCTGGCATTAAAGAGCCGTCCAGACCGCCTCGTCGCTGCGATAAGTCGCCGTCTTCATCGGCCATTTCGACAGGTGCAGCATGGGCCTTTTCTTCGGCCGCTTTATCTTCGGCAGCCCATTGAACACGACGCAGGCTCAATCCGATCTTGCGGGCATCCATATCAACACGCAGGATCTTCACTTCGAGTTCCTGCCCGATCTTGACCACATCCTGCGGCGAATCAACCTTATCATCCGACAATTCGGAAATATGCAACAAGCCTTCCAGGTCCGATTCCAGTTCGACAAAAACGCCGAAGTTGGTCAGCTTCGTGACAGCACCCTTCACAATTTGACCCGGGATGTATTTTTCCGGAATCGCACGAACCCAGGGGTCTTCGGTCAACTGCTTGAGACCCAGCGAAACACGATGCTTTTCTTCGTCCACTTCGAGCACCACGCACTTGATCTCCTGACCCTTCTGGAGCGTCTCGCCCGGATGATTATATTTCTTGGTCCAGCTCAAGTCAGAGATGTGGATCAAACCGTCAATTCCCGGTTCAATTTCAACAAAGGCGCCATAATTGGTCAGGCTGGTGATCCTTGTGGCCACAATCGTTCCCGGAGGATACTTTTGGCTGGCCACACTCCACGGATTCGTTTCAAGCTGCTTGAGACCCAGCGAAATTTCCTGCTTGTCTTTGTTGACATCCAGCACCATGACTTCGACTTCCTCGTTGAGCGTCAGGATGTCGCCCGGATGGGCAATACGCTTGGTCCAGCTCATTTCGCTGATATGGATCAAACCTTCGATGCCTTCTTCCAGCCGCAAAAACGCACCATAGTTCATGATATTGACGACGGTACCCTTGACGGTTTTCCCGATCGGATATCTCTCTCCAACATCTTCCCACGGACTGGCGGCTTTCTGTTTGAGACCCAGAGAAATCTTTTCGGTATCCTTGTCGACGCCGATAACCATGCATTCGATTTCCTGATCCAGTTCGACCAGTTCGGACGGATGCGAAATGCGTCCCCAACTCAGGTCGGAAATATGCAGCAGGCCGTCCAGGCCGCCGAGGTCCACAAAGACTCCAAAGTCGGCGATATTCTTGACGATACCCTTGCGAATCTGACCCACTTCGATCTCGGCAAGAATCTTTTCTTTGCTGGCCTGGCGATCCTCTTCGATGAGTTTCCGTCGAGACACGACGATGTTATGGTTTTCCGTATCAATTTTGAGGATTTTGCATTCAATTTCACGTCCGATGAACCGGCTGATATCGCCTGGCTTGCGGATATCCACCTGCGAAGCAGGCAGAAAGACCGGTACGCCGATGTCCACCAGTAAACCGCCCTTGATGCGGCGACTGACGATACCTTTGACCACATCGCCTTCGGCATTATTGGTAATAACCGTTTCCCACCCGCGAATACGGTCAGCTTTGCGTTTGCTCAGCAAAATGCCGCTTTCCGCGTCCATCTCTTCCAGCAGGACTTCGATCTCTTTGCCGGAAACGATCTCTTCGGGATCATCAAACTCGGAAGCTTCAACGATCCCTTCGCTCTTAAGTCCCAGTTCCACGATTACATCGTTACCTAATTGAGTGACAATGCGACCTTTGACAATAGTACCGGGCAATAACGATTCGACGGTTTTTTGGAGTTCCTGCTCCAGAAGTTCTTTGTGTTCAGAGGTGAATAATGCGTTGATTTCTTGATCGATTTGCTCGTTGGACAGGCCCAACTTGTTAATGAGGTTTCTATCTACCATAAATAATCTCCTGTGGAGTCTATTTGTCCGCACTGACGCGCCCCACATTTACGCAACCAGCACTAACCTCTGTAAAAGGTTAATAAAAAAATAATGCATTGACCTACGCAGTCAATGCGTTGACTCACATCCTTGTTTATCACCCTCGGCGTTACCGGCACTAGGCCGGCTCGTCGTAACATTCAAGGTTTCGGACAAACTCCCGAATCACCTCATCGGGCGTAGAAGCCCCTGCGGTTACGCCTGCGGTGGCTTTACCACAGAGCAATGTTTTATCAAGTTCGTTCCAATTTTGCAAATGATATGTTTGAGAATTGTGTTTTTTGCACAATTCTGCAAGTTTTCGGGTATTGGCACTATGAAGCCCGCCGAGGACGAACATGATGTCCACCTGCCGGCAGAGTTTAACCGCGGCCGTCTGGCGTTCCATCGTTTCCCGACAAAGCGTGTTGATTATTTTTATCTCTGAAAAACCCCTTTTTGCGATCGCAGCGATCATATCCGCAAAGTGACCCGGGCTTTCTGTGGTCTGACAAATGACACCTAACTTATTACTATTATTAAGCTTATCTAAATCATCCTCCGTGGCGACAACGTCCACATCCTCCGTATAGCCAACAACGGCCTTAACTTCAGGATGATTTTTATCCCCAATCATCACGACTTTGTAGCCTTCATCATAAAGCTGCTGGGCGATCTTTTGAACCCGCTTAACCAAGACGCAGGTGGCATCTACAACTTCAAGACCTTTTAGGTTTATTTTATCCAATTCATCCAGTGTTGCCCCATGCGAACGGATCAATACCGTGCCCGATTCGATGGCATCGATCGAGTCGACCCTTTTCAGGCCGTCTTTGGAAAGTTGAGCAACGACATCTTCATTATGAATAATCGGCCCCAGGCTGGAAACATCCCTTTCCTGCTCTAAGGTTTTCTTGGCCAGATTGATGGCGTTACGAACCCCCGGGCAAAACCCGCACTTTTCTGCTACTAAGACTTTCATGCTACTCTTTTAACTAAAAAGAACAACTTTAGCAAGCCCCCATTTTGTATGGCATCGCCTCCGGCCGACACTCAAAACATGTCAACGCATCGGTTCAGATCATCTTCCATATGGTTATTAGCAAAAAAGAAGCCTGAACCTTTTAGTTCTTACGAATGCTAATGCAACGGACTTGATAACAATTTGATATCATCGATCCAAACGGTTCCGGCGCCTTCAATCACCAGATTCAGCTTGACATCGGCAGGGCTCTGTCCGGCTTCAAGCCGAAAGGGAGTTTGCGCGGTAATCCAGTTCGCCTGTCCGGTGATCGGCTGAGCCAAACCACGGGAGAAGAACTCGCCTTTGCCGGGGATGTCACACCACATCTCAAGATACGCCTTGCCATCCTCTAATTCACTTTTTAATTGGGCCGAATAGATCAGCATACAGTTCTCAATACCTATCGGCCCGGTTTCAAAAAGTCGAATGACAGTTCTCTCCGCAGAATCTGCAACTATTTTCAGCGAACCATTCCCATCCACAGAAACAGCGTTGTCAAATTCAACTCCATCCTGTGTTAAGACACCTTCCATCGAATCCAGTAAATAGGAGCTTTGTAATTCATGCTGTTGTTCGGGCTGGGCCCGCTTTACTCTCACGAGGGCTATAGCTAGACCCAGGATCATAGACGCTAACGGAATAAGAACTAATGCGGATATCCCCAACACCGGTATTCCAATTGCGGCAAATTTTCCTGGCTTTGTCTTCCAGCCAATGATGCCAAAGATAAAGGCCAGTAATAAACAAATCACCCCTAAAAAGAGAAAAGGCATTCCTGCGGCGACTGCAAATCTTACACCAACAACATTTAGCGCCAGTGTAATCATAATCACAACAACAGGCAGCAATAGTCCTGAGATCATCAAAATCAATGCCGCTTTACCAAAACCATTGCGGGGTTTGGGCTGTGTCAACTCATCGGTGGGTTTGACCGCCGTCTCCTTCTGTCGGATCGCCTCCAGCAGTTCCTGGTACTCTTCTTGTGTAATTTTGCCCTCTTCGAGCAGTTGCTTCAATTCCTGTTCACTGGTTGGTTCCATGGGTTGCTCCTTTACAGCTTCTCCAGTTTCTTTTTCGCTTCGGCGACGGTAATGTCGCCGGAACGGAGTTTTTCGAGAATGGCTTTTTTCTGATCTTCCGAGTGAATGACGGTTTTGGTATTGCTGATAAGTTTGTCAAGGCGACTGCGGATCGCGGCGTACCCCAGATTCGTATTCTCCTCAAGGGCCTTGATACTGAAGCCCGACAGCAGATAGTCCAGCAAAAACTGCTGATCGTCAGGGGAAAGCCGATTCAGGGCAGATTCCTGATACGGGCCTTCTACTTTAACTCCGCAGGCAGTACAGCTCATCGCCGAAACCTGCATATTCAGCCCGCAACAGGGACAATGGTTTGATAGTGATTTCTGTATCATAAAATTATATTAGCATATAAAATCGTAATGTCAAATAATATTTTGATATTTTTAAAATAATCCTAATTTTATTTATAATCACGAAAATGCTTGCCAATTTGGCTGTTTTCGTGAGAATTCTGTATCTTATGTGCAATGATAAACCACAAAAAAAGGCCGGGCACGAGGCCCGACCTTTAAAACGCTTAAAATCAACTACTTAAATATAACATCATTTACGGGCATGTTCCCTCGTACTTGGATGCGTTGCAGTCTAGCCATTCTGCTGCAAAGACCGCAAAGTCCGGCAAAAATACATTTATCTACTTATTATTAAGAATCCTTACGAGTTGCCAATCGCCGCCTTGCAATAAAACTTCAAGTTAGTTTCTTGTGATAGATGTATCTTAATTGTGAAAATAAATAGAACTGCGTTGTTCAAGCAGCGAGGTTTGATCGCCGGTCGTCAGATAAACATCCGCTTTTGCGTTCGGCACATTATCCCATCGGAATGTCATAATCGAACGACCAGGAATGTTGCTGATAACCCATTGGCTGTTCCAATCCAGTTTCAGAATACCGCCGGATGAACTCGAATTGACGGCATACAGCACCAGTGAGCCATCCGTGTTTTTAAATGCCACGGTCTGAACGTTCCCACTGCCGCAAGCAACTCGAACAGCTCCGGGACGAAGGAATTTACTGGCATGGCCCAGGGCATAGTAATGCGGCCGCGGCGAGACCTGCCGGTTCGACCGATTGATCGTAACGACGCCGTAACAGGTATCACAGCCGCCGGAGATCTTCGGGCCGTTGTTTTGGTCCAGAGCCAGATTCCACTTGATAACCGTCTTGGCCCAGTTTTGGATGGTCTCGACCATAAAACCCCCGTTGCGGATCAGATCCGAATCGAATCCGCCGTCATTCCATGTCCCGTCAGAGCCTTCGGTGAAATAGGCTCCCTTGGTCGGATACGCATTGTGAACCGTGGTCTGCGCCGAGACACTTCCCCCATAATGATGCCACGCAACGCCGTCAATGTAAGGCCGTGCCGTCGCATCATTAAGCACATTAGTCGGGAAGTCCGGCTCGTCCCAGTTATGATCCCAGACGATAATTTTTGTCGAAATCGAATTATTTTGGAAAGCAGGGCCCATTTGCTTGACCAGTTTGATCTGGTCGGCCGGGTCCATCCACATGCCGTGATAACTGCCGGGCTCATAATGCGGCTCATTCTGTAATGTGATCGCGTCGATCGTGAGTCCGTGTGCGGCATAGGCCTGAATGTATTTAACAAAGTACAAGGCATACTCTTCATAAACATCCGATTTCAATGTACCGCTGCCAAGGTTTCCCCCGTTTTTCATCCAGTGCGGCGCGCTCCACGGGCTGCCCATGAGCCGGACATTCGGATTGATGGCTAAAATTTCCTGCAGGGTAGGAATGATGTAGGTTTCGTCTTTGACGATCGAGAACTCGGACAGGTCATAATCGGTCTGACCGCTCGGCATGTCGTCATAGGTATAATCGCCATAGCCACCCATTGAAGAACTGACACGAAAATCAGACGTTCCCATCGGCTGACGCAAGTAGCTCAGGCCGATGCCTTCGTCCGGATCGAACAGATCGGTCAATACGTCCTGCCGCTCAGAAGCATTCAGAAACTCGTAAATCAGCCATGCGGACGAGTCCGTCAACGAAGCCCCGAAACCCTCGATCTCCTGATAGGTCACCGCCGGATCGATCGCAATCGTTTCCGCTCCGGGGGGAACCTGCCAAGTCAGCCAGTTCTGAGCGAAGACCACCAAATCGTCAATATCAAGAAAGTCATCATCATTCAAGTCATATTGCGGGGCCGTCTGCTGCCAGAATTCGGCCAGACGCCGATAGTCCCTATAATCGACTTGGAAGTCATCGTTATAATCCGGGTCATTGGCTTGTCCCTCGGCAACAACAGAGACATCGTCAAAATAGATCGCTCCGCTAATGCCCTCCTGCCAATCCACCGCCTGGATCACAACCCGCCCATAAGCCGTATTCGCCGGAGCCGCAGCCGAACCGCCGATCTGGACCCAGGTATCGTTCGGTTGTGTTGTTGAATTAAATGTACCGAGTATCACTTCGCTAATAACATGATTCGCACTATTGTAGAATTCGGCCTCGATCTGCAGGTCCCAGTTATTGGCACTAGTATCCCCGCTGAAATCCATCACCTGAACACTAAGGTCATAGGTCGTTCCCGCGGCTGCCGTGAAATTCTGATACATTCCGGTACCGTCCCACCAGAATTTCATACTTTTGGTGCCAATGACAGCCCCCGCGTCGTCATTGTGCCAGCCGGAATTTCCCCAAGTCTCCCAGCCCGGGATCGTCACCGACCCCACCTGACCGGTGTTGCCCGATTCGAAACCGCTGTTGGTCAGTAGATTGGCCCGGACAGGGATACTCCCCACTAAAAATACCACGATCACAGTTATCACAAGGTTGCGTATCTCCATCATTGCTGTCCTTTGCTTGAAATTAACTCACCCCGCCAACATTATCGAAGCAGTGTTCTGTAAGAAATGGACCAAATATCGACATTATCCACTACGACCGTCAAAATCAAGTCCCCGGTAATCTATACCGGGGACTTGCGCATTGCGTTCTTACATTCAATCAGCTGATTGACGGCAATTCAAACCCTTAGGCTCTGCGGCGTCTGAGCAATAATCCGCCAAGACCCAGCAGAGCAAGTGTGGCCGGTTCGGGCACGACTGAGGCGTTATCAAACTGTGTTGCGCCTCCAACACCGTCATACCAATCAACAGCCATCAGTACGATCCTTCCGGTAACGGTGCCGGCAGGTGCTACGATGGAATCACCGATCTGAACCCATGTGTCCACCGGTTCGGAGGCAGGATAAAAGCGTTCAAGATCTTGTGCAAGCAATTGACCACCGACACCATCATAGAACTCTGCCTTGACCAGACCGTTCCATGTACCTGGGTCGCCTGAGAAGTTCATGCACTGAACGCTGAAGTCGTAGGTGACTCCCGGAGTCGCAGTAAAATCCTGATACAATCCGGCATCGTCCCACCAGAGTTTCATCCCCTTGGTGTCAATGACGGCACCGACATCATCATGATGCCACCCACTACCACCCCATGAGTTCCAACCCGGGATTGCAACAGAGCCAAGTTGGCCTGTGTCGCCATCCTCAAAACCGCCGTTGGTTAACAATTCTGCGCTCGCAATGCCGGTCACTGCGAGTAACGCAAATAAAAGTAATACCTTTTTCATCTTTCCGTCCTCTCAAAAAATTTACCTTTTGTTAGTACGTACTACACAACACACATCACAACACACACTTCACAGTATTTTCTCAAAGAACCCCGCCGGGCGTCTGGCTAAATAACCATACGCCCAACCGGGGACATATCACATTGTTATCTTTCAATGAGCGTTTTTAGTTATGGCGTACACCCTGCTTTCGGC
>JACKQG010002050.1_pt1 | contig 26891 bp, 23 predicted proteins | sample 8237621 | NCBI WGS metagenome assembly JACKQG01 (sample SAMN15677084, study PRJNA649215) | marine metagenome | biome: marine; feature: Black Sea; material: saline water; isolation source: suspended particulate matter (SPM) from the Black Sea western gyre | collected 2013-06-09/2013-06-10 | depth... | reverse complement strand
AAAAATGTAAATTTGTTTTCGCAATTGTATTTATCTTAGTCGTTTCAAATGGATTTTCACAAATCCCAAATGGCTATTACGATAGTTGTGAAGGTCTGTTTGAAACCGAACTACGTCTTGCACTTCATAACATTATTGATAATCATAACCAGCAGGTATATAGTGATTTGTGGGAATTATTTGAAGATACTGACCAAAAGCCAAATGGAAAAGTTTGGGATATGTACTCTGATATTCCAGGCGGAACACCACCTTACGAATATAATTTTGGATTTGATCAATGTGGGAATTATAGTGGTGAAGGAGATTGCTTTAACAAAGAGCATTCTTGGCCAAGTAGCTGGTCCAATGATGAATATCCGATGAAATCTGACCTGTTTCATATTTATCCAACTGATGGCTATGTGAATGGAATGCGAAGCAATTTGCCATTCGGTGAAGTTGGTTCCGCAAATTGGACTTCTTTGAATGGCTCAAAAAGAGGTTATAGCTCTTATTCTGGATATTCTGAAATTGTTTTTGAACCAATCGACGAATACAAAGGCGACTTCGCTCGAACATATTTTTATATGTGCACTCGTTATTACAACGAAGATAGCGGCTGGATTGAAAACGATATGGTAAACGGTGCTGAGCTAAAATCTTGGGCTTTGGAAATGTTATTTGAATGGCACTTTGCGGATCCTGTCAGCGAGAAGGAAATTGAGAGAAATGATGCTGTTTATGAAATTCAAAATAATCGAAATCCTTTTATTGACCATCCAGAATTTGCATATTGGATTTGGAGAGGAATTTTCTTGGGCGATGTTGATATTGATGAGGAAATCACATCTTACGATGCTGCACTTACACTTCAATATTCTGCAGGAATCATTTCAGATTGGAGCGATTGGCAAATTGTTCAAGCAGATGTTAATTCCGATGAAAATATCAGTTCTTATGACGCAGCATTAATTTTGCAATATTCCGCAGGAATTATCGACGAATTCGCGAATAAAAAAGAATAAAAATCTTATTCCAATCAATATGTCAAAAATTTTAATATGAAACCACTTACAACTCGCATTTTAAGTGCAATAATCTTCGGACCAATTTTGCTAATATGCGCATATTTTGGTGGAATTCCCCTTCAAATTCTGATTAGTATTCTGTCAATTTTCGGAATAAAAGAGTTCTGCCTGCTGGTCAGAAAAAATAAGAATATAGAAATAAATTGGTGGATTGTTGCTACTTTTGGCTTGATGATAAACTGGTTCATCTTCTTTTTTGGACTGAATTATATTATCTCTCTTTTCATCGTATTTATCATCCTATCAATCGGTTATGATGTCTTCTCCAATAAAATAAATCAAACTTCTGAACGAATTGCTTTTACAATTTTTGCTCTAATCTATATCCCATTGCTGTTAGAATTTTTGTTTCTTATCACCAATTTTGAAGATGGAAATTTTCTCTTTATTTTTCTGATGGTTTTAATCTGGATTACAGATACTGCGGCATATTTTATTGGAGCAAAATTCGGCAAACATCGCAATATTTTCAGAGCAAGCGAGAAAAAATCTGCAGAAGGATTTCTCGCCGGAATTTTATCGGCATTTATCTTTGCTTATCTGATAAATCTGATTGTAAATTCAGTTGCAAATATCAATCTTTTAACACAAACCGATATTTTAATTTATGGCGTAATCGTAGGAATTTTTGGGCAACTTGGAGATTTAATTGAGTCAACCATTAAACGAGATTTTCAGGTAAAAGATACATCAAATTTAATTCCTGGACATGGCGGAATTTTGGATAGATTTGATAGTTTGATGATAAGTGCACCTCTGCTCTATTTCTATCTAAATTTTATCAGATAAGATATGCAGAAAAAGAGAATCGTGCTTTTAGGAGCAACTGGCTCCATTGGAAAATCAACTATAGAAGTTGTAAAAAAGCATTCTGACAAATTTCAAATTGTGCTCGCATCTGCACATAACAATTACAAAAATCTGCTGAAACTTGCCGATGAACTGAAAATTTCTAAATTAGCAATCACAAATAAAAAGTTAGCTCAAAAAATTAGTTCTGACAGAAAAATTTTTTATGGTGAAAAAAATCTGCTGAAAGCATTGAAAAATTTAGATTATGATATTTTGCTGAATGCAGTTTCCGGCTCAGCTGGACTGAAATATACAGTTGCTGGCTTGCAAAGTAAGCACGATATTGCATTGGCAAATAAGGAATCTCTTGTAATGGCTGGAAAAATTATTATGAAACTTGCTTCAAAAAATAGCTGCAAATTGATTCCGGTTGATAGTGAACATAGCGCAATTATGCAATGCCTGATTGGAAATTCCATTTCATCTCAGGTTAGAAAAATTGTACTTACGGCATCTGGCGGACCATTTCAAAATTGGGATTTGGCAAATTTCGACAAAATCACACTTGCGGATACACTCAAACATCCCACTTGGAAGATGGGTTCGAAAATTACAATCGATTCTGCAACAATGGCAAACAAGGGTTTAGAAGTCATCGAGGCGCATCATCTTTTTGATTTGAAATTTGAGCAAATCGAAGTTGTGATTCATCAGCAATCTATTATTCATTCAATGGTGGAATTTATTGACGGCTCGATTTTGTCGCAAATGAGTTATCCTGATATGAAAATTCCGATTCAATTTGCACTTTCATATCCCGACAGAATTGCTACAACTGGCAAATTTACAGATATTTCCAAATTGCCAAATTTGACATTTAGAAAAGTTAATTATAAAAAATTTCCGCTTCTAAAACTTGCTTATCAAGTTGGAAAAACTGGCGGAATTATGCCGACAATTTTCAATTCCGCAAATGAAGCAGCAGTTTCATTATTTATGAAAAAAAGAATAAAATTTACAGATATTGGCAAAATTGTTGAAAAGAGTTTGGCGAGAGAAAATGTTACAAATCCCGATTTAGAAACAATTTTTGCGGTAGACCAAAAAGTAAAAAAAGAAATTCTTTCCGCTTATTCTAATTAAATTCTGAGATCCGTTTAGTAAAATAATTTATTTTAATGATTGAAAAAATCTCCAATAAACCTTTTGTAATAATTACAACTTTTTTTGCAACAGGAATTATTTTCTCGAAAATTTTCGACTTTCAATTACTAGAATATTTTGCGATTTTTACCATCACTTTTATATTTCTCATTTTCTCAAAACGAAAACCAATTCTAATTTTATTTCTTTTTATTTTCATTTTTGGTGCCTTTCGTTTTTCACTAAAAAATTTCTATCCTAAAAATCATATCTCGCAATTTATCGACAAATTAGGGAATGAAAAACTTCATATTTCAGCCGAAGTTGCTAACGAAGCAATTTTCATTTCTGGAAAAACAAGAACTATTTTGTCACTTCAAACAATTGAAGAAATTCCTGTTAATGGTAAAATCAGTGCGACTTTTATAGGCAAACTTGATATTAAATTTGGCGACAATATTAACTTTTTGGGAAAGCTAAGAAAACTGTATCCAAACAACAATCCATATAGTTTTAATTACAAAGAGTATCTCGAAAAGCAGGGAATTTGTGCATCTATTTTTGCATATTCAAATTCTCTGAAAATTGAGAAAAAGCCACAAAATTTTTACTCAAAAATAATAATTGCACCACGAAAATGGCTAAGAAATAGAATAAATAAACTATTTTCAAAAAAGGAAAGTGGATTTTTGCGGGCGATTATTTTGGGAGACAAAGGTGCACTCGACAAAGAGTTAAAAAACGATTTCTCAAATTCTGGATTGAGTCACATTCTGGCAGTAAGCGGACTTCACACAGGCGTAATTGCTCTGATATTTCTCACACTTTTCCAAGTGATTTTACGAAAGAAAAATTTAGCACGCATTTTGACCATTCTGATTCTTCTTTATTATATGTTTTTATGCCAATTTGTGCCATCTGTAAACCGCGCAGTGATAATGATAAGTTTAGTTTTGATTGCAAAAATCATCGAGCGAAAATCGGATAATCTCAATATTTTATTCGCAGCGGCTTTTATTATTCTGCTGCTAAATCCTGCACAAATTTTATATGTAGGATTTCAACTTTCCTTTCTTTCTGTGTTCGCAATTCTGGTTTTTTATCCTATTTTTTTCAAAATTTTGCATCCATTATACAATAAATATAAATCAATTTACTGGCTTTTGAATATGATGGCAATAAGTTTTTCGGTTCAACTTTTTTTGGCGCCGCTAACTATTTTCTATTTCAATAAAATTGCTCTTGGTGGAATTTTAGTAAATGTGATTGCGATTCCGCTGCTCACTTTTATCTTGCCGTTATCAATTCTAACGATGTTTTTTCCAATTTCAAGCATAAATTTTTATTATGTGGCGGCGGATAAATTTCTGATAAATACTCTGTTTGATATTTCTCATTTTGTAAGCAGTAAGAAAATTCTTCTTTTCGATTTTTTGAATTTTGAAATTTGGCAAGTTTTAGGAATTTTTATCGTTTTGTTAATTCTTATTTTAATTTGGAAAGAGAGAGACAAAATTACGAAGAAGATTATCTATATTGGCTCTTCTGCTTTTCTTATCATAATTCTAATTTTTCTTCCTGCACTTTTATATTTACCGAAAATCGAGTTGACAATTCTTGATGTGCGGACGGGAGATGCAATTTTTCTTCAAACGCCATCAAGAAAAAATATTCTGATTGATACCGGAAATAAGACAGATAAAATTAATTTTGGTGAGAAAGTTGTCTTCCCATTTTTGCAAAGTAAGCAAATCAGAAAACTGGATTTATTGGTTCTCACACATCCGCATGCAGATCATATTGGCGGTGCAAATTATCTTCTTGATAAGATAAAAATCAGATCGATTTTAATGCCGTATTGCGAGTATAATTCGAAACTTTACAAAAACCTTTGTCAGAAAATTACCGAGAAAAATATTGAAGTAATTTATGCGGATACTTCGCTTGTTTTTGACGACTTTTCACAGATAAAAATGAAACTTCTTTTTCCTTATTTTGAATTTTCGAGTAAAAATATTAATAATTATTCAATAATTTTAAGATGTGAATACAAAAATTTTTCATTTCTTTTAACCGGAGATGCTGAAAAAGAGGTTGAACATTGGCTTTGCGAAAAATACGACAATCTTGATATCGATATTCTGAAGGTTTGTCATCACGGAAGCAATACATCTTCGACCGATGAATTTTTGGATTTGACAATGCCAGAATTTGGTGCAATTTCTGTTGGAAAATTCAATCGGTACGGTTTGCCAAGCGATAAAGCATTGAACAGATTACGAAAACATAATGTAAAATTTTTCCGAACTGATGAAGATGGTGCAATTATTTTTTCTTCGGATGGTGAGGATTTGGAAATCAGAACAATTCTTTCCAAACAAAATTTTTTTGTGAAGAAGATATGAATTAAATTTTGTTTTTTGGGGTTTGTGATTTATTTGTAATTTGATATTTAATTTTACCTTTCGTGTATTTTCATATAAATATCAAGGCAAAAAAAAGAGCCGCCGGGGAGGCGGCTCTATCTCGACTTTATCTAAAAGATAAATCGAGATAAGGAGGGAATTATGAGGAAGTGCAAACTTGAGGAAAACTTAATTTTCTGTCAAGTTTTTTAAAATTTTTTTAGAAGTATTTCATTTTCTCTATCAATCGATTTTTGAATAAACTCAACTTCCTCTTTTTTTAGATGCTTAAATCTTCCTTGATATTTAAAATATTCTGTTATCGGTTTTCTTTGTTTAACCTTTTTATTTTGAGTATATTTGAGGCCATTTTCGATTTCATAAATCGGGAAAATATTTGTTTGCACAGCTAATTTAGCAAGTTTAACTGTATATTTCGGGTCTGATTTCCAGCCGGTTGGACAAGGGGCGAGAATGTGAATAAATTTAAATCCACGAATATTTTTTGCTTTTTCAAGTTTTTTACACAAATCTTCCGGATAGGCGACTGATGCAGTTGCAGCATATGGAATTCTGTGAGCAGACATTATTTCAACCATATTTTTTTTGGCACCAATTTTGTAATGTTTGATAGGAGTCGTCGTCGTCCAGGCGCCGTGAGGAGTTGCAGAACTTCGCTGAATGCCAGTGTTCATATATGCTTCATTATCGTAAACTATGTAAGTGATGTCGTCGTTTCGCTCTGCTGCGCCTGAAATTGCCTGAATTCCAATATCAAAAGTTCCGCCATCGCCAGCCCACGCAATCACATTTGTGGATTTTTCCCCTTGAACATCTAATCCAGCTTTTATTCCTGAAGCCATCACAGCGGCGGTTTCAAATGCGGTGTGAAAAAGCGGAACATTCACGGCGGTATATGGAAATGGTCCGTCAATCACAGCCCAACAACAAGCAGGAATTGTCAAAACAGAATCTCTACCAAAAATTTTCAGAGCATATCTCATCGCCATTGATGCGCCACATCCCTGACACGCAAGATGTCCCGGTTGCATTATCTCTCTTTCTGGAATTGTCAATTTCATATTTTTACTCCCTTCATAATCATATCAACAGGTTTTTTACTTTTGAAAGTTTCATCAGCAATTTCTTTGATATCATCAACTTTCACATCTCTTCCGCCGATGCCAGCAAGATATCCCCAAACAGGAATGTCACTTTCATTGTAAAGTGCGCCTTTCAATTCCTGAGCGAAAATTCCATGATATCCGCAAGAAATATTCCTATCGATGACAGCAATTTTGGAACAATTTTTTACAGCTTTCAAAATATCCTGTTTTGGATATGGACGGATTACTCTTATTTTCAGATTACCGACTTTTTTGCCATCTTTTCGCAATTCGTCAACTGCAACATTTGTAGTTTCGGCAATTGTTCCAGAAGTGACAAAAATCAGGTCTGCATCTTCGCATTTGTATGAATGAACTAAATCGTAATATCGTCCCGTGAGTTTTTCAAACTCTCTGCCTTCTTTTTTAATCAAACCGACAGCATCGTCCATCGCATTTTGCATTTTGTATCGAAATTCGTAATAATGTTCTTCGCTCGTTAAAGCACCAAATGAACGCGGATTATTAACATCAAGTTTGTATTCTGGATTATATGGCGGCAGGAATTTATCCACATCTGTAATTGGCGGCATATCAACAACTTCCATAGTATGAGAAAGAAAAAATGCATCGAATGAAATCAAAGTTGGGAGAAGAACCTGTTCGCTAACTTTGTAAGAGATAATTGTCGAATCCAAAATATCCTGAGAGCTGGAAGCGAAGATGTGCATCATACCGGTATCTCTTTGAGACAAACTGTCATTCTGGTCAGCCCAAATAGACCATCCGGGAGCCATTGCGCGATTTACATTTGTCATCACGATTGGGAGACGAGCAAGAGCTGCCCAATGCAACATTTCGTGCATCAAAGCTAAACCCTGAGCACTTGTCGCCGTATATGCTCTTGCTCCTGTTGCAGAGGCTCCGATGCAAGCTGACATTGCGGAATGCTCCGATTCTACTTTAATAAATTTCGCATCGAGTTCACCATCTGCAACGATTTCGGATAATTTTTCTACAATCAAAGTTTGCGGAGTGATTGGATATGCTGCAATTACTTGAACGCGAGAGAGTTGCGCTCCCCACGAAGCAGCGTGATTTCCTATCATTGTCTTCTTCATTTTCCCTCCACTTCTGTAGCAATTGCATCTTTGGGACATTCCTCCGCACAGAGCATACATCCTTTGCAGAAATCGTAATCAATCACCGGTCTTTCATCCACGATTTTGATTGCCGGTTCTGGACAGAATTTCCAGCAGATAAAACAATCTATACATTTTTCATAATCAATAATCGGCTTAAGATTGCGCCAGCTACTTGTTTTGTTCCAATTCATAAGCCCAAGAGAAGCAGGCATTGGCGGCATATCTTTTGCGCCGGAAATTTTCACTCCCTTTTTGTCTGTTCTAAATTTAATTAACATTTTACTTCCTTTCAAAAGATTATTTAAATTGAGTTAAATGCTTGAGTGGCAGCTTTTTTGTTCTCTTCTTTATTCCTTGGAATAGAATTTTCTATCCCTTTTTTCACATCATCCAACTTAACAATTCCTGTAATTTTTACGAAAGCGCCAACAATTGCAGTATTTACAATTGGAGCGGCTCGCGAACCGAGATTGTTTTCAACAGCTATTTTGGTTGCGTCAATTGTGTAAATATTGTATTCATTACCTAAATCGTATTTTTTCGGTTTTTTATCAGAATTGATTAAAATACAACCACCTTTTTTGAGACCTTTCGTAACATCGACGACTTCAATCAAAGTTTGATCGAGAACAATTACGGCGTCAGGATAATATATTTGTGAACGAATTTGGACAGGTTTGTCATCAATTCTTGTAAATGCTTCGACTGGCGCACCGCGTCTTTCAACACCAAATCGAGGAAATGCCTGGACATATTTTCCGCCCTGAAACGCTGCCTCAGCCAACACAAATGACGCCTTCACAGCTCCTTGTCCACCTCGACCATGCATTCGAATTTCAATCATATCTCCTCCGAAAATCTAAAATTTCTAACTGCATATTTTTGTCCACTTCAATTATTTCGATTAAAATGTGTGTCAATATTTTGACAAAGAATTTCTAAATTTGTTTTTTTCGAATATAATAAAAAAGGAATAAAAAATTATGGCTAGCAAAAAAAGAAAAAAGTATAAACGAAAAACTCGGGAAAAAAAGAATTTTTCTTCGTTCAAAACTTTCCTCATAATTGCTGTAATTCTAATTACTGCTTTTTTTATTTGGCAATTTGTGATAAATCTTCCTTTCCAAAAAAATAATGAACAAACGCTGAAAATCACCGGAGAACCTGAAGGAAAAATGCCAGATGAAATCACGGAAAGTGCTGTTGAATCGGCAATTAACTATGCTTTGATGAGATTAGAAATCCCGCAAAAATTTATAAAAACATATTCTCATAAAGATAAAATAATCAAAAAAATTACAATTGATAATAATAAATTGGAACTTTCCATCACTAATATTTTCATAACGGATAAGGTTAAAGAGGCAGAAGGTCAAGTCATTTCCGTTGAAGAAAGCAATTCTGGAAACTCGCTTGAGATGAATATTTTTGACCCGAAAATCAAGAAATATTTTATTCTGAAAATCAAAAATGACATTCAAAATTTGTATGAAAAGACCTGCAAATTATCAATTATTATTGATGATTTTGGTTATTTTTCTGGTGAACTTTTGGAAGAATTTCTTGATTTAGATAAAAGCATCACATTTTCGATTTTACCAGAACTTCCGCATAGCCAAACGGTTATGCAAAAAGCGTATAATCAAGGAAGAGAGACATTCATCCACATTCCAATGGAGCCGACAAGTTATCCGAAAGATAATCCCGGCAAAAATGCAATTTTTGTTCAGCTTAGTGAAAAAGAAATCGAAAAACGAATGAAAAATTATATCAAAAATCTCCCGCTCTGTATTGGCGGAAATAATCATATGGGTTCGCTTGCGACGCAACACAAAAATGTTATGATGCCCGTCCTGAAAATTATGAAAAAGAACAATCTTATCTTTGTGGATAGCAAAACAATTGCGAAATCCATCGCATATTCATTGGCAAAAGAAATGGGAATTTTGACCTGCAAACGGGATATTTTTTTGGATGCTGATGAAAGCGATGAGAAGATAGTTGAAACAATTACAAAAAAAATATTGAAATATGCAGAAACTCAAGATAAAATTGTCGCAATCACGCATTGTAATCGAGAAAGTTTGTTAGAGTTAAAACAAATTTTGAAGAATATCGCAGACAAAAATATTAAACTCGTTCCGATTTCAGAGATTGTCAAACCGGAAGAATATGTTTTGTAATTATCCCAGATTCACAAATTTATGTGAATAAAAAGTGAATAAAAAATACAATATCGAAATTTACAAAAAAATAGCAGAAAAATTTCGCTCGCTTGAACTATTTCGTCCATTTAGAAACGATCGTTACGACGCAAACGAAAAACTAACTTACGATGTTGAATCTATTGTAGATAACAAAAAAGCGAAAGTCAATCTTACAATTAAAAAATTCGTTGGCGGCGGTTTTGCTGGGCAAGTTTACAAAATTCGAGTGAATAAAATTATTGGAACTGAAATTATTGGTATTTCAGAAAATAAAATTTACGCAATGAAAATCTTGATTCCTGTTTCAAATTTTTCACGCATTTTCAGAAATTTTTTATATTGGATTGGATTTCAAGCACCATTTCAGTTACAAGTAAATCATTCTGCTGTAAAAGCCGGAGCAATCTGGCAGAAATTCATTTGTCACGGAGCAAAATTACGATTTGAAAATGAAAATGTTGTGAACAATATTCATGCCACTTTTGTTGACAAAAATTTAGGAAGTTGTGGAGAAATCAGCGATTGGGTGGAAGGTCGCACTTGGAAATTAGAAGTTGATGACCGTTTGGATTATCTGAAAAAATGGCAAAGAGGGAAAAAATTAGATAAGAAAAATCTCGGATCAATCGAATATCGCTCGAAAAAACAATTTATGAAAAGTTTCGTGAAATATTTGCACGAAATCGGCGCATATGAATTCGCCCGTCAATATGAATGGTCAACCTGCAAAAGTCAGCCAAACTGCCTGAAATTACGAAAATTTGATGACAATCCAGAAAAAGGATTGATTGCAGTCGATTTTCGCGCTGGACTTGTTCTTCTTCCATTTTTGCCGATGAGTCCAGGAGATTTTATTTTAATATTCAAAGGAATTTTGCGCGGCTCATTTGTTCAATTCGATCGTGGTAATATCAAAAAATTAGAAGCATTTATCGAAAAAAACAAAGAGCATTTCTCTGATATGGAAGATGCTTTGTGCGAATTGAAAAAAAATGAAAAAATCTATCGCAATTCCATTCCTGATATTACTCATAATCATTTCAAGCTTTTTTACAGCAAAAAATTATGGTCAACAATGTTGAGTAGCGTGCGAAAAAGTTGGCAAATTCAAAATCTTGCTGATGAGAAATTTCAACTAAATAATTTTCTGACATTTTTACTTTGCATTATCGGGACAATTCCTCTGTTTGGAAAATTTTTCATAAAATTCAGCTGTCACAAAAAATGGCGAAAGCATTATTTAAAATTAATCTCAAATGCAAAATATTTCAGAAAAGCAATTCAAGGAATTATTCTCGAAAAAACGCTTAAATGGTGTCGTGCAGGAAGAATTTCAAATGCAGATAATGTGACATTTTTTAGATTTCTTTTGCATTTGCCATTTTCATTTTTGCCTGTTGGACTTCATAAATTTTTTACAGATTGGCAATATACAAAAGAGCGCTTGTCATACATTTTTATTCGCCCGATTCGCTTGTATTTTGATAAAAATTTGCGTGAACAATGGCTTCGCGATATGATTTTGGAAGGACAAAAGAAACAAATTTTAAGCGATAATGATGCAAAAATTATCCAATCCCAAATTGACGAGCCATTTATCCAAAAATATCTAAAGAGTTTAGCAGTACACATTTGCACACTTCCTGTCACACAAATTGTTTCGGTTATGATTGCCGCCATATACATTATTCTTCATCCAGAAATGCCGCGTGCTCAAGCTTGGGGAGTTGGAATTGGCATAATTGCTTTATTTCAGATAATTCCAATCTCGCCCGGTTCGCTTGTTCGCGGTTTGTATGTTCTTGTTCTGGTCATCAAAGAGAAAGATTTTAAAAATTACAATATTGCTGTATTTTTGGCATTTTTCAAATATATTGGCTACTTGGCTTTTCCAATTCAAATGACCTATCACTATCCGGCTTTGGCGCGTTTTATGGCAAGTCATTGGGCAACTGAAGCTGTGCATATCGTCCCAGTTTTTGGCGAAAGAGGTGCTCTGCTCGAGCATTGGGTTTTCAATCTTTTTTACAACTGGCCTTTGACAATCAGACGAAAAATGCAAGCACGAATTGAGTTTAGAAAAAATTTGAATCCAAGATATTGGCATATTCCAGTAATTTCAATTGTAGCAACAGGTTTTTTGATGTTTCCGAATTTCGCCAACATTCAAATTTTGCTGATTTATAAAAAAATCTGGTTTGCTTTAATTATCTTATTTATCGGTTGGAAAATAACAATTTGGTCTGGCGGAGCCGAGATATGGAAAAGAATAATTTCAGCATTATCAGCTGGAATTTGCATTGCAATTTTATACACTTTCGCAAATTTGTTTTTCATAAATTCTGGACATTTTGTTTGGAAAAACATTGCTGTACCTTGCATTTGGAAAATGTTTGCATTTGCAATTTTATCAACTTTGTCTGCAATCATTACAGAACTTTCGCTGCCAGAACCAGGTCAAAAATAAGGATAAAAAATGGATTTATCAAAAGAGATTGAAGTTTTGATATTTGCGTCAGATGGACCAATAAATTTGGAAGAAATCGCAAAAATTTTAGAAATTGACAATCTCCAAACTGTTGAAAAAATTATTGAATCTCTAAATAATTCTTATGAAAAAAATGGGCGAACCTTTATCATCAGAAGAGTTGCTGGCGGATATCAATTTGCGGCAAATAAGCAGTATTATCCTATCGTAGAGAAGCTTTACAAAGAGCAGAAAAAAATTCATCTTTCAACTTCTGCTATGGAAGTTCTGGCAATTATTGCTTATCATCAACCGATAACCCGAACGAAGATTGATGCGATTCGTGGTGTGAGTTCGCAATATCATATTCATAATTTGCTGGATGTTAAACTTGTAAAAATACAGGGCAGACAAAAGGTGCTGGGCAGACCGCTTCTCTATGGAACCACAGACAAATTTATGAAGTTTTTTGGTTTGAATAATATAGAAGAACTTCCGAATATTAGAGAGATAAAGGAAGTTACAAATTCAGATATTTCGGAGCCGCAAAAAAATATTTCTACGAAAACTAAACCAGAATAATTTATGAATAAGAGAAAATATTATTTCGATTTTGTCAATGAATTAAAGTCCGAAAAAGTCCATCCAGTATATTTTTTCACAGAAGAGGAGACGCTTCTAAAAGATAAAGCCTACAAACTTCTTCTCAAAAAAGTTGTTCCACCTAATCTTCGTGATTTTAATTTTAATCTCTTTTACGGCGAAGAGTGCAAAGCGCGAGATGTTTTGGAGACATTACAAAGTCCGCCAGTGCTTTGTGAAAAACGGCTCGTTATTCTGAGAAATTTTCAATCGCTTCAGCAAAATGAAAAAGTGAAAATTTTAAAATATACGGAAAATCCAATCGAAGATTCTGTCTTTTTGATTGAATCGGGAAGAGTAAATTACAGAACGAATTTTTATTCGAAATTGCTGAAAAAAGTTTCAACATATTATTTTTATCATCCGTATAACGAAGTTGCTGCGATAAAATTTCTCCAAAGTGAAGCAAAAACTCATCATAAATTTTTCCAGAATAACGCCGCAAATCTGATGGTCGATTATATCGGATTGAGTTATCAGGATTTGAATAGTGAATTTCAAAAATTGCTGATTCATCTTGATGATAAGGACAAAATTTCAGTTGAGGATATCAAAACTTGTGTCGGAATTTCCAAAAAAAATAGTATTTATGAATTGCAAAATACTCTTGCAAATAAGAATATAAAATCATCGCTAAAAATTGTAGAAAATCTTCTTGCTAATGGCATTTCTGAAGTTTTGATTTTAATTATGCTAACAAGATTTTTTAAAACTCTTCTGAAAATTTCAACTCATCAGAAAATAAATAAACAAGATTCAACAAAAGTTGCGAAGAATTTGGAACTCAATTATTTTACGAAAAAATTTATTCCACTTGCAAAAAGATTTCAAATAAATGACTTCCCAAAAATTTTTCATATTCTCCTAAATACTGACCAGCAACTGAAATCAGCAAGCATTCAAAAAAAAATAATTCTCGAGATAATGATTTATAAAATCTGTAAAAATGTCTGAAAAGAAAAATTTCAAATCAGGTTTTGCCGCGATAATTGGCAAACCGAATGTCGGCAAATCGAGTTTGATGAATTTATTTTTGGGACAAAAATTATCGATTGTAACAAATAAACCGCAAACAACGAGAAAAAATATCTTGGGAATTTTGACTCGCAACGATTTTCAAATTATTTTTATTGATACGCCAGGTTTTCTAAAACCGAGATATCTGCTTCAAGAAAAAATGCAAAAATCTATCATTCACTCGTTGAAAGATGCTGACATCGTAATTTTTATTAGCGATATAAATTCATTTCCAACTGACTACGACAACGCCACTTGCAAAATCCTAAAAAAAATGAAAATAACCAAATTTGGTGTGATAAATAAAATCGATTTAGGAAAAAAAGATGAAATCAAAAAGGTTGAAAAGAAAATTTCAGAATTTGATTTTGACAAACTTTTTTTCATTTCAGTAAAAGAAAATTTCGGAATATCACAATTGGTAAATGAGATTAAAAATTTTCTTCCGACACATCCGGCACATTTTCCGAAAGATGATATTTCTACCCAACCCATTCGTTTTTTTACGGAAGAGATAATCCTCGAGAAAATTTTTCTTCTTCTAAAAAAAGAATTGCCATACACTTCTGCTGTAACAATCGAGAAATTTATAGAAGTTGAAAACAGCGCGGAAATTTATGCAAATATCTTTGTGGAAAGCAGTTCGCAAAAAAAAATTATTATTGGGAATAATGGGCAAATGATAAAAAAAATCCGTCAACTTGCTGAGAAAGATATTCATAAAATTGTCGGGAAAAGAATAAAATTGAATCTTTGGATAAAAGTTCGAAAAAATTGGAGAAAAAAGGAAAGAATTTTGAAAGAACTTGGTTATTCGTAAATTTTGTAAACTTCAGAAAGAGGAAATATGGAAAATAATTATTTTATCGGAATTGCAGGAAATATCGGTGTTGGCAAAACTACGATGACAAAATTGATTAGTGAAAAACTCAACTGGCAAGCATATTACGAGCCAGTTATTGAAAATCCGTATCTGGATGATTTTTATGAAAATATGAAGCGATGGAGCTTTCATTTGCAGGTCTATTTTCTCTCAAAAAGATTTGAAATGCAGAAAAAGATTTTCGAAAATAACATCTCTTGCGTGCAAGATAGAACGATTTATGAAGATGCCGAAATTTTCGCTCGCACTCTGCATAAACAAGGATTTATGACTGACCGCGATTTTGATAATTATCAAGAACTTTTCAAAAATATGACATATTACATTCGTCCACCAGATTTGATTGTCTATCTTCGAGCAAACGTGAAAGAACTTTTTTCTCGAATAAATCACCGCGGAAGAAATAGTGAAAAAACAATTCCGTCAAAATATTTATCCGAATTAAATTGTGCTTATGAAAGTTGGATTCCGAAAGCAAAAAAAATTACACAAGTTCTCGAAATCGATACAAATAATTGCACGCAAGCAGAAATTGAGTTGCAAGCAGAACGAATCATTCACAAAATTGAAGAGTTTTGTCCTCCTTCTATATTTGAGAGATAAGAATCAATTTTGAATAAGTTGACAAAAATTTTAGAATTTAATCAAGTTTGAAAAATCTTTAAATAAATTTATAGGAGATATTATTTTGGAAAAATTAATATTACTCATAATCTCAATCATTCTCTGTGTTTTGATATTTTATGCTTTACAATTTATCTGGAAATTTGTTGGAAATTTATGGCAAAAAATCAGAGGAAATAAAAATGACTCAAAAAGAAATTGAAGACGAAGTTTTTTTTAATAAAGATACTCAAAAATGGCATTTGAAATCATCAAATAAACTTTGTAATGGAAAGATTATCAAACATTACAAAAATGGTCAAATTGAATATGAAAGGAATTACAAAGATGGTTTGGAGCACGGCAAGCAGCTCTGGTTTTATGAAAATGGTGAGATTATGACTGAAGAGAATTATAAGAATGGAAAGCGAGATGGAATCCAAATTGATTTTGAAAGAGATGGAAGCATTAAGTGGCGCGGAAATTATAAAAATGGAAAGAGAGTTGGATAAAAAGTTCAGAAGAAAATTAAAATTATGAAAAAATTATTATCAGGAAATGAAGCGGTTGCAAGAGGAATTTATGAAGCTGGCGTGAAGTTTGCTTCTGCATATCCAGGCACGCCAAGCACAGAAATTTTGGAGAATGTAGTTCAGTATAAAAAAGATGTATATTGCGAATGGGCACCAAATGAAAAGGTCGCTTTGGAGGCGGTAATTGGCGCTTCTATGGGCGGAGTTAGAGCAATTTCTGTGATGAAACATGTCGGCCTAAATGTCGCCGCGGACCCACTTTTTAGTATGGCATATATTGGCTCAAATGGCGGAATTGTAATAATAACCGCTGATGAGCCAAGTATGCATTCTTCGCAAAACGAGCAGGACAATCGGCATTATGCAAGAGCTGCAAAAATTCCCTGTATAGAGCCGTCAGATAGCCAGGAAGCAAAAGATTTTATCATTGCAGCATTTGAAATTAGTGAAAAATTCGATACACCTGTCCTATTCAGAATGACAACAAGAATCTGTCATTCAAAAAGTATTGTCGAACTTGGGAAAAAGAAAGAAGTGCCATCAAAAGGCTTTACAAAAAATTTTCAAAAATATGTGGTGCTTCCAGCAAATGCCAGAAAATTGCATCTAAAAGTAGAAGAGCGGCTTAAAAAACTGGAAAAATACGGCTACAATTGTTTGTTGAATAAGCTGGAAATTAATGATTCAAAAATCGGAATAATCACTAACGGAATTGCATATCAATATGCAAAAGAGGTATTTCCCGATGCGTCTATTCTGAAATTGGGACTTACATTTCCAATTCCGAAAAAACTTATCAGCGAATTTGCAAAAAAAGTTAAAACACTTTATGTAATTGAAGAATTGGAACCATTTTTTGAAGAACAGATTAAGGCGATGGGAATCAAAATAATCGGCAAAGACAAGCTCCCAATTACTTTTGAATTTAATACAAATATCGTTGAAGAGAATTTGCTGAACAGAAAATCTTATCGCGAGATTGAGGTAAAAAATCTGCCCCCGCGCCCACCTGCATTGTGTCCAGGATGTCCACACAGAGCACCATTTTATACGCTTCATAAATTAGATGTTAATGTAACCGGCGATATCGGATGTTACACTCTTGGCGGTTTGCCTCCACTTTCCGCGATTCATACTTGTGTTTGTATGGGGGCGAGCATCGGCTGTGGATATGGAATCGAAAAAGCAATGGAACAAAATCCGACAGGAAAAGTAGTCGCAGTTATCGGAGATTCTACATTCGTTCATTCTGGAATTACCGAGCTGATAAATGTAATCTACAATAAAGGAATTTCAACTATCTGCATAATGGACAACAGTATAACAGCGATGACTGGGCATCAAGAACATCCTGGAACTGGAAAAACTCTGATGGGTGAGCAGACACACAAATTAGATTTGATTGAATTGGTAAAAGCGTGTGGAGTGAAAAAAGAAAATCTTCGACCAGTTAACGCATTTGATTTGAAAGAGATAATGACGGTTTTCAAAGAAGAACTTGCAAAAAGTGAACCATCCGTAATAATTACCCAAGGACCTTGCATCTTCATTGAACCCAAAAATAAGAAATGGAAATTGTTCGAAATTGATTCTGAAAAATGCAAAGCGTGCAGCATCTGCTTGCAAATCGGATGTCCTGCCATATCCAAATCTGATGATAATAAAGCTGTGATTGACCCAATATTCTGTTTGGGCTGCACCGTCTGTGTGCAAGTTTGTCCATTTGACTCAATTATAGAAATCAAGAGGTAAAAATTGGCTAAAAAAAATAATATCAATATTTTGATTTGCGGAGTTGGCGGACAAGGAATTTTGTTGGCAAGTGAAATTCTTTCTGAAGTGCTGATGAAAGTTGGATACGATGTGAAGAAGAGTGAAATTCACGGAATGGCTCAACGCGGCGGAAGTGTGGAAAGTCATATTAGAGCAGGAAAAAAGGTCTATTCTCCGCTCATCAAAAAAGGCGAAGCAGATTTTATCCTCTCATTTGAGAGCATAGAAGGTCTTCGCTATCTGGAATATCTATCTCCAAAAGGGAAATTAATTCGAAATACTCAAAAAATCATTCCGCTAACCGTTACGATTGGAAATGCTGAATATCCAAAAAATCCTGAAAAAATTGCGAAGCAGAATGACATTGATACAATTTCAATAAATGCCGCAGAAATTGCAAGACAACTTGGAAGCGACAAAGTTGTGAACATTATTCTGCTTGGCGTGCTGGCAAAATTTTTAGATATTGACAAAAAAATCTGGGATGATATTTTGCTAAATTGGATGAAAGCAAAAAAACTTTCACAGAAAATTACGAAGATAAATAGTTCAGCATTTGAAAAAGGGTTTAATTCATAAAATCTTCAATAAATAAAATGGTTGAGCAAAAAAACATATTAACTAAATTTCGAGATTACATCAAATCCGAAAATCTTATCCAACCAAATGACAAACTTCTTATCGGAGTTTCAGGCGGAATCGACTCAACTGTCCTGCTTTATCTGATAAAAAAAATCTCACCAGAATTCAATCTGACCGCGCTTGCAGTTCATATAAATTATCATCTGCGCGGAAAGGAATCTGACGAGAACGAGAAATTCGTGAAAAATCTTTGCTATAAATTTGGAATTCCGCTTGTCACGCATCATTCAAAAATCAAAGATAAATCTAATCTGGAAAATCGCGCAAGAACAATAAGAATTCGAGTTTTCAAGAATTTACTGGAGAAATATCACTTTCAAAAACTCGCATTAGGACACAACAAAAACGACCAATCAGAGACGCTTCTGCTACACCTTTTTCGTGGAAGCGGAATCGGCGGGATGAAGGGAATGACACCAAAAACAAAATACATAATTCGTCCGTTGCTCATCTTCAAAAGGTCAGAAATAACAGAATTTGCAAAGCAGAATAATATCGATTTTTCGGAAGATTTATCCAATAAAAAACTTATTTTTGACCGCAATAAAATTAGACACAAAATTATCCCATTAATAGAGAAAAATATCAATCCAGAAGTTGTGGAAAAAATTTCAAATTGTGCAAAAATATTCAAACAAACAGATGTATTTCTAAAAAGATATTGCGAAGAGGTTTTTCCGGAATTGGTCACAAAAAAGAGTAGTGAAAAATTTGTTTTGCCAATGAGAAAAATCGCAAATAAAGATGTCGAACTTTTTTATGTATTTAGAAAAATTTTCGGTTTGCTTACAGGCGCAGAGCAGGATTTTTTTACAGTTCATTTTCATAAAATTATGGAATTAATAATCAATCCGAAAAGCAGGCATATCCAATTGCCAAAAAATATATTTGTGAGTAAAGATAATGAAAAATTGGAATTTTCTAAATCGGCGCCGACATTCAAATCAAGCGAATATACGCGGACAATTCGTAAAACTTCGCGCAGAATTCTTTTCGAAAATTTTTATCTTTCAATTTCTCAAATGAAATCGGTTCCGATAGGCGGATATCATTTTTCGGGAAAAAATACCAGCTATATCGATTTGAATAAAATTGAATTTCCGCTCACAATCAGGCATCGCAAGCCAGGCGATAAATTCACTCCCCTTGGAATGAAACAACCAAAAAAATTGAAGACATTTCTCATTGACGAGAAAATATCAAAATTCGAAAGGCATAAAATTATTCTTGTGGAAGATAAAACTGGAAAAATTATTTGGATTGCTGGAATTCGCATAAATGACGACGTGAAACTCACTTCGAAAACTAAGCAGATTTTGAGAATGAAAATAATGAAAAAACTCCAACTGTATCGCAAAGCAAAAAGGGTTGAAAAAGAAAATTTGACAGACCTTCTCTAAAATTTTATTTTACCATTTATTATCATTCAGAAATTAAGCAACAAAAACACAGAAAAATTATGAATATAAAAGATGATATCGAAAAAATTCTGATTTCCGAGAAAGAAATTCAGGAGAAAATCAAAAAAGTTGCATCTCAAATCTCGAAAGATTACAAGGACAAAACTCCGCTGCTTATTAGCATTCTCAAAGGTGGAGTTGTCTTTCTGACCGACCTTATGCGCTATATTGAAATTCCGATTGAAATCGATTTTCTTGGAATCGCAAGTTATGGAAGTTCGACGAAAAGTTCAGGAGTTGTGAAAATTACCAAAGATTTCAATTATGACATTTCTGGCAGACACATCATAATTGTTGAAGATATCGTTGACACCGGACTTTCACTGAAATATATTATAAATTTGATAAAATGGAAAAATCCAGAATCAATAAAAATTTGTGCATTATTGGATAAGGAATCTGCCCATTCTTCTGACATAAAAATTGATTACAAATGCTTCATTGCTCCCGACGAATTTGTCGTTGGTTATGGATTGGATTATTCCGAAAAATATAGAAATTTGCCTTTTATCGGCGTATTGAAAAAGGAGATTTACAATAAATGAATAATATGAAAAAGGATAATAAACAAAAGGGAAAGATGCCCGAAAAGAGTTTCAAACCGAACTCTGTAATAGTTTGGATTGTTATTATTTTGGCAATTGTCATTTTCTTTCAGATTTTTTCCAAAACTGGACAAATCCAAGAAGTATCTTATACTGAATTTCTCAAAGATGCAAAAACTGGTGAGATTCACGAGATCATATTTCACGGAAAGGACATAACATATAAAATTGGCAATGTAGAGATGCGGACGCACATTCCATTTGAAGATCCAGATTTAATAAAAGAGATTAGTGAGAAACATCCAAAGATAAATATTGTCTCAAAAAAACCATCTATTTTTTCCACATTTTTGGCATATTGGTTACCGTTTATTTTATTTATCGGATTTTGGATATTCATTATGAAATCGATGAAAGGTGGTGCGGGACAGGCATTTAGCTTTGGAAAGAGCCGGGCAAAGATGTTTGCCGGGAGTCGCTCAAAGATAACATTCAAAGATGTTGCGGGAGTTGATGAGGCAAAAGAGGAACTTGAGGAGATTATTGATTTTTTGAAAGAACCGAAAAAATTTCAGAAACTTGGCGGAAGAATTCCAAAAGGTGTAATTCTTTTGGGTCCGCCCGGAACTGGTAAGACCCTTCTAGCAAAAGCAGTAGCCGGCGAAGCAAAAGTTCCATTCTTCAGTATCAGCGGCTCAGATTTTGTTGAAATGTTTGTCGGAGTTGGTGCATCGCGAGTGAGAGACCTTTTCGTTCAAGGAAAGAAAAATGCACCATCAATAATTTTTATCGATGAACTTGATGCTGTTGGCAGACATCGTGGCGCAGGATTTGGCGGTGGTCATGACGAGCGCGAACAGACGCTCAATCAGCTTCTTGTGGAAATGGATGGCTTCGATCCAAACGAAAGCGTAATAATTATCGCAGCGACGAACAGACCAGATATTCTCGATCCCGCTTTGCTTCGTCCTGGAAGATTTGATAGGCGAGTTGTAGTAGATAGGCCTGACTTTCGCGGCAGAGAGGGAATTCTCAAAGTTCATACAAGAAAAATTCCGTTGGCAAAAGATGTGAATTTATCTATCATTGCAAAGGGAACTCCTGGATTTTCTGGCGCAGATTTGGCAAATCTCGTCAATGAAGCAGCTTTGTGGGGCGCTCGTCTCGGACATAAAAAAGTTCAAATGGATGATTTCGAAAACTCAAAAGATAAAGTCATAATGGGCAAAGAGCGGCGAAGTTTAGTTTTGACTGAAACGGAAAAACGAAACACCGCTTATCACGAAACAGGACATGCTGTGGTTGTAAAATTTATTCCAGAGAGTGATCCAATTCATAAAGTGACAATAATTCCTCACGGATTTTCACTCGGCGCCACACATCAACTTCCTATTGACGACCGTCATACATATTCGAAAAGTTATTGCCAAACCAAAATTGCTACACTTCTCGGAGGGCGAGTTGCAGAAGAAGTTGTCGGCAAGGAACCAACCACAGGTGCTGGCGATGACATCAAAAAGGTTACTGAACTCGCAAGAAAAATGGTATGCGAATGGGGGATGAGTAAAAAAATTGGGCCAATAACCATCGGCGAAAAAGATGAGAATGTATTTCTTGGAAAGGAGTTTGGCAGAACAAAAAATTTTAGTGAAGATATTGCAAAAATTGTCGATTCTGAAATTAAAAAAATCGTTGAAGATGGCTATCAAACTTGCGAAAAAATCATAACAGAAAATATAGATTTAGTGCATACAATTGCAAAAACGCTGCTAAAAAAAGAGACACTAACTGGCGACGAAATCGATAAAATCTATAAAAAATATCTCAAGAAAAAGGAAGACAAAAAATGATAAAAAGCACAACAATAATCGGCATAAAAAAAGGAAATAAGGTCGCAATTGGCGGCGATGGGCAGGTAACTCACGGCGAGACGATTCTCAAATCCAAAGCACACAAAGTTAGAACTTTGTATGATGGAAAAGTGATTGTCGGATTCGCTGGCGGAACTGCTGATGCGTTAACACTTTTTGAGCGTCTTGAAGGAAAACTTAAACAGTACAAAGGCAATCTGATGCGCGCTGCTGTCGAATTAACAAAAGAGTGGCGAACCGACAAAATTCTCAGGCGACTTGAGGCGATGATAATTGCGGGAGATAAAAAAAATCTGCTTATCATCTCAGGAAACGGCGATGTAATCGTTCCTGACAATAATATTGTTGCAATCGGTTCTGGCGGCGCTTATGCTAAAGCTGCGGCTCAAATTTTAATCAAAAACAAAAAACTTTCTCCAAAAGAAATTGTAACGCAAGCACTTGCTGTCGCAGCAGATATCTGCATTTATACAAACCGAAACACGATTGTAAAGGAATTGTAAATATGAATATGAAAGATCTCACGCCAAAGCAGATTGTGAAGGAGTTGAACAGGTTTATTATTAGCCAAGATAAAGCAAAAAAGGCAGTTGCAATCGCTTTGCGAAATCGCTGGCGACGACAGAATGTTCCAGAAAAATTACGCGATGAAATTCTTCCCAATAATATCATTTTGATTGGACCAACCGGCGTCGGAAAAACAGAAATCTCACGCCGTTTATCCAATCTTGTAAATGCACCATTCATCAAAATTGAAGCATCAAAATTTACCGAAGTCGGCTATGTCGGAAGAGATGTTGAGTCAATCATTCGCGAACTTGTAGGGTTGGCTATAAATCAGGTTCGAAGAGAAATGATGAATGCTGTAGAAATTCAAGCACAAAAACGCGCAGAAGAAAGAGTGCTCGACCTTCTTCTCCCTCCTATCAAAAGAAAAATAAAACCACATCTTTCTCAAGAAGAACAAAATCACGAAAAACAGGAATGTGAAGAAACAAAAAATAAGCAGAAACATACAAGAGAAAAATTACGAAAGATGCTTAAAAAAGGCGTATTAGACAACCGAACTGTAGAAGTTAAAGTTGATGAACCACTGGAATCGCGAGTTGAAATCTTCTCAGGAATGGGACTCGATAGTTTTGATATAAATATGGGCGAAATGCTGTCTCACATTATGCCTGGAGGTGGTAGTAAACGAAGAGAAATGAAGGTAAAAGATGCACTGGATTTTCTATTTTATTCTGAATCAAGAAAACTCGTCGATATGAATGAAGTGAAGGAAAACGCTATAAGAAGAGTTGAGGAAAATGGAATTGTATTTCTGGATGAGATTGACAAAATCGCAGGTGAGAAATCAAAATCAGGTCCAGATGTCTCACGAGAAGGTGTGCAAAGAGACCTTTTGCCAATTATCGAAGGGACAAAAGTGCCAACTAAATACGGAATGGTGAATACTACGCACATTCTTTTCATCGCGTCTGGAGCGTTTCATGTATCGAAACCATCTGACCTGATTCCTGAATTGCAAGGTAGATTTCCAATAAGAGTAGAATTGCAAAGTTTGACGAAAGAGGATTTTACTAAAATTCTAACCTTGCCGCAAAATGCTCTCATCAAACAATATACAGCAATGCTTAAGACCGAAAATGTTGATGTTACTTTTACAAAAGGTGCAATCAAAGAGATTTCAAATTATGCTGCGATGGCGAATGCCAAAATGGAAGATATCGGTGCAAGACGGCTTCACACAATTCTGACAATCCTGCTTGAAGAGTATCTGTATAACCTGCCTGACCCTAAATGTGAGAAAATAAAAGTTACTCAACAAGATGTGAAAAAAATCTTGGATAAGATAATCACCGACGAAGATTTGACAAAATATATTTTGTAATGACACTTTTATCAATAAAAGAAGCAAGTAACTGGGCAACAAATCACTACGGCAAAAAAATTGCACCTTCACAAATTTCTTATCTATTACAATATGGTTATTTAAGGAAAATTGGAAACAATAGCACAACAAAAGTTCCTCTAACTGATTTGAAAAAATACTATGATTCAAAGAAAAATAATATGGAAAAGCAATGGGGAAAAAATCTTGGTGAAAAACTGAACTGGAAACTATCATTCAAGGAATATCGTGAGAAAGAACGAACAAAACATGTTCATCGTTTACATCCGTATAAAGGAAAATTTATTCCTCAGTTAGTAGAATATTTTTTAGATGATCATACTGATGAGTTTAAAAAGGAAATTTATTTTTCGAAAAATGACATTATTTTAGATCCTTTTTGTGGCAGCGGAACCACACTTATTCAGGCAAACGAAATTAACATAAATTCAATTGGGATCGATATTTCAAAGTTTAATTCATTAATTAGCAATATAAAAGTAAAAAAGCATAATGTTTTTGATATTCAAAATGAAATTAGAAAAATAACACAACTGTTTGCAGAATTTATTTGGAATTCAAAATCTGTTAAATTTGAACAAAATCTTCTATCTGAACTGAAAAAATTTAACAATAACTTTTTCCCTTCGCCAAATTTTAAGTATAAAGTTAGAAACAAAGAAATCAATGAACAGCAATTTGGGAAACAAAAGGAATTTGAATTTGAACAAATATTTCTTGAATTATTGAAAAAATATAATCTTAAAATTTCCCAAAATGAAAATGATACTTTTATGGATAAATGGTATTTAAAACCTGTTCGAGAAGAAATTGATTTTGTTCTCAAGTTGATAAACGAAGTAAAAAATCCTGACACAAAAAAAGTTCTAACACTAATTCTAAGCAGAACAATTCGCTCTTGTCGGGCAACTTCACATTCAGATTTGGGCACTTTGAAAAAACCAATTCACAAAACATATTATTGTCATAAACACTATAAAATCTGCAAACCACTATTTTCAATATTCAATTGGTGGCGAAGATATAGCAGAGATACAATTAAAAGATTGGTTGAATTTGATCAATTAAGAACCAATACATTCCAATATTGCTTAACAGGTGATTCAAGAAATATTGATCTAATTTCAAATTTAAGAAAAGAAAATTCAAATTTCGCAGATTTGGTTGTAAAAAATAAAATAAAAGGTATTTTTTCCAGTCCGCCTTATGTTGGTTTGATAGATTATCACCAACAACACGCATATGCTTATGACCTTTTTGAGTATGAAAGAAATGACGAATTGGAAATAGGACCGCTTTGTAAAGGAAAAGGCAAAGCAGCCAGAGATTCTTATGTAGATGGAGTAACACAGGTTTTACAAAATAGCATAAAATATCTAGTTGATGATTTTCATATTTTTTTAGTCGCAAATGATAGATTTAATTTATATCCAACTATTGCCAAGAACGCTGGTTTAAAAATTGTGAATAAATTCAAAAGACCAGTTTTAAGTCGCGTTGAAAAAGATAAATCTGCATATTCAGAAACCATATTTCATATGCGGGGAGAATGATGAAATTTTCAGAAATTGAACATTTAGAAATCACTGAAACTATAAAAATTTGTTTAAGAAATAAGTTTAAAAATTACAATCCAAAAGGAATTGAAAAACCATTTCATTTTAGATTACTTGGAAAAGATAGAATGGAATTATTCGCATTTATTCATTCTTTGAATACAACTTTTGGAACCTCAATATTTGAACCCGTTGCTGTGAAATTAGCCGAAAGAAAATTTTCAAAAATCCAAAGTCAATTTGATGTGGGGAATAAAATAAGTGATGTAGCTCAAAGAGAAATTCAATCAATTATAAATGACTTATCGACAGGCAAAGATGTAAACAAAATAGATGAAATTGAAAGAATACGAAAAGTTTGCAAAAAAGGTGAAGTTCGGTTATTGAAAACCGTCAAAGTTGATATTTTCCTACAAAATGAACTTGGCGAATTATTCCTTTTTGATTTGAAAACCACAAAACCAAATAAAAGTAATTTCAAAGATTTTAAAAGAACTCTTTTGGAGTGGACAGCAATTATGCTGTATAAAAATCCAGAAGAAAAAATTCATACTTTGCTCGCAATTCCATATAATCCTTACGCACCTAATCCGTATCAATTTTGGACAATAAAGGGAATGATTGATTTGAAATATGAGATGAAAGTTGCAAAAGATTTTTGGGATTTTCTCGGTGGTAATGGGGCTTATGAAGAGTTGTTGACTTGTTTTCAAATTGCAGGTGATGAAATGAGAGAAGAAATTAATACTTATTTTACGAGATTTAAATAAATAATGAAGATTTGACAAAATATATTTTGTAAATTGATTTTTGAAAAAAATGTAAAAAGCTAAAAAGCGAGGAATATATGAAAAAATATTATTTTATCAGTTTAATTATCGTTTTTGTTCTCATATTTATTTCTTGTTCAAAAGACCCAACTTCTACTTCAGATAATTGCTTTTTTACTATATATGTAAAAGATACAAACGGAAATCCGGTTGAAGGATTAAATGTAAGTATTATGCACCAGCTAACCATAGACATTTCTGATAAATCTTTATCCGGTTTTAATATGAGCCGTGAATATAGTAATGTGAATGGAGATGAAAATATATTTGCTTATGATAGAGCACATCC
>JACKQG010002049.1_pt1 | contig 26899 bp, 22 predicted proteins | sample 8237621 | NCBI WGS metagenome assembly JACKQG01 (sample SAMN15677084, study PRJNA649215) | marine metagenome | biome: marine; feature: Black Sea; material: saline water; isolation source: suspended particulate matter (SPM) from the Black Sea western gyre | collected 2013-06-09/2013-06-10 | depth... | reverse complement strand
CAATAAAGTTAGCTTTAGATTTTACCTTACTATTAAAGCCATATTTTCCGCTTTGAATATCGAGCTCTCTTTGAGCTTTAATTGAGTTAGCTAATTGAAGCATTTGTTTATTATGTTGCTTCTTAGTGTGGTTATTTGCTTTTTCATACAAATAAAGGTCTAACTCCTCATAATCTCTTATAGAGAGAGTTTTTCCATCCTCTGATTTAGTATATCCTTTATAAATATCAAGATATAATTTAATTCTCCCTTTTTTTAATTTACGTTTCCTTAATGTTATAGTCATTTTTGTTGCTGTTTTTGATTAGTATGAATAAAATTAAAAATCAGCAACAAAAAAATAGCAAACAAAAGCAGCTATTTATCAACTTGTGAGTAAATAATGGTTAATGTACCTGAGTATAAGTAGTAAAATGGATAATAAAAGCAAATAACGTTACTTTCCGATACAGAACTTCCCGAAAATATTTCCCAGTAGAATGTCAGTAGTAACTTCACCTGTTATGCTACCCAAATGAAAGAGTGCTTGACGAATATTTATTGCTAAAAAATCGCCAGTTAATCCAGAGTCCAATCCTTCAGTAATGGCATTAATTTCATTAAGCGTAAGTTGCAGTTCCTCATAATGCCTAAGGTTAGTTACAATCGTATCATTATTGGAAAGTTGTGCAGTATTTACAAAAGTTAATAATCTTTCTTTTAACGTTTCAATTCCTTGGTCATTCTTTGCTGAAATAAAAAGAGCATCTTTAAAATCTTTTTTAATTTCAGGATTCAAATCAACTTTATTAATAACAAGTAATAACTTGTCTTTAGTTCGTTCTTTTATTTTTTCTAATTCCAACAACTGATTGCTAAGCTCGGCATCAGCATCAATTACAAATAAGACAATATTAGCAAGTTCAGCTTTTTCTAATGATTTTTTAATTCCTAAACTTTCAATAGTATCAGTTGTTTCTCTTATTCCTGCCGTGTCAATAAAACGAAAAGTAAAACCTTTAATATTTAAGTTGTCTTCAATAGCATCACGGGTAGTTCCTGCAATGTCGGATACTATTGCTTTTTCTTCATTTAAAAGTGTGTTAAGTAGTGTGGATTTCCCCACATTAGGAGCTCCTAAAATAGCAACTGGAATACCATTCTTAATCACATTCCCTAGTTTGAAAGATTGAACTAGTTTTTCTAATTCTTGCTTTAAAGCATCTAATAGATTTTCAAATTGCTTTCTATCTGCAAATTCAACATCTTCTTCAGAAAAATCCAATTCAAGCTCAATTAATGAAGCGAAATCAATAAGTTTTGTCCTCAGTTCCTGTAATTTATTAGAGAAACCACCTCTTAATTGTTTTAATGCCGTTTGATGAGCCGCCTCACTTTCTGATGCAATTAAATCCGCTACTGATTCAGCTTGGGATAAATCTAACTTTCCGTTTCTGAAAGCACGCATAGTAAACTCACCAGCAGTTGCCATTCGGCATCCTTGTGTTATGAATAATTGTAATAGTTTATTCTGAATAAAAGTTGATCCATGGCATGATACTTCCACTGTTTCTTCTCCAGTATATGATTTTCCATGTTTAAAAATACTTAGCAGTACTTCATCAATAATTTCAGTATTGTCGGATATGGTGCCAAAATGCATAGTGTGAGATTTGGCACTTAAAATATCCCTACTAAAAATAGTATTGGTAATTTCAATAGCCTGTTTTCCTGATAAACGAATTACAGCAATAGCACTTAACCCACCTCCTGTTGCTAGGGCACAAATAGTATCTTCTTGCAGTAAATTATTCATGGCGCAAAAGTATTCAAAATCCTTTGTTAATAGCCATAATGTTCTAATTTTGCAAACCAAATTAAAAATCAAATCAATGAGTGTATTAGTTAATAAGGATTCAAAAGTAATTGTACAAGGTTTTACAGGTACTGAAGGTACTTTTCATGCAGGACAAATGATTGAGTACGGAACAAATGTAGTCGGTGGTGTTACTCCAGGAAAAGGAGGGCAAACTCATTTGGATAGACCTGTATTTAATACTGTTAGTGAAGCAGTTGAAAAAGCAGATGCTAACACTTCAATGATTTTTGTGCCGCCAGCATTTGCTGCTGATGCGATAATGGAAGCTGCTGAAGCAGGAATTAAAGTAATCATTTGTATTACTGAAGGAATTCCTACTAGAGATATGATTATGGTTAAAGAATATATTTCGGATAAAGCATGTATTTTAGTTGGCCCTAACTGCCCAGGTGTTATTACTCCTGAAGAAGCTAAATGTGGTATAATGCCAGGTTTTGTTTTCAAGAAAGGTAGAATTGGAGTTGTTTCAAAATCAGGTACTTTAACTTATGAGGCTGCTGACCAAGTAGTAAAAGCAGGTATGGGTATTTCAACTGCAATTGGTATTGGTGGTGATCCTATTATTGGCACGACTACTAAGCAAGCAGTTGAGCTTTTTATGAATGATCCAGAAACTGATGGTATTATTATGATTGGTGAAATTGGTGGGCAATTAGAAGCTGATGCTGCAAAATGGATTAAATCAAATGGCACTAAACCAGTAGTTGGTTTTATTGCTGGGCAAACTGCTCCTGCAGGAAGAACAATGGGACATGCTGGTGCAATTGTTGGTGGTGCGGAAGATACTGCTGAAGCAAAAATGGCTATAATGCGTGAGTGTGGTATTACAGTTGCCGAATCTCCTGCTGAAATAGGAAAAATGATGGCTGAACTAATGGGTGTAAGGGCTTAATTAGTTTTTAATAGATAAAAGAAAAGCCGAGCATTTGCTCGGCTTTTTTTATGTTTGTAATATGATAAAAAAAATAGATAACATAGTTATTGAAGGTTCTGCAGGTAAGCCTATTTTGATTGATGCTACTTTTAGTGTAAATAAAAAACCTAAACAAGTAGTTGTTTTCTGTCATGGCTTTAAAGGATTTAAGGATTGGGGACCATTTAATAAAATTGCAACTCATTTTGCAGAGCAGGATATTGTATTTGTGAAATTCAATTTTTCATATAATGGAACAACAAGAAAAGATCCAATTAATTTTGGCGATTTGAAAGCTTTTGGAAATAATAATTTTTGTAAGGAATTAGATGATTTAAGTTTAGTGTTGGATTGGATAGAGAATTTTCAGGAGCTAAAAGGAGAAATTGATACTTCCAAAATTTCCTTATTTGGACATAGTAGAGGTGGTAGTATTGCCATGTTAAAATCTGCTGAAGACAGGAGGGTAAAGAAAGTAATTTCATGGGCTTCCCCCTCTAGTTTCTTGGAGAGATTACCTAAGAAAGAAAAATTAGCTAAATGGGAAGAATTTGGTGTTGCCTATATTTATAATGGCAGAACAAAACAGAATATGCCAATGTACTTTCAATTTTACGAAAACTGCATTAAATTTGCTACGCGTTTGAATATCCAAAATGCGGTATCTAAGATGAGTATTCCTCATTTAATAGTGCATGGTAGTGAAGATTCTACTGTTTTGCTTACTGAAGCTGTGAATATTAAAAGTTGGAATCCAAATATAGACTTACATGTTATTGATGGAGCTAATCATGTTTTAGGAGGTTTTCATCCTTATGATTTAGAAAAATTCCCAAAAGATTTGCAAGAAGCAATTGATGTGACAATTAAATTTTTAAAAGGATAGGCGAGCTGAAGGGGTGTCACTTTGATCAGCAAAATCTTTATCTAAATATTTAAAATAAGCAGTTATAGCAATCATAGCAGCATTGTCAGTACAGTATTCAAATTTTGGAATATAAATCTGATATCCTTTATCTTTCGCTAATTTTCCTAATTCACTTCTAAGGTAGGAATTAGCAGATACACCACCGGCTATTGCTAATTGTTTTATGCCAGTTATATTTATTGCTTTCTCTAACTTATTGAGTAAAATACCTACAATGCTATGCTGAATAGAAGCACATAAATCCTCCAAATTATCTTCAATAAATCTTGGATTTTTCTGTAAGTTATTCTGTATTTTATAAAGGATAGAAGTCTTAAGTCCGCTAAAGCTAAAATCTAACTCTTTTATTTTAGGTTTTCCAAATTCAAAAGCATTAATATTTCCTTTTTTAGCGTGCTTATCAATGTGTGGACCTCCAGGGTAGGGTAGTCCTAATATCTTTGCCGATTTATCAAAAGCTTCTCCTGCTGCATCATCAATAGTTGTGCCAATTACTTGCATATTTCTAGCACTTTCTATTCTTACAATTTGAGTGTGTCCTCCTGAAACCGTAAGACATAAAAATGGAAATTTGGGCATAGGTTCTCCTTCATCAATAAAGTGGGAGAGTATATGGCCTTGCATATGGTTTACTGCTATAAGAGGAATATTCATACCCATAGCAAAGGATTTTGCAAATGAGCTACCTACTAAAAGTGAACCTAGTAGTCCAGGACCTTTTGTAAAGGCAATAGCCGAAATATCTTCTTTGTTTATATTTGCTTTTTTAATAGCTGCATCTACAACAGGAATAATATTTTGTTGATGTGCTCTTGAAGCTAGTTCAGGAACAACTCCACCATATAGTGTATGCACCTGTTGGTTAGCTACAATATTTGATAATATTTTTTGTCCTTGTAAAATAGCAGCAGAAGTATCATCACAGGATGTTTCTATTCCTAAAATAATAGGTTCTTTAATCATTTAACTTTTTAAGAGCATGACCCATTTTATCTCTTTTGGTTTCTAGGTAAAATTTATTATGAATATTAGAATCTATTTCTAGTGCTACACTTTCTGTAATTTCAATTCCATAGCCAATTAGCCCTACTCTTTTTTTAGGATTATTACTTAATAGTCTAATTTTACTTACCTTCATTGCTCTTAGTATTTGAGCCCCAACACCATAATCTCTGTCGTCAGCATTAAATCCTAACTCGGTATTTGCCTCTACAGTATCTCTTCCTTTTTCTTGCAATTCGTAAGCTTTTAACTTACCTAATAATCCTATCCCTCTACCTTCCTGATTCATATACACCAATACTCCTTTTCCTTCAGTTTCAATTTTTTTTAGTGCTGTTTGCAATTGAGGACCACAATCGCATCTGCATGAGCCAAATATATCTCCTGTCATACAGGATGAATGAACTCTTACAAGTACGTCCTCATCTTCCTCCCATTCTCCTTTATAGATAGCTAAATGTAATTGACCGTTGGTTGTTTGTTTGAAAGCTTTCATCTTAAAATCACCGTAATCAGTTGGTAATTGTACTTCAGCTTCTTCTGTTATTAATGATTCATTTTTCATTCTATATTCTATTAAGTCCTTAATTGTAATAAATTTTAAATTAAATTTTTCAGCAATTTTATGTAGTTCTGGTGTTCTAGCCATTGATCCATCCTCATTTAATATTTCAACAATAACACCTGCTGGTTCTAGACCTGCAAGACGAGCTAAATCAACAGCAGCCTCAGTATGTCCTGCTCTTCTTAAAACGCCTCCTTCTCGCGCCTTTAAAGGGAAGATGTGCCCAGGCTTACCTAGTTCATCAGGATTAATGTTAGGGTCAACAAGCGCCTTTATTGTTTTTGCTCTATCAGATGCAGATATACCCGTAGTGCAGCCATGTCCTATTAAATCAACTGAAATTGTAAAAGGAGTTTCGTAAGCAGCAGTATTTTTCCCTATCATCAATTCCAGTCCTAATTTTTTACACCTGCTTTCAAGTAGGGGAGTGCAAATCAATCCTCTACCATGTGTTGCCATAAAGTTAATCATTTCAGCGGTTGCCATCTCAGCTGCAGCTACAAAATCTCCTTCATTTTCTCTATTTTCATCATCAATAACAATGACTATTTTACCAGCTTTAATATCCTTAATTGCTTCTTCTATAGTGTTGAAACTCATATTGTAATTTTAGATGGTAAAAATACTAAGATTTACTTTATTCTTTACATTTAATTAAGCGATTATTTCTTTAATTTCGCCTGCAAAGTTACGAAATAAATTACAATGTATATGTTTTTTGTAAAAAAACTATACATAATATTTTATATTTTTTTACTTTTAATTAAAGGAAAATTCCATTTTAATAAAGCACTAAAATCGAATAACTGAGAGTCATTTTTTGCTTTATAAACTAAAAACAATGCAATAGGTAAAAAAACTATATTAGCTAACCAAATACCTTCATAGGCTTGCATACTTAAATCCTTTGCTGATTTTTCACCAATCATACTTAACACATGATATATTATAAAAAAGAATACTGAAATTAATACAGGAAGTCCAAAACCCCCTTTTCTAATGATTGCTCCCATGGAAGATCCTACCAAGAATAATAATAAACATGCCACAGCTAAACTGATTTTTCTGTGCCATTCTATTTCGTGTTTAGTAATAATTATTTTGCGATATTCCAAATCATCCTTATTGGATTTCACAATTGATTTAATAGTTTTCAATTTATTAATTGCTATGTCAAACTGTTGCTTTTGCTTTAATGAACTTAAATTATCTAAAATAACCAGGCTATCCATTTCCAATTTTGAATTATATTTTTCTACAATGTTAATTGTAAAAGTTTCTTTTCTATCCTTAAATTTTAAATTTAAGGAATCGATAGCTATGGCTAATTGTTTATTGCTTAACATGGCATAATGTCCTTTGTATAAATCCTCACTATTGTTCATTGTACTGAAACTGGATAAATTAAACCGTATTAAATCTTCTTTAAAATGCGTAGTTCTGTAGGGTTTTTTAGCTTTTCTGTTATTTTTAGCAATGTCAATGTAGGAGTGACCATTGTATAAAATAAGCTCCAAAAATTGCTCATCCTTTGTTAATTGCATTATTCCACTTTCAGCAATAATAACTTTATCGTTACCATTATTTGCTGTATGATCGTAAATAATGATGTTTTTTAAAGTTTTACCATCATCATCTTTTTTAGTTACTTTAATGCTAAAACTTTCAATATCTTTATAAAATATCCCTTCCTTAATGTTCAATGCAGGCTTCTTTTTTTGAATGTCATATATCATGCTTCCATTTTTAAGATTAGCAATTGGCATTACATAGTTTGAAAATAGAAAAGAAGAATAGCTTATAATAATCACAAAAATTGTTAGCGGAAAAAGTATCCTAATAAGGGATATTCCTGATGCCTTTAGAGCTGCAAGTTCATAGTTTTCTCCAAGTTTTCCAAATACCATTACAGATGAAAGTAACATAGCAATAGGTAGTGCTAGAGGAACGAAACGAGCTGATGCGTAAAAGATAAGTTCAACAATTTGTGTGAATTCAAGCCCTTTTCCTACTAGGTCGTCAATATACTTCCATAGGAATTGCATTAATAATAAAAAAATTGCAATAAAAAATGTTGCTATAAATGACCTTGTAAATGCTTTAATTAGAAAAAGATGTAACCGCTTCATAAAGAAGATAAATTAAGAATTATGAACCAATAGCCATTTTAAGAAGACTAATTTGATTGCTCCATAGACTAGTTTGTTCTTCTTGGACTTGCTCATCTTCAGCAAAATCAGTAATAATTAAGGAGACATCTGAAGTCATTTCATCAATTTGGATGAGAAACTCAAAATAATCTTCTTTTGTATCATTGTCTTCCCATTTAAAACGAATAAAATGATCAATTTTTAACTTTAACAATTTTACTTCTTGCTCGCTACCTTCCCAAAAAAAAGTAAATATTTTGTTTTTAACTATTACATCATCAGCAAACCATTCAGCTAAACCACTAGGAGTACTAAGTCGTTTGTATAAGATACTTACTGATGAATTTATTGGAAATTCTAATGAATATTTGATTAATTCTGGCATATATTTAATAAATTTGCAAACTTATTTTACAAAGATACTATATTATTTATGGCTTTAGTACAATCATTCGAAAAACAAGGTAATTTTTTATTTAAATACAGAGGACAATTCCCTGTACTTCTTTTTATTTTGTCAGTACCATTTATTTACTTAACCGATTACACACTAATCAATTATAAGGAATATAATGTTTTTATGTTTACAGCAATTTCAATTTCTGTTTTAGGTTTTTTGGTTCGTTTTTATACCATAGGTACTACTCCTAAAGGTACTAGTGGAAGAAATACAAAAGAGCAAGTTGCTGATGTTTTAAACTCTTCAGGAATGTATTCTATGGTGAGGCATCCGCTTTACTTGGGAAATTATCTTATTTGGCTAGGAATATCTTTAGCCTCTTTTAATATTTATTTTGCTGTAATTATGAGTTTATTATTTTGGATATATTATGAAAGAATTATGTTTGCTGAGGAACGATTCTTAGAACGTAAATTTGGAGCAGATTATTTAAATTGGGCTTCTAAATTACCTGCATTTTTGCCATCAATTTTAAATTTTAAGAAATCAGATACTAAATTTTCAATAATTACAGTACTCAGAAGAGAGTATGCTAGTGTATTAGCGGCTGTTGTAGGTTTTACATTTATTGAGGTTTTAAGAACTTATTTTAGTACTAATAATTGGAGTATATCTGATTACACAGTAATGATATTAGGTGCGACTATTATTCTTGTTTTAATTCTTAAATCGCTTAAACATTATACTAGTTTATTAGAAGAAAAAGGTAGGTCATAATTTTTTTCTAAAAAATATTTCAGATTAAGTGAAAATAATATATTTGCAACCGTTTTGGCGTGGTAGCTCAGTTGGTTAGAGCGCAGGATTCATAACCCTGAGGTCGGGAGTTCAAATCTCCCTCACGCTACTAGATATAGAAGGCCCTTTTTAGGGTCTTTTTTTATTCCAAAAATACGGGTGGTAGAACATTGGTAGAACAAATGGATGTTTTCCCTCCATCTTAAAATCAAAAAATTTTCTCATAATCAATAATTTGGAAGCAAATATATAAGTAAGACGCTAATTATTATGGATTTTTATTGACTTATTTTAATAAAAATATATGTCCAGTTTTTTCTTGTGCTTTTTCACCACACACAAATATTATTCTCCACACATATAATCCATTTTGACAAATTTTGTTTTTATACTTGCCATCCCATCCTAACTGACCATCTTCAGTAAATAATATTTCTTCTCCCCATCTATTGTAAATCCACATCTTAAATTCAGTTAAGTTATTGTGTATATAGAAGCGGTCATTAATATTATCAATCGTATTTGGAGTGAATGTATTTGGAATATAAATTTCATCATCAAATACATTCAATGTTAGAATGGTAGTACTGTCACATCCAAAGTTGTTTGTTGTTGTGTAGTTATACACTCCGCTATTTTCATAGTTCGTTCCATTCCAATAATATTCATTACACGCATCTACTGTAATATTAGCTGTTACAGATGCTGTACTAATAGTTAAACTTAGGTTAGCTATTGAATCACATCCATTTGTATTAGTGGTTAGATAGGTATAGGTTCCTGTTGTAGAATAAGTAATTCCATTCCATATTATCGGAACACAAGAAGTAATAGGTGTAGTAGAAGTAACAGAAGGGCTAATTGTTAGATTAAGAGTTGCTGTAGAGTCACATCCATTTGTATTAGTGGTTAGATAGGTATAGGTTCCTGTTGTAGAATAAGTAATTCCATTCCATATTATCGGAACACAAGAAGTAATAGGTGTAGTAGAAGTAACAGAAGGGCTAATTGTTAGATTAAGAGTTGCTGTAGAGTCACATCCATTTGTATTAGTAGTTAGATAGATATAGGACCCTGTTGTAGAATAAGTACTTCCATTCCATGTTATCGGAACACAAGAAGTAATAGGTGTAGTAGAAGCAACAGAAGGATTAATTGTTAGATTAAGAGTTGCTGTAGAGTCACATCCATTACTATTGGTAGTATTGTAAGTGTAAGCTCCACTTGCATTATAAGTGCTTCCGTTCCAAGTATAAGTATTACAAGCTGACTCATTAGTTGTAGAGGTGGTAGGAGTGTTGATTACTAAGTTAAGTGTAGCTATAGTATCACATCCATTACTATTGGTAGTATTGTAAGTGTAAGCTCCACTTGTAGTATATGTTACTCCATTCCAAGTATAACTATCACATTCTGTAATGTTTGAAATTGATGTTGTCTCATAAACACAACTACAATCATCTACATAAGCTGTTAAATCATAATTACATGCTAATGGATTTGTACATCCAGAATTAGTAACTTGAATTTGTGGAATTGGAATCTGATTCTCTTCCCAAGGATTTCCATTATCTAATCCATTTAAATTAATATAACCTGAAAGAACACCATTAGTAGTAAATTGACCCAATAAAACCAGTCCATTTGCATCAGGTATACATAAAGGGTCAGTAGGTAATCTAAAAATAGATGCATCTGAATTTACAGTTCCTCCAAAAGACCATGTAGAACCAAATAAATTAGATCCAAATCCTACATCACCTAGAGTACTAGCGCCAGAAGTATAACTATCACCTAAAGTAGTCCAAGTATCCCATTCCAATGCAGGAAGGAAACCAAAGGCTCCAGTATTTACTTCTGACTGAAGATTAGCATGAGTACCAAAAAGATCCTGATTAAAAAAAGTTGTTGTTGTAACAATAGAATGTGGACGAGTTTCATCTCCAAACATCTGAGTAACTATACCTGAACTTAATTCAGCATATAACCTATATGTTAGCTCACAATTAGTAAAGCCAGTATTAGGAACTGTAGTGACAACTAAACCTATGAAAGGAGACTGAGCAGGGGCTGAATAATTAAAGAAAAAAGAAAAAAGGACTATTATAGCTTTAGCAAATGTCTTTTTCATAATAATTATTTTTTTAATTTGTTTCAAAGATAGTAAAAAATTTACATATAAATGTATAAATAATATTAGTTATAGTTATACATTTGCATAAAGTTTAATAAATAAAATATGACTAAGCAGTACAATAAAATAAATAACTTTCGTTTACATTTGCAACCATTTTAAATATATGAAAAACAAAATAACAACAATCTTCTTTTCACTACTTGCAATCATTAGTGTTGCACAAGAAAAATATACAATTAGTGGGTACGTACAGGATGAATCTTCAGGAGAAAATTTAATAGGTGTTTCAATTTATGATAAAGAAACTTATAAAGGAACAGCTAGCAATCAATACGGATTTTATTCTTTAACTATTGAGGAGGGAGATTATGTTATCATATATTCGTTTATTGGCTACAAATCCATTACTAAGAATATAAAATTAAATAAAGATCTTAGATTAAATATAGCTTTAACAAATAACGCTATAATGACAGAAGAAGTAATTGTAACTGGTGAAAGATTAGATAAAAATGTAAGTAGCTCTAATATGAGTCAAAATAAAATAGAGGTAGATAATATTAAACAACTTCCTGTAATTCTTGGAGAGGTTGACATTTTAAAATCAGCACAACTTCTACCAGGAATTCAATCAGGAGGAGAAGGAAATTCAGGGCTTTATGTAAGAGGTGGTGGTCCTGATCAAAACTTAATACTACTTGATGAAGCTGTAGTATATAATGCTGCCCATCTTTTTGGATTTTTCTCAGTATTTAATGCAGATGCTATAAAAGATATAAATATAATTAAAGGAGGTATGCCTGCGGAATATGGCGGTAGATTATCTTCTGTTCTGGACATCACCATGAAGGATGGAAATAATAAAAAATATGAGGCGACTGGAGGAATTGGCTTACTGTCCTCTAGGTTAACAATTGAAGGTCCAGTTCAAAAGGATAAGAGTTCATTTATTGTTTCTGGGAGGAGAACTTATATAGATGTGTTATCTAAACCTTTTTTGAATAATGATAATGCTTTTAGTGGTTCAGGTTATTATTTTTATGATTTAACAACTAAAGTTAATTATAAAATATCAGATAAAGATCGATTATATTTGAGTGGTTATTTTGGAAGGGATGTCTTTAGTTTTAATAATTCCGATAATGGTATTGGAATAGAAATTCCATGGGGAAATGCTACAAGCTCATTAAGATGGAATCATTTATTTAATGATAAATTATTCATGAATACATCACTTATTTTTTCAGATTATCGATTTGAATTTAATATAGCTCAGCAAGATTTTGAATTAAAGATATTCTCAGGAATTAATGACTGGAATACAAAAGTTGATTTTCTATATCAACCCAATCAGCGACATACTATAAAATTTGGTTCTAATTATACTTACCATGAGTTTACTCCAGGAAATGCTTCTGGCAAGTCAGGAGAAGTAGTTTTTGAAGCTGATGAGATATTTAAACAATATTCTAATGAAGGTGCATTATATATCTCTGATGATTTTGAGGTTTCTGATGCTTTAAAAATACATGCTGGGTTACGTTATTCTTCTTTTCAACATAGTGGCTATATAAGTTTCCGTGATTATATTAAAAATGATTTTCAATCAAATGATGATAATTATAGGCATATTGAACCAAGACTTTCATTCAGATATAGATTGTCTACTTCTAGCTCTATAAAGGGTGCTTATACTCAAAACTATCAATACGTTCATTTAGCTTCAACATCAAGTGTTAGTTTACCAACTGATCTTTGGGTACCAAGCTCATCTGAAATTAAACCAAAATTTGCTGACCAGTATGCTATAGGTTATTTTAAAAATCTTAAAGACAATATGTATGAAACTTCCATTGAAGCTTATTATAAAGAAATGACCAATTTACTTGAATATAAAGAAGGCGTTTTACCAGAAGATAATACTAACTCAAGTAGTGATGGTTCATTTGCTTTTGGTAATGGCGATTCATATGGAATAGAGGTGCTTCTAAAAAAGAATAAAGGAAAAACAACAGGTTGGATTGGTTATACCCTTTCAAAAACAACAAAATACTTTGATGAAGTAAATTCAGGAATTTCATTTCCTGCTAAGTACGATAGAAGGCATGACTTGTCTATTACGGCTACTCATAAATTATCTAAAAAATGGACGCTAAGTAGCGTTTTTGTTTATGCTACAGGAAATGCCATAACACTTCCATCTGAAAGGTATATAATCGGTGAAAATGTTTATACTGAATACACTTCTAGAAATGGATTTAGAATGGACCCTTACCATAGACTTGATATAGGAGCTACTTATACTCGTAAAAAAAGAAAGAATTTTCAATCTTCATGGAATTTTTCTATTTACAATGTATACAGCAGAAAGAACCCTTACTTTATTTATCTTGCCCTAGAAGGTGAAGGAACCATATTTGAAGGTGATTTAACTCCAAAGGCATATCAAGTATCAATATTTCCAATATTACCTTCTGTAACTTGGAATTTTAATTTTTAATTATGAAAAAATACTTATTCTTTATTTCTATAATTCTTCTATCGTGTCAAGAAGAGATTACACTTAATATACCTCAAGCTCAAGATAAAATTGTAGTAGAAGGATCTATTGAAAATGGATTCCCCACATATGTGACCTTAAGAAAAAATCAAGGTTATTTTGAATCAATTGATAGTATAACTATAAGTAAATTATATATTACTGACGCAACAGTTTCTGTAACTAGAGAAGATGGGGAAAAACGTAATCTTACATTAATAACTCAATCAGAAATAGATATCTTAGAAAGCTTAATAGGTTATAGTGTTAATATCCCCCCAAATATTATATATATTGATCTTGAAGAATTAACAAGTCCAGGTTTTAGCATTGCAAATAGAAGTTATACTTTAGATATTGTATGGAATGATCAGTCAATTACAGCCGAGACAACAATCCCAGAGGTTACTCCATTAGATTGTTTATGGGTTGAAAAAAGTGAAAATGAAGATAAAGAATTTAAGTATGACATAAGAGCTTTGTATTCAGACCCGGCAGATCAAAATAATAATATATTAGTTAAATCTAAAAGAGTGCAGCATTATGAAATTAATCGTGAAGATACATCATCATGCGAAACAATTAACTATCCAGACTTTTCATTAAAATTAATTGATGCAGGATCAGACATATTAATTAATGGTCAAACATTTGAAACTTATTTTCCTAGACCAAAAGATAATGGATTTCCTACAGGAAATTATAATGCTTATCATACTAAAATATGTGATGGTGATACTTTAGAATTTAAAGAAGATATAGTTTTGATTAAGTTTTGTCAGATAGATGAACCATCACTAAAATTTTGGAGAGGATTGATAAGGCAAGTTGGAACAAACGGAAATCCTTTTGCTGAGCCAATAAATCTTGTAAGTAATATAAATAATGGACTAGGAGTATTTACAGGCTATGGTTCTGTTTATTATAAAGTTCCTATTATAAAAGATATCGTCATTAAAAACCAATATGATTCATTGTCAGTCTTAGATATATTTTAATTTTACAAAAAAAAGAAATGGAAAAAGAAATAGAAAAAGTAGAAACATTAATTATCGGATCAGGACCTGCGGGATACTCTGCAGCAATTTATGCAGCTCGTGCTGATATGAAGCCTGTAGTTATTCAAGGATTACAACCTGGAGGACAATTAACTACTACTACTGATGTGGATAATTATCCAGGATACAAAGACGGAATTACAGGACCAGAAATGATGGAGGATTTTAAAGCACAAGCTGAGCGTTTTGGCACAGATACAAGGTGGGGAATGGTAACAAAAGTTGACTTATCTGAGCGTCCGTTTAAAGTTGAAGTAGATGAAAAAGAGACAATCTTAGCCGAAACTTTAATTATTGCAACAGGTGCGTCTGCAAAATGGTTAGGAATGGATGATGAAATAAGATTAAATGGCTATGGTGTTTCTGCTTGCGCTACTTGTGATGGATTCTTTTACAAAGGAAAAGAAGTTGTTGTAGTTGGTGCTGGTGATACAGCAGCTGAAGAGGCTACCTATCTAGCTAAAATGTGTACAAAAGTGACTATACTTGTCCGTAGAGATGAAATGCGTGCTTCAAAAGCAATGCAACATAGGGTTTTTAATACTCCTAATTTGGAAGTACTTTTCAACCATGAAACAAAAAGTATTAATGGTGAACCAGGGCCTTTAGGAGTAGAAAGTGTAACAGCTATTAATAATATTACAAAGGAGGAGACAGTTATTCCAGCTTCAGGATTTTTTGTTGCTATCGGACACAAACCAAATAGTGACTTGTTTCAAGGACAATTAGAGATGGATGCTGCTGGTTATTTACTTGTAGAAGCAGGTACTTCTAAAACAAAAATTCCTGGAGTTTTTGCTGCAGGTGACATTGCTGACCATGTTTACCGTCAAGCCGTTACATCAGCAGGGACAGGTTGTATGGCTGCCTTAGATGCTGAACGTTTTTTAGCGGATAACAAATAACTAGATTCATACTTAAAGATAAAGGCCTCTACTCTGTAGGGGCTTTTTTAATTATTTATTTTGTACTTTTGATTTAATGGATGCTATTGATGTATTAATAAAATATTGGGGACACACTCAATTTCGCTTAAAACAACAGGAGATTATAAATCAAGTAATTGACAAGAAAGATACTCTTGCTTTATTACCTACTGGAGGTGGAAAATCAATTTGCTACCAAGTGCCTGCACTCATGCAAGAAGGAATTTGCCTTGTCATCTCCCCTCTTATTGCACTTATGGACGACCAAGTTCGTTTTTTAAAATCCAAAGGAATAAAATCAATTGCAATAACTTCAGGTATGCATTATAATGAAATTGATACTGCCCTAACTAATTGTATTTATGGAGGAGTGAAATTCTTATATTTATCTCCTGAAAGATTGCAAAACGAATTGGTCCAAACAAGAATTAAGGAAATGAACATTAACCTTATTACTGTTGATGAGGCACATTGCATTTCTGAATGGGGACATAACTTTCGCCCAGCATACAGGCATATTTCTGAAATAAGAGAAATAATTCCTGACACCCCAGTTTTAGCACTTTCAGCCACTGCAACTTCTAGTGTAATTGATGATATTCAAAACAACCTTAATTTTAAAGAACATAATCTTATTCAATCGTCATTTACTAGAGAAAACCTATCTTATGTTGTTGACAATGTAGAGGATAAAAAATTACGATTATTAAAATTGGTTGACAAAATAAAAAGTTCAGTTATTATTTATGTAGGAAGTAGAAAAGCAGCAAAAGAGATTACAAATTTCTTGATAAACAATAATTATTCTGCCAATTATTATCATGGTGGCTTAGCAGCAAAAGTACGAACCGAAAGACAAGAAAGCTGGACTCAAAACCAAACTAGAATTATGGTGGCTACTAATGCTTTTGGAATGGGAATAGACAAACCTGATGTTAAATTAGTAGTGCACTTAGAACTTCCTTCAACAATTGAAGCCTATTTTCAAGAAGCAGGACGAGCAGGACGAGATGGAAAACAAGCCTATGCATTTTTACTTGCCAATAAAGGTGATGTAAAAAAACAACAAGATTTATTAACCTTAAGGTATCCATCAATTTCTGAAATAAAAACAGTTTATCAAAATTTAGCTAATTACTTTCAACTAGCGGAAAATGAATTACCTGAACAGGCAATCTCTTTTGATATGATAGATTTTACCGAGCGATATAATATGAGTAACCTTAAGGTATATAACATGCTTAAATACCTAGAAAAAGAAGAGCTCATCAAACTTTCAGAAGCAATACATAGCCCTTCAAAACTAATAATTAAAGTAAGTAATACTGAATTATATAAATTCCAAATTGCTAATAAATATTATGATAATTTCTTAAAACTTCTGCTACGTTCCTATGCTAATTTGTTTTATAATTATGTAATAATTAACGAACAAGAAATTGCAAACAGATTCAATGTTACTACTGAGGAAGTTGTTCGTTTACTTAATAAATTAGTGCAATTAGAAATTGTTAAATATGCTCCTAAGAATAAGAATTCTCAAATCACTTATCTAAAAGCAAGAAAGGATACTGAAAAACTTTATTTAGCAGAGAAAAAATGGGAAGAAAGGAAAAAGTTCGAACAAGAAAAACTGAATAAAATCACAAACTATATAATTGATAAAGATTCTTGCAGAAGCAGATTACTCTTGCATTATTTTGGAGAACAAGAAAGTGAAAAATGTGGTAAATGTGATTACTGTATTAATGAAAAAAGACAAAAAATAAAAGAGTCTGAATATAAAGAAATTACTAATAAGCTAGAAATATTTTTAAAGAATAAGGAATTAACCATTGAGGAGATTTGTGTATTAATACCAAATTATCATGAGCATCAACTCATTTCAATAATTCAGTACTTATTTGATAATGAAATAGTTGGGAAATTCGGAAACAAATATCAATGGAAAAGCAATAAGTAAATGGGAAAATGTAGTTTTGTAATATGAAGATAGTATTTTTTGGGACCCCCCATTTTGCAGCCACTAACCTAAACGTATTAATTAATGCTGGATATGATATTGTAGGAATTGTATGCCCACCTGACAGCAAAAAAGGAAGAGGAAAGCAATTAAAACCTTGTGCAGTAAAGGAAGTTGGGATTGAAAATAATATTCCCGTACTACAGCCTTTAAAACTTAGAGATGATGATTTTATTCATCAATTAAAGTCCTTAAATGCTGATTTATTTGTTGTAGTTGCTTTTAGAATGTTACCTCAATCAGTTTGGGATTTACCAAATAAGGGAACGATAAATTTACATACCTCTCTCCTACCAAATTACAGAGGTGCCGCTCCAATTAATTGGGTGTTAATAAATGGAGAAAAAGAAACTGGAATTACTACTTTTTTTATTGATCAACAAATTGATTCAGGAGCAATTATTAAGCAACAAAAAATAATATTAACTGATAAAACTACAGCTGCTGAATTACATAATACTTTAATGAATAAAGGAAGTGATTTACTAATTAACACGCTTAATTCAATTAAGAATAATACTGTAAGTCATCAAGAGCAAGAGCATAATTCATCAATGTTAGAAGCTCCAAAACTAACAAAAGAATTATTAAAGATTGATTGGAATAAATCAGCTAATGAAATACATAATTTAGTGAGAGGACTTTCGCCATTTTTGGATAACAACACAAAACTAAAGGATATTGCTATATGTCCTTCTGCTTGGTTTATATTACAAGATGATAAAGGAATAGAAAAAAGAATAAAATTACATTTATCGGAAGTAGTTTCTAATAATTCTGACAAGCTTCTGAGTATAAAAACAGATAATAAAACCTACTTGCATATCATTACAAAAAAGAATGTTATTTCTATTCTTAATTTGCAAGCTGAGGGAAAGAACCCTATGACTATTCAGCAGTTTTTACAAGGCAATAAAATCAATGAAAACTTCCTTGTTTCATGAGTAATTTAAAGCATGATTTAGTTGAGTACTTAAAAGAATTTGTGGTAGATGAAAGGCGTATACTTTTTGAAGAAAAAATTCAACAAAGAACTAAACACATAACTGTTGTACTCGAAAATATTTTTCAAGGAAGAAATATCTCTGCTTCTATCCGTTCAGCTGATTGTTTTGGTGTACAAGATGTACATGTAATTGAAAATGATAATATCTTTAATGATGATTCAGAAGTGTCAATGGGAGCAGATAAATGGGTAAGTACAACAAGGTATAATCAAGAAAAACACAATACAGCTAAAGCAATTAAAAAACTAAAAGCTGATGGCTATCAAGTTATTGCAACTACCCCACATAATACTGATTGTGATTTGTATGATATTGAAATTAGTGATCAAAAAATTGCTTTAATTTTTGGAGCTGAAGTTAGAGGCTGTAGTGAACAAACCTTAAAACTTGCTGATAGGAGAATGAGAATTCCAATGTATGGATTTACAGAAAGTTTTAATATATCGGTTTCTGTTTCTCTGTGCTTACAACACCTTACTTATAAGATGAGAAACTCAGCAGTTAACTGGAGAATGACCCAAGAAGAGCAAGATAAAACTCTCTTGCAATGGCTAAGAAACAGTATTAAATCATCTGCCAAAATTGAAGAAAAATACTTGAAATTACAGTCTGAAAAATAATTTATATTTGAGAATAAAGAAGGTAATTTCTTAAGGAGCTAACCTTTTATAAATCCATTTTCCATCTTCTCTCTTATAGTCCAATCTATCATGTAAACGAGAAGGTCTACCTTGCCAGAATTCAATCTTAATAGGCTCTATACAATAGCCCCCCCAATGTAAGGGCCGCTCAACCTCTTTATCTTTGAATTTACTTTCTAAAGAATTTAATGTCTCAATAAAATTATAATCTAAACCAATAACTTTACTTTGGTCACTCAACCAAGCTCCCATTTGACTCTCTCTGGGTCTACTTTTAAAATAGGTATCAGAATCATTTATCATAATTTTTTTTGCAATTCCTTCAATTCTAACTTGACGCTCTAGTTCTGGCCAATAAAAATTAAGTGCTACATTTGGGTTTGCATCAATATCCTTAGCTTTACTACTCTTATAATTCGTAAAGAAAGTAAATCCACTTTCGTTTACTTCTTTTAATAAAACCACTCTTGATGAAGGATAATTATCTGATGAAATAGTAGATAATACACAAGCATTAGCTTCCTGTTTACTAACCTTTAAAGCATCCTCAAACCAATTCATAAAATATTGAATAGGGTTTTTAGCTAAATTCTTAAAATCAATAGTTGATTTTTTATAGTTCAAGCGTAAGTTTTTTATATCCATAAGCGATATTAAGTTACATTTTATATATTTACAAAAGTAAAACAAAGATATCTTTTTATGTTGAAAGCCAAAAAAGGCAGAATATTAATTTCGGAACCCTCTTTTAATGATTCAATTTTCTTTAAAAGTGTGGTATTACTTACCCATCATAATGATGATGAAAGCATAGGATTGATACTTAATCAGCCAACAAAAATTAACCTTAATGAAATATTAAATAATATTCCATTAAGCGATTTCCCTGTTTATATTGGCGGACCAGTCGCAAAACAATCCTTGCAATTTATTCATACTTTAGGAAGCATCATACCTGAATCAAAACAAATAACTGAAAATATTTATTTTGGTGGCGATTTTAATACAATCCTAAAATTAATGCAGGATAAAAAAATTACTAAAAATGAGATTCGATTTTTTGTGGGTTATTCTGGTTGGGGGGAAGACCAATTAAATACTGAAATTCGAGAAGACAGCTGGTTGGTAGAAAGCTTAAAAGATGATTTGTGCATGCAGTATTCTACTCCAAAACTTTGGAATAAAATTATTAGGAATCAGAAATCAGACTATGCTATTTGGGTTAATATGCCTAAAGATCCGAACTTAAACTAATTAGTTTATTCTGTAATTCATCAGCATAATTAAAATCAGTAAAAATAGTCTCTTCCACCCCTTTTACCGCTGATATTCCAGTTAGAGCATTTGTAATAAAAACTTCATCTGATTGCTTAATATCAGCAAGACTTAACGATTTTTCAATTACCTCATCATTATTTAATACCCAAGCCCTCATAGTACCATCAATACAACCATCACTAAGCGGTGGAGTGTAAATTATATTATCTTTAATAATAAACAGTGATGAGTTAGTTGCTTCAATATAATTACCTTTAGCATTCCTTAATATAGCATTTTCAAACCCTAATTCCTTAGCATGAATTGCTCCTAATACTGAAACGGCAGCATTAACAGATTTTATATTAGATATTCTTCCTATAGTTTTTACCTCATCAGAAAACACACATAATGATACTGGAATATTTTGTTCAAATCCTAAACCAGAACAAGTATTAATCATCATTTCAAAACCTTTAGATTTAGGTTGATATTTACCTCCTTCCTCTCTACTTACATGAATTTTAACACTTCCATTAATTAAATTATTTTGATTTATTAAATTATTAATAATTGAAAGTAAACTGCCGAATGATTCTTCATTATTTAACTTTAAAACTTCACATGCTAAAGAAAAACGAGCATAATGTGCTGGGAAATTAAAAGGCTTTGTATCTATAATTTTAATCGTTTCAAAAAAACCATCTCCATAATTAAAAGCTCTATTTGAACTTTTAATTACCAAATCTTTCTCATTTATAAATTCTGAATTTCTAAAAACTACTCCCATTTTACTTATTATTTGTAATTTGCGAACCTACTGAAAATTACTTTATGAATAAACTTTTACTTCTTGCTTTTACATTTCTTATCCAAAACGCTTACGCTCAAATACAATTAAGTGGAACGATAATTGATGGGCAAACAAAAGAAACTTTAATTGGTGCTAATGTGATTGTAAAAGGTACTAATAATGGAACTTCAACTGATTTTAACGGAAACTACATTCTTTCAATTTCAGGAAAACTTCCAATTACTTTACAGGTTTCTTACTTAGGATATAAATTAATAGATACAGAAGTAACAACTAAAAACCCAAAACCTATCTATTTATTCCCTGACAGCAAAAGCTTACAGGAAGTAAGAGTAGTTGACACTAGAATTACCCAAAAACAGAAAGAGGCTGCACTTACTGTAGAGGCATTGGATATGATTTCAATTAAAGAAACTCCATCAGCTAACTTTTATGACGCATTAGGGGCTCTTAAAGGAGTGGATATTACAGCAGCTAGTCTAGGTTTTAAAGTAATTAATACAAGAGGGTTTAATAGTACCTCACCTGTACGTTCGCTTCAAATTATTGATGGAGTAGATAATCAATCTCCTGGACTTAATTTTTCTTTAGGAAACTTTTTAGGTTCATCAGAGCTTGATATAATGAAGGTTGAAATTATACAAGGAGCTAGTTCAGCTTATTATGGCCCTAATGCTTTTAATGGAGTAATTAGCATGACTACACGTAACCCTTTTATGCAACAAGGACTATCAATACAATATAAATTTGGTGAACGCCAATTATTTGAAAACTCTATTCGATTTGCTGAAAAATTCCAGAATAAAGCTGGAGAAGATATTTTTGCTTTTAAAATAAATCTTTCCTACATGAAAGCGCAGGATTGGGAAGCGGATAATATGGCGGCAGTTGATGGCACAATTAGTAGTGATAACCCTGGAGGATATGATGCTATAAATAGATATGGAGATGAGGATACTGATGGCAGTCTAAATGATGTTCGAAATAATTTTAATCTAAATTATTTTACTCATCCTGGTCTTGGTAAATTTCACCGAACAGGGTATATGGAAAAAGATATAGTGGACTATAACACTAGAAACTTAAAAGCGCAAACATCATTACATTATATGATTACTCCTAAAACTGAGCTTATTTATGGAACTAATTACAGCACAGGTACTACAGTTTATCAAGGAGATAATCGCTTAAGTTTAAAAAATATTCAGTTTTGGCAAAATAAAATAGAAATCACACAAAAAGATAAATTCTTTATAAGAGCATATAGAACAAGTGAAGATGCAGGAGATTCTTATGATGCTGTTTTTACTGCGCTAAGATTACAAGAATACAATCAAATTTCAAATCAAGATTGGTATACTGTCTATAAAAATAATTGGAAAGATGATTTTTCATGGGAGACTTTAAATTGGTCTAAACCTGAAGTAGTATTTAATCCTATTACTTTTCAAACTGACTATTACTTTAATGGAAACCCAATTGATATATTAGACTGGATAAGCATGAGTGATTCAGCACTAAATGCAAATGCTGAAGAAATCATTGCCACTCATAATGCCACAAGAGCTCAGACAGATTTAGAAACAAATAGATTGGTCCCTGGAACTACTGCTTTTAATGACATGCTAGCAGATATTACCTCTAAAATCCCTAGTGATGGAGGAACTGGTTTTTATGATAAATCAGCTCTTAATCATATTCATGGAGAATATTTTTTAATAAATAATGGTTATGAAAAAATAAAGATTGGCGGAAACATAAGAGAATATACTCCCGAGACAAAAGGAAGTCTATTTATGGATTCAACTGAGATGATAACAAATAAAGAGGTAGGAATCTATATGGGATTTGAAAAAAAAATAGATGAAGGTACTCTTAGCACAACATTTAGATATGATAAAAATGAAAATTTTGATTTAAATTTTTCTCCTGCAATATCAATTGTACTTACTCCTACTGATAAGGATGTAATTCGTTTTTCAGTTTCTTCAGCTATTCGTAATCCTACATTAGCTGACCAATACTTATACTATAATGTGGGTAGAGCAATTTTAATAGGAAATCTAAGTGGTCATGGAACTGCATATGGTGAAAATTTAGTTACAGTTGAATCCTTAATTAATTATTATTTACCCGTTTTACAATCAAAGGATAGTCTAAAATTTTTTAGCGTAAAACCTATACAGCCTGAAAAAGCAAAATCTGCTGAAATAGGATATAGAACAACACTATTCAATAACGTTTATATTGATGCTAATTATTATTATTCCAGATATACTGATTTTATAGGCTATAAAATTGGTGTAAAATATGATACAATAGGAAATGATAATCCTAATGCATATGAAATATCATTAAATTCTATACAAGCTTATCGAATGGCTGCAAATGCTGAAAATACAGTAACAACTCAAGGAGCTTCAATAGGAATAAATTACTACTTACACCCTAAGTATTCCTTAAACGGAAATTATTCTTGGAATAAACTCAATGAAGAAGGAACAGAAGACCCAATTATCCCAGCTTACAATACTCCAGAGCATAAATATAATTTAGGATTAATTGGGAGAGATTTACATCTTTCCTCTACAAACTCTACACTAAGAAACTTTAGTTTTAGCATAAATTATAAATGGGTTGAAGGGTTTACTTATGAAGGTTCTCCTCAATTTACAGGAAACGTTCCAACTTACGATTTAGTTGATGTTCAATTAAGTAAAAAACTACCTGAATTGAATGCAACTTTAAAAGTTGGTTCCTCAAATATACTTAACAATAAACATTATGAAGTTTATGGAGGGCCTTATATTGGAAGAATGACTTATTGTTCTCTGCTTTTTGAACTAAATTAATTTTTGTATTATTGTACTTTACTAATTAAACAACTAAAATATTATGAAAACAACCTTACAATCGGTATTTACAATTGCTCTCTTAAGTTTAGGGCTTTCAGTAAGTGCACAAGATAGATATCTTGATGATGTCTTTTCGGCAGTAACTATTACTTCTGATGTAACTTATGCTACAAATATTAGCCTCATGCCTTTTGTAGCTGACACTAATAATAATCCTGGACCAATACCTAAAAAATGTGATATTTACGAACCAACTGGAGATACAGAAACAAACCGACCTGTAATTATTTTAGTTCATACGGGTAGTTTTTTACCTCCAGTAGTTAATGGTCAACCAACAGGATCTAAATTAGATTTATCAATAGTTGAACAATGTACCAGATGGGCAAAAAAAGGATATGTTGCAGTTGCTATGGAAAATCGTTTAGGTTGGAATCCAACCTCTACTGATCAAAATGTACGAACTTCTACCTTATTACAAGCAGCATACAGAGGAATACAAGATGCTAAAGCTATGGTTAGGTATTTGAGAATGACTGAAGCTACAGGCAATCCTTACGGAATTGATGAATCAAAAATTGTATTAGGCGGACAAGGTACTGGCGCTTATGTTTCTTTGGGCTATGCTACACTTAATGATGAAAATGAATTATATTTACCTAAATTTTTAAATTTCACTGACCCAGTAAACCCTACACCTTATGTTTACCCTCCACTATTCGGAAATATTGATGGGACAGATTCAACATATTTCCCAGCCAATACACCCCCATTTAATTCTCCAACTCCATTCTTGTTTAATATCCCCAACAATCTTGGCTATAGTAATGATGTAAATATGGTATTTAATTTAGGCGGAGCTCTTGCTGACATCTCTTGGTTACAGGCAGGTGATGTTCCTATGGTATCTTTTCATTGTGAAAAAGATCCTTACGCACCAATTGATACAGGTGATGTAATTGTACCTACAACTGGAGATTTTGTTGTTGAAGTAATGGGAAGTAGAACAGTACAGATAAAGCAAAATATGTACAACAATAATCCTTATGGATCATGGTCATGGATTTCTGATGATTACACAACAGCTGCTAACACAAATAATGATGGGAATGATGGGTTATATATATTCAAAACTCCAGCACCTTCAACTACACCAAATGCATTTGGAGAGCTTGAAGAAGAGCAAGGATCTCCTTGGGACTGGTGGGATAATGCATCTTATGATGCAATGTTTCAAGCTGTAAATGGTGCTCCAGCTGGATATGGAGCAGCTAACTCATTACTTGGCAATCCTAATATGTCAGCAACAAACGGAAATTTATATTTAGATACTATTCAAGGCTATTTAAATCCTAGAATGTATTTAACTCTTGGATTAGGAACAGCTTTATCTATAAATGAATTGATAGCTCAAACAACTGAGATTTATCCAAATCCTGCTAATAATGTTTTAAACATTGTTAGTTATACCGTTGGCATTGAAAACATTAATATTTACAACCTAAATGGACAATTAGTTTTAAATAAAGAAGTAAATAATAATCAAAAAACATTAAATATAAGCTCCCTTGAAAGTGGAATATATATAGTTGATATTTTATCAGAGAATACTTCTGTTAAAAGAAAGCTAGTTATTGAGTAAATAATAGCTAGTATATAATAAAAAAAGGGAAGCAATGCTTCCCTTTTTTATTTAGCTGATTATAGAAATCTATTAGTCATTTCATCAAATATAAACTCATTGACTTCATTTAAAAAAACCTGAATTGAATAATTACTTATTTAAATTATTTTGATATTTATTCTGAACAACACCTACTAATATCAAAACAAAAATTACAAAGTAAAAATGTAGTCTTGCTTAATCGTGTTATAGCATTACCAAATATATGAATATGTGCTAAATGCCCTCCCTCAAGAAGCAACATTATTCCAACTATAAAAAGTATAAATAATCCAAGAACCTCAAACATTCTATTCTTCTTTAAGAACTCTGTAACTCTATAGGTAAGAAAAATCATTATTAATCCACTAATTACTATTTGTCGTGCGTCATAGCCAGCTGGAGAGTTTTGTAGTTTATTTCATGCATTCTTTTAATGCCTCATAAGGTATTTTACCATAAAAAGCCATATGCGAAATCTGTGCCAGAGTTAATTTTACGACAGAATGTCATCCCAAAAACTTAAAATTAGTTCTTACTGTAATATAATGAAATAAGTGTTGGTTGTAATCCTGATAAATCTATAGCACTCATAACCAACACTTATCAAAGAGAGATGTTGTAGGGGACATAAACTCTCATCTTAAGTCTAAGAGTTAATATAGGAGAACACGTTAAACACTTGCCTTATGAGAAGAGTGCAAGTATCTATGTAGCTAAGTACATTTGTGATACTAAGACTAATTTGGGAATAGTAAATAATAATTCTTAAGTTAGAACATTACTTTATAAAACACATATATAGCTATACCTGCAACCGTTGCAAATATAAAAAACATATTATAGTCACTAGCACTCATACGACCATTATCTTTAGTATTTTCCATACGCAAAGTTAAGCACATTATGTTGGGTAAGATTTTAGGGTTTTATAGTTATTAACATTAGGGCTGTTATTTGTTACAACTTTATCAATGACCATACAATCAATGAAATTCACATAAAACAACAAAATACTATACTTGAAATTTGAAGATGAAGGAGGAGTTTTAGATGCAGTTGCACTTAGATCTGTTTTAAATAGTGCCATTAATAGTAATCCTTCAGCAATTATATTGCAGAATGGAAGTAATTTAGAAATAACTACTGCGGCTACTTATGTTTGGAATACATCAGCAACAACACAAACTATTACGCCAACCGCTAATGGATGGTACTGGTGCGTAGTAACAGATATTAATGGATGTATTGCTGATACTGCTTTTTATGAGGTAACAAATATAGTTGCAATCAATGAGATAATAAATCCTGGAAAAAAACTTTTGAGGATGATTGATGTATTAGGACAAGAAACACCTTACAGAA
>JACKQG010002048.1_pt1 | contig 26908 bp, 21 predicted proteins | sample 8237621 | NCBI WGS metagenome assembly JACKQG01 (sample SAMN15677084, study PRJNA649215) | marine metagenome | biome: marine; feature: Black Sea; material: saline water; isolation source: suspended particulate matter (SPM) from the Black Sea western gyre | collected 2013-06-09/2013-06-10 | depth... | reverse complement strand
CATGACTCGGGGCCACGATGGAGCAGCTACTCCTTTCATGTAGGGCTCTTTCATCACCTACTCTATGCCGGTTTATCCCGGCGCACAGGACGTCCCCAATCCAACTCGTTATCTTAAGGTGCGTAAGTATTCTCTTTGACAAGTGCTTCAAGCCGTTTAGACGATAGAATAATGCGTCCCGCAATTGACCTCAGTTCCCTGCCACCTGAAGTGGACCCTGAATCCCAGTCTGAAAGATGAGATTCCAGTTCAAGAATCTCTTCGCGAAGAACGGCAATTTGACGGCGTACTGCATCAAGGCTGGACATGGTTAACCTCCGTGTACAAAGTAACGCTAATTCACAGTAAAGGGGTCAAGTCTACTCTTGACCCTTGCCTAATTCAAATTCCAAAATTATACGTTTTTCGATTCGCTTATTCTTTATCATCTCACGTTTTAATCATAAATCAACACTGTTGATTGTGCATCATGGGTCAAGAGTAGACTTGACCCCTTTACACATGAATTAGTCCCCATTTGCTTTCTTAAGGTCTTGGATAAGGCAGAGGTATAATTCAAAAACCTTACCTTAGATGAAATCTCTTCGATCGTACCAGATCCGCCGAGGTCATGAAGGGTTCAAGGTTCAAAGGTTCATTGTTCAGAGGCTAATTGTACAGACCTTACAGACCCTTTGTTTGTTACTCACTCAGGATGGGGTCGAAGCATAACCCAGGCATCAGCCGCGTGGTTTTTTGCGTCGGCTGGATGCCTTCGTTGGCTCTGGTTTCCCTGGAGCAAGACGGACGATCTTGTGACCGGAAGCGGTCTGAATGGAACGTAGGTCAGCACAGATTGCAGAAAGATCACCTCGAAATTTTCGAGTGTGCTCCATTCGATGCTTACGCACTTCTTCAACAATAGGGTCTTTCATTTCTTAACCTCCAATAATTCTTCAGGTGAACAGATTTCAGGGCAAAGATATCCCTCATCTTCTACAATTCGCCTTATCGCCCTGCGGGTGAATGGGTTGTTCAAATGAGCGAAATTCCATGTGACAACCGCATCGATACTGTTCACCGCCGCTACGGCAATATGAAGGGCATCTTCCGGATAATTGGCCGGTATGCCCCTCCCCGCAATGATATTTTCAGCAAGAGATCTAGCCTCATCGCCAATGTCGAGCATTGGAAAAGGCTCAATGGCTGCCAGCCGCATCTTGGCTTGATCTAAATCGCCTTTGCCGGCCTCTTCGTACACGAGTGCCGAGATATATGTCTCATACTTGGTTGATAGTTCAGGCCAAAGATCCCGAGTGGCCTCCTGATGGCCGGCAATCATTATATCACGGCTTGGCCGAGCATTGTAGTAGCTCACTACAGTCGTTTCGATATATATTCGTTTCTTCATGTTTCAATTATAACATTTTCAGCGTCATTTTCAATGAAAGCCAACAAGTTATTCAGCAATTTCTGTCTGCAAAGGGGGACGTTGTTTCCTTGTTGAATTAATCCCCATTTGCTCTTTTTATGCCTTGGATACGGCAGAGGTATAATTCAGAAACTGTAGACGAAATCTCCTCGAGGGTACCGGATCCGCCGAGGCCATAAGGTGCCCGAAGTAATGGGTTTAGGAGTTCATTGTATTTAGGCAAATGGTTGTGTTTTGCCGTTTAATGTTCCGTTCGACGCGTTTAGATGTCAAGCGTTGATTTAGACCGTCTAATTGCTGAATTTGGTTTGCACGTTTGTTGCGGAATTAGGACCGTTCTGTGTGTATGGTTTTGAACGTTGAAATCTACGGATTTGTGATGACGGTTTTCGCTCCCAACAGGAAAAAATAGCTCCTGTCAGGAGATGGGTGGGCACATTACGAGGCCTTATACGTGTTCTGCCTCAGAGATCAAGTTGGAGGATGATGGCCCGCTCTATTCCCTCCATCTCAGTTTTAGAAATTGTCCCGGCTTGATTGATTAGCCTCTTTTTACTCACAGTAGTGAGCTGATCAGCCATTGCCTTAGCCGTTTTACCCCGAAGGGTAACATATGTTTCACTTGGATAGAGTTTGCCAACACTACCTGTCAAGGGCACTACTTGGACCCTGTTAAGGAACTGATTTGCGGCATTATTACTTACAATAACGGCTGGCCGCTTTTTACGGATTTCACCTCCAACGGAAGAGTCAAAATTGATCCACCACACCTCACATCGCTTCATCATTCACATCTCTAAATGTAGCTTCGGCCCATTCAAGCGCTTCAGATTCTCGGACTTTATTAGCCGCCATCTCCTCATACGCAGCATAAAGTTCTTTTTTAATTACGTGAGGCCGGACTAAGTCTTCGATAAAACGACTGATTTTTCTTGGCCCAATCACATCCCTTAAACCCTCATAGACCTCCTCATCGATAGTCACAGTGAGTTTTCTTTGCATAACCAACACCTCCTTCGATAATATACGTATTGTACACGTACACGTATAATAATGTTAGAGTCAACTCCTTAGTTGCATAAATAAAATGGCAAAATAGGTTTAAAAGCTACAAATATAGGCCATTTCTTCATTTTTAATGCTTTGCTGGGATCCACTGCAGGTGACATCCTGAAAGCAGAAAAAGGCGGCCATTTTATTTACCCTGCGGACAGGAAGAAAAGGGGACGAACGAGCTCTTATGGTCGCCTAAGTCACGTTTAAGGAGTATAATCGTGGACCTTCCAACAAAGATTAAACGCGCAAGAACTTAAGGAGTCTGGATATGTTGTGTTTTGATAAACCTGGAAGAGAAAACGCGGGTACCCTTGGCGGGGCGGGCCGCGGGGTGGACATGGCCCTGATTCTAAAACCCGCCAATCAGTCAGACATGTTCGATATTTGCATACGGGAGATCATCTGTAAACCCAGAAACTTTTGATGTTTCTGTTATGCTCGGGTAATCCCCTCCAGGATCTTTTTATACGCTGCGTTGATCTCCAGATCGGGCTTGTCAACCAGGCCCTTGAGATCACCCCTGTCCCCTGAATCGACCATCTCCGCATCAATGGGGATCCGGCCCAAGAGGGGGACGCCCATCTGGGCGGCCATTCTTTCACCGCCTCCGCTCCCGAATATGGGGACCTCTTTACCGCAGTGGGGGCAGAGAAGGCCGCTCATGTTCTCCACAACCCCCAGGATCTTCAGTTTTACCTGACGGCAGAAATTGATCGATTTCCTGACGTCCGCCAGGCTGATCTCCTGGGGCGTGGTCACGATAAGGGCCTCTGCATCGGGGATCGTCTGGGCCACTGTAAGCGGTTCATCCCCTGTCCCTGGCGGTGAATCCACCACCAGATAATCCAGGGCACCCCATTCGATGTCAGAGATAAACTGCCTGATGGCGCTGATCTTCATGGGACCCCGCCAGATAACGGCAGTGTCCTTGTTGTCCCCCAGAAGCATATCCAGGGAGACAATGCTCAAGTTGTCTGAAAACCTGTACGGCCTCACAACCCCTTCTTCGGACAGATCAAACCCGCCCTGGACATTCATGAGCCTCCCAACCGTCGGACCGTGCAGGTCCACGTCCAACAGGCCGACCTTGCTCCCGTTCATGCTCAAAAGGAGGGCAAGATAACTGGCCACCGTGCTCTTGCCGACACCGCCTTTTCCGCTCATCACCAATATCTTCTTCCCCACCCGTGCCAGATTGGCCTCAATCATCTTATCCTGTTGCGCCCTCTCAAAGTCGCCGGGGGTATTACATGCATTTCCCATTTTAATCCTTCCGTATAATCTTTCGTAACAATAAAAAAAGACCTCCCCACATTACATAGCTGGAACTATGGGAAGGCCCTTTTCAGGTTTAATAATTTGGCAATTACAATTCAAGCCACGAGTCAGAATAGAGCGAGTGCCCCAAAATGACCCTCGCTGTCTTGACATAACCCTGCAGATCCTTTGAAAGAGCAGCCGCGTCAATGGCTTCCCCATCCATTACCTTATGGATGATCTCCACCACTTCAGGCTTCTCTCCCCTGGCAATGCTAATAAGCTGGGCATCATAGGCATCGGCAATGCATGAATACATCCCTTTCCTCCCCAGCATCACCATATATGTCTGGTTGAGAATCGGCCGGAGATGATCGGGCGGTCCATTGGAGATATTTGAGAGCCCGCATGTGGATTTGACGCCGGGGAACATCTCCTGAAGCATCTCCTGAAAGGCCATAAGGCTGATGAGCTGGGGTTGCTGGATATTGACCGGGGTGACAATACCATCCACGAAGATATCTTCGTTTGGGACACCCGCTTCATTGGCAGCATATATGAGCTCGGCCGCCAAAGCACCCCGCTCGTTCTCATCCCTTGGCAGCCCTTCCGGCCCCCACATGAGAGCGATCATGTTTGCCTTGTATTTCACTGCAAGCGGTATCATCTTCTCATAACGCTCGGGCCTGCACATGATGGAATTGATGATGGCCTTTCCCTGGTGCGCAGTAAGTCCTGCCTCCATCGCTTCGATGTTCGATGTATCGAGGCAGAGCGGGGGCGTATCCCCTATGGCCTCCTGGACGGTCTTGACAACAAACTCCATCAATTCAGGGCCGCCCTTTCTGGCTGGCCCCAGGTTGATGTCGATCCAGTCCACCCCTTTTTCCTTCTGTCGCTTGGCCTCCTCGGCAATGGGGCCCGGGTCTTTTTCCCTGAAGGCCCTGCCGATAACCGTGCTGATGACATTCAAATTTTCACCGATCAATAACATGGGTATACCCCCCCTTCTTTATGGTTTGTTGGGTTTATTGGAGCGGACTACTTCGCCCTATCCTTCAAGAACTTTGGTATCAGAGAGGCATCCCTGGGGCCGATCGTAATCTTCCAGTCCGGCAGGTCCTCTTCCATCTCACCGCTGATGGAAGCTGCATAACCGGGAATGATGAGCTCTTTGTGGGCAACCTTGTCGGTAATACCACACTTCTTTATAAACATGGCCACCGCATCGCCCGCGAACTTGCCCGCAGCCCACGCAGTCATAACGGAAAGGCCTTCCGTATCCATGATGAGAAGCCAGCTCGGCACCCTGCTCCCTTCAATTTCACCGCTGACAATAAAATAGGTCAAAGAGAAGTTGGTGGTGACTAAGACCGGGGAATTCTCATCCGGATTCCCTATTTCATAGATCCCCTGTGTCACGGTCATCGGCCGTTGCGGATCCGTAAAGATATTCAGTCTCTCAAGAAGCAGAGGGAAAAGGCTTTCGCTCTCAAAATCCGAGAGCACCACGATTCCCGCGTACTTGGCAATAAGCATGGATGCGATAACGGTTTCCATATCCAGGTTCCCCGCCATCTCACAGGGGAACGTGATGGTCGGAAAGCCCAGGGACTTATTACCGCCCTTGAGCGCGCCCCGCCTGATGGCCACCTGATCCTGAAAGAGCTGTTTTATTTCCCTGGCCCCGGAATCGATTACCAGGTCCTTAAGCCCCATCCCCGTCAGTTTGTCACTGAGGGCGATCACGTCATCTATATTGGCTCCCTTGACAGCCAAAGGTAGCCCGCTCTCTTTTGCGAGATTTCCCATCTCTTCCACATTGTCCGCCGTAGCAGCGTAAAGGAGCGGTTTCTTAAATGCACTGACATCAACGGCGGCCTTCATGGCATCCATCTTATCCGTCATGAGGACCAGGCCGAATTCGCTCTCGCTGGCGATCTTCTTTGCCGCTGCGGCAAAGGCAGCCCCATCACCGTTGACATCTTTCAAGGCCACCAATTCCGGCCTGAGATTGAGACCCACTCTTTCAAACTGGAGGGCATTCCACTCCTTCAGTTTTGTGTCAAGGGCGCCCGCATCCATATCCGAGGCAATCACCGCTGCAAGACCTGTGGGGTTGTAAAAGGTCTTCTCATGCCTGAACATGACGGTCTCGCCCCCAGTCTTGAATGCCCTTCCCCCTGCACCGATGGCAACCGGCCGGATCGGCGGGGCAGAGGCCTCTGCTAACTGCTCCCTGGCTTCATCAGACACGTCCGGGCAGCTATCTAATTCCGCCTTGCCCGCAGCCAAATTCATGGCAAAGGCCAAGCATGTGGGAACACCGCATTCACCGCAGTTGGTCTTTGGCAACAATTTAAAAATCTGAATTCCAGTTAATCCCATAATTCACTCCTAAAATATTCGGACGCAGATGTTCGCAGATTCACACAGATGGTTTCGATCCTGGTCATCTGCGATTATCTGCGTCCAAAAAATAGATTTACTTTGCTTCCTTACCCGACGATCGGGTCCATCTTCAGGGCCGGATGCTCTTTCTCCTGGAGAAACGGCAGGATCTCATCTTCTGTGATCCCGACGGTCTCATCGGCTATCCTGTCATAGAGATCCGGGACCCCTAACTCTGCTCCCCGTTTCTCAATCCTCTCCTTGATCTCCTCTTTCAACGACCTGGGCATCCACACCATCCTGAGGAGACCACCGTCACCGACAATGAATTTCCCCTGGGTAATGTTGTACTTGGAGTGCCCGACAAAACCGGGAGAAGACTGGCCACCGCCCATAACGCCGGCCAACGTGGTGAATTTCATCCCTGACGGGGTTTCGCCAGTGTAATCCCGGTGGACCGTCATCACACCGTTACAGGTAGGAATCACGGCCGCAATACACTCACAACAACCGCATGTGGTCATGGGATCGATCAGCATGCTGTAAAAATTGTAATGGGTCACGGTCTGGCGCGAGGCCTTGAACACAAAGTCGTTCACGCCCTTCCACTGACCCAGCTTCGGATCCATGCACTCGCCCTTTTCAACGGGCTGGTTGGGGCCGGTGGGGTTGATCTCAAAGGAGGCCTTGCAGTCCATCCAATTGTATGCCCCGCAAAGACCTGTTCTCTCCGGGCTGATCATGCACACGTGGCTCGGGGCAAAGGACTGGCAGAGGGTGCAGGAATAATAGGTCTCCACACTCTCGTCGGTCATCTTTTCCACACGGTCATCCCTTACCCTGTATTCGGCACGGGCCCTCTTGGTCAACGCATCCACATCCTTCTTTTCTGTGTAAAGCGTTACCTGAACCTTATCTAAGATGGCCCCGAAGTCCTGATGCAGCTTGGCATGCAGGATCACGCCGATGTCTTTCAGCGTAAACCCTTTTTCAATGGCCGGTTCACCCACCCGGATCCAGGCGATATCCCGCTGTCCGATATGCATGATCCCCTGGGCATAGTTGATAAGGTGATGAATCTGTCGCTCCAGGATCGGCTCAAAGTCGGTCTGCATCTCGCGGCCTGCGACCTGGACATAGATACCTAAAGGCAGGCGGTCACCCTTCTTGACGTCCTTAACATCCGGACCGACCACCTGCACCTTTCCATCCTCAATCTCGTTCATGTCGGCCATCTTGCAGAGCTCGGTGCACTGGCTCTTGCCACCGCCCATCTCTAAAAAGAGATCGTCTTTCCGGACCCGCTCGCCCTCAAAGGCCGGGCCATAGGCCAAGGGAATATCGATCTCGGTGATCGTTACCTTGAGGCCGCGAATCTCAATAGATCTCTGCGGCATCTCATCATGGCCCACATTGGCCACCACATGCTCGTAAGTACAGACACCGGTGGGCAGGACCTCCGGGATATCCGTGTCCGCGATGGTGGGAAAGCCCCAGTTAATGCATCCGGCAGCATTGGCCGCCCATTCGGCATTCACATCGCCAAGGGCGTTTACAAAGGCAAAGACGCGGTCTTTCTGATAGGCCAGCATCTTCTTGTAATCACCGGGCTGAATCCCACCAAAGGCCATACCGGCCCGGTTTGCAAAACCGAGGGCAAATACCGCCGCTGATATGTCCGGCCCAAAGGGTACGAGGCGGGTATTCCAGCCGATCTGAACCCCCTCCTCGATGAGTTGCTCGGTGAAGGTGGTCCCACTCTGATTGGCAGCCATAAACACATAAATGGTCTTGAGCTGATATTCTTCAGCCATCTTTTTGGCAGTAGCCGAATCAGGGGCCGCGCCAACTATTGCTGCGAACCCGGGGGCCGTGCCGTCCACAAACTCCACACCCCTCTTTCTCATGATCGCATCATCGGCAGCACCCAGCCAGATCTTCCCGTTTTCTACATCCGGGTCCTCCATCTCTGGTTGATAGAAATCAGGCTCTTCCACATATCGCATGGCCTCCACGATCTCTTCGGCAAAAAGGGTGGCCATTCCCGCATCCAGCAGAGGCCCGAGATACGGAAGGTGGCAGTCTTTCTTCACATGAGGAGGTAAGAGCTTGCGTGCAAATTCCAGTGGTTTCCTGGCCGAGTCCAGATCGGTGACCTTGATCCCGGTCAGGGAATAAATAATGGGCAAAAAATACGCAGTATTGGGAAATTCCAGTTTCTGGCTACCGCCGTAGGTTTCCAGGACCTTCTTGTACTTACCTTCCGCCTTTGAGACGATGTTGTAGGCGCCCTGGATGACTGCAAACGCTACTAATTTTGACATATCCTGTGTCCTCCCTTCTTAAGAGGTATATGTTTAAGGTTACGCCGCCTCGAGCTTCTGCCGGTCGGCCATATCCATGAGGACCCTCTCTCGCGCCTTGTCAATACCGAGGGCCTTCCGCTTCTTATCTATATGAGCAATCATCTTATGGGCATGCTTGATCGGATCCACTTCCAGATCCCACATACCTCCATAGATACCTTCCAGTTTGTTGTACAGGTAATCTTCGAAGACCGGCGAACCACTCACGGGCATAGTCACACCAAAGACCGTGTAGACACCGGCGGTCACAAAATAGTGGCCGATACTGATGGCCTTCTCGCTCATCCACTCGGGCGCTGATCCGGCCGCGGGTAGGTCACTGATGTCGTTTCCAAGGCCTCCGGCCTTCACGACCTCGGTTGCGGCCATGAGGATACGGCTGTTATCCACGCAGGAACCCATATGGAGGACCGGCGGAATACCTACCGTCTCACAGACCTCAGCCAGACCGGGACCGCAGTAAACAGCGGCAGATTCCGGTGTCAAAAGCCCAGCCTTAGCGCATGCAATGGCGTTACATCCTGTGGTAAGTACGACAACATCGTGCTTGATCAACTCCTTTACAACGGCGATGTGCCCCGCATCCAGCGAGGTTCTTGCGTTGTTTCACCCAACCACGCCGCCGATACCCCGTATGCGGCCGTTGATGATGTTATCGTTCAAGGGGGTGTATGATCCGCGAAATGTTCCTCCCAAATGATAATTGATCGCCTCATAGCTGAAACCGGCAATCAAATCATTTCTTTGATTCGGGATCATGACCTCCTTTTCCCTCTTTGGAAAATTATCTATGGCCGTCTTGACTATGGTTTTGGCATCTTCAAAGGCGGTATGCTCGTCGAATTCGATATGGATACAATCCCCGGATGCGATTTTTGCCCTAGGGTTCGTGGTTATGATCTTGGTGTGAAAGCACTGGGCCACATTGGCGATGTTTTCCATAATACACTGGACATCCACCACCATCGCGTCCACAGCCCCCGTTACAATGGCCAGCTCCTGCTGCAGGAAATCGCCGCACAGGGGAACCCCGTGTCGCATCAGGATCTCATTGGCCGTGCAGCAGATCCCGCTCAACTGAATGCCATTAGCCCCCTTTTGCTTGGCATACTCAATTAGCTCAGGCAATTCTGCTGCCTGTACAATCATCTCGCTCAAGAGCGGCTCGTGGCCATGAATTACGATGTTGACATGGTCTTCCTTGAGAACACCTAAGTTGGCTGAACTCTTGATCGGATATGGACAACCAAAGAGGACATCCTGAAGGTCGGTGGCGATCATGGAACCCCCCCAGCCATCGGCAATAGATGCGCGGGTGCACTGCTCAACGAGGTTTTGATAATCCTGATCCACACCGATATGTGTCCTGTGCATAATCTCTACGATCTCCCGGTCGATCCCTCTCGGGACAACACCCAACTTCTTCCAGAGCTCGTAACGGGGCTTTGGCGCCCTCTTGACCGTACAGACCTCGCCCTGCTGCTGACCCCACTGGGCTAAGGCTATTTCTCCAACTTCCACTGCAATCTCATCAACGTCTCGATCCAAGACCGCACCATCTTCACCCTCTACGGTGATATCCACGCCAAAGTCAGGCGCAATCTCGAGTAGCTTTTTGGTGTCTTTAATTTTGTAATCTTTTGTCTCTTTCCTTGCGGCTGCCAAGAATGTCTCTGCCACCCCCCTGCCATGGTCTGAGTGAGCCGCGGCGCCTGCTGCTACCATCCTCGCAAAATTTCGCGCCGCGATTGTCTCCGGAGTAGCGCCACACAGGCCCTTTCTCGTGTCTTCTCCCTCTATGCCCCCTTTGGGTAGCGGGAGTCTGCAAGGACCCTGGGCACAATTTTTACAGCACGTTCCCTGTGTGCCGATGTTACAGGGTTTCATGCTTTCAGCCCGATCAAAGATGGTCTCGATCCCCATCTCCCTTGACCTCACGATCATCTGCTGGCTTGCCACATCAAGGGCCAGATCTTCCGGTTTGGGTGGCGCCTTGTCTTTCTTGACTGCTATTACCTTACTCTTGACTTCTTCTGTCGCCATTATGAGGTTCCTCCTCTTATCTGGTTGTTTAAACGGTTAAAAACGTCTGTGAATACGATCGATGTTTTCCATCAACTTTTCAACAAAGGTCTTCTGCACTGCCGCGGCCGTCTTGAATACCTCTTCTCCTTCAAGAGCCTTCCTCTCGGCTTCATGTTTCTCCCTTTCAAGGGCCCTCTTATATCTCAAGGCCTGGAGTTCTTCCTTTGCTTTTGCTTCTGCCTCCTGCTTCACCTTGGCCTCAACCTCAGCCACAGCCACAGCCTTAGCCTTGGCATCTGCTTCTGCTTTTGCCTTCGCTTCCGTATCAGCTTTTGCCTTTGCCTCGGCTTCCCCCTTGGCTTCTGCTTCAGCCTTTTCCTTTGCCGCTGCTTCTGCCTTCACCTTGGCCGCTTCATCAGGCTTAGCCTCGGGCGCCTTGGCCTCAACCTTTACCTCGGCTTTTTTCTCTTCCTTCGGGGCTGCGGCGGGCTTCGCCTCCTTCGGTTTGGGCGCAGCCTTTTTTTCAGGCTTCGGCGCTGCTTCTGCTGCGCCAAAGTTCAAATCCGGCTCAGGAGACAAAGAGACAAGATCTACCTTTTGAAGCTCCAATCTCTTGGAGACAGGTTGAACATTGCTGGCGGTGCCCCCGTTGGTCAGGAGTTCAATGAACGAGCGCGTCAGCCGAACGCTTTCAGGATGCCTCAAAATAACAACCCCTGCGCCGCTGAGGAGATAACAGACCGTTGCAACGGATTCCATCATGATCGCCCGTTTTTCAGGATCACCCAGGGTAGGGGCATCTTCGATAGGCTGTCCCGCTTCCTTACACTTCCAGATTTCATTCCCCACGTTAGAGATCATGGGGATTTGAAGCTTGTCATCTTCCTGGGTCAAAGCAGCCATCATGATACGCTCCATCACGGAATAGGAATACTCCAGCCCGTAGCCGAGGCCGCCGGTGGTCGGGTCTATGACGATCTTGTTGCCTTGAACACCTAAGTTGCTCAACAGGATGTTTAGCTGCTTCGCAAGATTCACATCTATGGGAGATGACGCAATAATCGTATGTCCATAACCGAGGGCGCTTGCGCCGACACCCTTATGGTTGGCTTCCTCAACAGGACCTAAGCCCAGGTTCTTACCCTCACACAACTGAGCAATCTTCTTGAGGACCTCTTCATCTTTCTGATTGTTTGCCGTACCCCATACAATAACAGGCACATTGACTGCGTCCGAAACCTTTTTGGCCACCTGAGCGGCCTCGTCGGCACCCCTGTTCATTCCATTTGGGTCGGTGCTCTTCATTTGAAGAACGATGATATCAGCGCCATACTCATCGACACATTTCTTGGCCCAGGCTTCGGGTGAAGAAATTACGTCCTTAAACGGCGCAACTGCTGCTGCCGGCCATTCCTTAGAAGGGTCATAGTCCCAGACTTCCATTGCAATCCTCGGGGCATTTGGCATATCCCCTTCGAAGAGATGAAATGGGTAGGAATTTTCCCCTCCCAGATTTACGGCAGCACTACCTTTTCCGACTGTGGTTACCCCTATCTTTCCCGAATAGGGCTGTGCTGGAATCTCAAAAGCCAATTTCTGTACCTCCTTAACTTGGGTTTTTTTTGTTCGCAATTCGCGGCCTAACAGCTGCTGCCGCTTTCCACGTCACCAGAATACTAATAAAAAGCTGTCCGAAGCTTTTTGTGAAAAATATAACAAAGAAAGGCAAAAAAATACCTCTCCTTCCGAGGTTTTTGTTGGTAAATTAGATGAATCTCTATTCATTGTCAAGGACTTTTTGCAGTAAATTTAGGCGGTTTTGTCTCTTTCACCCATTCAATATATTGTATCTACAAAGATGCCAATATACAATATATTGAAAAAAGTCCTTCCAATCGAAATCCTCAATTCCCGATGATAGAATCGAAAATCCTGTATGCTGCCTTCACGGCCTGATTTTCTCTCGTTAGGTCTATCGTGGGTCTACCATCAAGATCAAATTTTTGTACATCGGTGTCCTCAGGCACCATCCCCACCAAATCGAGTTTATATTCGGCTAACGCCCGGCCCAACGCCTCGGAATTCTCATCCCTAACTCTGTTAACCATAACCATCTTTCGCCCTATATTCAACGACAGTTTATCGGTAAGTTCTATAATTCTGGCCGCCGCTTGTAGTCCTCTTCGGGTGGGGTCGGACACGACAAGGAGGGCGTCAATATTATTTGTCGTCAGACGGCTGATATGCTCCATCCCGGCTTCATTATCAATTACAATGAAATTGTAGTTGTTTATCAAATTATCCAGGCATTGCGTGAGGAGGGTATTTGCTGCGCAATAGCAGCCTGCCCCTTCCGGCCTTCCCATAACGATTAAATCAAAACCAGAGGCTTCTATGACGGCCTGCTGCAGCTTCATCTCCATGAAGACATCTTTTGTCATGCCGGTGGAGACGTTTTTCTTCATTTCCTCCCTGGCATCTCCCAGGGTTTCCTCGACGTCCAGCCCCAATACCTCATTGAGGTTGGCGTTCGCATCTGCGTCAACAGCGAGCACCGGAGTCTTCCCTTTTTCCACAAGATATTTGACTAACATACCGGCCATGGTTGTTTTTCCGGTGCCCCCTTTACCGGCAAGAGCAACTGAATAGGTCATAATCTCATCCCCTCATCTATTTCGATAGATTTTCATTGATGTTTTTATTAAAATTCTATAAGATATAGTAATTTCACAAGGCTACTTTATTACCACTTAACCCATTGCCATGACAAGAAAAAATAATATTTGGTCCCAAATAAGAAGAGATTTCGAGACAGGCATCGCCAAGTCGGATTTCAAGACATGGTTATCGCAGGCATCGCTGAAAGAAATCGACTCAGATGTGGCCGTCATCGAAGTTCCAAATAAATTTGTGGCCCGATGGCTACAGGATCACTACACAGAACAGATTCAAACAATTTTGGGAAATAATTTTAAGACCCCCCCCGCAATCCGGTTTACCTACGCGGAACCTTCAAGCGACGACGTCAACCCAAAAAACGGAGTCCCCGCACGCTCAGATGCCGACATCCCTAATGGGCTGAACAGTTTTAGCACCTTTAGCGGATTTGTTACCGGAAAAAGCAACTACCTTGCCTATTCTTCGGCCTTAAACGTGGCAGATAGCCCCGCCCAAAACTACAACCCATTGTACATCTTCAGTGAACTTGGTCTTGGAAAGACCCATCTATTGAATGCTATCGGCAATCTCGTTGTGGAAAACAACCCATCTGTAAATATCATGTACCTTTCCGCTGATCGTTTTGTTTCCCAATTTTTAATTCCCTCGGGGACCCAAACGGTCGATCGTTTTTGGGAAAGCGACGGCAGCCCGGATTTTCTCCTTCTCGATGACATGCATCTACTCGCCGATAACAAGAGTTACCAGTACGAATTCTTATCTCTTTGCAGCTCGTTTCTTGAATCTGCCAAGCAGTTAGTGGTAGCGGCCACCTATCCCCCGGCGAAGATCAAGAGCCTTCTCCCTGAGCTGCGGTCACGGTTGGAATGGGGCCTTATAGCAGAAATCCATCCCCCTGGTCAAAGAACTAAAATGAAGATCATCAAAAAAAATGCAAAACAAGAGAACCTGGACCTCCCGGATGACGTGGTTTTTTTCCTGGCAAACCACACAGATGATATAAGGAGCCTGACAGAATACGTTGTCAGCCTTAAAAGTTATGCCACTTCTTACAAACGACCCATCGACATATCCACTGTTAAATCGGTCATAAAGAAAAAACCGCATCCGGCTGATTACATTGACCTGCAGCATATTCAAAAACTTACGGCAGAATATTTCAATATCTCTGTGAGTGACCTATTATCAAACAAAAAGGCAAGAACCTTCTCATATCCGAGGCAGGTAGCGATCTATCTAACCAAGAAGCTGACCTCCCTTTCTCTAAAGGAAATCGGGAATGGATTCGGTAACAAACACCATTCAACGATTATCTATGCAGAAAACCGTATTGAAGAAGCTAAATCCAAAAACAAGAGCGTCTTGAATGATATCAACAAAGTGCAAAGGCTCCTCTTGTAAACCCGGAGAAAATTGTTCAAATATTTTTTCATAATTCGTTTAAAAGATTAGGTATTCACTGAAACGGTCCGGAGTTTGTAAGGAGATTTCATATCTTTTTAGGAGAGATAAGATTATTTCTGTTTTAATTTCAGCTAAATAGTCAACTTTCTGACAAATTGACAAACCTTATTAATTTTATGATTTATATTTATATAAAAAAATAACCTTAAAATATGGAGGAAAAGATGGAAATAAAGATCGAGAGAAATGAACTCCTCAAATCTGTTTCAAGGGTTCAAAGCATTATTGAAAGAAAAAGCAGCATGCCTGTTCTCTCTACTATCCTTTTTGATGCTTCCGGACCAAACGTTCGGTTGTCAGCAACCGATCTTGAACTCGGTTTTCAGGAAACCATCCCTGCTGATGTCATACAGGAAGGTAGCATAACTATTTCGGGAAGAAAACTGTTCGAAATATTAAAGGAAGGTAGTTCCAAGACATTTCTCATTAAGAAGAAAGATAACAACTGGGTTTATATTTCAGACGAAATAGCCAGGTTTGATCTTGCGTGTATAGCTGCGGATGAATTTCCCGCTTTTATCGAACCTGAAGGTGTAGCAACGGTTCAAATAGATGCAGATACCTTGTCTGATATGATCAACAAGACCATCTATGCGGTAACCATAGAGGAAGCGGGTTTTAAATTGTCGGGTGTTTTTAACCAAAAGGTTTCGTACGGTGGGAAGAGTTTTCTGAGAATGGTTGCCACAGACGGACATAGGCTCTCGATGATCGATAAGCCCATTTCGAATGTTGATCTCTTGGATTTGGGAAAAGGGGTGATGATTCCGAAAAAAGGTATGTCCGAACTGAACAGGCTTGCATCCGAAGGAGGGACGATTGAAATTGGATTCAAACACAAAGACTGTGTTGCAAAGAAAGATAATGCATTGTTGGTTATGCGTCTTCTCGAAGCCAAGTTTCCAGATTATCAAGCTATTCTACCGAAAGAAGGCGCCTTCTCTGTATTTTTAAGAAGGTCTTTATTGTTAGAAGCTATGAGAAAAATGCTTATACTCAGCAATGAGCGGTATCGCGCAGTAAAAATTACCCTTGAAAATGACGTTCTGGACCTGGTCTCAACGAACCCTGATCTGGGTGAGGCGCAGGAGCAAATACAAATAAAATATACAGGTGAAAGGATTGAGGCAGGGTTTAACCCGAAATACTTTATTGATGTACTCCAGGCTATGCAGAGTGAGAATATCAGCATGGAGTTCACGGATAATTCGAAACCGTGCGTCCTCAAAGGAGACGGAGATATCGGTTTCACCGGGTTGATTATGCCGATGAGGGTTTAGAATGTATGGAAGAGTATAGAAGTTATGAGGCATCGGACATTAAGGTTTTAGAAGGTCTTTCCGCAGTCAGGAAAAGGCCCTCTATGTATATAGGAAACACCAGTTCGGAGGGTCTTCACCATTTGGTTTACGAAGTGGTTGACAACAGCATTGATGAGGCACTGGCCGGATATTGTGACCGAATCGGTATTAAGCTTCTGAGCGACAACAGTGCTGTCATTCGAGATAATGGCCGAGGTATCCCGGTTGATATGCACGAAACTGCGAATATGTCTGCACTGGAGGTTGTTATGACCAAGCTCCACGCAGGCGGCAAGTTTGATAACAAGTCATACAAGATTTCAGGAGGGCTCCACGGTGTTGGAGTTTCGGTGGTAAATGCACTTTCTGAATATTTAGAAGTAGAGGTGTATAGGAAGAAGAAAATATACTTTCAGCGGTACGAAAGAGGAGTGACAAAAAGTGAGATTGAGACAAGAGGGGATACCGAGAGAATTGGCACCAGGATCCATTTTTTGCCTGATTCAACGATCTTCGAGACGCTGACTTTCGATTTTGAGACGTTGGCAAAGAGGATGCGGGAGCTTTCTTTCCTCACAAAAGGCTTGCGGATAAAAATTTCAGACGAACGGAGCGGCAAGAAAAAGGACTTTCTTTACGAAGGCGGGATCACGTCGTTTGTTGAATATCTAAATGAGAACAAGGAGGTTCTCCACCAAAAGCCGATCTATATTTCGGGGGAGAAAGGTGGGGTATTGATAGAGGTAGCATTTCAATATAACAATTCTTATAAGGAAAACTTATTTACTTTTGCAAATAATATTAACACGAGAGAAGGAGGGACACATTTAATCGGTTTTAAATCCGCCCTCACAAGGAGCATTAATCAGTACCTCCAGAATTCTCCACAGGCAAAGAACTTTAAGGAAAAACTCACAGGAGATGATGTCAGGGAAGGGCTCACAGCGGTCATCAGTATCAAACTCCCAGAACCGCAGTTTGAGGGGCAAACCAAGACGAAATTGGGAAACAGCGACGTCAAGGGTTTGGTGGAGACCCTTGTCAACGAAGGAATAGGCACTTTTTTCGAAGAGAATCCGCCTGTCATAAAGGCCATTCTGGCAAAGGTCATGGATGCGGCCAGGGCCAGGGAGGCTGCAAGAAAAGCGAAGGAATTGGCGAGGAGGAAGGGAATTCTTTCGGATCATTCCTTACCCGGGAAATTAGCCGATTGTCAGGAGAGAGATCCGGCGATGAGTGAGATATTCATCGTGGAGGGCGATTCCGCAGGGGGTTCTGCAAAACAGGGGAGAGACCGGAGGACCCAGGCCATCTTACCTTTGAAAGGGAAGATCCTGAACGTGGAAAAAGCCAGGTTCGACAAAATGATATCGAGCGAAGAGATCCGAACCATGATCGCTGCCTTAGGAACAGGGATTGGAGAGAAAGACTACGATATTGATTCGATCCGATATCACAAGGTCATCATAATGACCGATGCAGATGTGGATGGCGCCCATATCCGCACGCTTCTTTTGACCTTCTTTTTCAGGCAGATGCTGGATCTCATCGAAAAAGGATATCTCTATGTGGCGCAACCTCCGCTTTACCGTGTGCTGGATAGGAAGAAGGAGGTATTTATAAAGGATGAAGAAGCGTTTAATGACTTTATCCTGAAACGGATTTCTGAAAATGAGGCGGTCTTTCTCGATAACGGCAGGGAGGTTTCCGGAAACACGCTTATTCGGATGCTCCATCGGCTTGTCAGGTTTTTTGAGAGTCTTGATAGACTGTCGAGAAGGGGGTTCAGTTCAAAGTTTATAGAATTTTTAGTCTTGAATGGGGTCACAAGTAAGAGCCAGTTCAAGAACAGGGCTTTTATGGAGGACCTCTTCGTTAGACTCCAGGAAAATGGTTTTGCTGTAAATGATATTAGGCTCGGAGAAGAGGATGGATATTATGAATTCTCCGTAACAGAGACGAAAAACGGTGGGCAGAGATTTGATGTTGACTGGGAATTCTTCTCATCTCCTGAGATGCGTCAGTTAATGGGGTTAAGCGGCGAATTCCGCGAACTGAAAAAAGGAAGCTTCCGGATCGGAGAAGGAGGAGAAAAGGTGAAAATCGAAGATCCGGGGCAACTCCTGAATGAATTTATGGAAAAGGCCAAGAAAGGCCTTGCGATTCAGAGATACAAGGGGCTTGGAGAAATGAATCCAGATCAGTTGTGGACCACCACAATGGATCCGGAAAAAAGGACCCTTGTGAAAGTGCTGATAGAGGATATGGTGGAGGCCGATAAAATATTTACTATCCTGATGGGCGATAAGGTTGAGCCGAGAAGAGAATTTATTCAAAATAACGCATTAGAAGTTACCGAATTAGATATTTAACGCAGAGCGCATGGCGCATACGAAAGAGCGAAAAACCATGCGCTTTGCTCTATCTGCTCCGGGCCATGCCAAACAGGATTGATGACCTCGTAAAAAGTCATCATTTGGGACGGCACAGTAAAAAGCTTCAGATGCAAGGCGCGCAAATCTTTAGGAATGAGGCATACTTAATAGTACGCCGTAGTGACTAAAGATGCAGCGCAACGCCGCAGATGGACTTTTTACGAAGCCGTCAGGATTGGAGAACGGAAGAATAATGATGTTAGATATAGAGCATGATGTTGTCAACATAGAAGATGAGATGAAAAAATCTTATCTCGAATATTCCATGAGTGTCATCGTGGGGAGGGCCCTGCCCGATATCAGGGATGGTCTCAAACCGGTTCACAGGCGTGTGCTTTACGCAATGCACGAGCTCAAGAATTCTTATAACCGGCCGTTCAAGAAATCAGCGAGGGTTGTAGGTGATGTTATTGGTAAATATCATCCGCACGGGGACACGGCCGTTTATGATACCATTGTCCGGATGGCCCAGGATTTTTCCCTGAGATATCCGCTGATCGATGGACAGGGGAATTTTGGTTCTATTGATGGCGACCCGCCCGCGGCCATGCGATATACTGAAGTAAGAATGACGCGGGCGACCCAGGAATTTCTTTCAGACATAGAGAAAGAAACCGTTGATTTCGTGCCGACGTATGACGGGTCCCTTTTAGAGCCAGTGGTCCTTCCTTCCAGGATACCGAATCTATTGGTGAATGGGTCGTCGGGTATTGCGGTGGGGATGGCGACAAATATTCCCCCCCATAATTTAACAGAAATTTGCGAGGCGATGGGACGCGTGATTGAGAATCCTCAAATCGGGGTAAAAGAGCTTATGGGGATTGTACCGGGGCCTGACTTCCCGACAGCGGGGTTCATATGTGGCAAGAAGGGGATAATGGAGGCGTACAGGATGGGACGCGGCATCATCAAGATGAGGGGCCGGTCCTTTGTTGAGAAGTTTGGACACGACCGGGAGAGGATTATCATTTCCGAAATCCCCTATCAGGTGAATAAGGGTAAATTGTTAGAAAAGATCGGCGAACAAGTGAGGGATAAAAAGATAGAAGGGGTTTCGGAGATCAGGGATGAGTCTGACCGGGACGGGATGAGGATTGTGATAGAGGTGAAGCGTGACGGTATCCCCTTGGTCATTCTGAACAGGTTGTACAAATTCACCCAGTTAGAGACATCTTTTGGGATCATACTGCTGGCAATCGTGAATGGTCGGCCCCAGATCCTTGGGCTCAAAGAAATGATTCAGCATTTTATTAACTATCGCCGCGAAATTGTCACGCGGAGGACCATTCACGACCTCAAAGAGGCAAAAGCCCGTGCCCATATCCTTGAAGGTCTGAAAAAGGCCCTGGAGTTTCTTGATGACGTCATTGAATTGATCAGATCCTCATCCGATGGAAAAGAGGCAAAGGTTCGTCTTATTGGGGACTTTGAATTCTCTGAAATCCAGGCACAGGCCATCTTGGATATGAGATTACAGAGGTTAACCGGATTGGAGAGAGAAAAAATCAATGCGGAATATCAGGATCTGATCAAGGATATCACTCGGTTCAAGGCGATCCTGGAGAGTCCGGCAATGGTGCTCCAGATCATAAAGGATGAGGTGAGAGAGATCCGCGAGCTCTACGGAGACACGAGGAGGACAGAGATTCTTGAGGATGTAGACGACATTGAAATGGAGGACCTGATTGCTGAGGAGGATATGGTTGTCACCATCAGCCATAATGGTTACATCAAGAGAAATCCGATCAGCCTGTACAGGGCGCAGCGCAGGGGTGGCAAAGGGATGACCGGGGTCAAACCGACGGCGGAAGACTTTGTCGAACACCTGTTTGTGGCCTCTTCACACGACTATTTCCTGTTTTTCAGCAACAAGGGGCGGGTTTACTGGAAAAAGGTCCATGAGATCCCGGAGGCCGGCCGGATGTCTAAGGGGAAGGCGATTGTAAACCTTTTGGATCTGAAGCAAGGGGAGAGGGTCGCAACCATTCTCCCGGTGAGGGACTATGAGGAAGGCAAATATGTGGTTATGGCGACCAGAGAGGGCCTGGTTAAGAAGACAGAGTTGACCGCCTACAGTCATCCGAGAACCGTAGGGACCATCGGTGTCAAGATCAGAGAGGGAGATGAGCTGATAGGGGTACGCGTGTCAACCGGTGATCAGGACATTTTTCTCACCACAAAAGAAGGAAAATCGATACGTTTCAGAGAGTCGGAATTGAGAGGAATGGGAAGGGTTGCTACCGGGAATATCGGGATAAGAATGAAACCGGGCAATGAGGTCGTTGGGATGGAAGCCATCGGTGAGGGGGCTACGATCCTGACGGTAACGGAAAACGGCTACGGGAAGCGGACGAAGACAGACGAGTACCCACGGCAGTCGAGAGGCGGCAAGGGGGTCTTCACCATAAAGACATCCGAAAGAAACGGCCCTGTCGTGTATTCCTATCAGGTGAGCGATCAGGATGAGTTGATGATTATTACCGAACACGGAAAAATCATAAGGTTGAGGGTGGCCGATATCTCCATCATTGGGAGGAATACACAAGGGGTCAAATTAATTGGTCTGGGCGAGGGAGAAAAAGTTGTGGGGGTCGCCAAGCTGATGGAAGAGGAGTGAGTGCGAAACAGGAATATGGCTACGATGACACGGCCTCACATGAAGGGAATCGCGGTGATGTCAAGGGATCTCAGGATAGAGACGGAGCATTAGGAGTCGTAACTTAAAAGGAGAGAGAGATGGCAACGATCCAGCCCAAGGGTGAAAAGGTGCGGCAGGCAGTCAAGTGGATTTCCGAATGCCGGACAGAAGATGAAAACAAGCCTATTGCTCGTCTCATCGAAGAGGCCGCCGGCCGATTCAATCTGTCTCCTAAGGACGAGGAGTTTCTGAGGTCCTTTTATCAGCAGGAGTGCGGGTGAGCCGCCAACTCTCAGAATGAACCGGTAAGAATCTACGCTTTTTCCGAGACTGCGCTCGGAAAAAGTGTCCCCTTCGGGGCAGGCGGGGCACCGAACAAACATTGGCGAAGTAACAGATGTCGGGTGTCAGTAATATCGAGCAGAACACTCAGGCCTGAACACCGAACACTGAAACCTTCAGTTTCTTATAACATCGAGTAGCTCTTCTTTGTTGCGGCGTGTGAGGATAGCCCTTACGACGCGGAAGTAAACCAGGGAAACAATGAAGAGAAGCGCCGTTCCGGCAAGGATGGGGGCCCATGAACCGAATAGATGGATATGGGTGAGGCCAACCCAGACGGAGACAAGGGAGATAAGTCCGATGTAGGCGGTGATAAGGCCGCCTGCGATGATGAAACACCAGGCGAAAATCTTTTTTACCGGAAAAGGGTCTTCTCGGATCATTTTTTCATTTCATCCAGGCGGTTGGAGAGGAAATCGACCTGATGTTTCAGGTCGCGATCGGTCTTCATCTTGTGCTCAACCACCTCCACGGAATAGAGCACGGTGGAATGGCTCCGGTTGATGGTCCTCCCGATCCCCTCTAAGGTCTCGTCCAGGTGCCTGCGACAGAGATAGGCATAGATGTTCCGGGGGCAGGCATAGACCTTCTTTCTCGACTTGGAGGAGACGTGCTCGGGATCAACACGGTAATACCTGCAGACAAGTTTTATGATATCCTCCGGGCTGATCGATCGCTCTCCTGAAATCAGGGTGCTGACGATCTCTTTCGCCAAATCCATGTCGATCCGCGCCCCCACAAGCTCTGTCCTCGCCTTGATACACTTGAGAGCGCTTTCCATCTGTCGGACATCCCGTTTAAGGCGCTCTGCTAAAAAATGAATCACCTCTTCCGGGAGCGCCACATGATACCCCGCGGCCTTCTCGGCGAGGATCTGGACCCGGGTGTTATAATCCGGACCCGATATGGTCGTGACCAAACCAGAGGTAAGACGGGATGTCAAGTCTCTGGACATCCGGGGGATATCCTTGGGCGGGAGGGCGCTGGTGAATATGAGTTTTTTGTTATCATCGGCCAGGGCGTCTAAGGTATATCCCAATTCGGCCTGTATCTTTTCCTTGCCCCCCAAAAAGTGGACCTCCTCCAACAGGAGCACGTCGCAGCAATGACGATACTTCTTTTTGAATGCCTCAATCCGGCCGGTTTTAAGAGACGAGATCATGTCATTGGTGAAGTCCTCGGCCGTCATATAAAATATTCGAGACCCGGGGTCCTTTTCCAGGATCTTATGCCCGATGGCCTGGGAGAGATGGGTCTTCCCCAATCCGGTGTTGGCCAGCATCAGGAGCGAGTGATAATTACACGGGTCCCCCGATGCCATGCTCTTTGAGGCAGAATAGGCAAACTCATTGGACTGGCCCACAATGAAACGGTCAAAGGTAAACTGGCTCTTGAGCCAGAGATTCCTGCGGTCGGTCATGGCGGGAAGCGGTAACTGGCCGGGGTCGGGAGGCAACGGGGAGGGGTCTCTTTTCCTTTTCTGGCGCTCTATCTGGAACTGGAGTTCCAGATGACCCAGACCCGTCTTCTTGAAGGTGCCCTGGATAAGGCCAAGGTAGTTTTCCACGACCCAGTTTTTGGAGAACCGGTTGGGGCAACCCAGGACAATGGATGTCTCATTTTGCTGTAAGCATGAGATCGGGTTTATCCAGAGGGAAAAGCTGTTTTTTGGAATATCAGACCGGATCTGGTCTTTGACTTGGTCCCAGCCGCCACTCATTGCGCACTCCTAAATTTTCAAGGAAAAAGATGAAAGGTGTGGGTGATGAAAACTACGAGAGGGGTTTTACACGAAAGCTGAAAGGGATGTCAAAGGTCGTTGAGGGGAATGAGCATTTACATGGGGTCTGTTTTTCGACATAAGATAACCTGTTCCGGTTACAGGCAAAAAGGGGACCATGTTTGTAAAGGTCCGATAAAAGGGCTGATTTTAGATTGGGAAATCCGCTTTAAAATCTTATAGTTATAGCGGATTGTCTTTTTGTGGATAGATTCTTCCACAATTGCAAACTCGGTATTCCTTAGTTTTTCTTTCATTTTTGGCGATTTTTAATTTTAGTAGCTATGATTTTTGGTGATTGCTGGATCTGCTTGCCGGAGGCGGGACTGCCGGGAGGCGCTAACGGTGTGATATCTGAAAGGAATGGACATTGCCGTCAGGTATGACGGGGTCAGAAGGGGTTGGATAAAAAATTTCAATAAAAATTTAATAATACGTTTTGGAAGAAAGCCGGGGACCGTGAGGGTCTCTTTCCCAAAGGACGTAAATAAGGGGATCATTTCATAGGAACGGCAGTGAGGCCTTCAAATTCGTCACTGGACAGCCCTCTCCGAGGCGTAGGCTCTACGAGCCGGAGGCCAAAAGAAAGTATTCATTTAAACGGACATCGCCTCTGCCTGCCCGGAACCGGTATTAAACGTCAAGGGGGCGTTCTATGGGCTCTGGACAATTTTTGTTACGTCCTTTGGGAAAGAGACCCTCACGGTCCCCGGCAACCTGCGAATGATTGTTTCATAACGCTGAGGTGTTACAAAACTTGAATTCTTTTGGAAGAGAGGGAACAAAGGGTGAGGGATAAAATAAGGATTGCTGTCCTGGCAGGTGGATGGTCAGGTGAACGGGAAGTTTCCCTTAAAAGTGGAAAGACCGTTTATGGGGCACTAAACCGGGAGAGATATGACGTCACCCTGTATGATCCCAGAGACGACCTGGAGGTCTTGATCAAGCAAAGGGCGGAGATCGATCTTGCGTTCATCCTTTTACACGGGAAATTTGGAGAGGACGGGCGCATTCAGGGGATGTTGGATGTCCTGCATATCCCTTTTGTCGGTTCAGGGGTATTGTCGAGCGCAATGGCCCTGAATAAGCGGATTGCCAAGGATGTTTTTAGAAGGGCGGGTCTTCGGGTGGCTGAGGAGATCATTCTTGAGCAGGGAGCAGGGTTTTCAGCGGACCGGTTGATTGAGGCACTGGGATATCCGATGGTGATAAAACCAGTGTCCGAAGGGTCCAGCCTGGGGATCTCCATCGTACACAACAGGGAGGAAATCCAGGAAGGAATAGAGGCGGCATTTCAGTATGATCGGGAGGTCATTGCCGAGGCGTATTTGAACGGGACGGAAATTACATGCTGCATTCTCGGGAACCAGGTCCTTGAGGCACTCCCTCTTGTGGAGATTGTACCCACTGCCGCTTACGGTTTTTTTGATTATGAAGCCAAATACAAGCCCGGTGCAACCAATGAAATCTGCCCGGCGCCCGTTTCCCCTTCCTTAGCGAAGGAGGCCCGGCGGTATGCAAAAATGGCCCACAGGGCCCTTCAATGCACTGTATGGAGCCGGAGTGACATGATCATCCAGGATGAGGTCCTCTATCTGCTGGAGACCAATACCATCCCCGGAATGACCGAAACCAGCCTTTTTCCCTTGGCCGCGCGGGCCGCAGGGATGACCCTTTCCGATCTTTTGGATAAAATGATCACGTTCTCCCTTGAGCAATACTCTCCATGAACTGACCCGCTGCCAGGAAACGCGGGCCGCAAGGCATACGGATTCATCATAGCGGGTTGATACGTTAACCGGCAGAAGAATCGTTTTTCAAAAAATATTTGCGAGGGAATATATGCAAAAACAAGGCAGATTCTGGGGAGAGTCAACAGCTTTTTTAGCGCTTTTCCTTGATAATATCGGCGTATTTGTCTTTTTCAGTGGCATTCTGGTCTTCACTTTTAACTATCCGATAGAGATTATTTTAAAACATATGATACCCGGAACTGCTTTGGGGGTTTTATTCGGAGATCTCGTCTACACCTATATGGCATACAGACTCAGCAAATCAACAAAAAGAAAAGATGTCACCGCCATGCCGCTCGGCCTGGATACGCCCTCATCAATCGGTCTTGCCTTCGCGGTCATCGGTCCGGCTTATGTGGCGACAAAAGATCCAATCCTGACCTGGCAGCTTGGGATGGCCACTCTTTTCCTCATCGGAGTCGTAAAGGTAATCACCTCCTTTTTCGGCAGCCTGCTTCAGCGTATCATCCCGACGGCAGGACTTTTAGGATCGATTGCCGGGATAGGGCTGGTTCTGTTAGGATTCCTTCCTTTAATAGAAATTTTCAATGAAATCGTCGTGGGCATGGTGGCGCTCGGGCTCATATTTGCAGCCCTTATGGGTAGAATGGAGCTGCCGGGCAGAATACCCGGAGTTTTAGCAGCGGTCTTCCTGGGCGCAATTATCCATTTCATTTTAGGCTATGCCGGTTTGCTGCCGGAATTTCAGAAACCCACACTGAAACTTGCCTTATGTATCCCCTCATTTTCCTTTGAATTTTTAGAGTCCCTGCCCAAATGCATAAAATACCTGCCGATTGCCATACCTTTCGGACTTATGACCATCATCGGCGGCATCAACAATACCGAAAGCGCACGTCTGGCGGGCGACAATTACAAGACCCGGGACATCCTCTTAACCGAAGCGTTGACATCCCTGATCGCGGCTTTCTTTGGCGGGGTGATTCAGACAACGCCCTATATAGGGCATCCGGCCTATAAAAAAATGGGCGCCACATACTGGTATACACTGCTGACTGGCTTACTTATCGGATTCGGCGCCCTCATTGGGCTGCTGTCTGTTTTCCTGGCACTTATTCCAAGGGCCGTACTTGCGCCGATATTCCTGTTTATAGGATTTGAAATCGTACACCAGGCCTATAAGGAAAGCCCCGAATCGCATTCTCCTGCCGTCAGCTTCAGTTTTTTACCGGTAATTGCAAACCTTGTTATGATCATACTTACGCAATTCCTTGTTTTCGCGGCCATCACTCCTGACAGGCTTCCGTTAAGGCTGCAGGTCTTACATCAGTCTCTTACGGTCTTAAGCAACGGTTTTATTCTGACCGCCATGCTCTGGGGAAGCATTGTCGCGTTAATCATTGACCGCAAGCCACGCCAGGCCGGCATATATGCCCTTTGCTGCGGGGCTCTGACGTTGTTCGGGCTTATTCATTCGGTCCTGCCTACAGGTGAGACATACTTGCCATGGACCGCGCCGAATAATATCAATTGCTGGATGGCTGTTTCCTATGTTTTACTTGCGGGCGTTCTGTTCATACAAACAGGACGACTGCACGAAAAGCCTGAACGAAACATGGCCTGAATGCCGGATATGTCCAGGAATATATGTCGATTCGTCTTCGCCGTTAAAGCGCCCGCGAACACCTCCCTTTTTCAGTGGAAGACCTTCTCATCCTCGTCATCGTCATCGTAATCCTCGTCCGGAAACCACCCAGACATAGCCATGGCCTCGTAGGCCGCATCGACAATGTCTTCGTCATCAGATTGGGTCAGTTCAATGAGAATCTCTGCTGCCTCTTGCGGACGAATGCTGGCCACTGCCTCAATAGCCGCCAGCCGCAACGATTTGTCCGTCAACTCTGTGGTGGCGAGACTTGCAATGTGCGACCAGGCGGCATCCACTTCCCAGTTCCCCGCAGCGCAAACCGCCTCATAGTGAATGTCCTCGTTTTCGTTTTCTAACGCCT
>JACKQG010002046.1_pt1 | contig 26910 bp, 44 predicted proteins | sample 8237621 | NCBI WGS metagenome assembly JACKQG01 (sample SAMN15677084, study PRJNA649215) | marine metagenome | biome: marine; feature: Black Sea; material: saline water; isolation source: suspended particulate matter (SPM) from the Black Sea western gyre | collected 2013-06-09/2013-06-10 | depth... | reverse complement strand
AGAAAATATGGGTGAAAGTCACTAAGGTGAAGCATAACTCTTTTGTATACATAGTGACGCAAATCACAGATGAAGGGATGGGGTTTGATACACAAATATTAAGTGAAATATTCCGAAACTCTGTTGCTTTTAACGGTAGAGGTGTTTTTGTATCGAGAAAAAATTCTTTGGGGATTTACTATAACAGGAAGGGGACCAGTGTTTTATATTTAAATAAAGTTTAGCAAAGCTAAACCCTAAAAGGGTTTAGACTTAGTTTGCCAATGCTGCTTTTGAAGCTTCAGCAACTGCAGTGAATGCTGCTGCATCATTCATCGCCATATCAGCAAGAATTTTACGGTCAAGCTCGATGCCAGATTTGTGAACACCATTCATGAAAGTTGAATAGTTCATTCCATTTAAACGAGCAGCTGCATTGATACGAACAATCCATAATTTACGGAAGTCACGTTTCTTTTGCTTACGATCTCTATGAGCATACACCCATGAACGTTCGATTTGCTCTTTAGCTTTTCTAAAGTGTTTACGACGACCACTATAGAAACCTTTCGCTAATTTTAATATCTTTTTGTGTCTTCTTCTACGAACAACACCTGTTTTTACTCTTGGCATTTTTTTCCTTTTTTCTTTACCCAGTCACTTTTATGTGCTCAAGGTGCCATTTTTCATGGACTTGCCCAATTTATTTATTTAAATTGGAGATTAATGAATTAACTGGTTATTAGTTAATCATAGCCTTAATGTTTGCAGCATCTACGTCAGCTATAACAGCAGGACTGTTTTGCTTACGACGAGTTCCAGCATCTTGTTTAGTTAAAATATGGCTTCTAAACGCTTTACCACGTTTAATTTGACCATTTTTCTTAACCTTAAAACGCTTAGTAGCGCCTTTTACCGATTTCATTTTTGGCATCGATGGCTCCTTCATAAAATTTTACTAAATATGTTTTTTTATGAACACGTCCATAAAAAATCGCTGACCGCTCGGGTGCTGAAGCTTGCCTCTAAAGAGGCAGAATAAAGCACACACATAATTTAGAAGACGGATTATATCTAAATTATTCTAAATTTTTGTTATACTCCATTTATGAATTCAATTAAACATATAGACAATGCCCTTAAAGAGCTAGATGATGAAGTGCAGAAAATTCTTTTAGATTGGAGCATTCCACTCAATGAAAAAGATAATTTAATGCTTCCTATCTTGCAACAAAAAAAAGTTTTAGATCAAACTAAAGAAGATTTAACATATCTAAAAGATAATCCTCCAACGCCGAATCAGCCTTGTGGAATTTCGAAATATAGAGAAGACTAAGATCTATGGTTCATCAAAAAGTGTGGCCTCAAGAGCTTTTAGTCTATAGCTTCGACGGTGAATGGCACAGTAGCCATATTTTTTAATCATCTCTACATGAAGTTTAGTTCCATAGCCTTTGTGTTTTTGGAATTGATACTCTGGATATTTTTTAGCCTCTATTAGAATATCTCTGTCATGTGTCACTTTGGCAATGATAGAAGCAGCACTTACCTCTGCAATTTTCCCATCTGCTTTCACCATAGTGTTTAATCCATCAACACCGAATGTCGTATTTCCATCAAAAAGATACTCCCTGGCATCTAAGTTTTTCATAATCTCTTGCAGACCGCTTGCCAAACATTTAGAAATTCCATTTTCATCTATCTCTAAAGCAGAGAACTTCACCACATGATAGGAACTATTTAAAATTATTTTTTCAAAAAGTAGTTCCCGTTTTTTTTCGCTTAATTTTTTTGAATCATTTAAACCAAGGACTTCACCGGTTAGTATACACCCAGCAATAACCAAGTCTCCTGCAATCGGTCCACGACCTGCCTCATCTATTCCGCATAATCCCATATTAATCTCCTAAAGCCCAAATATCAAAAGGAAGCATCTCAACACGTGAGAGTGGATGAGATATGCTTCCTTCAATATTCATTGTAACGCAAGTGATTTTTTCTATACTATGCGTGAAAATAAAAGCTTCAATCTGTTCTATCTTTTTAAACAAGGCTCTTTCATCTGAAAATGGCATACACAGTATTATTTCACTATTGCCAGGTATATAAAACTCAATCAGCTCATCGTAATAGCATATGACATGAGATTTCAACAACTCCAAATATACCATATTTTCAAATAATCTTCCAAAATGTTTTTCTATACTTAAGGCACTTTTTAAAGAGATATCGCAAAGATATATTTTTTTTGTGGCACGGGGATGCTCAAATTTTTCTATAGTGTGAAGATAGTTTTTTGAGATTAAAGAATCAAAAGATTTATAGAGTTTGTCTTTAGAAACTTTTCTTGTGCTTTTTAATCTTTCATATATTGTAAAAGCAGAAATTTTTTGAGACATTATTTTTGAACAAAATTTCAATATGTCAAATTCCATATCATTAAGAGCATCTTGTAATATTTTTTGAATATAAAGGTTTCTTTCATCTGAGAAAATTTTATGCATAGAGGGAAAACCGCCAAGTTGAAAGAAATGGTTTAACGCACTTGAATCATATTTGTGCTCATACGCTAAAAACTCTTCATAATCAAGAGGATAAAGTTGTAAAGTCTCAAGATACTCAATCTCATGGTGAAGCACAGATGTGATAATAAGTTGTGATACATTTACAAACTCAATAGTGGGTGTATAATTGTCTAAAACAAGAACACCTATTTTGTTTAAGGTGCAAAACTTTGAGAGAGCGGTGTTTAGTTGCTTAAAATCAATCCGAATATCATTGCAGTCTATATAGAGATAAGAGTTTTTTTTCAAACCAAGAAGATAGTTTTTCACCAGCTTTGTTTTTCCGCTTTGAGTGATACCGTTTATTTGGCAGCTTTTTTCACTAATAAACACTTTTCTATCATGAAATTTATCTATGTGCAGATCAGTTTTGTAATATTCTTCAAGTAAAAGTTCCATAATAATCCTAAAATTTCTTGTGTAGAATTTTATCATTTCCTTATTAAAAGGAAATAAATTTAAAGCTTTTTCGTTTTTCACCCCCTAAATCCTTGAATAAAAGATCACGTTTGGGTACAATTCCGTTCCCTTAAAATAGTTGGGCTAGGATCCAACGAGTTCTTTAGAAGGAAAAACATGGAAAAAATTCGTTTAAAATTGAAAGCTTACGATCATCGTGTATTAGATAGATCAGTAGCGTCAATCGTAGAGGCTGTAAAGCGTACAGGTGCACAAATTCGTGGACCAATCCCTTTGCCAACAAAGATTCGTAAATATACTGTACTTAAATCAGTTCACGTTAATAAAAAAGCTCGTGAGCAATTTGAAATTCGTATGCACGCAAGAATGATAGATATCGTATCTGCTACGCCAGAGACTGTTGATTCATTAATGAAGCTTGATCTTGCACCAGAAGTGGACGTTGAAGTTCGCTCTATGGATAAGTAGGAGTAATCGTGGAATATATTGTTGAAAAAATAGGAATGAGTCGTACTATCACAGTTCCAAGTAAACCAGTCACTCTTTTAAGAGTTCTAGATGCTAAGGTGTGTGAAGTGAACGAAGGTACTGCTATTGTTGCGTATAACAGCGGTAAAAAAATGAACAAAGCAATTGAAGGTCAACAAAAAAAGTATAGCCTTTCATCTGAATTTAATCGTTTCGTCACTCTTGAAGTGGCAAACACTGAAGCCGGAGACCAAGATTTAGCACCATTAGCAGAAGCTAGCGTAGTTAAATCAAGTTTTAATACTAAAGGTCGTGGTTTTGCCGGTGCAATGAAACGTTGGAACTTCGGTGGTGGACCAGCTTCACACGGTCATAGATTTGGTCGTAGAACAGGTTCAATCGGTAATGCTGAGTGGCCAGGTCGTGTAATGAAAGGTAAGAAAATGCCAGGTCATTACGGAAATACACAAAATAGTGTTAAAAATGAGATCGTTTCTTACGATGCTGAAAATAAAATCATTGCGGTTTTAGGTTCTGTATCTGGTGCAAACGGTGCTTTAGGTCGTGTAAAGGTAGCTAAATAATGAGCGCAATCGTTTTAAATGATAAAATGGAAAAAGCATCTGAGTTAGCATTGCCAGAGTCATTCTCTGGAATTAACCCTCATAACCTTTATCTTTATGTTAAGTCTGCTCAAGCTGCACAACGTGCAAATTCTGCAACTGCTAAAGGTAGAAGTGAAGTACGTGGTGGTGGTAAAAAACCATGGGCTCAAAAAGGTGGAGGGCGTGCTCGTGCAGGTTCAAGACGTTCACCTATATTCGTAGGCGGTGGTCAAGCTTTTGGTCCTCAAAACAACCGTAACTATGATTTAAAAGTGAATAAAAAGCAAAAAAAACTTGCTTTAAACTTTGCTTTAAATGAGCATGCTCAAAATGGCACTCTTTTTGTGGTTGATTCTATTGAAGTTGCATCTGGTAAAACTAAAGATGCAATGGCAATGTTTAAATCACTAAACCAAAGAGATGCGCTTTTTGTTAAATCTTTATTAGATGAGCCGACTTTCTTAGCTTTTGAAAATATTCAAGCTACTTACGTTGTAGAATCTAACGAATTAAACGCTTTTTTAGCTGCTAACTACCGTTCAATCGTGATAGAAAAAGCAGTATTTGAAGCTCTAGTAAGTGAGGCATAAGTAGATGGCAGATATTACAGATATTAAATCTATATTATATACAGAAAAGACTCTTGGTATGCAAGAAGATGGTGTTATTGTTGTTCAAACTTCACCACGTATGACTAAAACAGGTCTTAAAGAGGTTTTCCGTGAGTATTTTGGAATTATTCCAAGTAACATCAACTCATTGAATCAAAACGGAAAGAGAAAAACTTTCCGTGGTGTTAAAGGTAAGCAAAATGACTTTAAAAAGTTTTATGTTACATTGCCTGAAGGTACACAAATAGAAAGTTTGGCGGTATAACATGGCAATTAAAACTTATAGACCGGTAACTCCGTCTCGTCGTTTTTATACAAATGTTGATAGTTCAGATATCACAGCAAAAGCTAGTGTTCGTTCATTACTTGTAAAACTTCCAACTCACTCTGGTCGTAACAACAATGGTCGTATCACATCTCGTCACCGTCAAGCCGGTGCTAAGAAACTTTACCGTATTGTTGATTTCAAAAGAAATAAATTTGATATTCCAGGTACTGTTGCAGCTATTGAATATGATCCATACCGTAACTGTAGAATTGCACTTGTTAATTATGCAGATGGTGAAAAGCGTTATATTCTTCAACCTAAAGGTTTAAATGTTGGTGATGTTATTCAATCAGCTGAATCTGGTTTAGATGTGAAGCCTGGTAATACTATGAAACTTAAAAATATCCCAGTGGGTACATTAATTCATAATATTGAACTTAAGACTGGTAAGGGCGGACAAATGTGTCGTGCTGCTGGAACTTCTGCTCAAATTATGGGTCGTGATGGTAAGTATGTTTCACTTAGAATGCCTTCATCTGAAATGCGTTTAGTGTTAGGTGAGTGTTTAGCCACTGTTGGAAGTGTTGGAAACGAAGAGTTCGGTAACATTGTTATCGCTAAAGCCGGTCGTCAACGTCACTTAGGTATTCGTCCTCAGACTCGTGGTTCTGCAATGAACCCGATAGATCACCCGCATGGTGGTGGTGAAGGGAAAACGAACTCAGGTCGTCATCCGGTTACTCCATGGGGTAAACCAACGAAGGGTGCTAAAACTCGTCGTAAGAAAGCAAGTGATAAGTTAATAATCACTCGTCGTAAACCAAATGCTAAAAGGGTAGGTTAATATGGCTCGTTCACTAAAAAAAGGTCCATTTGTTGATGACCATTTAATGAAGAAAATTGTTAAAGCTAAAGCTGAAGGCAATAAAAAACCTATCAAAACTTGGTCAAGAAGATCAATGGTTACACCTGATATGGTTGGTTTCACATTAAATGTTCACGATGGACGTAAATTCGTTCCTGTACATGTTTCAGAGAACCATATTGGTTACAAGTTAGGTGAATTCGCACCAACTCGTACATTCAAGGGCCATAAGGGCTCTGTACAAAAGAAAGGATAGACATGGCTAGAGCATTATTAAAATTTATCCGTGTATCTCCGATTAAATCTCGTCTTATTGCTAGAGAAGTTCAAGGTATGAATGCTGAAGCAGCATTAGCAGCTTTAGAATTCACTCCAAATAAGGCAGCTAAAATTATCTATAAAGTGATAGCATCAGCTGTTGCTAATAGTGGTATGGAAGCAGAAGATTGTATTGTTAAATCATGTCGTGTTGACAATGGTCCAGTTCTAAAGCGTTTCCGTCCACGTGCTCGTGGTATGGCTTCAGGTATTAGAAAACCAACAGCACATATCTTAGTAGAAGTAGAGGGTAAATAGAATGGGTCAAAAAGTTAATCCTATTGGTTTACGTCTTGGTATCAATCGTAACTGGGAAAGCCGTTGGTTCCCTAACTTTAAAACAGCTCCTGCTGCTTTAGGTGAAGATCACAAGATAAGAACATATTTGAAAAAAGAACTTTACTATGCTGGTGTTGCAAACATCATCATTGAAAGAACAGTGAAGCGTCTTCGTGTAACAATTGTTGCTGCTCGTCCCGGTATCATTATCGGTAAGAAAGGTGCGGACATTGAAAAACTTAAAACTGCTGTTCAAAAGTTAGTTGGTAAGCCAATTTCAATCAACATTAAAGAAGAGAAAAAAGCTCAAACTTCATCACAATTAGTGGCTGAAAATGTGGCAACTCAACTTGAGCGCCGTGTAGCATTTAGACGTGCTATGAAGAAAGTTATGCAAGGTGCACAACGTTCTGGTGCTAAAGGTATCAAAGTATCTGTTTCTGGTCGTCTTGGCGGTGCTGAAATGGCTCGTACTGAGTGGTATTTAGAGGGACGTGTTCCTCTTCATACACTTCGTGCTAAGATAGATTACGGTTTTGCTGAAGCACATACAACTTATGGAATCATAGGTGTTAAAGTGTGGATATTCAAAGGTGAAGTTCTTACTAAGGGCGTACCTGTTGAAGTTGCAGAAGATAAAAAAGAGCGTCCACGTAAACGTGCACCTCGTCGCGAAAATAACGAAAAGGCTGAATAATTATGTTAATGCCAAAAAGAACAAAATACCGTAAGGTGATGAAAGGCCGTAACCGTGGTTACGCTCGTTCAGGTTATAAATTAGCGTTCGGTGACATTGCATTTAAAGCTGTAGAAGCTGGTCGTATAGACTCTCGTCAAATTGAGTCTGCTCGTATCTCTGCTACTCGTCACATTAAAAGAAATGGTAAGATTTGGATTCGTGTATTCCCTGCTAAACCATTAACTGCAAAGCCTCTTGAAACTCGTATGGGTAAAGGTAAGGGTGCAGTTGATAAATGGGTTATGAATATTAAGCCAGGTCGTATTATATTTGAAATGGCCGGTGTTCCTCACGATATCGCTCGTGAAGCATTAACTCTTGCAATGCATAAGTTACCATTTAAAACAAAAATAATTACTGCGGAGATGAGCAATGAAATATTCTGATTTAGCAGATAAAAACACAGCAGAGCTTCAAGCTATGCTAAAAGAAAGAAAAACTGAACTGTTTACTTTAAAAATTAAACAAAAGATGATGCAACTTCAAAACACTAGTGAACTTAAAATCGCTAAAAAAGATATTGCAAAAATCAACACTGCACTTACTGCAGTGGCAAACTAGGAGCTTGGGTATGACACATAAACGTGAAATTCAAGGTAAAGTTGTAACTATTGCAGGCGATAAAACAGTATCTATTGTTGTTGAGCGTCGTGTAATGCACCCTCGTTACCACAAAGTTGTAAAACGTTTCAAAAAGTACTTAGTGCATGATGAGCGTAATGAAGTTAAAGTTGGAGATGAGATTGTTGCAATCGAATGTCGTCCACTTTCTAAGACTAAATCTTTTAGACTTAAAACAGTAGTTTCAGGAGCAGAATAATGATCCAAGGATTCACTCGTTTAGTTGTAGCTGATAATACTGGCGCAAAAGAGATTATGTGTATTAAGGTGCTTGGTGGTTCTAAGCGTCGTTATGCTTCTATAGGTGATGTTATCGTTGCTTCTGTGAAAAAAGCGACACCGACTGCTAAAGTTAAAAAAGGGAAAGTTGTAAAAGCTGTTGTTGTTAGAACTCATAAAGAAGTTCAAAGAGAAAATGGTTCTTTAATCCGTTTCGATGACAATGCAGCTGTTATACTTGATGACAAGAGAGAGCCAATCGGTACTCGTATTTTCGGCCCTGTCGGTCGTGAAGTTCGTTACGCTGGATTCATGAAAATTGTTTCTCTTGCGCCGGAGGTTGTTTAATGGCAAAATTTAATTTCAAAAAAGGCGATACTGTAGAAATTATCGCTGGAGATGACCGTGGAACTAAGGCTACTGTTTTAGCAGTGTTACCTAAGAAAAACAAGGTTATCGTAGAGGGTTGCAAGGTGGCTAAAAAAGCTATCAAACCAACTGAAGATAACACTAAAGGTGGTCATATCAATAAAGAGATGCCTATAGATGTTTCAAACGTACGTAAAGTGGAGGCATAATAATGGCTCGTTTTAAAGAAAAATATTTAGGTTTAAAATCTGAATTACAAGCAGACTTAGGGATCGCTAACTCTATGCAAACTCCAAAGTTAGATAAGGTGATTATCTCTGTCGGTGCTGGTTTTGCGATGAAAGATAATAAACTTATTAAAAACATTGAAGATACTATCACTAAGATTGCCGGTCAAAAAGCAACAACAGTGATCGCGAAAAAATCAGTGGCTGGTTTTAAAGTTCGTGAAGGTATGCCAGTTGGTATACGTGTTACACTTCGTGGTGAAAACATGTATAACTTTCTTGATCGTCTGGTATCTATTGCACTTCCACGTGTAAAAGATTTCCGTGGTGTTCCAAGAAATGGTTTTGATGGCCGTGGTAACTATAATTTCGGTCTTCAAGAACAACTTATTTTCCCTGAGATTAGCTATGATTCAATCATGCAAATTCATGGTATGAATATCACAGTTGTTACAACTGCTGATTCAGATAAGGCTGGTTTTGCTCTTTTAGAGAAAATGGGTATGCCTTTCACTAAAGGGAGTAACTAATGGCTAAAAAGTCTATGATCGCAAAAGCGGCTAGAGAACCTAAGTTCAAAGTGCGTGGATACACAAGATGTCAAATCTGTGGCCGTCCACATTCAGTGCTGCGTGATTTTGGAATCTGTCGTATCTGTTTTAGAAAAATGGCAAATGAGGGAATGATCCCAGGTGTTAGAAAGTCTTCTTGGTAAGCCAAGTAGATACTGCTGACAATCAGTAGTTGGGAAATCCCAACTGCATCATAAGGAAATTAAATGATTAATGATTTAGTATCAGATGCGTTAACGCGTGTTCGTAATGCTGGTATGAGAAGATTACCGGTTACAACTTTAGTACATTCAAAAAGTATTGAAGCTGTGGCAAATATCTTAGTGGAAAAAGGTTACTTAGAGTCTTGTAATGTAATCGAAAATGGCGTTAAAAAAACTATCAAAGTTGTATTGAAATACAATGATGAAGGTAAAACAGTAATCAATGAAATGAAAAGAGTTTCTAAACCTGGTAGACGTGTTTACAAAGGTAAAGAAGATATCAAACGTTTCAAAAACGGTTACGGAACTATTATTGTAAGTACATCTCATGGCGTTCTTCCTAATGACAAAGCATACGAGCTTGGCATTGGCGGTGAAGTTATGTGTACGATCTGGTAGGGAGATAGCATGTCAAGAATTGGAAAATTACCAGTAGAATTTGCTGCTGACATTAATGTTAGTGCAAATGGAGATGTTATAACTTTTGCTAAGGGCAAAAATAGTATGGATTTAGACACAAAAGGAAATGTTGCTTTCACTTTAGAAGGAAATACTTTAACTTTTGCTGCTAAGTCTGAAGAAAAAGCTCACAGAGCATTTTGGGGAACTTATAGAGCATTAGCTGCTAATATTGTAACTGGTTTAACTACTGGATATACTAAACAGCTAGAGATCAATGGTGTTGGTTATAGAGCTGCTGTTCAAGGTAAAGTTCTTAATCTTCAACTTGGTCATTCTCATGACATCAACTTTGATTTAGTTGATGGTCTTGAAGCCACTGTTGAGAAAAATGTTATCACGCTTAAGAGTCATGACAAACAACTTCTAGGTTCTGCAGCTGCAAAAATAAGAAGTTTCCGTCCACCTGAGCCATACAAAGGTAAAGGTGTTAAATACATGGAAGAGCATATCGTGCGTAAAGCCGGTAAGACTGCTAAGAAGTAAGGGAGGGTATTAGAAAATGAATGCAAAAGTATTAAAAAATAAAGTTGCTAACCGTTTAAAGCGTAAGCGTCGTATTCGTGCAAAAATATCTGGATGTGCTTCACTTCCTCGTGTTTCTGTATTTAAATCAAATCGTTATTTAAGTGTACAAGCAATTGATGATGCATCTGCAACAACATTATGTGCTTTAAACTCAAAATCAACTGGTCATAAATCAAACAAAGAAGGTGCTGCTGCACTAGGTGAAGCATTTGCTGCTAAACTTAAAGAAGCAAACTTAACTTCTGTTGTATTTGATCGTAATGGTTACCAATATCACGGCGTTATTGCTGCATTTGGTGACGCACTTCGTGCAAACGAAATTAAGTTTTAGGGGCTAAGATGGAAATTAACAGAGATGATTTTGAAGAATCAATTGTAAATATTGGTCGTGTAACTAAAGTTGTAAAAGGTGGACGTCGTTTTCGTTTCACTGCGCTTATCGTAGTTGGTGACAAAAACGGCACTATCGGTTATGGTATGGGAAAAGCGAAAGAGGTTCCTGATGCAATCCGTAAAGCTGTTGATAATGCTTTTAAAAATCTAACAACTGTTAGTATTAAAGGTACAACAATCGCTCACGATATTGAGCATAAGTATAATGCTAGTCGCGTTCTTCTTAAGCCGGCATCAGAAGGAACAGGTGTAATCTCAGGTGGAGCTATGCGTCCAGTTCTTGAGCTTGCAGGTGTGCAAGATATTCTTACTAAGAGTATCGGTTCAAACAATCCAGGTACAGTGGTTCGCGCAACAGTTGAAGCACTTGGCCGTTTAAAAGGATAGATGATGGGTATTGAAAATTTATCACCTGCTGAGGGATCTACTGCTAACCGTAAGCGTGTTGGTCGTGGTCAAGGTTCTGGAACTGGTAAGACTGCTGCACGTGGTCAAAAAGGTCAGAAATCTCGTTCAGGTTACAAAAGAAAAAGAAACTTTGAGGGTGGTCAACAACCACTTGCAAAACGTTTACCTAAAATAGGATTCACTTCTCGTTTGGTGAAGCCTTATGTAATTAACGTTGGAAAAATTAAAGCTGTTGCTGAATTAGCTGAAATCACTGTAGAGTCAATCCGTGGTGTTCACAAAATGGGAGCTGCTGTCACTAAAGTTAAATTAGTTGGAGCATCTGCTAAAGATTTAGCTTCAAAAATTAAAGACGAAAACGTTACTACAACAGGTAACTAATTGTGAATAAAAATCTAGTTAATAAGATCCTTATTACAATAGGGTTTTTATTCATCTACCGTTTACTGGCTTATGTGCCGGTACCTGGTGTAGATACTGCTGTTATCGCATCATTCTTCGACTCACATCAATCAGACGCACTTGGCTTATTCAATATGTTCAGTGGTAATGCTGTTGAGAGACTTTCTATCATTTCACTTGGTATTATGCCTTATATCACTGCTTCAATTATTATGGAACTTTTAGCTGCAACTTTTGCTCCTCTAGGTAAAATGAAAAAAGAGCGTGATGGAATGGTGAAGTATATGCAAATCATTCGTTATGCGACTATTGTCATCACAGTTATTCAGGCTATAGGTGTAAGTGTCGGACTTCAAAGTTTAACCGGTCCTAATGGAAATTCTGCAATTTTAGTTGATCAAAATACATTTATATTACTTTCTGCTGTTTCAATGTTGGCAGGAACAATGTTGCTAATGTGGATTGGTGAACAGATCACTCAAGGTGGAATAGGTAATGGTATCTCACTAATAATTTTCGCAGGAATTGTATCAGCAATACCATCTGCAATAGGTCAAACATTTACAATGGTCAATACTGGTGCAATGAGCTTCCTTACTGTACTTGCAATTCTTGCTCTTATACTTGGAACTGTTGCAATTATTATTTATGTTGAGTTAGGTGAACGTCGTGTGCCTGTAACTTATGCTAAAAAGACTATGATGCAAAATCAGAACAAAAGAGTTATGAACTATATTCCAATCAAGGTGAACTTAGCCGGTGTTATTCCAGTTATCTTTGCTTCTGCGATTTTAATGTTTCCTATGACTGTAATGAGCAGCAGCACCAATCCTACTGTTCAAGCAGTTGCGGACATATTGAATCCAAATGGTTATTTCTTTCAATTCTTGACATTTATGTTTGTTGTATTTTTTGCGTTCTTTTATGCTTCGATCACATTTAATGCAAAAGATATCTCAGAAAATCTAAAAAGACAGGGTGGATTTATTCCAGGTATCAGAACTGGTAATGCCACGATGGAGTTTTTAAATGAAACTGCCAGCAGATTGACATTTACCGGTGCATTATATCTTGGTCTTGTTGCAACCTTGCCATTTATGATTATACATGAGATGGGTGTAGGCTTTTTCTTTGGTGGAACAGCTGTTCTTATCGTGGTTCAGGTTGCACTTGACACAATGAGAAAAATTGAAGCTCAGATTTATATGGGTAAATATGAAACTTTAAGTGCGGTCGGTCTATAAAAATGGCGATTGCGCTACGAAAGACTGAAGAAATTGATAAATTACGTGCTGCCAACAAAATTGTTGGCGGTGCTTTAGAACTACTTCAAGCAAACACAAAAGTTGGTGCCTCTTTAAAAGATTTAGATGCTATGGCTGAAGATTATATCCGCTCGGCTGGTGCTAAACCCTCTTTTAAAGGTCTTTACGGCTTTCCTAATGCTGTTTGCTGTTCACTTAATGAAGTGATTATTCACGGTATTCCAACTGATTATAAACTTCAAGAGGGTGATGTGATCGGTTTTGATATTGGTACTGAACTTAATGGATATTTTGGAGATGCTGCTATTTCCACCGGAGTGGGTGAAATCAGTGCCCTGGATGAAGCTTTGATAGCCTGTGCAAAAGATACTTTATATCATGCTATCAGTGAAATTAAAGAGGGTATGAGATTTAAAGAACTATCCTTAACTATGGAAGAGTTTATAAAATCTCGCGGCTTTGTTCCTTTGCATAACTTTTGTGGTCACGGAATAGGTAAAAAACCTCATGAAGAGCCCGAAATACCTAACTATCTTGATGGTAAGAATCCTAAGGCCGGTCCAAAGATTAAAAATGGAATGGTTTTTTGTCTTGAACCGATGATATGTCAAAAAGATTCTAAACCAATCATCTTAGAGAATAAGTGGGATGTTGTTAGTGCCGATGGTTTACGCGGTTCACACTATGAGCATACTGTTGCAGTTATCAACGGTAAAGCTGAAATATTATCTCTTGCGTAATATTTTACTAAAGAGAAACTAAAGGACTTTTAATGGCAAAATCTGACGTTATTGAAGTTGATGGTAAGATTATTGAAGCTTTACCAAATGCAACTTTTCGTGTTGAATTAGAAAATGGACATATTATTTTATGTCATATAGCGGGTAAAATGCGTATGCACTATATCAAAATACTTCCAGGTGATAAAGTGAAACTTGAGTTGACTCCATACTCACTAGATAAGGGTAGAATCACATATCGTTATAAATAGTAAATACTATTTGTTAGCCAACTTTCTCAAAAATATAATTTTTGTAGCTTTAGGGGGTTGTAGGGACAGATATGTCCCTGCCGTTAAAATGGGTTTTACTCATTTTAATGATTAAAATTAAAACGCGTCTTTATTCCTGAATTCTGCTATCTCAGTCTCTACCATTTCTTCTATCATAATTGTAAAAAGCTCTGAAATCATATTTGGTGAAACTTCGAGTTGAATTGCTTTATGTCTAACTTTTTGTTTTATAAACTCTATTCTATCATCTGCTTTAATTTCATCTATACTATTTTTGAAAGTTGCAGCTTGCTTGATATAATGACTTCTCTCAGAGATAAGCTCTACAAGTTTATCATCTAGTTCATCAATCTTTGTTCTTACTTCTTCTAGAGAATTGCATTTCTTCATTATTAGCCCTTTTTATGTTTATTATATCTTAAATTAACACTATTGTAACAAATGCTTTGTATAATTATGTTCTCCTTGATGTTGCATAGGACTTTAAGCCGAAAGCACCGTGCAGGCCTAACTGATATTTTCATAGTTCAGTTGGGTTTTATCATTTTTTTAATCTCTTTTGGAACATGTGCGAAAGGTATATTTGAAACTCCGATTTTTTCACCATCTTCACCAAACTCCATAACATCAACACTCATAGCAGTCGGATAGTATCGTATAGCTTTATAGAAGCGTTTGTCAACATTAAATGTGATTTTTTGATCAGAGAGTTCTACGCTCTTTTTTTTCTTTTTTGCCATGACTATTCCTTTATATAAATGCCGGTGTCTTTCACTTCAATTTTATTTGCATCCACCAGTGTTGTGAGTGAACGTTTAAAATCTTTTTTGCTAAGTCCAAATATATTTTTGATAAGCTCTGCATCACTTTTATAGTTATAAGGCATGATGCCATTGTTTTGTTTTAGCAGAGCAAGAACTTTATCGCTTGATCCGCCACTGCTTTTATTTCCAGGTTTTTGCAGTGTTAAATCAATGTTTCCGTCTTTTCTTATGGTTTTAACATAGGCAATTTTTTTATCGCCTAAATTGATAGTCTCAAATATTTCATTATGATAAATCAAACCTTCATATTTGTCATTCACAATACACTTAAAGCCTAATGGGGTTTTTGAAATAATTAAAATTTCAGCCTCATGATTCACCGCTAAACCTTTTACGCGTCTCTCAAAAAAATCGCCTAATTTTTCAGTTCCTACAAGTCTGTGGGTTCTTTCATCATATATGACTTTTAAAAATCTTTTTTCACCGACAACAAAAGGGGTTTTTTGAAACATATTTGGAACAAGTAAATCTTTTGTAAGACCCCAGTCCATAAAAGCGCCAAAGGGTGCGACATCCACAACTTCAAAAAGTGCAAACTCATCTAGCATGGCAGTCGGTTTATTTGTTGTCGCAACGAGTCTGTCTTCGGAGTCAGTGTATAAAAAGACATCCACTAAAGAGTCTTGCACCATCTTTTCTGTCGCGTATTGTCCTGGAAGAAGAACGTCTTGTTCGTCCTCAGCCATAAGGTAGAGTCCCGGGGCTGTATCTCTATCAACCCTCAAAGTGTTGATTTTTCCTAAAATTAAGTGTTTATTTAATTGCATTATTTTCCTTGGTGTTTCCGTCTATTGAATCTAAATTCAAATATATATGACATTATAGCTGTTTTGAAAATATTTATTTTACTCTTAAAAAATATTCCTTTGAATATTACTCAGTGAAGATATAAGTCATTTAGATATTATTTCGAAAATTTAAAGGAAAAAAAATGTTTAAAATAATTGTAGATAGAGAATGTGGATGTTTTAAAAGAAGTGATATGACAAACAACATAGAGATGGACTCTAAAGATGAGGCTTTAATAAAAGCTATAGAGATGAGAGACACAATGAATAACGACTTTTGTGCAAAGCATAAGTTCACTATGAAAGAAGAAGGAAATGATTTCATCATAGCGATGAATGTGTAGGGTTAATCCTTAAAATCAAACTATTTTCTGTATCACTTATTTGAAATTCTGATATAATATCTTCTATGAACAGAAGAAACTTTTTATCGTGTGCAGTTTTAACACCGCTTTTTGCAAATCAGCTTATGGCAGATGATAATGATATCTACTTAAGTAAAGAAGAATGGCAAATTTTGGTTAGTCTTAATGAAAGACTTATACGTGTCAAGCGGCACGTCGGTTTTGCAAACTTCAATCTTATCTCCTACAACGACACCTTGTTTTATGCAAGAAACTATTATCGTATCGGCGCTTTTACAAAAAAAGAACTTGAACTCATGGATAAGTTATTTCAAGAAGATCAAAATCAATACGGCTTTTACGGCGCAAAAACTTGTGCGGATATCAATAATCAAATCGCGGATAAAGACGTAGAAAAAATCCCTTACACAGGTCATTTCTTATTTAAAGGAAAGGCCGAAGAAGACTATGAAAGTCTCAAAAAAGATGTTGGGAACACGCTTATTCTAACCTCCGGTGTTAGAAATGTTATGAAGCAGTTGAGTTTATATGTAAATAAAATATATAATTGCCGAGGCAACATAACCAAGGCTTCAAAAAGTATAGCTCCACCTGCATACTCTTACCATACGATCAGTGATTTTGATGTGGGCCGAAAAGGCTGGGGATATAAAAACTTCACCGCAGACTTTGCATCAACGTATGAGTTTAATAAAATGATACAGCTTGACTATATAGGCATGCGGTACAACATGAACAACAGCGACGGTGTGCGCTTTGAGCCATGGCATGTTGAAGTGATATAAATGAAACTGCTCACTTTTTTCACCTTACTTTTAGCCACGACCCTTCTTCTTTCAAATAATCATTTTGATTTTGACCTTATTAAAAAAGGTGAAGACGATACAAACACTCTTCTTGTTGTTGGTGGCATTCAAGGCGATGAGCCTGGAGGTTTTATCTCTGCATCTATTTTAGCCACGCATTATGAAATTACAAAAGGTTCTGTATGGATAGTTCCCAATCTGAATTTTTACAGCATCATTAAAAGAAGCAGAGGACCTTATGGGGATATGAACCGTAAGTTTGCTCATTTATCTAAATCCGATCCGGAATATAAGACAATCCAAAGAATTAAATCCTATATCAAAGATGAGCGGGTGAAGCTTGTGGTGAATCTTCATGATGGGAGCGGTTTTTTTCGTCCAACTTATGAAGATAAATTACATTCGCCATCTCGATGGGGACAATGCTCAATTATAGATCAAACAACGATTGATATACCTCAATATGGAAATCTAAAAGAGATATCAGATGAAGTGGTCGAGTATGTGAACCAAAACCTTATGAAATCTGAACATAAATACCATGTGCATAACACACGTACGGTTGAAGGTGATAAAGAGATGGAAAAAACTCTCACCTATTTTGCAATCAATAACGGCAAGGCTGCCTTTGGCAATGAAGCAAGTAAGAGTTTAGTCACGCACGAGAGAGTGTATTACCATCTTTTAGCGCTTGAAAAATATATGGATATTATGGGTATAGAGTATAAAAGAAAATTTGATTTCACCGCTAAAGGTGTGTATGCTGCAATCAATAATGATATTTATATATCAATGTATAATGACAAGATTAAACTTCCTTTGAGTAAGATACGGGGATTTTTAAAATATTTCCCAATCAAAAAAGATAAGATACTTGATTTTAAAGCAAGCAACCCGCTTTTAACAATAGTTAAAGAAAAAAATATTTATACGATTCATTATGGAAACAGAAGGCTCTCTAAGTTAAAAGCTGATTATCAAGAACATGTTGCAGAAAACAACACTGTGAAACTTTTGGTGGATGGCAAACTTAAAAATGTTTCATTTGGCTCTATTGTGGATGTGTCTAAAGATTTTTTGGTGAAGCATGACAAAAAGTTCCGTGTGAATGTGATTGGATATACGAATAAGAAAAAGATAGAGACAGATATAAATATCCAAAAAAATCAAATAGCAACACGATATTCTGTAGATGAAAGCGGTGATATATATAGGGTGGAATACTATAATGCACATAAATTCGCAGGGATGATACTCGTTAAGTTCACAAGCTGACTCCACTGTTCTTATAGACTCTTGGTATGCTTTTTGCTAAGTCGTTTGTATGATATTATTTAAAACTACAAAAGACAGAATTAATTATTATAAAGTGAGCATTTATCCAACTTTATTCGGTGATTTTCTGATTCAAAAAGAATACGGTGCTATTCACTTTTCAAAACCGACTAATATCATAAAAGAATATGTACAGAGCAACAGAGAAGCCATCATGCTGCTTTTAGATATAGCTGTGGATAAAAAAAGTTCAGGTTATCTCAAAGCCAAATAATATTTTATGACAAGAGTATTAGGTTTGTAGCCCTCACAAGTGACAAACTAATTCTCTTATCATAAAGTATATCTCTGTTTGGACTAAAGTTTCTTGCCCAAGACCAATACCTTAAAGTATCTTCCTCCCCAAAGTGCAAACAAAAGCAACCAAGCCGTGAATGAAATGTCAAATAAAAAGTTAAGATTCCAAGCAAAAGCTATATTCACACTATATAAAGCTCTTAAAAGGACTATTATTTGGATAAACCAAAATAGACTGATAGCGAACTTATCTGCGTGAGGTGCCTGGGATGAATGCCCAAGAGTCACACGAGTCCCAAAACCGATTAAGATGGTTGTTACAAAACCGATAGCAAGAAGATGAATATTTAAATAATAAAAATCAGTATCTAAAAGCAACTCCACTGTTAATGAGAGTGCAGAAAGTAAAAATGCTATCGGCAACCAAGATAAACCAAGGTGAAGGACCCAAAGAATTGCAGGAGAATTCAGGGGGGATAATTTCCAACGTAAAAACTCACGAAGTAAAAAGAATCCTAAAAGCAAGTCGAGTATGATTTCTGCCACGCCAATGTCTAAAACACTAAAGAGTGTCCGTAAGACAAAAAGGGTGAAGATAACAACTAAAAGCCTCTCAGCCTTAGGCTCAAAAGAGTGTGAGAAAAAAGGAATCATTCTTTGAGCCACTGCAAATGTCAAGAAAATGAGATAAAGATAAAATGATATCTTAATAGCGATATTTTCAAGACCTGGAACAAATGAAGAGAGTAAAAATAAGAAATGAGCAAACACACCAAAGTAATTTGCCACTAAAATCCAATAAGCATCTTGTTTATCTGCCGCTAGACCATTCTTATAGATCTTGTCAAGTATGTAGACTATGTAGATGTTGGAAGAAAACAGTATTAAAATTCCAAGATGTAAAACTATCTCGTTTGTAAATGCACCGGCTAAAAAGAGAACAGTTCCAAGAAGATTGGCAAAAAATATTTTAAGATAGGTGTCTTTTTCTATAACCTGATGCTGAGTGAATCTAGAAAAGGTGGTGAATAAGAAACCGGTGAATACATTTAGAAAAACAGTGAAAATAATTGTATATGCGTGAAAATTCAGGCTGCTTATCTCTAAGCTCAAAACACCTTTAAAGCTAAGTGCAAATACTAAGATCATGACAATGGCATTTACAATTGCCAGTATAAAAAATGGCTGGTGAGGCTGGGATAAAAAATAGTTTTCTTCACTTATCTCTTGTGTCATATTAAAAACTCCATATCTAATTTATTCGCATAAGCACTTAACATCGCTTTCTCGAAGTCATTATTGGTGGAGTATTGGTGGCCAAATGTTTTTCCCCACATTTGATGCTCCTCCATACAAAGGTAAAAAAACACATCCTTATGCCATGCTTTAAAACTCTCATAGGCATGTTTGAACATTTCAACTTTTGTTGCATCGGGGTATGATGTTTTACCGCTTGCATCAGCATGAGGAATCTGAGTGATCTTTGTTCGAAATTCTCTTTCTCTGAGTTGCTTTATGACGGGTTTGATAAAGGTTAGTGTTCCAAAACTCACAAGTGCCACTTCACCAACATCAAATTCACTGATTAGTTTGTCATAGACCTCTTTATACTCTTGAAGATAATTTTCATACTCAACAATCGGGTGGAAGTGAAAGCCAACCTTAACACCTTTATCTGCCAATTTTCTTGCAGCTGCCACTCTTTTGTTAAGTGAGGCGGTAAGATGTTCTTCGTTATCTATTATGGTCTGAGTATTGAGTGAATATGTACAAAGGATATTTTTTGGTACATCATTTTCCATAAAGTATGTAATCTTATCAGATTTAGTTTTGAATTCTAAAATGACATTTGGGTTTTCACGAGCAAATTTAAATAAGGCATCAAGAATACCTTCTCTGTTTCCCCACATTAATGAGTCAGAACTTTGTCCTGTCCCGATATGATAGGTTTTGCTTTGATCAAGATTTAGGTTTAAAAGTTTCTCGGCGAAGCCACTGTCAAAGGTGATGGTGTTTTGATTGTAGAAACTTTGAATGGAACAGTAAGAACAGTCAAAGCCGCAAGACTCCACTGCATCAAGTGTGAGAAGGTTGCAGCATCGGGTTTTTTCTGATGCCACAGGACAAAGTCCCAATCCGAACCCTTCTTTACTTTGTGTGGTGAAAGTGTACTTTTGCTCTGCAGGAATATTTTTAAGTTCAAAGTTATCATAAGAATTAGGTTTATCCCGAATATCTTCATAAGCTTTACGCAGTCGGGTGAAGATGACTTTTTTCTGTGAATGCTGAGGATATATCTCCATGATGCTTTTTTCATTCCACATTTCAAGGTCTCTGGCGATGTCAATGATTTGTTTTAGCTCTTGATGGGAGAATTTGAGTTTAAGTGATTCTTCTTTTATAAAAGATTGTTCATTTTCTGGAAGTTTATTATAGAAAGTGTTTTCTATAGCGGTGTTGAATTTTTCTAGGTATGTGTTCATACCTAGAATTTTAGCGAAAAAGCTGAGGATTTAGAACAAATTATTCAGTGAGCCCTTCTAGAATCTCTTTCATCATATTTTGTGTTTCTTCAACTGCCTTGATAGCCTCTTTATCTGTGATATCGAGATCCTTGATCCAGTTGTCAATTGAAGGAAATGCAACATGCATAGTGTCTTCATCTTTTTTCTTGTAAATAACTAAAGAAAAAGGAGCATATGCACCGGCATCCGGATGATTTTTTGATACTGGAAATATCGCATTGAATCTGATGATTGAGTATGTGTCAAAGAAGTCATAATCAGCATGTGCAACAGTGTAAGACTTAGGCACTAAAAATCCAACCGGACTTATTTCAGCTTCAAATTCTTTTTTGAAACCTTCTTTAAACTCTTTATATGTAACACCCTTGTCAAGCTCAACTTCAACTTCAAATGCAGTCACTAGCTCATCGTTTGTATTTTCTGAGTGTTTCACTGAGAGGTATTCACCATTTGCTAAAGCTTTATGAAGTGCTCCATCGACTAATTTAGAATATGCTACTAAATCTGCATCATCAGCAGGTATATTGGTGATTCTAGACATACCGGCCAATGAAAGAGTTGCAATATTTATGCTCTTGTCTTCACCGGAATAGATTGACATTGACAATGGTGTGATTAAACCGATACTTGGATATTTATCCATAAGTTTTTTCACCGACTCAGAATTGGTGAAAATCGCCAAGTTGTATTGTTTATGATGCACATTTCCATATCTTTTTGAGAAAATAGAATTCATGTCATTGTTGACATCAACTTTAACACCGCTGGCATTAAATGCCTCTTCGATGCTTTTAGCATTAATCTTGCCATTTGAATTGTCAACACTGAATATTTGGAGGTTTTGACCCTCATTTGAAGCATTTGCTAAACTAAAACTCATCCCCAGTGCTAAAAATGCACCCATTAAAATATTTGAAATTTTTTTCATCGGTATCCTTCGTATGTATTTACGTATTATATCAGAGTGTATATTTACCTCTTACACATCTGACATTGCACATGCCTTTTCTGTTATTATTGTAAACCTGACCGTTTTTGAAGTCAATATTGAGCACATTTATATTACTCCAAGAAAGATTCGATGAAGCTGACCGGTAGTGATAGGCTTTAATATTTTTAAATCCATCCCGTATAGCCGGATTGTATTTTTTTTTATCAACGATAGATTTTAATTGTTTCAGAGGCGGGAGATACCAATCATCGTATCCGGCTAAAACTAAACTACGGCAATACTGCAAACTACACACCTCATTATAGAGGCACTGAAGATGGCAGCATCAAGATTAACTAAAAACGAAACTAATCACTTTCTACTCTATTCCTACCATTTTCCTTCGCTTTATAAAGAGCTCCATCTACCCTTTGAATAAACTCTCTCATTAATAATTCATTTTTATATTCTCCAACACCTATGCTTACAGTTATTGGTATAGATACTTTTCCATCACTATAAACATTATTTGAAAATATAAAACGAATCTCTTCAGCAATCTTCAAAGCATTTTTCAAATCTGTATCTGATAGTAAAACTATAAATTCTTCCCCACCATAACGACTAAAAATATCACTCTCTCTTAGTCTCTCTTTGATCATTTTAGTTATATATATTAAAATATCATCACCTATTATATGTCCATATGTATCATTCACTTTTTTGAAAAAATCAATATCAAACATCATCAATGTAAGTGGTGTTTTATTTCTCTGTGAAAGTTTAATGAGTTTTTCAGAAATTTCGAAAAATGAACGTCTATTATAAATTCCAGTTAATGGATCAATACTTGATAATTCTTTAAAGTGCTGTTTAGAATTTTCTAAAGTATTATTCAGTTCTTTTAAATCCATTTTTGCAGTAATATCTTGTCTAATAGCAAAATATCCAACAATGTTTTTCTTTGCATCAAATTCAGGTGTTACATGAAAATCCACCTAATAATATGAGCCGTCTTTACGTTTATTTTTTATTTCACCTGACCAATCATTTCCACTTTTTATTGTTTGCCACATATCTTTATAAACTGAAGAGCTCATATCCTCATGTCTAACAATATTATGAGCTTTACCTAATAACTCATCTTTACTATAACCAGAAATATCACAAAATGCCTTACTGACTTTTGTAATAATACCTTTTAAATCAGTTTCAGAGTGAATAACATTTTGACTGATTATCTTTGCAGCTTCTTTTAAACTTTGAGACTGTTGGAGAATCTTTTGTTGATTAGTGTGTGTTTGAGTAATGTCCCTTGCTATCCCCATAATTCCAATAATATTATCATTCTTATCTCTAAGAAGTGACTTTGTAGTACTCATTAATACCTTGTCTCCATTAGGATAAATTACCCATTCTTCATTTGTTATATCAACTTTCGCGTTTATAACATCTAAATCTTTTCCTCTGAAAAATTCTCCTACTTCTTTACCAAACAGTTCTATGTCATTTTTTCCTATTATTTCTTCTTTTGATTTACCTACAAATTTTTCAAAAGAACAATTACATCCAATGTACCTACCATCTTCATTACTATAATCTTTGTAAAAAATCACATCTTTTGTGGAGTGTAAAACTGATTCTAATAACATATGTTGATAGCTATTCTCTTCTTCTAGGCGTTTCTTTTCGCCAATTTCTCTCCAAACTACAAGTAGCACTATTTTATTATCAGTTGACATATCAGTCAATACAACTTCTACCCAAAATGGCTCTCCATCTGAGCGAAGATGTATCCATTCTAACGTCATACTTCCATGCTCTAGAACATACTTCTTATTTTCTTCTACTCTTTCAACAGAAGTCCTACCATCTGATTGATACTTTGGACTCAGTTCGTGAGGACGAGTATTTAACAATTGTTCTTTTTTTTCATATCGTAACATCTTAACAACAGAATCATTACAGTCAATAAACCTATCATCTTCAATAATCAACATACCATCTGTTGATTTTTCAAATATATCTTGGTACATATAATTAAACCTTATTCACTACAATATCGATTAGATGCTAGTATAAGTAAATATTATTAATATTTACTTAACTATAATAAAAATGATTGTTTCGGATACTGGAGCTAGCTGAATAGACTAGATAATACTGTTAAATTCCTTATACACTGTCTTCATTACTCCTCAAAATAATCACTCTTCACCTTAGGCAACCTCACTATAAAACAAGCATCATCTTTGTTTGTGGCACTTAATTTACCTTGAAGGTGTTTATTGATAATTATGCTAGACATATACAAGCCTAAACCTGTACTTTTTGGAAGTTTTTTAAAAATCATGGTTGCAAATGTTACAATAAGAATTATAAATAAAAAAAGTATACTCATTTAAGGAGTTTTATATGAAGCGTATCGTTATTAAAGTTGGTAGTAGCGTTTTAATTGATGATGGTCATATTGCATATGAGAGGATGTTAAACCTTGTATCTCTTATTGTAGACCTACGAAAAAAAAATGAAGTTATTTTAGTTACATCTGGAGCTGTCGCAGCTGGATTTACCGCAGTGCAACTCAATAAATTTATCCCTACAAGTAAAAAAGTGTTAGCTTCAGTTGGACAGCCTATTCTTATGAGTGCATACAAGAATCTGTTTGATATTTTTGACATTACAATCTCTCAGATTCTTATGACAGAAGATGATTTCAATTCAAAACCCCATACAGAAATTTTTCAAGATATTATAAAAAGAATATTTAAAAATGATTTATTAGCCATTGTCAACGAAAATGATATTTCGACAACACCAGAGCAGCTTTTTGGGGATAATGACCAACTTTCAGCTCATGTTACACACTATTCAGGAGGAGATTTGCTTGTGATACTAAGTGACATCGATGGTTATTATGATTCAAATCCAAAAGATAATCCAAAAGCGAAATTACGAAAGCAAGTAAACGAGTTAAGCAAAGAGGAATTAGACCAAGAGTTCATACCAAATTCTAAATTTGCATCAGGCGGTATAGTAACAAAGCTAAAGGCAGCTCAATATATAATGGAAAACAATCTAGAGATGTTTTTATGCAATGGCTTTGATCTAACTTCAGTGAGAAATTATCTGCTCGATGATGTCCATGAAAAAGGTACGCTCTTTACAAGGAAAAAGTAAAAGTAACTACCTGAGAGAATAGTTTTTATAGAAAAATGAGGGCTTACCTAAGCCTTTATGATTGATACTTAAATTCAAAAAGCTGTTATTTTTGGAACTAGCAATGTAGCCATCCCTAAAAAGCTTATCCCAGCAAAACAGATGTTGGATAGAGTATGAGAATATGTAATTAGTTTAATACACTTCATCGTGTGAACCTATCTCTATAGGGATAATCTCTTTTTCTGTGATAATCAGTTCAAGAGTAATACGGTAGCTGATATTAATTGAGACTGAATGAAGATCACAAAGTTTTCCAGAAAGTTTGTGCAACTTTATAGATGGGTGGTGGGGATTCGCTTCAAGAAGCCTAATTGTCTTTTCATACTGAGAAAGCAGTTCAGGACGCTTCTTTATAAATTTTCGTAAACGCTTTTCATATTGCTCTGTGAAGATTAACTTATAAGTCATCGTGGAGTGCCTTGATGTGCTCATCGGCTGTCAATACTTTCGCTCTTCCTTCTTGTATCTCTTTATGTGTCTCTATCAATGCAGCTTCAAGCTCACATTCCCTAAGATAATTATAATGTGCTAAATCCATTACAACATATTTAGATTTTCCACGTACACTTATAATTACTTCATCATCTTGCTGAAGTGCTTCGTCAAGAAGTGTGACACCTCTTGTTTTAAGGTCATTTGCCATAATAGTCATATAGTAGTCCTTTTAATAGTATTATTAAAAGTATTATAGCATATATTATTTACTATGCATGTAGATTTTGGAGCTCTGCCTAATGGATTATTATTATTATCTTGAAAAGACTTCACCATTGCTTTATGTTTTAGTAGATCAAAATCATTCATGATCTTTCCTTCTTGCAGGAAATAAGAAAATTATATTACATATTGACATATTTTTAATATCTTTTTATTTTTCATAATATTATAAAAACATTGATGAGGAGTTAAGATGATTTTAGGAAAATGTCCATATTGCGATGATGGAAGCATAGAAGTGAGAGATAAAGAGGTCTCTGGAAAAAAAGTGAAATTATACGCTTGCACAAATGCCAACTGGATGACAGAAGATGGTGAAATGTTTGAGTTGACCCAAAGTTCCACCTGTGACTTTAAAATTTGGCAAAATTCTTTAGCAAAGTATGGAAAATGGTTAAAGTATCAAGAAGTGAGACAGCTGTTGGAAGAAGAAACAATTGAAGTGGAGTTGCTGAGTAAAAAGTATGGCAAAAAAGTGTATTACGAGAAATACATCACTTTAAATGAAGAATATGGAGTCAGCGTTATTTGGGATTAAAAAGGGTAAAATAATGCATGTTACAACAATACAAAGAAGCAATAGAAAAAAGTAATATAATCTCCAAAACAGACACCTCAGGTATCATTACCTTCGTCAATGATGAGTTTTGTAAAATATCTGGTTATTCTCACGATGAGTTGATTGGAAAAAACCACAATATTGTAAGGCACCCTGATGTTGCTAAGAGCACTTTTAAACTTCTTTGGGACACTATAAATTCCAAAAAGATTTATAAAAACACAGTTAAAAACCTTGCAAAAAATGGCAGCACTTTTTATGTAAACACCACCGTGATTCCGATTTTAGATCTTGATGAGAATATTGTAGAGTTTATTGCGATCCGATACGATGTCACAAAAGAGGTTTTTTATAAAAAGAAACTTGAAAAAAAAGAAAGAGAGCTAGAGCAACTAAACAAGACCTTGGAAAAAAAAGTGCAAGAGAAAACTGAGGCCTTGCAACTTTTAAATGAAACATTAGAGTTACGGGTGAAAGAGGAGATCTCTAAAAATGAAGAGAAACAGAAAGTTATGTTCTGGCAGTCAAGGCTTGCGAGTCTTGGCGAGATGTTGGCAAACATCGCACATCAGTGGAGACAGCCGCTCACTGAGTTGAACTTAACTGTGTTTAGCATGAAAAAGGCTTCATTGAAGAGGGATGACACTGAGGTGCAAAAATTTTATGATGATAGTAAAAAGATTATAAAAAATATGTCAAACACTATAGAGGATTTTACAAACTTTTTTAAACCAGACAAAGAAAAACAGCCATTTAACATCAAAGAGAGTGTGGATGAGGCATTGCAGATTTTAGAACAGCTTCTTA
>JACKQG010002045.1_pt1 | contig 26913 bp, 19 predicted proteins | sample 8237621 | NCBI WGS metagenome assembly JACKQG01 (sample SAMN15677084, study PRJNA649215) | marine metagenome | biome: marine; feature: Black Sea; material: saline water; isolation source: suspended particulate matter (SPM) from the Black Sea western gyre | collected 2013-06-09/2013-06-10 | depth... | reverse complement strand
CGTATTGCCGTGACAAGTGTCTCTTGGACGACCTCTTCACATAGGTGGCGATCCCGACCAACGCGGTACAGGCAAAAACGATACAACGGTCCGAGTGCCTCGCGCGCCAGCCGATCAATCGCTTTGGTGTCACCTCGAACTGCAGCGAGATGCCACGGGGCGTCGAATGTCGCTTCCAAGTGCTTATCCCCCACCCCAACGAGGCTTTCCCTGTGAAATCAGGATCTTGAAACCCGATCCAGGCCCGAACCAACTGACCCCTTGTCATTCTATGTCATCAGGCGCAAGGAGTCCTTCGCGAAAAGTGAGAGAAGGAGCCGATCGGCTCGTGCGCCAGTAAGACCCATGAAATGGAGCAAACGTCGCTTCCGCTGGCAGGGCGAGCGAAAAAGCCGCATGACAAAGCCTATTCCGACAAACGGCATGTTGCCAAAGATACACGATATGGCCCACCTGTGCTCCGGGAGCCCGCGGAGTAGTACATCCACCACTCGTCGCCCCGATGAACAATGTTACAGGCGAAGCACGCGTATTCGTCAATACTGCCCGCGGCTCCATTAGTGAGGGTAGGCGTCGAGTCTTTCTTCCACTCGTCACCCGTCGAGCTGACTGCGTGGGTTATGCAATTGTGATTCGGTCTCGACTTGCGTTCGTTCGGAGCCCACGCGCTGTACCACATGTGAAACTGGCCCTCTTCCAGCATAGCAAACACGTTGTAGACGTACCCCTCGTGGAAGTCGCCGACGACGCTTGGCTCAAGCACGGGCTTGCCGTGATTCTGCCGCACCCACTGAACGCCGTCTGGGCTGGTCGCATGACCGACCCGAAACGATTTCTGTGGACCGACGCCGTTGTACCACATGTACAATAGCCCGGAATCATCCCGGACAACCGCCGGGTGCAGCACAACTTGGTCGTCGAACTGGCCCGGCTCTCCGGGACCGAGAACCGGGCGGGCATTGTTCTCGCGAGTCCAGTGAATCCCGTCCGGACTGGTCGCGTAGCCGATCGTGTAGCGGCTGCTGTCGTCCCCCGCTGTGTACCACACGTGGAATTTGCCATCGAAACGGAGCACGGCCGGATGATCGACTTTGGTCGAATCGAACGTCCCGCGCGGTCCGTGATCGAATACAGGATCGCCGTTGTTCTGCTTCGTCCACCGCACACCGTCTTTGCTCGTGGCCAGGCCGATGGAACCAGTGAAGCGATCATCTGTGCGGCCGTTGTACCACATCCACCACTCGTCACCGACCTTCAGGACGCAGGGATACTTGGCTTGCGTTGAATCGAACGTACCCTTCGCGCCGACATCGAGCACAATCTGGTTTGTCTTCGCAAACGTCCGGTACGGTCGCCGTGTATCTTGCGCCGACAAAGGGGGACAAACGGTCGTGAGGATCGGCAAACTCACAAGCAGCATAATGGGCATACCGAATTTCCGCGTGGTGGCTGTCGTTTCGTTCATGGTATCTGCATTCTGAATCAACTTGCCGTCAAATCCTGAGAAAGACGCTTAGTCCAATTGTACAAAGTAGACATCGTTCTGGATGATTTCGCCCGGTTTGCGATAGCGAGACAGCCCCTCGAAGTACAGCAGCGGCGGGAATTGCCCGGCGGCGACGCCGTTGAATCCCGTTGGCCGTTTTTGTGTCGGCAGCAGCGTGCCGCGATCGGCGTCGTGGGCAATGATGTCTCTTGAGGTAAATGTTTGGCCACCGTCGCGAGATTCGAGCCAGACAAGACGCTGGATATTCGGGTAATCGCGCAGCCAGAAGGCTGGTCGACCGTAGATGCCGGGACTCCAGTTGGCTTTCGGGTGTGCCAGCGGCGCCAGCGTCAATATCAGGCACAATACACCGTCGCGAGTCATCGACACGTTGCAGCCAATAGCCGCCAAACCCGGCCAGCGTTGTTCGATGGCTTCACGCAATGGCCGTTCCGTCCATCCGCCTTTGCCGTCCGGCGTTTTCAGGAAAATGCGTCCGGGACTGGGCGTGTGACGCACGTAGAAGACGCAAGGACGGTTTTTCGAAGCGACGACTAGACCGCAGTGCTGGATTCCTGGCTTGGGCTTGTCGGTCGCGTCGCGCGAGCGAGTCCCTTCGTCGATCAGATCGATGGTGTCGGTCGTGGCAGGCAGCTCGATCGGCGTGCCGTCGGCCTTCGTCCACGTCTTGCCGAAGTCGTCGCTGCGCATGTAGCCGACGGCTTGGTGGAGCCCCTGCGGGTCTCGCGCGTGTTCACCCTTTCGCACCTTATCTCCCATGAAGAAACCGACCGACATATGCAGGGTCTTGTGGTTTGGCCCCCAGGCGAGCGCATTGTGATAGGCGGCGTAGTACTGGTACCGCTTCTGTTTGGCAACCAGCAGCCCGCGATGTTGCCACTTCTCGCCTGGCGGCTTCGCATAGAAGTCCATGCCCTTCCAGTCCGCATCATGCCGTCCGGTCAGGTAAAGCGTGTCGTCCGGACCGCAGATCAGCAACGGGTAAGTTGTCTTGCCGAACGTTTCAATCTCCGTCCACTCGGATGCGTCATTGGGTCGAACGCTGCGGCGGTACTGCAACCCCGAGTGGTGTCCTCCGATAATGACGTGCAGGTAGTCCTGGCTGTCGACCGTGATGGTAGGCCGCGCGTGGTTGTCGCGTCCTTCACCGAGCGTGTAGGTCGGCGACCACTTGCCCGTGTTGCGATCGAGCGTGCGAATGCGGGCGAAGTATCCGTCTCTGTTGGCGTCCTGCCACACGACATGGGTTTTCCCGTCGACAGTGACGATCTTGTTGCCGTTGCCTGACGTGGCCCGCTCGCTGCCGATGGACGAGATCAATTCGCGATGAACCTTCGTCACATCATCGGTTGTGGCCAGCCGTGGCTGGAAGGTCAGAGTCACCGTTGCCAGCAGAATGCAGAACCGCGGGCCCGTTGGAAGTTTGAAAGGTGTTCTGTCCGTCATTGCGTCGTCTTCTTTCGTTGATTCACTTTGCCGTAGACCTCGATCCAATCCAGTCGCGAGCAGGCTTTGCTTTGTCCGCCCGGCATCAAGTCGGTAAAACCGATTTCACGAACACGGCTCAACGCCAGGTTTTCGACTAGTTCACCTTTCGTGACGCTCTCGATGTCCAGCCGGAACCAACGGCACTCGGTGAGGTCAATCTCGTCGATGATCCAATCTTCCGATTGCGGTGTCCCGCGATCGGAAACCAGCCAGCCGTCCCCGGTGTTGACTATTACGCGGAGCACGCGATCCGCGGATTGTTTCGTCCGCCAACGCACCTTGCCGCGACCGGAAAGATCGATGGACGAGACCCGGTGCTCAAACGCAATGGCCCACTTTCGCGGACACAGGCCGGACCAGACGTAATGCGGATCTCCCGGAGTATTCTCGTGGAAACTTCGCTTGATCTGTCCTTCGCCGGGCCCCAATCGCGTCAGGATCAGGTCCGGATTGGCGAGGTGTTCTTGCTGGACGGGAATCTCCGGCGGCGTCTCCGTGAAATCTTCTCGAAACCAAATCAACTGCGAGCGAATCGCTTCTGACACGGCCTTGGCCAGGGCTTCTTGCCCCTTCCGGGTAAAATGAACGCCGTCGCTCAGCAACTCCTCGGCGCGAGGCTTTACGGGCGCGTAGAGATCGTTGATGGCGATCTGTTCCGCCGTCAGCACCTCAGCCGCCACGGCGTTGTAAGCAGCGACGTCGCGATCACGGCGGTAACCTTTCACTTCCGTCTTTTGACCGACAGGTGTGGTTGAAGCCCAGACCAGCTTCGCGTTCGTCTTCTTCAGTCGCTCGACGAGCTTACGGAGATTGTCCGTGTATTGCTCCAAACCAACCTGATGTTTGCCTTCGGGTGGCGGGGCGACCCGGCCTTCGTCATTCAGATGAGTGATATCGTGAATACCCCAGTTGAAATGGATGACGTCCCAGTCGACGCCACCGAGATACGTCTCGATTTCCGCGAGGGTCTGCCGGGTCGAACGGCAGTTATCGGGCGCGCGATACACATTCGCGATACCAGCCAGCCGCTGACGTACGCCGACAGTGTACGACATGGAGATCGAGTCGCCAATCAGCAAGACGTGCGGCAACCTCGTGTCCGCTTCGACGAAGGCGAACTCCGGGCGACGCTGGTAATTCACTGGCACCACGCGCTGCCAGGCTTCTTTGCTGCTGTAGAGGGGCGGTTCCTTCGCCAGGGCCGCCGAACCGATGGTCAGAATGACGATGGCTTGGACTACGGGTCTCATCGCATTGGGTTCCTTTTCGTCGAAGGGGTCAGACTATCTCATTCTCTCGTCCTGAATCGAATCCCGCTATTGCCCTGTTCGATTACCCGGTTACCATTTTCTGCAGTGCGGACTTTGATTGCCCTATTGTGTACAATGGCGGCATCAATGCCAGTCGTCCGCAATCGATTGTCTACAAGGAGCCCACCATGCAACGGAATCTACTTTGCCGACCAGTCGTTTTGACCGCGTTGTTGATCACACTGCTTTGTACTCGAGTTGGCCTTGCCGAGTTTCGAGCCGGTGTTGCCGCTGTCGACGTCACGCCTCAGGAGTTCCCGGTGATCGTCGTCGGGTCAATGCTGTCCAGAACCGCGACGGAGGTGCATACGCCGCTTTTCGCCAAGGCCATCGTGCTGGACGACGGCAAGACACGTCTCGCGATTGTCGTGGTCGATACGTGCGCAATGCCACGTTCGTTGTTGGACGAGGCCAAGGCGATAGCCGCGAAAAGTACCGGCATCGCCACCGAGAACATGCTGATTTCTGCGACTCATACCCATTCGGCCCCCGCGGTCATAGGAGGTTTGGGAACCGATCCTGATCCCAACTACCCGCCGTTTCTGAAGGTGCGTTTGGTGGAAGCGATCGAGAAAGCGGCGAAGAACCTCGAACCGGCCAGGGTCGGAGCCGCCGTCGGCAACGCTGCCCCGTACACGGCGGTCCGACGTTGGATACGGCGCCCGGACCGCGTGGGAGACGACCCCTTCGGCAACCCGACGGTCCGAGCAAATATGCATCCCGGCTATCAGAGTCCGGACGCGACCGGACCGGCCGGCCCCACGGACCCTGACCTGTCGGTTATCTCGTTTCAATCACGCGACGGACGGCCCATTGCGCTTTTGGCGAACTTTTCGATGCACTATTACGGAGCGCCGTCGATCAGCGCGGATTACTACGGTCTTTTTTCGGATCGCATGAAGGAGCGAATCGCGCCGGCCGACGGCGCGCCGAATCAGCCGCCTTTCGTGGGCATCATGTCGCACGGTCCCAGCGGAGACATCTGGCTGAGGGACTACCTGAAACCGGCCCCGAAGGAGCCGCCCCACAACATTTCCAGCTACACCGACGCGCTCGTGAACATCGCCCACGATGCCTACAAGACGATTCAATACCGAGACGACGTAACCTTGGCCATGGCTCAGACCGATCTGCCTTTGAAGTTCCGGTTGCCCGACAAGCAGCGTCTGGAATGGGCTCGCGGGATCATGGATGCCATGGAAGGCCCCTCGCCCAAGAACACCACCGAGGTTTATGCGCGCGAAGCGATCTTTCTGCACGAGCAACAAGGCGCAAGCCTGATCCTACAGGCCCTCCGCATCGGCGACATCGGCATTACGGCGATTCCGAACGAGGTTTACGCACTGACCAGCCTGAAACTGAAGGCATACAGCCCGCTCGAGCCGACCGTCAACATCGAACTGGCCAATGGGTCCGAAGGTTACCTTCCGCCGCCCGAGCAACACCCGCTGGGCGGCTACAACACCTGGCCGGCCCGATCGGCGTCATTGGAAGTCGATGCCGAACCCAAGATCGTCGAAACGGTGGTGCGGATGCTTGAGAAGGTCGCGGGCAAATCGCGTCGCCAACCGGCGCCGACGTGCGGGGTCGCGGCTCAGGCCGTTGTCGAATCCAAACCGATCTCGTACTGGCGCATGGACGAATTCTGCGGGCTGGAAGCCGTCGACGTCCTCAACCGTCACGAGGGGCTCTACGAGGCAGGCGTCGTGTACTACCTGGACGGCGCGCGATCGGACCAATTCAACCGTCCCGGCGAGATCAACCGCGCCCCGCACTTTGCCGGCGACCGCATGCGGGCGTTGATTCTCGAGATCGGCAAGACCTACAGCGTGTCGATGTGGTTCTGGAACGGAATGCCAAACGACGCTCGGCCCGTCGCGGGATACCTGTTCTCGCGCGGCCGAGACCACGCGTTCGCAGCTCCCGGCGACCACCTGGGCATCGGCGGCACCGAAGGCCATACGGGCAAGCTCATCTTCCAGAACGGCGACAAGAGCAAGCAGGTACTCGGTGGGAGTACCGTCATCGAACGCTGGACGTGGAACCACGTGGTGCTGGTCCGCGACGTCGACAGAGTCAGCGTCTACCTGAACGGCAATCGCGAAATAGACGGCAAGGCGAAGACGGCCATTCCGCCCACCGTCCGTCAGGTCTTCGTCGGCGGTCGTTGCGACAGTGAATCGAACTTCGAGGGCCGGATCGACGAGACCGCCATTTACGACCGCGCCTTGACCGCCAACGAAGTGACCAAGCTGTACCGTGTGGTTACAGGAAGAACGAGTGTCGTTAAGGCCAGCCCTTGACCACACCAATGATTCCGGCGAACAACAGCGATTGTCGCGACCAACTCGATTGACGGGAGCCGAACCATGATGCGATTAGTGTACCTGCTGCCGATGCTGCTACTCACCACGGCCGGGCTTGCGGGAGAGCAAGTGATCGAGACGATCGTGGCGCCGGCCACCGAGACCAACCGGCGGAATACGGAGGGAGATTTGGTCGTGCTCAAGGATGGCACGTGTCTGTTGGCCTGGAGCGATTTCTATGGCGGGGCGCGGGATGACTCGGCGGGACGCATCTCGGCCGTGCGATCGACCGACGGCGGCCGTACTTGGGGCCCTCGTTTCACGCTCCAGGAAAACGTTGGGAAGCAGAATGTGATGTCGGTGAGCTTCTTGCGACTGCGGTCGGGCGATATTCTCTTCTTCTTCCTGCTGAAGAACTCGCGCCGCGACCTCGACTGTTTGGTCTGCCGCTCGACCGACGACGGAGCCACCTGGTCGGAACCTGCGCTCGTCACGACCGAGGCAGGGTACTATGTGATGAACAACGCCCGTGTGGTCCAGCTCTCCTCGGGTCGGATCCTGTGCCCGATGGCGTTCACCGGGGAAGTCTGGACGGCAAGCGAAAACTTCCGCACGCTGGTCTACTACTCAGACGACGACGGCCGCACGTGGCGCCGCGGCCGCGGTCTGGTCTCCTGCCCGAAACGCGGCGCGATGGAGCCGGGCCTTGTTGAACTGGACGACGGGCGCGTGCTCCAGATCATCCGCACGCAACTCGGCCAGATCTGGCACTGCCACTCAAGCGACGGCGGCGACACCTGGACCGAAGCCGCTCCCTGGACGGTGGCCGCGCCCGAGGCCCCGAGCACTCTCGCGCGGACTCCCGGCCGTGGCGAGTTTGTGCTGATCTACAATCCGACCGTCCGCCTAGGTACCGATCACTCCGGCCCGCGGACGCCGCTGGTTGGGGCCCTATCGACCGACGAAGGCCGCTCGTGGACGGAGCCGAAAGCAATCGAGGCCGATCTGTCGGCCCACTACGCGTACACCAGCCTCCGCTTCCACGACGGCCGTGCGCTGGTGACCTACTACGTGGCCCGCGGCGGACTATCGTCGCTGAAATTCAAGAGCATTCCCTTGGCGTGGTTTCGAGAATAGAGCGGATTGGAATCCTGTTGCCACGCGATCCGCACGCTTGATGGATCAAGCGGAAAGTGCCCTGTCGCCTCCGACTGGCTGTCCAAAGTCTGTTAGTGCATCTTCTGCCGATGCACAGATCTTGAAGACCTTGTTCAGGCGAGTAATCTCGAACACTTCCATGATACTGGGAGCCAGATTGCACATCCGTATCTCGGTGTTGCTGGCCCTGCATTTCTTGTTCAGCACAACGATCTGCCCGATCATGGAGGATGACATGAACATCACTCCCTGGAAATCGAGTATCATTCCGCCTGCAGCCTTCTCGGCGATTTCCGACAATTCCCGCCCGGCCTGAGCGATAAGCGAATCGTCGAAGAGCCTCTGCGAGGTGAACTGAGCAATCAGCACGTCTCCATTCTGTTTCGATAACACTTCTGGCATGTCTCTGTCCTCGGTCTAGTGGTGATTTGACGCTCTGCTTCTCAGCCCTGAAGCTGAACGGACCACAAATCGAAAGTTGCCTCTGTTCTATGGTGGGATGTTGGTGGCCGCGGCATGGCAGGTTTGCATCAGTCCAACGACTGACACTCGCGTCAGCAGCCAGGTAAGTAAATCTATTCTGACGGGGGGAGCTGTGTTCGTCAATAGTTCTATTGGAAAATTCTACTGACGACCCTCTTGGGCCACGTTCCGGCCCGGCACAGAAAACTGGGCCTGTGATGCTTGAATTGCGCTCAGAATGCTATGATGGTCGGGAAATAGTCGGCTTTCGGCCATAACCAGTAGGAAATCGTACCGTGATGTGTCGAACCCTGATCCCGGGAGTGCTCCTGGTCGCGTGCGGCTTCTCAGTCTCGCAGACGCCGGCAAAATCCTTCAATCCTGCGGCGGCGCGGAGACTGGTCGAAGAATACGACGTCGACAAATTGGTGTTTGTCAAGCGAGCGACGTTCCAATCCTCGCACTACTACACCGACTTTATTGACGGCTGCAAATTCTTCGGAACCGATCTCTGCGTGCTCGACTTGCGATCCGGCAACGTCACGTCGCTGCTGCCCGAGCGGATGAAAGCGGGGCTGATCAACCGGATCGACGTGTCCTTCGACGCAAAGCGGGTCGTCTTCGATTGGAAGGCCGACCGCCGGAGCGGGTTTCACCTGTGGGAGGTTTCCGTCGAAGGCCGCGGTCTGAAGCAGTTGACCTTTCCACCGGCTGACGAGAATGAGGTCAGCCGCCGGTACCATCTGTTTAAGGACAATCCTTATCACTGGGTGCGGTATCCGGAGAAGTATCCGGTCGATTTCGGCGTCTACGGACACTGGTCCGACGACATGCATCCGTGCTATCTGCCCGATGGCGGAATTGCCTTCGTTTCGACTCGCTGTCGACACGGGATCCTCTGCGACGGCGCGGATATACTCACGGCTACCGTGCTCTATCGCATCGACGCCGACGGCGGCAACATCCAGAAGCTGACCAACTCGGCAGTCTCCGAAGCGAACCCGACCATCATGGAGGACGGTCGCATTCTGTATACGCGTTGGGAATACGTCGACAAGGGCGATGTATGTATCAAATGCCTCTGGGCCATGGGCACCGATGGAACCGCATCGGCCGAAGTCTACGGAAACGATATCGCCATGCCCCCTTCGATGGTGCACGGCCGACAGGTCCCGAACCATCCGAATCTGTTCGTCATGGCAGGCGTGCCACATTGCCCGCAAACGGGCGTTGGTACCATCATCCGGGTCGACACGAGTAAGGACATCCGGTCGGCCGAAGCGATGACGCTGATGACCCCGGAGACGGAGATTGACGCGGAAGGATGGTTCAAGCACCCGTGGGAAACGGAAAGCAAGGACGGCAATCCGCGATATTCGAAGTGCCTCGGTCCGCATTTCGCCGATCCTTTTCCGCTGGATCCCCAAACGCTGGTCATGGTATGCCAGCCGGACAGGGACAAGATGTGGAAGTGCCCGGACGGATACGGCATCTTTCTGTACGAAGGACCGGGCAGATACACAGAACTCTTCCGGGCGGAGGGGACGAGTTGCTGGACGCCCATTCCGCTCAAGACGCGTCCAATTCCACCGCTGCGCGTGTCGTCGCTGGATTCAGAGATTGCTCAGAAGCGGCTGGCCGGCGTACCGCTCGCCGTTTGCGTCGTATCCGACGTCCATCGTGGCATGGAAGGAATCGAACGTGGCGAAGTCAAGTACATCCGCATCAACGAACAGGTGCCACGCCCGTGGGCCGCGCGACGCAACTGGGACTATCACGCGTTTCACCAGCAACATTCGCAGGTCAGTGCCACAAACCTGGGCCTCAAGGCGCAATGGGGGATCGTGCCGGTGGAACAGGACGGTTCGGCCCATTTCTACGTCCCGGCAGATCGCAACGTGTTTTTTCAGGCACTCGACGCCAACTATCAGGAACTCCAGCGTGAACGGACCTACGTGAACTACCGGCCGGGCGAGATACGCTCCTGTGTCGGATGCCACGAGACGCCAAACAACACTGCGGCCACGGCATTGCCGCCGACTCTGGCGGCACTTTGCCGCCCGCCGTCGATGCCCGGTCCACAGCCGGGCGAAGAGACCGGGCAGCGATGCCTGGATTATGAAGGCGACGTTCAGCCGGTCCTGGATCGTCACTGCGTCTCGTGCCACAATGGCGAGAACAAGGACACCGACCTCGATTTGCGCGGTGCGCCGACCGATATGTTCAGCGTATCGTACGAGAATCTGATCGGCGTGAAATGCACGGGCGCCAGCGTCGACTGGTACAAGGTCAAACGCAGCAATCTGCTCGGCACGCTGATCTTTGAAAACAATCCCAAAGTCGGAAATGCCGAGTATCTGCCGCCAAAGTCGCTCGGCGCGGCCACGGCACCGCTGGTCGACACGCTCCGCTCGGGGCATTACGACGTCAAATTGAGCGAAGCCGAGATGGTTCGCCTGACGACCTGGGTTGATTCGAATGCCCAGTATTACGGCAGCTATTGGGGCCGCAAGACTCTGATGCACAAGGATCATGCGAACTTTCGTCCGAAGGTCACCTTCGAACAAGCAATCTCGCGAATATGTCCCATCCCGGAACACGATCGTTGAAAGCACGTCGTCGCTGTGCCAGTAGGATTTGACAGTGGCGGCTTGGTGCCTCAGACTAGGTGTCGTTGCCTCGTTTCAGACCATTCTCTTCAGCCCAATAATGTGCGGGAGATCCCATTATGAACGAAACCGACCGTCGTAGATTCCTCAAGACAGCAATCGCTTCGCTGACCGCGGCGGGGCTTGGCACTGACGTCCTTGCAGACCAACAGGCCAATCCGGCCGGCATTCCTACTCGACCATTCGGCAAGACGGGCGAGCGCGTATCCATCGTCGGTCTGGGAGGCTACCACATCGGTGGCGCAGATGACAAAGAAGCTGTCGCGATCATGCACGAGGCGATCGACGAGGGGATGACGTTTTTCGACAATTCGTGGTACTACCGCAATGGGCGCAGCGAAGAGCTGATGGGCAAGGCCCTATCAACCGACGGGCGGCGCGACAAGGTGTTCTTGATGACCAAAGTCTGCGCCCGTGACTACAAAGGCGCTCGCGAGCAACTCGAAGACAGCCTGCGTCGATTGCAGACCGAGACGATCGACTTGTGGCAGTTTCACGAGATCAACTGGGACGTCGATCCCGATTGGATTTTCGATCAGGGAGGACTCAAGTACGCCCTGGAGGCGAAGAAGGCCGGAAAGGTACGTTACATCGGCTTCACCGGCCACAAGCATTTCGCTCATCACCTGAAGATGCTCGCCAATCCGTTCGAATGGGATTCGGTGCAAATGCCGATCAGCGTCCTTGACGCCCATTTCTGCAGTTTTCAGAAGAACGTGCTACCCGAATGCACGCGTCGAAAAATCGCCGCGATTGGGATGAAGTCGTTGTCCAATGGGATCCTCCCCACCCAGCTCAAGATGTCCGCCGAAGTCTGCCGCCGTTTTGCACTTTCGCTGCCGATCAGCGTACTTGCCTGCGGTATCAGCTCTCGCGAGAACCTCCGTCAGGATTTAGCCATGGCGCGAGCCTTCAAGCCGATCACCGAAAAGGATATCGACGACTTGCTTGCACAGACGAAAGAAGCGGGGCGCGAGGGCAAGTTCGAACCTCACAAGACGACCCGCTTCGGCAGCGCCTACCATTTCCGACAGCATGGGGAATAGGCAGCGCGAAACGCTAGATTACTTCTTGCTGCCCATGCAGACGACCTTTCCGTCTGCGGTGGCCATGTACAATCGGCCGCCCGCCGCGGCCATGCCGTCGAAGACGGGAATGCTCTTGAGTTTGTGCTCGGCCAGTTTTGTGCCGTCCGTCGAGACTGCCCATAGCAACGCCCCTTCGCTGCCCTCCAGCACCGCGGTCTGTCGGGCCAATTGTTCCTGCGTCTCGGGCAGAGCGAAGGCCGCAAGCGATTCCACTTCATCCACCACCTCCGGCGGACCGGCGATGAACAGCGTTTCGTCGGCCAACACCATGGCACGCGTCAGGACCGGCACGTCTTGCGTCCAGTCGAAGGCGATGCGAGTGTTCGGAGCCCGGCCCGCCGATCCTCGCTTTCGCTTTGGCTTGGCTTCTGGCCGCCGCTTGGCCGCGGCTTTTGGTCTGACCGCAGGCTTGGCTTGGGCCTCCCGCGCCGGCTTGCGGGCCACTATGCTGATCCGTTCGGGTTTCTTGGGGGTCGCAAATAGCTGATACTCCAACGGAGTCGTCCATCGGTAGTACTGTGGCTTGCGTCCGAAACCGTAGACGGTCGTATCGTTGAACACCATGGGCCGGCCAGCCGGTGCCACGCGTCCTGCTTGAAAGTAGCCGCCGGCGCCGGACTTCCAGACGCGTCCGAACACCCAGTAAGATCGGTGCCACCAGATGTCATCCAAGAAACCGGTCGGGCAAAACAGATGCGGGCCCTCGCCCCATTGCTGCGACACGTCCAGTGTGGGCACTTCGACCTCGTGGCGGACGCCGTCCTTGTCAAATCGCTGCGACCGCATGTAGACGTACTTGCCGTCGTACGACAGCACATCGTTTAGTGCGACGGGCATGTTTAAACCCTTCAAGCGGACCTGCAGATTGTCACCCGAGTCCGGGTCACGATCATCGATCGCCGATTCGGCGATCAGCCGACCGGTGGCCGGATCCAGACGAATCAGGCGCAGGCCGCCATCCAGAAACAGCGATCGGCCGGCAATGCACCACAATTCGCCGTCGCGCAACAGCACACTGCCATGGACGGGCCAGACCGATTCGAGTTGCTGGAACATCCCCATGCGCAAATCGGCCGGGGCTGCTCGAAATCGCCAAGCAAGTTCGCCGTCCGATGCCCGCAGGCAGTAGACGAAACCGTCGGTCGAACCGAATAGAACTCGCCCCTGCCAGATCGTCGGTGGCGAATCCACGCGTCCGCCGGCCGTGTAGCTCCATACGGCCTCGCCCGAATCGGCATCCAACGCGTGGACCGTATGCGTGTCGATCGACGCAACAAACAGCTTGCCGTCGGCCACCACAACGCTCGACAACCGGCCGCCGATATCCGCCGACCAGGTTTGCTTCAACTCGGCAGGCACGGCAGTCTCTGTGAAGCCGCTGCGAGCCGCATCACGCCGGTAGGTGGGCCAATCGGTTGGATTTTCGATTTCCGATTTCCGATTGTCGATTTGTTCGTAGGCCGAGCCTTTCTCAAGTCGCGTTTCACTCTTCGATTCTTCGACCCTTCGACTCATCGACTCCCTCTTGGGTGCCAGAGCATTAAACCCGTACAGCTTGGCCTCCAAGTAGCACGCGCAGGGATGCGGCGGATTGTACACCATGCCGTTGGCAGGCATGATCCCGTACAGGCACGCGCCGCGTACCCAGTGGTGACATTCCCAATGCTCGTCCTTTGGGTCAACAAACTCGATGCCCGTGCGCGAGAACAGCAGGTAGTTGTCCGTTGCCTTGGCCCGGTAGCAGCGATGGTGGAACCAATGCGTTTCGACGTCCGGAAGGAACCGCTTCACCTCTTTGCCGGTGCGCGGCTCCAGCCCGATCACCACACCGGACTGGTTGCCGAATGTGTTTTCGGTGATCCAAACCAAATCGTTCACGACCAGAATATCTTCGGCCGACTTGTATCCGCTGGCCGGGTGGCCCGCGGTCCACAATTGCTTGCCCGTCGCCGCATCCAACGCATACATCGTGTTGTCGTCGCCTGTGGCGTTCTTGGCGTCGCGTTCCGAACTGCCTCCAGAGAACAGCACTACATCCTTGTAGGCCACCAGTGTCAGACCGAAAAACGTGGGAATCGACTTGCGCCGCAGGACCGGCTCCGATTGCCACTGTTGCGTGCCATCGCTGCGGTCAAGACAAACGATCCGCTCGGCACCGCAGAACAGGATGCGTTGGTCGTCCGCGGTCAGAGTGATCGGCAGCACGCTGGTCTGAGGCTGGTTCCACAACACGTTGCCCGTATCGGCGTCGACGGCCACGATTCGCCTTGGCCCCTCGACGAAATCGTAATTCAACTCGCTGGGCGTCCTTGGCTGCCGGAATGGACTGTCGTTGATCAGCAGGAAAAGCACGCCGTCGGAGTAGATGATCTCCTCGGTTTTGTCTGTGCCAGCGTAAGTGCGAATGGTCTCGCCGGTGGCGGCGTCCAGCGCGCTGACGGGCGCTTCGAGGCCCAGCGTCGCGTAAACCACGTCGCCGATCGCGACCAGCCGCCGAGTCAATTGCGCCGGGCCACTCTTCAGGCGGAACATTTGCGTGTGCCACTCGCCGATCTTCCGCTGCCATAGCTCCGTACCGTTAAACGCGTCGCGGGCCGTCAGCCGCCAATCCGACGGCAGTTGGATCGAAAACGGCGAAGTGTAATCGAAGACATGAAACAAACGGCCGTTGGCAGAGACCATGGCGCTGGCACCGGACATGTGGTCGTGCTGGCGGGAGTAGCGCGGGCCGCCGAGCCATTGCAGGTGACGTGGAGGCCCGATCACCGTGTCATGTGCAACGGCATTGTTCGTGGCATCGTGCAAGTAGTGGGTCCACTCGTCGATTTCCTTCGGCCGCGGTTTGACGGTCTTGGTCCACTTCCCATCCTGCCTGACGTAGGCAACGCCGTTCGGGCATAGCACTCGCACCACTTCGTCCATCGGGACGCTGCCGAGATCCTCGGCAACCACCAAGTTGACCAGGTTTTCGATGAAAGGCAGATGCCGGCCATCGAATCGGTCAACCGCCACATTTCCGTACAACCCGAGCGATTGGATTTGCGCGCGGGCCTGTTTGACGTTGTCGACATCGGAATCAAGCCCTTGAACCTGATAACTATCGTTGGCACGCAATGCCGCGGTCAGTTTGCCGTCGCCGCATCCAAGGTGAACGATCAGCCCACCTTGGATTCCAGTATCTACGAGGATCTGGCGAGCTTCTCCGCCCACGGACGATTCACCGCGTTCCGCCGCGTTGGCAGACTGGATTTCGAAGGTGCTCGATAGCCCAATAATCACCAAACACACGAACAGTAATTCTGTCGTTGATTGAACTCGGAATAATCTCATGCTTTTCTCCTTTTCGTTTCACGATAGGAAGAAACTTACTCCTTCCTGTCCGCATTCCTTATGTATAGCTCCGGACGGCGACAGTTCAAGATGGCCGCTCGCAGGTCGCCTTTCGCCACGGGGCGGTTGAATCGACCGTACATCTTGTTCCGATCTTCGGCCGATATGCCGCGCTTGACCGGATCGGGGTAGGTTCCGCCCGTGCGCACCTCCTCCGGCCATTCGTAATAGACGGGACGGCTGTCCAGGTCGATCGTGGTTATGACGGGCGGATTGGCCGCTCGATGCTGCGAGGCGGCGAGCACCATGCCCCACGGGTCCATGATGTACGTGCGATGGTCGCACTCGGCGCCGCGGCCCCCGGCTCGCAGCAGGTAATAGCCGTTGTCGACGCACCGATGGCCGTCGCGCAGTCGAATCGACTCGCTGTAAGGGCCGGCGTCCTGGGTGTTCAGGAGCATTAGATCCACTTGGTGCAGCGCGGCAATACGGTCGATCTCGTGCTGCGAGACGTCTAAGCAGATCTTTGTGCAGATTCGCCCGAAGTCCAGGTCGAACACACCGACCTTGTCTCCGGCACGGTAGTATTTCGATTCCTTGGATGTGGTCTGCGCGATTTTCGTGTACCGCCCGATTTCCTGACCTTGGCGGTCGAACAAGATGGACTCGTTGAAGCCGTGTTCCAACTCGCCCCCAATCACAACGTACATATGGTTTCGCTTGGCCGCCTCGGCAATGCTCGCCAGACGCCGCTGGTTTCGCTCTTTGAACTTCTCCACTTCTTCGTCGCTGCGATACCAAACGTATTCCCACAAGCAGGCGATATCGCACCCTTGTTTCCCGCAGGCGTCCAACTTGGCAATCAAGCTGTCCATGTTCGTATCGCACTCGATCGCCGCAGCACGAATCACGCGTTTGCCGGTTGGCTTCGGCGGCGCCGGCAACTCGCTGGCAGTGATCAACGCGTACTTGCCGTCGGTGGCGTAACCGCCGTCGCGCGGGCTACCGCCAAGTTCGGCAGTGGGAATTGCGGCAATAGCGACTCCGCCTTGGTGTCCCGAATCGGCGATCGTGTGGCCATCGCGGCGATATACTTGGGCACGTCCGAGCGGCCAAGTCGCAGTCCAGGAAAACCGGTTGGCGTATCCCCCATAACCTTCCTTGCCCGCGTAGCGTGCCACGGCGTAGTACAGGCCGTTCTGAGACGCTCGACCGCGCAGTGCGTATGTGATGTAGTGCTCGTCGCGGATAGGAAAAGGCTTCGTGGACCAGACGACCAGCGATGCCCCGCGTCGCCGCAGCACAGTGTCGATTTCGGGGAAGAAATGATCGGTACCGATCTTCAATCCCACGGCACCAAAGTCCGTAGCAAAGACCGGTAGGTCGTTTCCCAGATCAATGTCGCCCTCATAAGTTAGCCGGTGCGACTTTCGATACTTACCCACGATGTTACCGCCGCGATCGCACAGGAACGACGTCACGTACGTCTTGCCTTGATCCAACTCGCGGAGATTCCCAACGACATACATTTCGTACTCGGCGGCCTTCTCGGCAATCGCGCGCGACGTGGGACCGGGAATCGGCTCAGGGGGCTGATCGACACATTCCTGAGGCAGACAGGCAAGATCGGCGCCCAGATGGCCCGCTTCGTCGAGCGACATCAATGTACTCTTTAGGGTCCGACGTCCTTCGTCCCAGATCGGCGAAATCGTCGCCACTCGGACCCTTCTGATTCTGCGAGAAAACGCTTCGGCCTCCATCGCACGGCGAGCGCCGGCCGCTCCCTCGAACGCAACGTCGTCCAGGACAATGTCCACGTTCGCCGCACCTTTGTCTGCCACCGCCACAATGACTGACTGGACCCAGCCGTTTTCGGCCTTCTTGCTTCCGCCGGCGCACCACTCGCTCAAGTGCTTGTAAGCGTCTTCCAAAGTGACTGTCTGCCACTCGTCCGAAGCACCCACGCCCGGACCATGGTAGATGAATCCAAAGGGCGAGATACCTATTTTGATCGACACCGGCACGTTGGTCTTCACACGAAACGATATCTTCTGAAGCTCGGGGATAAGCGGCACACGTTCGGGCAGGTTGTACGTCCAGTACGAGAGGTTGTGCTGCACCTGGTCCGGATAACTCGCCACAAGATGCGCTCCGGCCGAACCGTCGAAGCCAACGCCGCTCCGGACGGCATTCGCGTCAACCGTCGAGGGCTTGTCGCCCCATGTGTGAACCAGCGACGACTCGGCGGTTACACCCTCGAACGACTCGCGGAAAATGTCTTCAGCGGTGGCAAAGGCCGAGAGGCATAGGCAAAGGGCTATCGAGACATGCGCCCACGACAGATGTCGTTTCATTGTGTTTCTCCAGTCAGGTTTTCATTCGGTAGTTTCAGTAGCCCGCCGGTCCGGAGGCCAATACATTATGGTTGGCCAGGGATCACGGAGCCAAGTCACCGACGAAAAGAAAAACGAACCTGGCTCGTTCCCTGGCCAATTGAGCTTACGTAATGGTGGGCCAGGGTTGTGGGCCGGTCTCCAGACGCCAGGGAGACCTGCGGTCGGTCGTCGTGGCTCGGTCGGGAGACCGGCCACAACAGGGCGCGCCCCAGGATTGTACACGGCTGTCTACGGCGACGCCTCGCGGAGGAAATCCGGGGACTCCCAGGCCGGGTTCGGATAGGTATAGAAGCCTTTGCCCGTCTTCACGCCCAATTCGCCTTTCTCGATCTTGTCCGAGAGCACCTTTGGCGGGGCGTCGGTCGGATCGCCGGATTCCTCGTAGTAGACCTGTTCGATGTCGCGAACCACATCCAGTCCGATCCGATCCATCAGTGCGCAAGGTCCCATCGACGTTTCCATTTGGATCATCCACGTGCGGTCCACGTCCTCGGCAGTCGCGATGCCGAGATCGACCACGCGCAGGGCCTCTTTCTTCACAGCACGCCAAATGCGGTTGAAGATGAAACCGGTGCTCTCGCATCGCACTCGAAACGGAACCATGCCGATCGAACTGGCGAACTCGCGCACCGTCTCGAACGTTTCGTCGGAAGTGGCCGTGCCGCGCATCAACTCGACAAACGGATGTTTCCACACGGGCTGGACAAAGTGAACGTTCAGCACCTTGTCCGGTCGATTCGTTGCGGTCTCGATCCGCGAAATACGAATCGACGAGCTGTTGGTCGCGAGAATCGCCTGTGGTGGACAATGTTCGTCCAGCTTGCGAAACACTTCGCGTTTCACATCCAAATCCTCCTTCACGGCCTCGATCATCAAATCGGCCGTGGCCGCCGCTTCGCTCAACGAAGTGGTAAACCGGATTCGGTCCAGAATCGCCTGACGTTCGTCGGCCGAAACAGCGCCGGCTTCGATCTGTTCATCGAGCATAGAAGCTTGTTCTTCGGCACACCGCTGCAAGGCCGCCTGTGACGCATCGTGCATCCAGACGGGATACCCGTGCACAGCACACTGCAACCCAATCTGCCCGCCCATGAACCCGGAACCGACGACACAAACGCTTTTGATCGCAGGGACGCTCATTCTTGCTCACCTATCGCTGGAATCCACTGAAAACCTGACAGCTATCCTATTCCTCGAATAAAATGTCCGTAGATGCTCCGAAGCGGGCTGGAAGCGGCATATTCTTCAAACTCGGGTCGTCGCCAGCGCGAAACTGCCAGCGTCCTTCGAGAATCATTATCTTGTCGCCAGCTACCAATGTCGGGGCTGCTGTGAATGCAGTTCCAGATCCCTGTTCAACACGCAAGACAAGCAGATTGGCATCGTCCGGTCTGACTGCCTTCGGGTCGATCTGAAAGACAATCGTCTCCCGGAGATCTCCGGCCTGAGGTTTCAGCGGATGCCCGTTACACCATGCCGTTACTTTGGTCGCCGGTGTTGGCACCTGCAGACGCAACGGCCCGCTGGCCGTCCGAGATTTCCGAATGCGAACTGCACAACGATACCAGGCAGCGCCGTTCGACCGACGAATTGCCTGTTCGGCGATCGAATCAGGTCGAGCGGGAATCATGACGGGCGACCACGAGTTTGTCAGCAGATCGGCATTACGTTGCGGAAGGCTGGCCAGTGCTATGATGTCACGTTCTGTTCGGTTGTCGTTGCGAAACTGAAACGGTTTTCCACCAATGAGCTGATCGCTGGTAATCGTCGGACAAACGTAACGTTCGGTGTGCGAGACGATCAAGTCGTTGGCCGTGAAATGATCCACGTAGGGCCAGCGTTTGGGGTTATACATCGTGTCGGTCATATCGCGCATCAAGACGACGTTCTTACCGTTGCGGCTCATCTGTCGCAGTCCAAAGGGACGGCCGAGGACGCACATGTTGGTATGGACGCCCGTCAGAATCACGTTGCGGATTCCCCGGTGTTCGAGGATATTCCACACCTCGTCCCCTCGGTCACTGATGTAATCGCGTTCGGCGTCAATCGAAATCATGGACGATTGAGTCTTCCATGGCATCCCCGGATTTCGTCCCAATGCCTTCAGTTTCGCTGCCCACGCCGCATGTTCTTGCGGATCATCGTCCTCGCCTCCATCCGATTGGTCAATCGGATAGTTGGCCCGCTCTTCGGCCGGAATTCGGGAGCACCAGTGTTCGATGTCTTCGGGCAATGTGTCCGTACGCGGCGCCGCCATCGCGCGACGGCGAGCGGGATGATCCTGGTAGGCATCCATGCAGTCACTGGGCGAGTGAATCACTACGGCGCCACGCCGACGGGCCTCGATCAGAACATCGTTCAATCGCGGCCCGAATTCCTCCAGGCGACGCGCGGCGTTCCAGCAGTGATGCAGGTCCCAAACGTCGCAGACGATCACCGCCGTCTCGTTCGCATCCCAGTCTTCCTCACGCACAAGTCGCTGAAAACTGTTGGCCTCCTCATCCGTTTGCTTCTGGTATCGCAATCGCAGATCGAACTGCTCTGCCCTCACCGGTTCCCCAAGACGTACGAAAGCGAAAAGACACATCAACACGGAGACGGTCTTCATCATGGTTGTTTCCTTCTGCCGGAGTGGTCTCGTAATGACTATTACCTGTTCCAGGAATATCGCAACACGAGCCCGACGTGCCAGCGAGGGAGAATACCGCTGTTCTCCTGAAGAATAAAGAATTGAACATGAGGAAACAGAGATAACAGAGGAAGATGGTTTGAGCGATTACCGCGGATCCCTTGCATTCTCTGCGTCCTCCGTTCTCTCCTGTTCAATTCCCTGTTCGGTCGGGCTACATGGATCCGCCACAGTCGCCCACGCGGCAGAATCCACATGACGGGCTCCTTTCATCCATGAGAGATGGCTTGCAGCCTGATTTTCCCGTAAAGTGAAGCAATTGACCACCCAGGGCGTCAGGCACGCGTCTGTCTTCAAAGCCCTCAGCCAGGCAAATCGAAGATGTGGGAGAACTCCATAATGAACACGATAATTCGATTGGTCTTCCCGAGAATGGATCGGGCGATAGCGAACCGGCTCGTTAGGTGGTGATCGACTTGAACGTAGCGCAGGTAACGCCGCAGTCGATGCCAATGAGAGATGGAGCACGCGATGATGCACGAACGACTACACTGGGCTCGATTCTGTTGTTTGTTGGCGGCTGTATCAGCGCTCGCCGTATCCTCTAACGAGGTGACCCTATGAAAGAGTCCAGACCATGCCCCAATCATTAGCCAAGGTGATCGTCCATCATTGTCCACCGCCAGTTTATACGGCCGTCCCGTTGGGACTATCGGATCTTGACCGAATTCGTCCCCAGGGTTGCGCGACGTTCGTTTCCCTCACGTCGCTCAGCCCTGGGCTGACATAGGACCGTGCCTTCGGCACTGAAGACCTAGAACCCTGTCGCCCCGTTCCTTGCGCAGTCTTAGAAACAGGACATTACTCGGCAACCGCGAACGTTTCCTTTTCGACGACAACGGTTCCATCCGGCCAGGTTACTTGGGCCTGAATGGTGTGGCGCCCGGGACTGAGCTTTGCGGTGTCGGTCACCAGCCGCCAATGATGAGGCTTGTCGATGGGAGAAGATTTGTACTTGAAGTGTACCATCGTTTGCCAAGGGCCTTCGTCGATGCGGGCGCGGGCGGTCGAACCATTGGGGGCGTCGTAACAGTTGAAGGTGAAGACGGCGTCCTTCTTGGCCGGGACGCGGCCGCCGAGGCCCATGAACTCCCCTTGGCGATCCACGCGCGATTCGCAGCTTGACTGGTAGCGGTGAGTGATTCTGGTCCCGTCGACCGAGACGATACGGTAGCCCCGAGGGCAGCCGTCGGTTGCACGTTCGAAGCCCCGGCCGCCGTGCACCAACTGCCCGATAGCGAGACCGATTCGACATATTCCACGCCGCCGACCGTGATCCGCTCGTTCTCATGCATGTGGCCTTGTAGGACCAACCTTACGTCATGCCGGGTGAACCGATCAGCAATCTCTTCTGCTCTGCCGATAGCGGAAGCATTCAGGAGAGTTCATCTCTGATTCGCTGGAATTCAGGCTTCTGAATCTCTTGCCCACCACTTCGCCTCCATCGCTTGAAGTCCACTCACGACCCGCTACGATGGAGGCTAGTGTTTCGGTATTTGCGGGGTTGGGCATCATGGTCGTGAGAAACCCGAAGGAGCCACATCAATGGTTAACGTGTACGTAGTTTTTGGCAGTATGCTGGGAGGCATATTCGCCTCCGTGCTCGCCGGTTCAATCATGATTAACATTAAGCTGGGCCAGATCCTTGAAGAGCTGAAGAAAAATAACGCTCAGACGTGATTCTCGCTGCGAGAATCACGCAAGTCGCCCAGAACCAAGGGAATCGAGATCCCGCCACGTTTAACCAACGACGATCGATTTGCCCTTGGGCTGGGCGGCCAAATCGGCCTTGAGCCACGCCAGTTCGCTGCCCTCGACCGCTCCATGGACGGCCGCGTTGCCCGTTGCGCCGGGCATCGGCTTGTTGCCGTTGAGGACGACAAAATGGACCGACCCGCAATCGAAAGAGAACGAGGTGGAGGCATTGGCAAGCAGGATGCTTACCCCACGTTTTAGAATTGACAAAGCACTAGGTTGAGGAGGGAGCTCATCGTGAATCGGATATTGCCCTGGATTTCTGTTTTATTGATGACATTGGTGCCCACCGTCGGAACGTGGGCGGCAGAGTCCTTGAATCATAGAGGGACCCTGCACCTCAGCCCGGGAGCAAACGCGTATTACCTGAACGACAATGTCGACGGCAGCGGGGTGCTGGTTGGTCAGATCGGATTTGGCGGAAGATGGATTGATCTCAAAGGCAATGAATTGAAGTCCCTGGCCACGAACACCGAGCCCCCTCTTCTGCCGAGCGGAGGCGCCAAGTCTCTGGTACGACTCGGCGACTACTACTACATCACCGACGACAACGCGGGTGGAATCGCTCGCTTCGACGCTACTGGCGAGAACGCCTGGGACAGCGCCTCGTGGGTCGCACCGGTGAACCCCGAGGGCATCGGCCCCGAGTCGATCTGCACTGACGGCAAATGGCTGTTCACCAACAACGACGTCAATCAGGGTCACATCCACGCGTTCTCGGTGACCAACCGCGCCGCGTCGTTCACACTTGCCGAACAGTGGGAGGCGGTGCTGCCCGACGGCCATCGCGTGCGGGGCCTCAGCTTCGACGCGGGCAGCGGTTGCCTCTACATGCACAACGGCGGCGACGGCACCGAGACGGGCGGCGGTACGACGCTCTATGCCATTGACGCTTCCGACGGGACGGTCCACAAAATGGGCACCCACGCGGGCGAGCCACGGGTGTACCAGGTTCTTCGTCGGGGCAAAGAACTACTTGTCTTCGGCACGTCGGGCAAGCGCTCGGTATACCACCTGACCAGCGATACGAGGGTTGGCTCGTTGAAGAAGCGGTTCGACCTGAAGCTGAACGAACTCTACGGCGCAGCGATCATCGGCGACTGTCTATTTGTCACCAGCAACGGTGGCAATCTGTCTGCCTTCCGGCTCGCCCGCTGACCGAGCCCGTTCATGTCCTTCGTTGTTCTGCTAGGACTCGGTATTGGAAAACAAGAAGCCGTCCCTCGGTTGACCAGGCAATTCTTTGCGTGCGGCATCTGGTGAGTGGCCTCGCTCGGTGTAAAACTATGCATGTGCTTGGCCACGATCAACGGCCTGCTTGCGTCATCTTGAAAGACAGGGACTCGCCGATGTCATCGGATACACAATCAAATCGCGCTCACAATTTTTTCCCCTGGACAATCCAGGCGACCCAAGACCAGGCCGTCGAGATTGCCGGCGGCGAAGGGGTCTATTTCTGGGACTCGCAGGGAAAACGTTACCTGGATTTCATTTCGCAACTGTTCAACCTGAACCTGGGGCATGGCAATCGGCAGGTGATTCAGGCGATTCAACATCAGGCTGCCACGTTGTGCGCCGCCAGTTCAATGGTGAGGCATGAGGGCCGAGAACGCTTGGGCGAGCAACTGGCAGAAATAACGCCGGGCGATTTATGCAAAGCTTTCTTCACCAATAGCGGCAGTGAGGCGAATGAGATAGCGCTGGAGATGGCCCGAATGTATACCGGCCGACAGAAGGTGCTGGCAAAGTACAGGTCGTATCACGGCACGACGATGGGGACATTGACCGTCTGTGGCGACCCGCGTCGCATGGCCGTCGAATCGGGGCCGCCGGGTGCGGTGCGCTTCTTCGATCCGTTTTGTTACCGCTGTGACTTCAATCTGACCTATCCCGATTGTGCCTTGCATTGCGCCGACGCGTTGGAGAGACAAATCGTGATGGAAGGCCCGGATTCGATCGCGGCTCTGATTATCGAGCCGTTTACCGCCGCGGCAGGTGGTTTTCCCTCGCCGCCTGGTTATTTGCGTCGTGTACGAGCGATTTGCGACAAGTATGGCATTGTAATGATTGCCGACGAAGTGATCTGTGGCTTTGGTCGGACAGGCGAGTGGTTTGCCGTCGATCACGAAGATGTGGTTCCGGATATTCTGACGGTTGCCAAAGGGCTTACCAGTGGCTACGTCCCGATGGGTGCGGCGATCGTCAACCGGGCCATAGCGGATCATTTCGAGCAGCAAATGCTGCCGATCGGCTGCACCTACACCGCTCATCCATTGGCGTGTGCCGCCGGACTGGCTGCCATCGAACAGTACGAATCCTTGGACGCAATTCAGAACTCCAGGAAAATGGGCCAAGTGTTGGCAGCCGAGCTGCGGTTGATGAAAGAACGGCATCCGATCATTGGCGACGTACGAAGCCAGGGCCTGATTGCTTGTGTCGAGCTGGTCAGGGACCGCAATACCAAGGAGCCCATCGTCGAGTTCAACACCGCACCGCCGCTGGTGGATGAAATCAAGGCTCAGTTCATCGAGCGGGGCCTTTACCTTTATGTTCGCTGGAATCTGATCCTGCTTTCGCCCCCGCTAGTCATCGAAGAGGAGGACTTGCGGAAAGGACTCGCATTGCTGGAAGAAGTCATTGAGTGGGTCGCGAACCGAGCATCATAGAGAGCCAAGACATGATTCCGGTTCAGGCCGACAACCACTCGTCGCGGTGTTGCGCCACGAATTCGTCATCGGTCAGATGGGGATACATCCGGTAGATGCGATCCAGTTCTTCGCTTTGGCCCGCGCTCAGCATCTCATTCGGATCGAGGCACCACGTTCCTTCGAGCAGACCCTGACGGCGCAACACTTCGTGGACGCCGGGGATGCAGCCGGCGAAATTGTTAGCCACGTCGAATAGCGCAGCGTTGGCGTCGGTGACTTCCATGTTTCGCTGAATCAGCTCTTGGGGGAGGGGCTCGCCGCTGCAGGCTTGGGTCTGACACTGATCGAGCAATTCCACGGCCCGGTGGGTCCAACATGCCCAGTGCCCAAGCAAACCGCCCACAAACCGCCGCTGGACCGGAACTCCATCCGCAACGAAGCGGTACGTCGCAGCGAGATCCAGAACGATGTTATCGTCGTTGCCGGTGTAAAGAGCCACGTCCTCACGTCCCGATTCGGCAAGCGCCCGCACGACGTCGATCGTCTGGTAGCGATTGAACGGGGCCACCTTGATGGCCACCACGTTCGTTATCTCCAGGAACTGTCGCCAGAAGGCATGAGGCAAAACCACGCCGCCTACGGCCGGTTGCAGGTAGAAGCCGAACACAGGCAGCACATCTGCCACGGCGCGGCAATGAACGAGCAAGCCGGAGAGGCTGGCGTCGCGCATCGCCGCCAGGCTCAGCAGCCCCACCTGGAAACCTCTGTCCCGTGCCAACGTCGCCTCGGCCACGGCCTGGGCTGTTTGCCCGCAGACGCCCGCCACGCGAATCATCGGCACATCGCGCCCGGCGTCCGCTCGATCGAACTCCTCGCCGGCAAGCTCCAACAAGGGCTCGAACAGACCGACTTTCGGATCGCGAATGGCAAACTGAGTGGTGTGCACGCCAATGGCAATACCACCGGCCCCGGCCGCGCTGTAGTACCGCCACAACGCACGCTGACGGCGTTCATCGAGATGCCTTTGCGCATCGAGCGCCAACGGACTGGCGGGAATGACGACACCTCGCAACAATGATTCGCGAATCTCAGAATTCCTCATCCTCATCCCCTCCCGTGTACGCGCACATTCCGGCTCGCGGAGAATTGACAGCCGGTAAGGCCATCTCGTCACCGCACTCATGCTCGGCCAGGCAGTCGTCGCACAACCACCCCTCGCCGTCCCACATGCACTCGGTGCAGACATGCCTGGCCGGCTTGTCGCATTCGATGCACGGGATATCGAGAGGCTCGTTGCGAGCCAAGATCTGGACCGAGCGTTTCTTAACCGGGGCCGCGCCTTCGGACACGACCCGCAGTTGGCACTCGGTCGTCGTTCCGTAGTCGTACGTGTGCCTGAACTTCATGCCTTTGCGTAATACGTTGCCCAACCGCTTGTCCATGCTCTCGTCGTCGAACTCGGACCATCCCATATCGGATGCGCCCGAGTAGCGGGTCCCTTCAATCTCGAAATCGCTGCAATGCCCGCAGCATTCGAGCCAGATTCTTCGCAATAGATTGTCCAAGTCGGCGAGGGTAACCTCGGCCGAGGCTTCCACGTGTAGCCAGTGATAGGGCGAGCCTTCGACGACGATGTGGAATGTACGAGTTTTACGTTGCGTCTTGGTGTCCCACTTTGCCGTCGACTTTTCACGGCACGACCGCAGATGGTTGGCCATTGATCCCTTGCTGAACTTCTTGCCGCAGAGACGGCACTTGCCTTCAGATTTGACTTTGGTGGCCATAAGTCGGTCTCCTTACCACAGGGTAGAGTTGTAGCGAGCCAGAGAGATCATTGTGCAAGATGCCGGACGAGTTGACAAGCGGAACTTAGAACTCCAATAGCTCGCAGGTCCCGTCCGGCAGCCGGGACCTACCACGCGCGCACTGCGGCCCCGTCGTGTTACAGCAGATTCAGGGCCGTTCTGCTGCTTCCGGCGTCAGAGAAGTTCCATGGTGCGGGACGGCACGATACAATAAGCAACCGCTAAGTACCTCACCACGAGTTTTCGGAGATTGGACCGGTGACAGAAACCCGGTTTTTGCGAAAAACCGGGTTTCTATTCCG
>JACKQG010002044.1_pt1 | contig 26915 bp, 18 predicted proteins | sample 8237621 | NCBI WGS metagenome assembly JACKQG01 (sample SAMN15677084, study PRJNA649215) | marine metagenome | biome: marine; feature: Black Sea; material: saline water; isolation source: suspended particulate matter (SPM) from the Black Sea western gyre | collected 2013-06-09/2013-06-10 | depth... | reverse complement strand
TGGCCCATGCTGCATGAGGTGAAACTACTTGCCAATGAAAAGGTGAAGCGATAACATTTGTCTTCCCTCCAAGGGACATCTCAGATAGACAAGTAACTGAATACAATTCAAGGAGTTACATGGGACGCTCTGTGGCTGTCGTCTGCCCCAAAGGTGGGGTGGGCAAAACGACGGTAGCGGTAAATCTCGCTGCCGCTCTCGCCGACAAGGGATTCAAATGTCTCGTCGTCGGTGTGGACCCTCAGTGTGGTGTGATCAGCAGCTTCGGTCAGGAGCGCTTCTCGGTTGATTTTGGACTGCTTGATTTTTTCGATCCTGACGGCAGTCCGGCCAGGAGCATACATCCAACCGGTATCAACAATCTCGACTTTATCACGAGCAATGTATGGAGTCGCGATGAAGAAGAGCAGCTTCTAACATGGGCGGCCATCTCTCCGGAGAGCCTTGCAGAAGGCCTGGCCCCCGTGAAGCGCGAATACGATTTCATCATGCTCGACTGTCCTCCGAACCTGGGACCGCTCACAACTTCAGCCCTCATGGCAGCCGATTCACTTGTGGTGCCCTTGCAGGTTGAGGAGCTGGCCTTCCAGGCTCTACCTCGTCTCTTCGATGCCATGGATGAAATGCGCGAGGGCGATCAGCCCTTGCCCGAACTCGCCGGAATCGTGCTGAACCAGGTCGACCTGCGCACCCGCATGGCCAACTCGGTTGCCCAGCGCGTGCGGGAAGCCTATCCGGGCAAGGTTTTTGAGACGCAGGTGCCTCGCAGTATTCGTCTGGCCGAAGTGGCCCAGCGTGGAAAGCCCGTGAACATGTTTAATCGGGCCGGTGTGGCCTCACAAGCATTCGCCGCCTTGGCTGATGAGTTACTCGCCAGCATAATCACGGAGAAGCGTCCCGAGGAACGCCGCGCGGCACCCATGGACGACTTCCGGGAAAATGCGTTCACCGAAGCCATTTCCACCGTCAGTAAACCTTCGCCGATACTTACCGCGACGGGCGAGATTCTCCTCAACGAGGACGAATCCGATGGAAACGGCAAAAGCAAGAATGGCGAGGACGAGATTATCTCACTCGATGAAGTCGACGAGAACAACTCGGATACTTGCCGCGTGACCAGACCTAACCTTGATGAATACGATGGCGGCATTGAAGAGGGATGGCATTAGGACTGGGAACTGAGAACTAGGAACTGAGAACTAAGAGCCCTCCCCAGCCCGGGGAGGGCTCTTAGTTCTCAGTTCCTAGTTCTCAGTTCTTAGTTCTTTGCATTCCCGCTCGTTTTATGGTAATTGTTAAGCACTTGTCGCTGCTGAATTTGTGCAATATCGAAGAAGCTGGGCTAAGTCTGGCTATCTTGACAGTTAGCGATGATTGCCATACTTTGACCGGACGCGCGGAATTCAGGTCGCTTTCTCCTGAATGCTTCCCGCCGGTCCCGAGCGCCTTCTCCACGGAAAGCCAGCTTTGACGGAGGCCCCATGAGCAAGATTCTCGAAGAAGCCATCACAGTCGTATCTCCCGAGCACTGCAAAGGTTGCGGCCTCTGTGTCATATCCTGCCCCCAGGACGTGCTCTTCCAGATCGACGGTTTCAACTCCAAGGGATACCACCCCGCCGATTACACGGGCGAGGGCTGCACCGGATGCGGCATGTGCTTCTACGCCTGCCCCGAGCCCGCCGCCATTACTGTTTACAAGAAGGGCGCCGAGCACGACGCCGCCTGAGGAGATCCATGGCCAAGGAATTGATCAAAGGCAACGAGGCAGTGGTGAAGGCCGCCCTTCTCGCCGGATGCCAATCCTTCTACGGTTACCCCATCACGCCGGCCAGTGAGATCGCCCACGCGGGAGCCCTGTTCTTCCCGCGACTGGGACGCACCTTCCTTCAGGCCGAGAGCGAAATCGCTTCCATCAACATGGTCTACGGTGCCGCCGCTGCGGGCGAGCGCACCATGACCGCGTCTTCCTCGCCGGGCATCAGCTTGAAACAGGAAGGCATGAGCTATCTGGCGGGTGCGGAATTGCCCTGTCTCATCGTCGACGTCATGCGCGGCGGACCGGGACTGGGGAACATCGCCCCCGAGCAGAGCGACTACAACCAGATCGTCAAGGGCGGCGGCCACGGAAGCTATGAACTCATCGTCCTAGCACCCAACAGCGCGCAGGAAATGGCCGACTTCACTCGCCTAGCTTTCGACCTGGCCGACAAGTGGCGCAACCCCGTGGTGCTGCTCACCGACGGCTACATCGGTCAAATGATGGAGCCCGTTGAATTCGGCGAATCCGTGGGCAAACTGCCACGCAAGGAATGGTCCCTCACCGAGGGATTCAATATGGATGAAAACCTTGTCAGCTCTATCTTCCTGGACACCGACGAGCTCGAGGCGCACAACGCCCACCTCCAGGCCAAGTATCGCAAGATCGAGGCGGAGGAGATTCGTTACGAAGCCTACCAGTGCGACGATGCGGAACTGGTGCTCATGGGCTTCGGCATCGTCAGCCGCATTCTGCGTTCCGTAGTGGATCGCGCGCGCGATGAGGGATTGAAGATCGGCCTGCTTCGACCGAAAACTCTCTGGCCCTTCCCCAAAGATGCCATCCGCGAAGTGGCGGGGACCGCGAACAAGATCCTCACGGTGGAACTGAATTTCGGACAAATGGTCGACGACGTTCGCCTGGCCTTGAACGGTTCCATCCCGGTGGAATTCTACGGACGCCAGGGCGGCAACGTGCCTACGGTCGAGGAAGTCTACGAAGTCGCCAAAACTCATCTCAGCGCCGCCGCTGATGTAAGCGCTTAGGAGGAAGCCATGCCCAAGAAGCTGGTTCTGGAACGTCCCAAGGGCTTCTACGAAAAGTTCGAGCGCAAGCCGGGCGACAAGAGCAATACGCACTATTGCCCCGGTTGCGGACACGGGGTCATTCACAAGCTCATCGCCGAGGCCATCGAAGATCTGGGCATCCAGGATCGGGTGATCATGGTGAGCCCCGTGGGATGCTCGGTCTTCGTCTACTACTACTTCAAGACGGGAAACATCCAAGTCGCCCACGGTCGTGCACCTGCCGTGGCCACAGCGCTCAAACGCGCCAATCCCAAGGCCATTGTTGTAAGCTATCAAGGCGATGGAGACCTGGCGGCCATCGGCGGAAACAACATCCTGCAGGCGGCCAATCGCGGGGAGCACATCACAGTCTTCTTCGTGAACAACGCCATCTACGGCATGACCGGCGGACAGATGGCCCCCACCACCTTGCCGGGCATGAAGACCACCACCACACCTTATGGGCGCGATGAAGACAACGAAGGCCCGCCCATGAAGGTGAGCGAACTGCTGGCCACTCTCGACGGCCCCACCTACATCGAGCGCACGGCGGTCTGGGACAACAAGAGCATCGCCAAAACGCGCATGGCCATCCGCAAAGCGCTTCAGTGCCAAATGGATGGCAAGGGATTCTCAATGGTCGAGACCCTGGCAGCCTGTCCTTCCGGCTGGAAGGTGGATCCCAAGAATCAGTACGAGTGGATGCTCGAGAACATGCAGCCCTTCTTCCCCTTGGGTGTGAAGAAGGACATTCGCGATGAGCGGGAAAGCTGGCACCGGACACCCCGCGACAATAGCGCCGAGGAAGTCAGCGAGGCCTTGGACCTCAACGTCCCCGACCCCAAGCTCTTCCCCAGCGAGTACAAAAAGGACAGCTACAGAAATCCGAGCATCAAGCTGGCCGGATTCGGTGGGCAGGGCATCCTGTCGGCGGGCGCCATGCTGGCCAACTCCGCCATGGAGCAGGGTTACCACAGCAGTTGGATTCCCAGCTACGGACCCGAGATGCGTGGAGGCACGGCTTACTGCTTCGTGAACATTAGCGATCAGGAAATCGGCAGCCCCACCGTGAGCCATCCCGATGTGCTCATGGCCTTCAACCGTCCGAGTCTGGAGAAATTCGAAGCGGATGTAAAAACCGGCGGACTGCTCATGTACGACTCCACCATCATCGACGTGGAGCCCACGAGAACGGATATCGAAGTGCTCGCCGTGCCGGCCACCAAGATCGCCGACGGATTGGGAAACACGCGCATGGCCAACACGGTCATGACCGGCGCCTATCTGGCGCAGACGGGCATCTTGAGTCGCGAGGCCATGGAGCAAACCATTCCCAAGGCTCTCAAGCGCAAGAATCTCGTCGACGCGAACTACCTGGCCCTCAAGGCCGGGATGGAGTTCGTGGAAAATCAATAGCTTCCGCAAAAGCTACGACCAACAACCCTCCTCCGATTTCGGGGGAGGGTGTTCTTTTGTGTTCAAGTTCATGTCCAAGTTCAAGTTTCTTCCTTGAGCAACTGTCCCATGCAGATTAACTTGACCTGGCTATCCTGTTTCCGTGAAAGGAGCTCCCATGCTGCCCGGACAGTTCCCGAGCAATCTCATTTTCGCGCTGGTGCTCGCCGGCACCATCGTATTCTTCGTCATGACGGTGCGGCGCCTGGTGCGCATCCTTCAGATCGGCAAGGGCGCGGAGGAGCAAAATCGTTTCACGGACTGGGGTCCCCGCATTGGGGGCATCTTCAAATTCTTCTTCGGACAGGGCCGTGTGATCGCCGAGCGCGACGGCATCGGCCACTTCTTCATTTTCTGGGGCTTCATCATTCTGAGCTTGGCCACCCTGGAAACCTTCATACGAGGTTTCGCACCCCACTTCAGCTATGTGCAGATCATCGGCGCGTCCGGCTACGCCGCCTTCGGCGCGCTACTCGACCTCTTCGGCCTAGCCGTGGTGCTCGCCATCTTCGTGAGTTACTTTCGCCGATTGGTGCTCAAGCCCCGTCGCCTTGAAACCGACGACACCCATGCACCCAAAGAAGCCCTCTTCATTCTCACACTGATATTGGGACTGGTCGTTTTCATGTGGCTGGCCCGGGGCGCGGAGGCGAATCTCGCCGGCGACGCCGAGGCCGTAAAGTGGTCGCCCATTTCCAAGTTCTTCCGAAGCTTCGCCGGCGGCGGCGAGATTCACGTGCTCATCTACTGGTGGGTGCATACCCTGGCCATTCTCTTTTTTATGGCCTTTATCCCGCTGTCCAAGCATCTGCACATTCTCATGGCGGGACCGAACATTCTCTTCCAGCGTTTCGGGCCACGGGCGGTGCTTAGCAAGATCGATTTCGCCGACGAGACCGCCACCAAGTTCGGCAAGGACGAACTAGCCGACTTCAGTTGGAAGCAAATTCTCGATCACTACGCCTGCACCGAATGCGGCAGATGCCAGGATCATTGTCCGGCCTACACCACCGACAAACCCTTGACTCCCTACGGGCTCATCCATCACGCAAAAGCTCACGCCATCGGCAAGGGCTCGGCAATCTTGGCGGCCGGTGGAGAACTCGGCGAAGACGCACCCGAGGAAGCGAAACGCGCCCTCATCGGTGACGTCATCAGCACCGACGCACTCTGGGCCTGTACCACTTGCGGAGCCTGCGAGCAGGCCTGTCCCGTTTTCATCGAACACATTGAAAAGATCGTGGATCTTCGCCGCAACCTTGTGATGATGCAGTCCAGCTTCCCCACCGAAGCGCAGGTGAGCCTTCGGAACCTGGAGACCAATCACAATCCTTGGCAGATTCCTTACACGGACCGCGCCAAGTGGGCCGATGGCCTAGATATTCCGACTCTGGCCGAGAAGCCCGATACGGAACTGCTCTTCTGGGTGGGCTGCCTGGGCAGTTTCGACGAGCGTAGCCAGAAGATCACCAAAGCCTTTGCCAGTCTCATGAAGAAGGCGGGTGTGGAATTCGCCATTCTGGGACAGGAAGAAAAGTGCTGCGGCGATCCGGCGCGGCGCATCGGCAACGAGTATCTGGGCGCCATGCAGGTGGAGGCCAACGTCGTCGTCATGAACGGCTACAATGTGAAGAAGATCGTCACGGCCTGCCCACACTGCTTCAACTCAGTCGCCCACGGGTATCCCGGTTTTGGGGGCGACGACGAGGTCGGGCACCCCGCCGACTTCCTCAACGAGTTCCTATCCGCGGGCAAGCTCAAACCCACGACTGAGCAAGCTGGCAAGGTCACCTACCACGACTCCTGCTACCTGGGCCGCCACAACGACATCTACGACACGCCTCGCGAAGCTCTCAAGGCAGTGCCCGGTGTCGACCTGGTGGAGATGCCCCGTAATCGCGAGAACGGTTTCTGCTGCGGCGCCGGCGGCGGACGCATGTGGATGGAAGAGACCCTGGGCAGTCGTATTAACATCAACCGCGCTGAAGAAGCGGTGGAAACGGGCGCAAACACCGTGGCCGTGGCCTGCCCCTTCTGCGTGACCATGATGAGCGACGGCTTCAAGGATATCAACCGCGAGGACATGAAGGCCTTGGATATCGCCGAGATTCTCGACGCCAGCTGCTGATTCCAAGCAAAGAAAAAGACCGGTCCTCCTGCAGAGGGCCGGTCTTTTCGTGCAAACCAGAGTCCTATTTACTCGGCAGCTTCAGTCGCCAGATCATTTCCGTGAGCGGCACGGGATAGGGAATCCTGCATCGCCATCCTCTAAACTCAACGCCTGACAAACCGCTGCGTTCGAGAACGTACTCCACGGTCGAACGATGCCCCGGAACTCCGGAAATTTCATAGCCCCCGGGACCTTCAGGAATTTGTTCAATAGATGCAGCCAGATCGATGGCGCTGTAATGCTTCATGGGATCGGCACCCGGTCTGGTCGGTCCGCCGCCAGGGGGCGTAATGCGAAAGAGCAATTGAGGAATTGCGCCCTGGTAAAGCTCTTCGGCGATGAAAATTTCTCGAACGAGGGCCCGGCTCGGAATATGCAGCATGTAGCCACGTTCGGGGAGTATGTCGCCAGATGGCACTTTTTCCCACCCATTGTGAATGCGAAAAGCTGAACAGACCTGACTGGGGGCATCCACATCGGGATTCCCTGGCAAGACGAAAGTGGTGAGGTGCCCCTCTTCCACAACTTCCAAACTCGGAATCGGCTTGCTACTGAATTTTGAAAGGATGAAATCGTCCGCCGAAACATTGCCCCGACCGCCATCGATGCTCCCCATCCAGGTGCTTCCATCATGGGGTGATTCCTCGGGTGGTGCATAAACACTGAGTAAGGCCATGGGCATATTCGGCTTGAGTCGAGTGAGGCTCAGACGCCGATGAATCTCAACGCCATCCACATACTTGCCGTCTTCCGAAGGCACCAGGAAGAGACTGCTGAGCAAGGTTTCGCTGTAGTGTCCCAAGAGAAAGGACATGGATTTGAAGGAAGCCTGCCTCGCCGAGTGCTCACGCTTTTCGCGAACGAGGCGAGATGTTTCCGACAACCATGCGTCGATGCCGTCGCGTCCACCGGGAGTGATATCGATGAGTTCTTGATACTCATCAGCCGCGGCAAGCAGATTCGCTACGAGCTTCTTGTCCACCGAACTTCTCGCGCGATCGGCCAATATTCGCAGCCCCGATGGCGAGGGCAGCATGTGCATGAACTCCACATCCGACCCTGAACGGATACAACGAACGATGCGGCTGGCCAAACTCTTGTCCAGGCCGATGGCCCTAACAAGGCGTGTGGGGCGAGGTGGATCGCCGCTGAGCTTGAGAGAGATTTCTGTGAGTGTCTCCCTCAAACTCGCCGCGCAAGTTTCGATACTCGTCGACAGAGTCGCCGCATTCGATTTTCCCGTGGGCTTAACCAACTCAATCACCCTTCTTCACGGGCTCGGAAACTCCGCCTACCTTAGTACCATAAGCTTCTGTGTGTCGACTCTATTTCCCGCACTAGCCTTGGCGAAGTAAACGCCTGAACGAACTGGGCGACCCTGGGAATCAAGGCCGTCCCAAAGCAATTGCCTGTCTCCGGCAGCAGCGGAACCTGCGTGCAGATTTCGCACCAGGCGCCCCTGGACATCGTAAATGTCCATACGAAGGTCGGCGGTGGCGGGAAGACTGAAGGACAGCGTGGTGTTGCTGCGGAATGGATTCTTGGAAACACGCAAATTGAGGCCCTGAGATTCATCGGCCCACTCGGGCACGGCAGTGAAGACGTCGGTGTGGATCAAGAAGGTTTTCGCCGTGAAAGGCGCGACATTGATGAGGCCGCTGCCCATCAGCACCCTACCGTTATCGGAGATGCCCGAGAGCGTCAGAATATTGAAATCTTCCTCAAGCACTACCCCGTTGTCGATGAGGAAATCCTCCACGTCGATGAGGCCCGTTTCTTCGGTCCAGATGAATCCGGTGGCGAGGTTGGGATTCACGAATCGGTTGTAGCCAACCATGATGCCGCCATCGAGAGTCATGTCTTCAACATTGGTCAAGCCATTGTAAGGCACAGTACCGGGAAGCTGTCCGAGAAGCTCCTCGATCCAGGTAGCGCCGTCCCAACGCCAAACCGCGGCGGGGAATCTCATTGTCGCATCTTCATAACCATATCCACCAATGACTGTGCCCGCGTCATTGACACAGGAGGCGTCAGTAAAGGCTTCGTAGATGGATAGGGTGCTTCGTTCGCCGTTCATCCAAACGGTCGGGCGCCAGTAACCGAAGGTCGCTTCGTCCCAACCGACAAGCACAGTGCCGTCGTAATTGGCATGATTCACGCGGCCGCTGCGAAACTCAGTTCCCACATCGACGATACCGTCGATTTCGTTCCAGGCGCTGGGTCGCGCAATACCCTGGGGATGACCAGGGCTCCAATAGAAACCTGTAACGGTTTCTCCATCACCGGACAGGCCCCAGGCGGATCCGTAGGAACTATCAAGAGACCCACCATCGGGGGGAAGGGGGGGCATGGTAACCTGCCAGCCTTCACCGAGAGTCCAGCGACCCTGGGTTGCGTATAGAAGGTCTTCGGTAATGATGGTCGCCGAAATCCGCGTTCCATCGGCGGAAATATCCGGCGTTCCGGCGCCTGTGCCAATGTAGGGGCTCGTTGCCCGACCGAGCAGTTCGACGCCCGTCTCTTCGGTCCACCTGAAAGTCTCGTAGACACCCTCGGTGTTTCCGGCCACGGCGCTGCCATCCGAAGAAAGTGAAGTGCCCCAGATGTTTTCGCCGATGTATTCGAAAGTCACTTCAGCGCTCGCACTAGCCGCTAGTAGAACTACTGCCACCAGAACTAAGCCTTGTAATTTGCTCAACATCTCTGCACCTCGCTCATGGGATAAAGAGATCCGTATTCGTCTCGAAAAGAGGGATCCCGGCCCTTGAAGTTCAAGCCGGGATCCCATCGCATTCAATGCTAGTACAGAGCCTTGATGGAGCTCCAGCTAGCGTTATCTGTGGCAACGGACCACTCACCCTCGATCAGGATAGAGGCGTCCACGCCCGGGTTGAAGCTGAACCAGGCTGGCGGCATACCAAAGGGATCGTAGGAAGCGGTATCAGCACCGACCAGAGTGTCAGTCGACAAGTGAATCTCAGGACCCCACATGCCGCCGGGGGCGATGGGGGTTATACCGATCCAATAGTTTCCGGGAGTCAGATTGAGGTTGAGGCCTTCGGCCTTGACGATCCAGTGATCGTCGGCCCAGGTACCGGTCATGGGAACAAGGGCATCGGCGGTCGGATCTTCTACGGGAAACACGTCGCTAATGGGATAGACGTGAAGGTAGCCTTCAAAAATTCCGTAGCCCCAGGCGAAATCCAGGCCCGAGTAGTAGGTGGTGATGCTGTTGATGACCCAGCCGCCGCCTTCGACAGCGACGTCATTGACCGCATGCATGGTGATACCGAAGGGCGGCTCGCCCGATTCGGAATTGAAGAAACCGGCGCCCCAAGGATCGAAGCTGGACTGATCCCAGAGCACGTCTGCTGAGGCCAAGGAGATCAAGGCCAGGACACTGATCATCGCAATTCGCAGTTTCATGGAGAATCCTCCGCTTGTGTGAGCGCCGAGAGCGCCCTCTTGAGCTTCGACCCGACGAGAGTTGATAATCACTCCCCAGGCCACTTCTGTATGTGATGAGAGAGAGTGTATCAGCGCGCCGATCCAGTGTCAAGAGATCTCTGAGAGAATTATCAGAGTAACTCTAACTCACTCTCCCCCACCAAGCTGCATGCCTCAAGACTTCTTATTGCGGATGAATCACTCCTGGAAAGCTCGGTTGTCCCTCTCCATTTGCCCCTTGGGAGATCCCAGTTCCAGGTCGAAGTAGAACTCCATACGATCCACGAATTCCGCCACGAGAATGGCTGGAATAAGGAGCATGGCAAAGGCTGGGCTCTGGCTGTAAAAAGCCAGGGCAGGAGTGAGGAAGCCCAGGAATATTCGCGTAAGGGACAGACCCGGGCGGAAACTTCGACCCTCCAAAGCGGCCCTCACTTTTGCGGCCAGATAGAGCAGGAGCTTGGCGGCCAACACGCTCTTAGCCAGGCCCATACTGCCTGTGAAAATTCCAAGATAGAATAGAGCCGTGAGAAGGGTCGATGAGCTGGGTAAGCGCGGGCCGCGTCCCGCGTCGATGGAAGTGTAGAGACGATCCATGGAAAAGAGAGAGCCTGCACCCAGAAGAAGCGCAGGGATCGCCCAAGCCGTGGGGAGTTGCCATTGAAGATAGATGAAACCAGCCCCCAGGAAGGCCGGCCAGAGGATGATCTCTCGGCTGAGCCAAGAACCTCTCCAACCAAGGATGACGCGCCAGGCTCTTGCTTTGTTTCCCAGATGCAGAGACGCCAGCAGCATGAGCAGAACTCCGGCACCAGCAAAAGCAAGAGGAGGCACATCGGTTTGCCTCGAGGGCACCGCTGAGAATAGCCCCACCATCAACGGCGCAAGCCAGGTAAAGAGCAGCAGGGTCCATTCCTTGCGCAGGCTGATGCCACGGGTGGCGGAAATTCTCGGCAGGCTCATCTCAGAAATGAGAGCCGCCGTGGCAGGATCCAATTCAATTTCGGGGCGCCGGCGGCCTTGGGCCAGTGGGATTAATTCAAGAGCCGGACCGAGGCCCGCGTCCTTGAATCCCTCCACATTCTGATGGGTGAACCCCGATTCGGTGCTCGTCAGTCCAAGCGCATCAGTGGGACACCAGGACACGCAGGCCGGCTCCTTGCCATCTGCCAAACGGGGAGCGCAGAATGTGCACTTTTCCATGATGCCCCGGTCGTGATTCACACTCGGAGCGTCGTAAGGGCAAACCCAGGAGCAATAGCTGCAGCCGATGCACTTGTCGGCGTCGATGAGCAGGGCCCCCGTAACATGGTCGCGGGAGTAGGCCAAGGCGGGGCATGCCTTCATGCAGACCGCCGTCTCGCAATGATTGCAGGCCATGGAAAGATGGTAGGTCGGTGCCGCGGGTGCGCCCTCCGGATTCGCATCCAGAACCTTCCGCCAGCTACGGTCCCAGGGAAGTTGATTTTCGATAATGCAAGCCACCTGGCAGGCGGCGCACCCTGTGCAGCGATTCAAGTCGAAATGAAATGCCGGGCGACTCATGACAACAATTCCACATCGACGAAGTTGTCGTGAAAAGCTGCGCCGTGACCCATGTCGGTTTCACGGCCGGCGGAGCTGTCGTTGACCGTTCCCGCGTTGCGCCACCAACCGTTGGGGGCGGAAACACAGCCGGGTCGAAGTCCGAAATTGAGTCGCGCCTTAGCCTCGAAATCTCCCCGATCATTGAAAACGCGAAGTCGATCATCTTCAGCGATTCCACGTGGTTCGGCATCGGCGGGATGTAGGGTCAGAAGAAGCTCAGGCTCCAGTGCGCGCATTAGTTTGAGATCGCCGAATTGCGAGTGGATGCGATTCTTCGTGTTAGGTGTTAGCAACTGCAATGGAAACTTGGACGATGTCGAGGACTCTTGAGCCTCGGTGAAATCCGGGAGCTCAGAAAGTCCCCACCTCTCCCTTGCTTCCTGGGAAAGCAATTCGATCTTTCCGCTGGGTGTATCGAAACGATAATCCTCGAAGGCGATTTCCTGATACCCGGGCGGCAGCTGTGGTCCTACGCGCAACTCGTCAAGACTCAATCCTTGAAGCACTAAACGCTCTTCCAAGTAAGACTCTATTTCTTCTTCCGCGGGAATTTTCCCCTCTAGATCCAGATCCATGTGCCGCCCCAAAGCCCGATAGATCTCGGTTTCGGGCATGACTTCTCCGGGCGATTCCATCACCTTGGGCTTCAGCTGGATATAGGGATGCCAATAAGCCGTGATCACGTCACTTTGTTCGAGAAAGCTCTTCGCAGGCAGGATGATGTCCGCCGCCCGCGCGGTATCGGTTAGGAATTGCTCCACCACTACCACGAAATCCAAGGCCTCGAAGGCATCCTTCACGGTGCCGCTCTCGGGGTTTTGATTCAGGGGATTTCCACGTTCCACCCAGGCAGCACGAAGCGGCGGATTTTTTTGCGCCAGCATATCGGCACCCAATCGCGCGGCGGAAATGGAAACGCGTTGGGGGCCCTCATCCACTTTCGGGGGAAAAGATGCCACAGGATCCTTGGGCTCGAAAATGTGACTCTGCAAATTGGCGTAGACCCAGCCCGCGCCGGGCTTGCCGATGTTTCCGGTAATGGCCAGCAAGGCGATAATAGCGCGCATGGTCTGGCCGCTGTTGGTATAACGTTGCATGCCGAATCCGGCCACGATACTGGCAGGCCGAGTGCCCGCCAACAAGTCGGCGAGTTTTTCGATCTGACCCACAGACAGGCCGCAGATTTTCGCGGCGCGCGAAGGTGTGAAGGCGCCAAGGGAACTTGCGAACTCGGAAAAACCGGAAACGTGCTTGTCCACGAATTCGGTATCGACCGCATTCTCGCGAACAAGAAGATGAGCCACGGCCAATGCCAGGGCCGCATCGGTTCCCGGCCGCGGCTGAATCAACATGCCCGCGCGCTCGGAAGATTCGGTGCGCCGCGGATCCACTACGACCAACTTGCCCCCCGCCGAAAGCGCACTCTCTATAAATGGCATTTGGTGAACATTTGTCTCTGCGGGGTTCTTGCCCCAGAGAACGATGAGTCGCGCGTTTTCCAGATCCCATGGAGCGTTGTGCTTGTTTTCACCCAGAGTGAGTCGCGTAGCCTCGAGCCCGCTTGGCCAGCAAAGATCTCCGTAGATGCTCGTACAGCCACCATATGCTTTCCAAAATTCGGATCCGGCAGCCTTAAGCATGCCCTTGGTGCCACTGGCCGCATAGTAGAGTATCGACTTGGGGCCATGACTGGCGCGCAGGTGCAGTAGCTTCTCACCTATGACGCCTAGGGCTTCATCCCAAGTAATGCGCTCGAACTTGTCGCCCTTCCGACGAAGTGGATGGAGAATTCGATCGGGGGAGTGAACCCGCTCCACGTAACTGAGACCCTTGAGGCAAGCTCCCTCGGGGGTGGCGCGATTGCCCTGGTAGGGTTCAACGCGGCGGAGCCGTCCATCTTCCAACTCGACGCGCAGCGTACAGGTGCTGTAGCAGTTACGCGGACATGCGGTAAGGAAACTGGGCAAGGGACACCTCCAAGTTCTGTATAGGCTTTGACCTTGCCTTACTTCAATGAAAAAGCCCGATTCCGGGCTTCTCCATGAAACGATGGTTTCAACTCATACTAGTAAAGGATCTTGACTCTGCCCCAATCGCTGGTGTCGGCAGCCGTGCTATCGAGGCATTCGGCACTGACATTGTCGAAGCCCGCCGCCCAAGAGTTGCCTCCTGAACTGGTTGAATGCTTGAAGACGATCAAGTGGCGACCACAGGGCACTTCCAGGCTGATTGTAGTCCAATCAATCCATTGGGCTCCAAGTGGAGAGCTATATACGAGTTCGTGATCGACCTCTACTGTGAACATTGCCGTCTCCGAATAGTCTCCCAGATTATGGAGATAGTAATCGAATGTGATGAAACACAAGGACACACCCGTCGGATCCTCTTCTCCGCAATCGAAGGTCTGGTGCCAGGTTGCACTACCTGGCCAAATCGGGTGGCTCTGCATGTAGGCATGGTAGCCAGGATTTCCACCGCTTCGACGATCGGCAAGGTAATAATCGTCTGCAAGGGGAACCCACAATCCCAATCCATCCTCAAAATCTCCGTTGTCGATTTGAGCGTGAGCTGTACTTGCCATGATCGTAATCAGTATAGTCATCAGAATTATTCTACTTGTCTTCATGATATAGTCCCTTCGTCTGGAAGTCTGGAATGACTTCGCAGATTTGAGTCTAGTCATTCTACCAATAAAAGTCGTTAATCCAATAATATACTTGTATGTTGTATTACATTGAGAGTCGTTCTATGTCAGATCTGAGGGACCATTTCGATATTTACTCAGGAGCTTCCGGCCAGAACCCCTAAAAAAAGCCCGACCCCGGGGCTTCGCTGTTGAACCGGGGCCGGACAGGGGCAGCACTTAGGGCTGCGATGTTCTTTAAATAACCCAGGCGTAGCCCAGCTTGGCGAAGACGCCTCGCTGGTACTGGGTCAAATTGATGTCCTCATCACCGTAAAATCCGTCGGCATATCCAAGATAGAGAACGGTCTGAGGATTGATCGTGTAGGAAAAGAGAAGCTGGCTGGCCAAAACTTTTTCCTCAGTGGGCCAACCCTCGTCGTAGAGTTCCGTGTTGTAATTGTAGAACCCGCTTTGAACGATTGCACGAAATGAAGTGCGCCGATTGAACTGATAGTTCACTCGCAGGAAACCCAGCTGGGCCGTGAACAATTCCTCGCCTCCCACCTTCATGCGCTCGAAATTGTGGAAGTAGTCGAGGCGAAGATGGCCACCCACTTTTAGCGAAATACCGGGGCCGATGCGGAAGCGCCGCCCGGGACGAGCGTTCACATAGTCAATGCGATCGCCATAGTTCCCATCCAAGTTCAGATAAAGATTTCCAAGGGGAATCCAGGATCCGCTAAAGCCCATACGCCGATCGTCATACTGAAGATCGCCATAAGTTTGGCTACCGTAAATGCCGTTGACATGCAGCTCGGTTTGCTGTCGGCCACCGTAGTCGAACCAAAACGTGTAGCCCTTCTTCAGGAAATCGCCGTCGTGTTCATCCCAGTACTCAAAGCCTGATCCCACATTGAGAAGTGTCCACCAACTCTCCGCCCCGCGATTCCATGTGTAACCCCAACCGAAATCGGTGCCACGGAAATCCACGCGCGGATTGAATCCCATGTCCGTACGCAGTTCGGGACTCATGTCCACATAGACGATGTAGTAGTCAAGGCCGCTACTGTCGTGGCTATAAACAGCGTCCACGCCATAGCCATCAAATTGGTCCTCGCCAAGGCCGTTGTCCGCGGCGAATTCAGATGGATATTGGGTCTGTGATCCCAGAAATTGAAAACCGACCCTGTCTCTCTGGCTCAGCCGAATGGATCCGTCTACTCCGGCCACTCGATTGAAATAGCCCTCGCCTTCGCGATCAGAAACAATGGCACCCAGGTTCGAAGCTTCCCCCATGTCGCGTCGATATCGAAAAGCTGTGCCGATGTTTTTCTCATCCAAAGCGGCGAAGTTGCTACCCTGGCTCGATGGCAGAAGGACGTTCGTCACCGCATCCTGCACGGAAAACAGACCGAAAGCGTTGCGCCCGGATTTTCCGGTCACCTTCAGCCCCGCATCGGGATTGAAAAGACTTCGCGTGTAAACCGTGTTAATGCGCGTGTTGAAAAAATCGGCGCCCTCCATAAAGAAGGGTCGTGTCTCGGGATAATAGAGCGCGAACTGCTCGTTAACCTCGAGTTGCTGTACATCCGCTTCCACCTGAGAAAAGTCGGGATTCACCGTGGCGTTGAGTGAGATATTCGGAGTAACGCCCCAGCGAACGGTCAGACCGAGATCCTCTTGTGAGGGATCATTTTCGAAATCGCCGTTGGGAAAACCTTCTCGGGTTTGATTTTGAATGACCACCATGGTTGGATCAAATTCCAGGTTTCGCCCAGGTGTCACTCCACGAAAACCAGTCATTTTGTCGGATTGGCACCAGTAGCAGTTGTTGTTGCGATCACGGGGAAATAGTGTCAGGTGGTAGCGCTGATCCCGGGGATATCGTCGAATAAGGTCAAAGCCCCAGGTCAGTTCTCCCTCGCTTCCGGGAAAACGAAGGGAGCTGAAGGGAATCGCCATTTCCACCTCGTAACCCTCATCGGTTACACGACCGGCGGAGTCCCATATTGCATCCCAGGCCGCATCGAACTGAGGGCTTTCGGTGGCATCACCCTGAATGCCGTATGCGTTGCAGAAGAAGTCGAAGGCGCGGCGTTGATCGTTGAAGGGATCAACAATGACGGCCACCCAATCGTCTTCATAGAGGTCGTCGCGGTTGCAATAACGCACGCGAATCTTGTCGGGCTCCGGATCGAATGCCCGAAATCCCACCAGAAAATGACTCTTGGTATGCGCGACGAAAACGTCCGTTTTCACGGGCGGCTCGATGTTTTCTCCCGGGCGCACTTCGAAACCGATGTTCAATTTCAGTGCATTTTCCCAGAAGGATTCACTCAGTATGCCGTCCACGTGAATCGGACCCTCCACCGAAGGAATGCGATGCTCCTTGTTCCCCAGGGAATCATCCGCCATGGACGCTGCGTTCAGACAGCAGAGCAAAACCCCGGTCAACAGAACCTGGAATCTCACTTCGATCTTCATCATTCATCACCTGCACGGGAAGAGGCCCCCGCGAAATGCGGAGACCTCTCACGTACGACATTTGCCCTTGCAGGTTTCGTTTCGTTGATACCTAAAATTCCGTCAGCCAGAAATCGCGGGGATAGAGCCGGTGTACGGTTTGGGGCTCCTCCACCGAGGCGATGTAAGCTTCTAGAGATTCGAACTGCGTTTCGGGTCCGATGAGGAAAAACACGCCATCGGGGCTTTCACTCGACGGCTTTCCATAACCGATGAGCACACTGCCATAAACCTCGTCCAGACGGTCCTGCATGTCCGGCATCAATTCACCCCAGCCTCGAAGATTCAAAACCTCGCCGCGGAAATCACGCACGCGGTCGGGGCCGAAGCCGTCGGTGATGTCGGCGGCCATGGCCTGTCCACGCGATTCGTATCCCGCCGCGGCGCGTGAGCGACCGAACATGCCGGCAATTGAATAATCCTCGTGACTTGTGTCCAGTTCAGTTTCTTCAAGTACATCCACCACGAAGCGCAAGGTCTCGGCCACATCGGGACAGCGCTCGGCGTAGTAGCTGGTCAAGCCCGTGTTCTCGCGATAACCGAAGCCATTGCTGTAGGCAAGACCCGTTGCCCAAGTACGCATGAAGAAGCCGTGGCCGCCGCCGCCGCCGAAAAGTCGGCCGGTGAGAGCGCCCAAGGCCGATTCGCGATCGGCCTGCCAGTGCTCGGCAACTCGGGCCGAGAAGAGCAGCGTGCCGTTACGGGTGTTCTCGTTAACCAGTCCCGCGTAGGTGGGCGGGGATTCTAAGCCGCTACGATCTAGATAACGCTGGAGGATGTAGTCGTGGCGCGCGTAGTTTTGCACCTCGGCTTTTCCCTTGCCGGAGAAATCTTCCAAGAATGATTCTATTGCGGTGAGCTTTTCGCCACGATCCCGCGAATTGGACACCATGGATAGGCGCGCATTTTCCGCGCGCGCCACCAAGGCTAGAACTTCCTTGATCTCTCCGAAGGCCTCGGCCGGTGGAACGGCCAACTCGCGGCGTATCATATTGCAGAGCTCCGCCCAGTCTTCCGAGAGGCTGGCGTCGGGCACCGCGATGAGTGATGCACGCAAGGACGCAGCGATGTCGACCTCGATGCCGGTTTCGGGCGCCTGATCAAGCAGGGCCGCAAGCTCTCCACGATCGCGATCGCGGCCGCGCCTTTCGACCTCGTCGAGATAGCGCTCGCCTTCCCCGCTGGGTTCGGTGAAACGCCACTTGAGGCGGAGTAACTGGTGAGTCTGAGTCAGGAAGGATGCGGCGCTAAGGTAGAGAGGATCATCCTGATAGCGATAGGCAGCGGCAGGATCGCTCACCCATGATTCCTCGCTGCCCTGCATACGGGTTCGCATGCGGTGCAGGCGCTGATCGAGCAGATCGCGCAGGCGGGCGAGATTGTCGTCGTCAAGCAACGGTGCGGTGAGAGATGCGCGCATCCAATCAAGACCGCGATCGATTTCGTCTACCTGGCTCGCGCCGAATGAAAGGGCCAATTCCACACGACCCGTTTCGGGATTCGTATCGAGGTTCGCACCGTATGACAGAAGTTCGGCGCGTAGGCGCTTCTCCATTTCATCGTACTCAACTCGTTCGCCGTCCATTTCCACGCCGACACCGCGCATGAGACTTGGCAGCAAGGGAACGTAAACGAGGTATTCGGCGGGAATCACGTCGAGACGGAAGTGAATCTGCAAAGTGGATGTGCTCATGTTTTCGAAGGTGGACGCCACCATTTCGGCGCCGCCGGTAAGTTGCAATGTTTCGTATTGCAGTTGTTCATCCAGCTCCATGGGCGGATTGTCCATGAAACCGGGCAAGACATCTTCGGCGTACATGGCTTCGAGCTCGGCGGTGTCGGCATCGAACTCATCGCGGAATTTCTTCAGAGCTTTCTGCGAATCTTCTTCCCCGAACTGCTCCTGGGTGTTCGCAACCGCTGCAACCAGGCGAGCCGCTTTCGCGTCCCGCGCGGCGGTGATCATGGTCGGATCGGGATGCACCCCCATCACGTAGGGATCGGCCTCGAGAAGTCCCCAGGCATCAATGAGCTGCCGCCAATAGTTTTGTTCGGCGGTCATAGCCTTTTCGGCCTCGGCGAAGTGCGGTGCCAAAACCAGGGATTTTCGGAAGCCCTCGTCGAGTTCCAGGAAAGCCATGATGTCTTGCCAATTTCCGGCCATTCCGCTCCTGCGGAAACCGAATTGAGGTGGAGAATTCAAGGCGCGATCCAAATACTTACAAGTTTGAACGAGATTGCTGCTCACGCGATCGTTAAAGTCAGCTAGCTCTTCCGAGCCTGGCTCGAGTTCGTAGAGCTTGTGCAATTCTTCTACGATAAGGCCGCGTGCGCGGCGCAGGGTGCGCCTGTCGATGTTTCGGTTGTCGAGGCCATCGAGGCCGAAGAAGATCGGCGATCCGGGATCGTCGGACAGATAGCTCCAGACAGCGCTGGCACCCAGGTCCACGCGCCGGGTTTCCGAGTTGATGAAGAGGTCGTAGAGTTCGGTACCGGGGCCGCCGGCGAACCCGTCGAGAAAGACTTCCAGCATGAAGCGGTCGAAATTGCTCAGGCCCGAACGGGGTGGCCAGGCCACGAGCACTTCGCCGGGATCCTCGGCGTTGTCACTGGCATAGCTGCTCACCTGCACGCTGCCTTCGGGTGCTGCATGGGTGACCGGTGGCAGATCCAGGGAGTTCATTCCCACGAAGTGGCTTTCAAGCTTGCCCGGCTCCACACGATCGAGAATGCCCTCCATGGCGACTAGGACATCTTCCAGCTCGAAGCTCTCGGGAAGGGAAATGATGATGCCCATGTTAGGCAGGCGATAGGTCTTGGCCACGAACTCGCGCATGTGCGCGGGCACCATGGCGCGCATGGAGTCGGGGTGGCCGCCCGAACTGTTGGCCAAGGGATGATCCTTGCCGTAGAGCATGTCGCCGATACCGCCCCAAAGCGGATATCCCGGCCCCTCGAAGCTGCTGACCATTTCGGTGTAGACCGATCCCTTTTCCTCGAAGCCGAGTTCACCTTCGGCGTTTTCCACCACACTCAGATGCGCCACTTCACGGCGAATCTCCTCGTCAGTAAAATCGGGATTGACTAGCGCGTTCAACCTCGCTTCCAGGGTTTCGTAGAAGTTGTCTTCGCCGCCGAGAGTATTGAAGTGATAGACGGTGTTGGTTTGGGCGGTCCACGCGCTCGCGTTGCCCAGGGTCATCTCTTCCAGAGCCGCCACATAGCGTCCCTGCTTGCCCTTGCCCAAGAGCAGATGCTCGCAGGCATGGGGCTCGCCGCGATCGGAATCCGGCGGACTCTTCACCCAGATGAATCCCTGGGGCACCGACTGGATGCGCAGAAGATCCACGATGAAGCCCTTGTCCTGTGAAATGAAGCGCGCACCCATGGCGCGATCGGATCCGTCCACATAGAGGTTTTCGGCGGTGAAGCCGCCTATGACCTGCCCTTGGTCCAGATCCTCCAAGTCATTGCCGCCATCGGACACAAACTTGAACACAAACAGGAACATGGCGAAAACGAACAGGGCGGCGATCACGGGAATCAGGGGCTTCTTCATGAATCCTCCAGTTGCTCCAGGCGACCGGCCAGGTGCTCGTGCAGTGAGCGGCCGGCGATGTCCAGGAGAGTGGATATGTGGGAATCGCTGAGCGAGTAGTATACGCGTGTTCCCTCCTTACGTCGAAGGAGGACACCGGATTCGGAGAGTATGGCGAGTTGACGAGAAATGTGCGGCTGACGAAGGCCGGTGGCGGCCGTGACTTCCTGCACGGATTTCTCCCCTTCCGCCAGGATCGTGAGGATCCTTAGGCGAACGGGTTCCGCGAGCAGCTTGAAGCGTGCCGCCAGTGCCGTGAGTGCGGCGTCGGACCGCGCTAATTTGGACATCGTAGCAGGTGGGGAGGAGCAAGGCCCCTCCCCATTCTCTCACCTTCCTGCGGTATCGATCCCCTCTTGCACGGGATCGAGGACTCAGAATATTCCTTTACAACTATATTGTCAAGTAGGAATATTTGAGAAAGCAGGAAGCCCCTGATTGCGCTTTAGGACCTTCACTGCTAGTTTGGCCCGGCCCAGGAAATCCCACGCCGATTGGTGCGAATCCCTATGTCGTTTCAGCAACTACAAGTCCGAGTCCGAGGCTGGATCGCCGACTCCTTGCGCGATTTCAGATCCCGTGAGCACCTGTATCTATTGGTGCTGGCCGTGTTCATCGGCGTGCTCGGCGGCCTGGGCAACCTCTTCTTCCAGTTTCTCATCGACCTGATCCGAAAGATGGCCTGGGGCGGCCCCGACGCCTTCGTTCAGCGATTCAGCGAGGCGTCTATCTGGCTCAAACTCGGCGTGCCGACCCTGGGCGGACTCGTGGGCGGCATGGTCATCTATTTCGTTGCGCCCGAGGCCAAGGGCCACGGCGTGCCCGAAGTCATGAAGGCCACCGCCCTCAACGACGGCGTGATTCCCAAGCGCACGGTGATCGGCAAGACCGTGGCCAGTGCGCTCACTCTCGCAACCGGCGGTAGCGTGGGGCGAGAAGGTCCCATCGTGCAGATCGGTGCGGCCATGGGATCAGCCATGGGGCAGATGCTCAAGTTGAATTCCATTCGTATGAAAACCGTGGTGGCCTGCGGCGCTACGGCGGGTATTGCCGCCACCTTTAACGCCCCCATCGCCGGAGCCTTCTTCAGCGCCGAAGTGATCTTGGGGAATTTTAGCGTAGGATATTTCGCGCCTCTGGTGATCAGCGCGGTCATCGCGACACTGGTCAGCCACGCCTACATCGGTAACGACCCGGCCTTCATCATTCCCGAGGGACTCACGCTCACCGACGGCCGCGAAATTCTACTCTACGTTTTCCTGGGTCTCCTCGCCGCATTTGTGGGACAGGCCTTCATGCGCACCCTGCACAAGGCCGAGGATATCGCTGAATCCTTCCCGGCATGGCCCCCGCTCAAGACGGCGCTGGGCGGACTGATGATTGGTATCGTCGGCATCTGGGCGCCGCGCACTCTGGGCAACGGTTACGAGGCTATCGAAGCCGCCATGAACGGCGAGGTACTGCTTGGCACCCTGGCAGTTCTGCTCATCGTGAAGATTGTCGCAACAAGCATCACCCTGGGATCGGGCAATTCCGGCGGCATTTTCGCACCAAGCCTGTTCATGGGAGTGATGATGGGCGGCCTCCTCGGCCGTTACTTCAATATCTGGTTCCCCGATTGGACGGCCGGCTCCGGCGCCTACGCGCTGGTGGGCATGGGCGCAGTGGTTGCGGCCGTGATCCACGCGCCGATCACGGCCATTATCATGATCTTCGAAATGACGCGCGACTACGGAATCATACTGCCCTTAATGATCAGTGTGGTAGTCGCAACGCTCACGAGCCAGAAGCTCGAGCGGCACTCCATCTACACCTTCAAACTGGCACGGCAGGGCATCGACCTGCTCAAAGGCAAGGATCACAACGTGCTTCGCCGCCTTCGCGTGCGCGAGGTGTTCCGAGATCACGTAGAAAAGATTCCCCAGGACATGCCGCTGGCGAAGGTGCTTCCGCTTCTGGCCGAGGCGAGTCATCACGAGGCCTTCGTGGTGAATGAGCAGGAGCATATTGTCGGCATTCTGACCCTGGACGAGGTGAAGCGAGCACTGCCTCAGTTGGACGCTCTGGGCATGGTGCTCATCGCGCTGGATGTGGCCACCACCAACTTCCCCACTGTGACACTGGACGACGATCTAGACTTCGCCATGCGCCAGTTCGGCAAGAGCAACATCGAGGAAATGCCCGTGGTGGACGCGGAAGATCCCACGCGGCCGCTGGGCACACTAGTGCGCCACGACGTGATTCAGGCATACAACCGCGCCATGCTGAGCGAGGATCTTGCCGGTGGCGTATCCAGCCGCATGCAGAGTTCAGTGAAGAGCCATGTGAGCGAAACTCTCGGCGGCTTTGTGCTTAGCGAGTGCGTGGTGCCCCACGAGATGGAAGGGAAGAGTCTTCGCGAGTTGGACTTCCGCAGCAGGTTTCACACGCAGGTGCTGCTGGTTTGCTCGGCCGAAGGTGACGAGACCTGCTATGAATTCCCCGAGCGGGAAACGGTGTTGCGCGCGGGCGATCGCATACTACTGTTTGGCACCGAAGACAACGTAGCGAAGGTGAAGAACCTTTAGCCAATATCCGAAACGATAATCCTGAATTTCCCCGTGCGAGTCAGCATCATCTTTTCCACGACTTCAATACGATATTCCATGTCGCCCATCGCGGTGCGCAGATCCTTGATCACGGCCTGCTTGTCGGCCTCGCTGGGCTCGCGCCGCAGGATCACGCGAAGTATGAACGTGTTCGCATCCGGTTGATGAATCTGAAAACGCGCAATCCAATCGGCGTGATGCAGGGCCTCGAAGTGCGTGAAGAATGCGCCATGAATCTTGCGTCCGTCGGGCGTGTGGATCACATCCCGTTCGCGACCGGAGAGTTCCTGCACGCGAATGAGTCCGCGCCCGCATTCACAGGGTTCGCGTGTGAGGCTGGCAATGTCCCCCGTGCGGAAACGCAATAGAGGCATGGCGCGAATCACCAAATTCGTGGCGATGACCTCGCCGGGTTCACCGTCGGGCACGCGTTGACCCTTCTCATCCACGATCTCCACGAAGTCGGTTTCCATGCCCATGTGCAGGCCATTGTGATGCTCGCACTCGAAACTGAAAATGCCGCCGTCGTTGCAACCATAGGTGTCGTAGACCGGGCATTCGAAGGCCAGTTCGATGGCCGCGCGCGCCTTGGGCGACAAGCCCTCGCTGGTGGTGAACACGGCCTTCATGGGAATCTTCTTTCGCGGGCTCGCCGTGATGTACTCCGAAAAGATCTCCATGCTCGATGGATATCCGTAGACAAAATCAATGGGACTCTTGGCCAACCTTTCGGAGTAGCGCTCCATGATCTCGTCGTTCATGTGATAGGTCGGGAAGTGCAGCGCACTGGATAGGGCCAGGTAGATCGTCTGCTTGAGCGCCGCCTTCTCGGGTACCAGAGACCCGCCGGAAATCGCAGCGTAGAGATCGCCGGGCACGTAACCCGTCTGCGCCCAGCCACGCCACATGTGCGCCCACTGCCAGCTGTGCGCCGGCCGATCGATGTAGTAGTCCAGCGGCACACCCGTGGACCCCGAAGTGTTTTTATGCCGGGGCTGCCACTTCTCGAACTCGCGCGACTTCAGGGAATCGCCGGCCACGCGGATCATGTCCTTGTTGAGCAGTGGCAAGCGCGCGATGTTTTCAGGGGTGAGAACTTCATCATCATCAAAACCGGCTTTCACGAAGGCAGCAGCCCAGTAAGGCACATTCTGACGCACATAGCGCCCCAACTCGGCCATGCGCTTCGCCTGCAGCTCTTCCAACATGGAAAGATTCCACCACTGGCTCTCCAGCAACTCGGGCAAGAACTTCAGGGAATCGGTTTTGCGTGCGATGTCCACCATACGGATGGCGGGACGCTTCAGAAAGCGCGGAATCTCAATGGCCACTTTGCCGCTCCTTCAACATGATGATCATCTCGCCGAAACTTCTGTCCCAGCTTTCGCCCTTCACACGTTCTCGCCGGGCCGCGCGTTTCTCGTCGTCGTCGCCGGCAAGCGCGCGATGGATGGCCGCTAGAACCTGAGGGCCGGTCTCTGCCGTTTCCACCAGTCCGGGATATTCCGTGTCGTGCTCTTCAATGGGAATGGAAACCACCGGTAAACCCAGGGCCAAATACTCCTTGGTCTTGATAGGACTGCAGTAGCGAATCCACTCGGTGAGCTGCCAAGTCATGATGCCCACGTCGAATCCCTTTCCGTAGTAAGGAATCTCTTCGTAGGGTTTCATGCCGAGCAGATGCACGTTGGGCAGATTTTCCACCTGCGAATAGTCCCCCATCACACGACCGATGAGCACGAATTGCAAACTCGGATCTTCCTTTGCGCAGTACTCGATGAGATCGAGATTGTTCGCATTGGTCAGCGATCCGAAGTAGCCCACCCGGGGATGGGCAATGATTGCGAGATCTGCAGGCTCGGGCGAATTGGACGCCAGTGCCGCGTCGTAGTCGGCCGAATCCACCGCGTGCGGAAAAAAGTGAACCTTGTCGCCGAAGGCGGAGGCGTCCTCTTGAATCTTCCGCGAAGAGCAAAGCAGGAGATCGCTCTTCTCCTTGAGCAGGAGATCGCGCGCCAACATGGAACCCCGCGCCTTGAGATCGCGATAGGCTTCGAACTTATCGGTGAGGTAGTAGATGAGCCCGGCATTGGGAAGCGTGGTCGCGACCTTGGCAAATGACGGCAGGCAGGCCATGACCACCGGACGTTTCAGACCCAAAATTCGATAGGCCAGCTTCACCTGAAAAGCCAGCCAGCGTTCGTTCATGCGCTCCAGCGCAGGGCTGCCGAAGAGCGGCAGGATGATGGGCGAAAGCACATGAAAATCGGGATTAGCCACTTTGAGCCAGCGCGACCAGCTGCGCAGCTTCAGGCCCACCCGACGCCAGAATCCGCTCTTTCGCATGCGTGGCATGTTCATGCCGATACTGTTCACCCAAAGCACCTTGTGGCCGGTGCGATGAGCCGCCTCCATGAGTTGAACCGGGCTGCCGGGATTGCTGTACCAGTAGTCGTAGCCGCCGAAGCAAACGATGGCTTCGCGATCAGCCATTTCTAAATCCATTGCCGGGATTCGGACAGAAGCGATCGTAAACTTCGCCGATGTTCAGGAATTCGGCGCCCTCGATGGTCTTGAGCCAGTTGATCGCGTCGGTGATCAATTCCATGTGCTCGGGCTGATGATGAAATCGGTGATGGAAAAGCAAGCCGATCACCGGCGTGTGGGGCATCCACATTTCCACGCGACGTTTGATCTCGTCGAGGGAATGGAAGGTGCAGGTGTTGCTGCCGTGTGGTCCGATGTAGCGATCGATGAAGGAGATCGACACGTCCACGGCGAACATGCCTGTGCGCGGATAGAAGTCGAGGTTATAGGAAATGTGCTTGCCCAGAATTTGCCCCATGCGCAGCGCGCGCCCCGCCGTGTACATGGCGCGACGCGATTTACGCGCATTGAAATGCGAACAGATAATCCGGAAACCCGCAGCGTCGGCCGCTTTCATGGCATTCTGATTGTAGATGCCGAAGGGAAAGTTCAGAGCCGACAGGAAGTCACCGTCGAATTTCTCCAGCAAGATGTCACGGCCACGCTGAAGGTCGGCCAGCGCATCCTCGAAGGATCGATCCCCACCAAACTCACCTCGGTCCCGCAGTTCGTGGTCGTAACCATGCTGGGTGATTTCAATGAGCCGCGGATCCTTGGCCTTCTCTTCGCGCAGCCAGGCCACGGCCTCGTCGGTGACATTGGCCGGCTCTACGGCATGGGAAATGGGCACGCCCTGCTCGGTGCAGCGACGGGTCACTTCGACCAGCTCCTGGTCCAGGATGTTCACGTCGTCATTTCGGAAGAAGAAGATCGGCATTATCCCATCCCATTTCTGGCCAGGCGGCTTCTTGCTAAGTCCTGCATTTCCCGATAGTAAGCGCGTTCAGAAAATTCGGTCAACGGCTTTTGGGAAGCTCGGCTGCCTTCTTGCCAGTGTGCTCGAGCTATGCAACAATCGCGCCTCCCAAGGGTCGGGAGAATCGCGGATGGAAAGGTAGGCATGACCGGGAAGAAGTCCAGTGCCAAGCGACTCATCTACGTGATCGAGCGCTTTCCGGCTAACACCCTTAACTTCGTCTACAACGAGATTCGAGTGCTTGAGGAAGCCGGTTTCGAGATCGAAATCTGGTCTCTGCTGCCTTCGGATTATTGCCCCGACGAGGCCAAGCCCTTTCTGGGCCGCACTAAAAATCTGAGGCCGGTGCCACTCGGTCGGCTTCTGGGCTCCGTGTTGCACTACCTTGTTCGTCGCCCTTTGGCGCTTCAAAACCTACTTCTGCGCGTTCCCTTCGATAACGACAGCCAGCGCTTGGGCAAAGGCATCAAGGGTATGGTTCACATGCTCCACGCGATTAGTTTTGCACGGGCAGTAAAGGGTGAACGCGCCCATGTTCACGCCCACTTCGCTTACAAGGCGGCCACCGCTGCCCTGGCCGCCTCGAAACTCAACGGACAAAGTTTCAGTTTCACCGCTCATGGCAGCGCCACGGTTCACGAGCCCAGCCGCTTCAGCCTGCGTAGCAAGATCCGCGGGGCCAATTTCATCATTGCCGTCTCCGACTATAACAAAGGTGTGATGATGGACCTCTGCCCCGAGATAGACAGTGGCA
>JACKQG010002043.1_pt1 | contig 26916 bp, 27 predicted proteins | sample 8237621 | NCBI WGS metagenome assembly JACKQG01 (sample SAMN15677084, study PRJNA649215) | marine metagenome | biome: marine; feature: Black Sea; material: saline water; isolation source: suspended particulate matter (SPM) from the Black Sea western gyre | collected 2013-06-09/2013-06-10 | depth... | reverse complement strand
TAATCTCAGGGCAAGCCTGAGATTACTAAAACAACTTTTTAATGCGACAAACTCGTGATGAGGGTAAAATTTATAAAACAACTTCTTTTTCGAACTCTTATGAAAGTTGAAATAAAAAAAGAGTTTGAAAAAGTTATTAAAGATAGAATAAAAAAAGATAATCAGTTTTCATCAGTTGAAGAGTATATAAATCATATCTTAGAACAAGTTGTTGAAAGATTAAGAAAAGAGGGTTTTGATCACAAGAATATTTCTAAAAAGCAACAGAAAGAAGTTGAAAAGAGATTAAGAAGTTTAGGATATCTTAATTAATTATCTCTTTAAAACATTTTGAACTAGTCTTCTTATTTCAGTGATGCTAACAATTTTTAAAATAAATATCAGAACTACATAGACTACAAGAGAAATACTCAAAACTAAGAATAATTCTGCCCACGGATTTAAAACAAAAATCTTCTTTAAAGAGGCTATTATAAGCACAAATATTACTCCACTAAAGATTGTTCTAAACCAATTCATCCATGGAGCTTCAAAACCTATGGTTTTTATTATTTCCCTAACACTTAGAAGACAAACAGAAATGTAGCTAATCATGGTGGCTATTGCTGCTCCTTCTATTCCAAAACGAGGTATGAGAATAAAGTTGATAATAACGTTTATTAAAGCTGCTATTAAAATAATTTTAGTGACTTTAGCAGGCATTCCAATACCTGAAATAACTGCATTGTTAATCTGCCCAATTATAAAGAAGATTGTTCCTATAATTATTATTTGAAAAGCCAACACACCTATAACATATTCTTTACCAAATAAAAACCTCAAAAAAAGTTCAGAAAAGAATATTAGGGTAATACCTAGAGGAACAACAATAAGAAAAGCATATTTATGCATAATCTTCAAACCATTTATCAATTTCTTTTTTTCATTCTTTGCCCATAACTCACTTCCTATAGGAAAAATAACTGTTCCAAGAGACCCACCAAGCATAAGAAGCAATAAGGACGTTGGAAGTATAACACTATATATACCCACTTCACCAAGACTCCTAAAATATGTCAACATTAATGTGTCTATATGACCTATAACCTTACCACCAATCATAGTTAATGTAACAGGTAAACCAAACATAATAATTTTCTTAACTAATTCTTTTTTAGCAACTAATTTATACTTAAAAAAGTTAAACTTTTTCAAGAGTATTGGTAAAAATATTGAAGTAATCAAAATGCTCGAAACTAACCAAGAATAAGCAGGGCTTAAAATCTTAAAGCCAAATGAAAAAAATATTATTAGTAATACAAAATAGAAAAAATGTCGAAGAAAATTTCTTATAGAATATAAGAAAAAATGTTTTAAACCATAAAAAGTCTGGAATACTCCTCCTTGAAAAGCTGAAATGAAAAACCATATTGAAAGCAATATTATTAGTGGTAAAGCGATATCATTCTTAAAGTAATATTTACTTAATACACTTGAAAAAGAAATTAAAATTATGGCTATCACGAATGCAAGAACTAATTGTATTAAAACAGAAAAGAAAATAACAGTTTTTGCTTTATCGAACTCTTTCTTAGCATTAAACTCTGACAAATACTTTGTCATAGCATTACCCAAACCCAAGTTCTTGAATAATTCTAAGAAACCAACTAGCGAGAAAACAGCGAAAAACAAACCAAATTCTTCAATTGTTAAGTTTCTGGCTAAAAATATTCTAGCTAAGTAAGAAAATACAGAGCCCAAAATAGAGAATATAAAAATATATGCTGCACCTTTAACAACTATTTTAGTATAATTTGTCATCTCAGAGAAAAAAATAAAATTCCTTTATAAACATTATGAAGATTCTTTGTAAATCAAAACATTTTTATATATATACATAATTCTATGTATAGATGAAAAACAGAACAACAATCCAAATTTCAGAAAATTTGAGAAAGGAACTTAGAATGCTGGCTGCAAAAAGAGATTTGTCATATCAGGAATTACTTACAGACATGATTTCTGTCTTTAAAGAGCTTGACAAAGAAAAAACTATTATCTCAATACCAAGAATGTTGGCTCAAAAGATTCATAATCAGATAAAGAAAACAGATTTCACAACCATTAGCGAATACACTACCTATATCTTAAGAGAAGTATTATCAGAATCGATTGAAAAAGAGAAAATAAGTAAAAGTGATGAAGAAAAAGTAAAGGAAAGACTAAAAGGACTGGGTTATCTGGAGTAAAGATGGGGTCAAAAATACTTGTAATCGGAATCGATGCGGCCACGTGGTCTGTGATAGATAAAAACCTTGACAGGCTAAAGACTTTCAAAATGTTGAAAGATTCCGATGATTTCAACAGAAAAACATTGACCCTTGACCAAAAGCCTTATAGTGCTCCTTGCTGGGCTTCAATGTTTACAGGCAAAACAGAGGAGGAGCATGGGCATCACGAGTTTGTTATAAACAACGAGATACAGACAAGGAAGGACATAAAAGCCGATTTCATATGGGACATTCTTGACAGAGAAGGAAAAAAAGTAAAAGCCTTGAATGTACCTTTCATAGTTCCCCCATACAACTTCAATATTGAATTCAAGGCTCCTGGAATGGGCGTACCTACCACAAGGGATGAATGGGATGCAGAAATTGAGAAAGTTACTAAAAAAAGTATAGAAACATTAGAAAAAAAAGAGCTTGACCTATTCATCACATGCTATGTAAGTCTTGACAAAATACAACACATGCATTGGGGAGGATCAATTGTTGATGAATACTATGAAAAGATTGATGAAGCTATTGGTAAGCTTCTAAGATTTGGTGAGAAGATAATAATAGCTTCAGACCATGGTTTCTGCGCTTTTGGAGATGCAAAAGTGCAAACACTACCAAAAGTAACAAGCAATGGTTCAAAACTTAGGGGAGATCATCACGAAGATGCAATCTTAATAACAAAAGGAATAAAAAAAGAAATAAATAATTTAAGAGATGTGTTTAAAGCAGTAAAGGAGGAAGTATAAATGAACCATCTAGAAAAACTCGAGAACCAGAGCATTTACATCATAAGAGAAGCTTATAAACAATTCAAAGATATAGCTCTTCTCTGGTCAATAGGAAAGGATTCAACAACTTTACTTTGGCTGTGCAGAAAAGCTTTCTACGGAAAGATTCCTTTTCCAGTCATTCATATAGACACAGGATTCAAGTTTCCTGAAATGTACAAGTTCAGAGATGAATGGGCTAAAAAATTAGGGCTTAATCTCATAGTTGGGAAGAATCAAAAAGCTCTTGATAAAGGAATAACCTGTTGTATGGATGATCAGATGACTTGTTGTAAGTATCTCAAAACAGAAGCGTTAAAGCAGATAATAGAGAAACACAAGTTCAAAGCTTTAATAGTTGGTATAAGAAGGGATGAGCATGGTGTAAGAGCTAAAGAAAGGTATTTTTCTCCAAGAGATGAAGAGTTCAAATGGAACTACAAGGACCAACCACCGGAACTTTGGGATCAGTTCAAATCAAAGGGCAAAGAGGATGACCATTTAAGGATTCATCCCCTCCTCCATTGGACAGAGCTTGATATCTGGAGATACATAAGAAAAGAGAACATACCAACTAACAAGCTCTACTTTGCAAAAAACGGCAAAAGATACAGGAGCTTGGGATGCACAAGAGCAACAGTCGCTGTTAATTCTAAGGCAGACACTGTTGACAAGGTAATTAAGGAGATAAAAACAACAAAGACTGCTGAGAGAAGCGGAAGAGCCCAAGATAAAGAGAAAGCTTACATCATGCAGAAACTAAGGTCACTGGGGTATATGTAGAGGTATAGAAAGATGGAGAAAGAAGACATGAAGATAGTGATTGTAGGTCATGTTGACCATGGGAAGTCAACTTTGATAGGAAGACTCTTCTTTGACACTGATTCATTGCCTAAAGAGAAAAAAAGAGAGATAGAAAGTATTTGCAAGGATAAGGGAAAAGATGTTGAGTTTGCTTTTGTAATGGACCACTTAGAGGAGGAGAGGGACCAAGGAATAACAATTGACACTGCGCAGACATTTTTCAAAACAAAAAAGAGAAACTATGTCATAATTGATGCTCCTGGTCACAAGGAATTTCTAAAGAACATGATTACAGGTGCCAGTCAAGCAGAAGTTGCTATACTAATAGTGGATGGTCATGAAGGAGTTCAGGAACAGACAAGAAGACACGCATACATTCTAAGCTTTTTAGGAATCGAACAGGTAATAGTTGTTATTAACAAGATGGACTTGGTTGAATATAGTGAAGAAATATTTGAGAATGTTAAAGAGAAACTTCTATCTTTTCTTAAAAAAATCAATATAAAGTCTTCATACGTCATTCCAATATCTTCAAAGCAAGGAGACAATGTTTCTAAAAAATCTAAAAGTATTGATTGGTATAAAGGTAAAACTATATTGGAGTCACTTGACACTTTTTACAAACAAGAAGCTAGTAATAATAAACCATTAAGATTCCCTGTTCAAGATGTATATAAGATTGATGATAAGAGAATAACAGTTGGAAAAGTTGAAAGTGGAATGCTAGAAGTGGGAGAAGAAATAGTCTTCCTACCGACAAAAAAGAAGACAAAGATTAAATCAATAGAGGTTTTTGAGAAGAAAAAAGGAAAAGCTGAATCTGGAGAAAGTGTTGGGATAACAACAACTGAGTCGATATTCATCGAAAGAGGAGAAATTGTCTGTAAAGCAAGTGAATCTGTCAAATTATCAGATGAATTCAAAGCAGAGGTTTTTTGTATGTCTAAAAAGCCTATAAAAACAAATGAAGAAATAACTCTTCGTTGCACAACACAAGAAGTTAAATGTTCAATAAAAAGAGTTTTAAGAAAAATAAACTCTTCAACACTAAAGATAATTAATGAAGATGTGAACGAGTTAAAAGAGACTGAGACTGGAGAAGTAATTATCAAAACAAAAAAACCTGTTGTCATTGAGAAATTCAAAGAAATTCCTGAGCTAGGGAGATTTGTCTTTGTAAGAAACAGCAACACAGTTGCAGGAGGAATTGTCAGGGAAGTAATTTAGTAGTCGTGATTGTTGTTATGATTCTTTATCAATGGCAGTATCTTGAACCATTCAATCGTTCTTTTCAAGCCATCTTTAAGTTCTATTTCTGGCTTCCAACCAAGTAATTCGCGAGCTTTTGAGATATCTGGTTGCCTTTTCGTTGGATCATCTTCCGGCATTTTTTTGAAAATGAATTTTGACTTAGAACCAGTAAGTTTCTTTATGGTTTTAGCCAGTTCTAAAATTGTATACTCTCTTGGATTTCCAAGATTTTTTGGACCAACATAATTTGACTCCATCATCATCATCAATCCACGAATCATATCATTAACATAGCAGAAGCTTCTTGTTTGTTTTCCGTCACCGTAAATTGTTATTGGCTCATCTGTAAGAGCTTGCCTTATGAAGTTTGAGACAACTCTTCCGTCTCCTGGCCTAAGTCTCGGACCATAAGTATTGAATATCCTCACTATCTTAACATCAGCATTCATCTCACGATGAAAAGCCATAAGCAATGCTTCACCAAACCTCTTGCTCTCATCATAGCAGCTTCTTACACCTACAGGGTTTACGTTTCCCCAATAGCTTTCTTTCTGTGGATGTTCCTTTGGCTCACCATATGCTTCACTTGTTGAAGTAAAAAGCAAGGTTGCTTTCTTCTTCAAAGCCAATTTTACAAGATTATAGGTTCCGATTGAGTTAGAAAGTGCGGTGCTTGTTGGAAACTTCTGATAATCAACAGGGCTTGCTCTTGAAGCCAAATGATATATTTGGTCAATTCTTCCTCTTATAAAAAAATGCTTTATAACATCGTGCTTTATAAGTTTGAAATTCTTCTTTTTAAGAAGGTGACTTATATGGTATGTGTGACCTGTTGCAAAGTTATCCATACACATTACTTTGTTACCTTTTTCTACTAGAGTATCACATAAGTGACTTCCGATAAATCCTGCTCCACCAGTTACTAATATCTTCTTCATCTTCCAACTCCTGCGTATTCAAAGCCATAAGCACGAACATCCTCTGGATTATAAATGTTTCTTCCATCTATTATTATCTTCTTTCTCATAAGCCTTTTCATCAATTCAAAATCGGGCTCTCTAAACTGGTCCCACTCAGTAATTATTATCAAAGCATCTGCTCCTCTAAGAGCTTTATATGCGTCATCAACATAATATACTCCTTTTATATGACGTTTAGCTTCAGGTATGGCTTCTGGATCATAAGCATAAATTTCTGCATACTCATTCTTTAGTTGTTCTATAACAACTATTGAAGGAGCTTCTCTTATATCGCTCGTTCTTGGCTTGAATGACAAACCCCAAATAGTTATTCTTTTTCCTTCTAGGTTAGGAAGAAATTTTTTTAGTTTAGGAACTATTGATTTTTTTTGTCTCTCATTAACATAGTCAACAGCTCTTAAAATATTAGAAGGATTACCATATTGTTCTAAAGTCTGAGCTAATGCTCTTACATCTTTTGGGAAACACGATCCTCCGTAACCAATTCCTGCTTGAAGAAACCTTGATCCAATTCTACCATCCAAACCAATACCTTTTGCAAGTTCCTTTATATCAGCCCCTGTTGATTCACATAAATAAGATAGCTCATTCATAAAACTGATTCTTGTCGCTAGCATTGCGTTAGAAGCATACTTTATGAGCTCAGAGGTTTTTGTATCTGTTATCATAATAGGTCTCTTTATTCTAGCTACTGGCTTATATAATTGAGTCATTATTAGGTTTGCTCTTTCTGAGCTTGTTCCTATCACGACTCTATCAGGATTTTGGAAATCCTTAACAGCAGCCCCTTCTCTTAAAAACTCTGGGTTTGATATAACATCAAATGGAATTTCCTGTCTTTGATGAGACCTTATTATTCTCTCAACTTTCTCAGCAGTTCCTACTGGAACAGTACTTTTATTAACAACAACCTTATAATTAGCCATGTAACTTCCAACATCTTTTGCAACAGAAAAAACATGTTGAAGATCTGCTTCTCCAGTTGTTTTCTGAGGGGTTCCAACACATATGAATATAACTTCTGATTTTTCAATAGCTTCTTTGGCGTTTGTAGAAAAGAACAATCTTTTTTCCTTACTATTCCTTAGAACCAATTCTTTTAATCCTAGCTCATAGAAGGGTAATTTACCTCTTTTCAAAGCTTTTATTTTTTCCTTGTCTATATCAACACATATTACTTTGTTTCCGAAATCTGCAAAGCAAGTTCCTGTCACGAGTCCTACATATCCTGTCCCAAAAATAGCTATTCTCATATTAATCACTAGTAAATAACGACTTATTTATATATCTATGCCCAAAACTTGAGAAAGCTTTATAAATAAAAGGTTGTTTTCTAGTCGTGGACGGTCAAAGTGGAGTGGTTATACCCGATCCCATTTCGAACTCGGAAGTCAAGCACTCTTACGTTCCAAGTTGTACTGCACTTTGTGCGGGAAGCTTGGAAAGCTGTCCGCTTTACTTTCTTCTGATTTTCGCTATAAAGAATCCTTGCGTTCCAATCTTATGAGGCCAGAATCGTCTGCACTTCTTTATCTTTGTATTAAGTTTTTGGTCGAATACATTTACTAAACCAAAATCACTTATAGAAACATTTAGTTCTTCAAGTTCTAAATCATCATATTTACTTAGAAGCCAATTTATGTTTAGTTCGTTCTCTTCTGGTTCTAAGCTACAGGTTGAGTAAACCAGAACACCATTTTTCTTCAACACTTTTACTGCCGCTTTCAACAGTTCTCTTTGCAATCTCGCTATTTCTTTTATTCCTTCTAAAGTTTTTATTTTGAACCAATTCTTTTCATCTGCAAAGTTTCCTGAGCATGGAGCATCCAATAGTATCTTGTCAAAAGTAATCTCTAAATCGTCCACAAATCTAGAGTCTTTTTTGTAAATGATGACATTCTTCACTCCAAGTCTTTCTATGTTGTTTCTCAATGCTTCAAGCCTATTAACATTGTTATCAAGAGCTATTATAGTTCCTTTGTTATTCATATAAGAAGTTATCTGCGTTGTTTTTCCTCCTGGAGCTGCAGACATATCCAACACTAAATCATTAGGAGAAGGCTTTAATATCATCACAGGTATCTGACTTGCTGCTTCCTGCAAATAATAGTAACCTTGAAGGTATTCTGGTGTCGCTCCTAAAGAAAAATCTGCTTCACAATAATAGCCATAGTCTAGAAAAGGAATCTTTTTTAGAACAACTTTTTCCTTTTCTAATCTAGAAATTAATTCCTTTTCAGAGATTTTCAGAGTGTTAACTCTTAAAGAAGTCTTCAATTTAATTTTTTCAGGATTAAATTTCTCTCCAAGTTCCTCATATCTTTTTAGAAAAATGCTCATTTTATAATTTTATTTATTATATTTTTATAAACATCAGAAGGATATATATAATCATCATATTCATAAACTATTAAATGCTTTTTTTCTTCTTCTGAAAATGGTTCTGCAAGTTTTTTTTGTTTTAGATAAATCTGCCAATGACCATCACTTTCATTATTTTTGTCATTCATTCTTTGACCGATCCATTTCTTTACAATATTATCAGGCACTATTAAATTTACAATAAACACTTTTGATTTGGTTTTCTTTATAATATCTAATGCTTTTTTTCTCATGTCGGCTTTAAGAAACTCTGCAGAATCTAATATAACACTTTTTCCTTCAGAAAGAGTTTTTTCAGCATTTTTTAACAAAACTTCATAAACTTTACTTCTATTTTGAGGCGAATAAACTCCTTTATTATAATCAACAAAAGTCTTTTTTCCTTTTTCAATTTTGAACAGTTCTTTCCTAATGATATCTGAAGATAGATGATTAATATCCACCATACTAGAAAGCAATTTCGAAATAATGGTTTTTCCAGTTCCAGTCAAAGCAACCATTATCACAGCAGTTGATCTTTTAAGTTCTATAAGCCCACGATTGATTTCTATAACATACTTTTCTGCAAAATTAAAGTATTTCTTTGATTTCTTTTTTATTCTTTCTTTTTTTTCTTCTGGAAAGTTAGAATCAAACAATAAGAAGCCTAAAACTTTTCCTCGCACATAGGCTCTGTAGCATTTGTAAAAGTTTAATAGTACAAGTAATTCCCAATCTTTGCTTTTTTTAACATAGTCAAGAACCAGTTTCCTTGAAAAATCTTCTTTTCCATGAAAATCCAAGTCCATTGAAAGAAATGCTATGTCTGCAACCACATCAGAGTTTTTGAATCTTTCATTGAATTCAATGCAATCAAATATTCTTACTTTCCCATTCTCATTAAGAAACATATTTCCAGTATGAAGATCACCATGACACTCTTTGATTTTTCCTTCTTTAATTCTTTTTTCAAAAAGCCAATTATTCTTTTCATAAAACTTATTAGTTTTTTCTTTTATCAAATCAAACTGTTCTTTCGTTATTGTTTTCCCAATCATTGATTTGGTTTGTTCAAAATTCTCATCTGTGTTCACTTTAAATGCTTTGGCTGAACCATATGAAGATATTCTCCTATCTGTTTTTGCTTTTTTGTAGAAATCAACAAGTATGTTTGAAATCTGAGTGATATGTTTTGATGTTAATTTTCTTTTTTCAAGGAGATTCTTCAATATTTTATCTTGAGCAAATTCTTTCATCTTTATACCATAATTTACTAGTTCTCCTTTTCCATTGATATTAAAAGAATTGTTCTTCTTATCATAACGCAACTCTACAATTCCTAGATAAATCTCTGGAGATAATCTGCGGTTTAATCTTAATTCTTCTTCACAGTAAAACTTCCTTTTCTTCAAAGTTGTAAAATCGAGAAAACCGAAATCTACTGGTTTTTTGAATTTGTAAACATAGAAACCTGTTAAACAAACAACTGATATGTGGGTTTGTATAATCCTTACATTCTTAGGTTTTTCCATATATATCTTTGGGTTTGATAAGATTTTAACAAGAGTTTTCATTTTAGCTCAACAGTTATTTTTCCTTCTTTCTCATTTACTTGCTTGATTACTTTGTGTCCTTTTAATTTTTCTTTAATATCCTTCCATGAAAATTTTTCTTTAGCTTTGATTATCTCTGTCAGAATATTCTTTATCTGTTCGTAGTTTTCGTATATGAACTCTCCTTTCCGTTTATTTTCTTCTGAACTTCTTTCCAATCCTTCTATCATTTCTTCCTGTTGCTTTATTATCAATCTTGCTTTTTCAAGTTCTTCACTTTTTTTATCTTCAACTACTTTTTTCTGATCTGCAGTTATTTTTTCAGAAAACTTTGAATCTATTGCTTCATTGAAAGAATTGAAAAACTTTTTTTCTTCTTTTTCAAACAACTTTAACTTGAAGGGCAAAATCTCTTTACCAACAATATTAGCTTTAATATTTTTTGATAATAAAGCTCTTAAGCACTTGTATAATTGCTTTACTTCTTTTCTTGTTATTTTCTTCTTTGTCTTTTCTACTTTTGATAAAAGACATAGTTCTTCAGCATAAGTTCCTCCTAAGCCAAAGTCCACTGCTAAGGTTTTAACTATTGAATCTTTATCAGATTTTTTTATTATATCAGCAAACTCTTCTTCCTTCAAAGAAAGAGTATCTACCTGTACTGGTGGATACTCATACTTTATTCCTCCTCTTACTGTTCTATCCTTCCACTTATGGCTTTCTAATGCGCTCATCACTTTATAATCCTCATTACACAGAACAAGATTCCCATTACTAAAAAGCTCTATTATCATCAACAATCTTTTTTCTTTTCCTTCAAATATTATCTCAACTATTCTTTCAAAAGCTTTCTGAGTTATTTTTCTAATAATTGTGTTTCCAAGATGTTTTCTTAAAAATTTACAGAATCCTGGAGGTACACTTGGAAACTCTTCTTTATAGTCACTTAAGTAAGTCATGTTTGGCATGACTTTCAGAAGTTTTTTTCCTTTACCACTAACATACATTGTGAACAAGAATTCTCTGTTTTTCTGGTAAACCTTATCAATTCTTCCACCTATAAATTCTTGAAATTCTTTAACAATGTAAAACAACTCTAAAGAACTTATCTCTTCTCTCATATCTCAGAAAAAGTAATAGTGATTTTTAAAGTTTGTTTTTACACATAAAATATGCAAGTCAAAATTTTCAATTCTGTTCTATTCTACTGTCACACTCTTTGCTAAGTTTCTTGGCTTATCAACATCACGACCATTTAAGACTGCAATGTGATAAGCTAGTAGTTGTAATGGAATTGTGTTTATTATAGAAGTGCAAAATTCTATTGTGTTAGGCACATAAATTGTGTGATTTGATAATTTATTTATTATATTGTCTTCCTCAGTAGCTATTGCTATTATCCTTCCCTTCCTTGCTTTAACTTCTTCCATGTTTGAAAGTACTTTTTCATAAGTTCCGTTTGATTTGTTTGCTATAAAAACAACTGGCATATTTTTATCTATTAATGCTATCGGACCATGTTTCATCTCAGCAGCAGGATATCCTTCTGCATGAATATAAGATATTTCTTTTAGCTTTAGCGCCCCTTCTAATGCTACTGGAAAATTTATTCCTCTTCCAAGATACAAAAAGTTTTTTACTTGATAATATTCCTCAGCTACCTCTTTTATTTTTTCATCTAATTCCAAAGTCGTTTTCACTTTTTCAGGAATTACTTCTATTGCTTTTATTAACTCATAGGCTTTTTCATCTGAAATGGTGTTTCTTGTTCTCCCAAAATACAAATTCAGTAAATGAAGCGCTATTATTTGACTAGTAAATGCTTTTGTACTAGCAACTCCTATCTCTGGTCCTGCATGTAAATAAATACCCTTACCTGCTTCCCTAGCAATTGCACTTCCAACCACATTCACTATTCCAAGTGTTTCTGCACCTCGATTTTTTGCTTCTTTCAAAGCAGCAAGAGTATCCGCAGTTTCTCCTGACTGACTTATTGCTATAACAAGGTCTGTTGGTTTTATAATGGGATTTCTATATCTGAACTCTGAAGCGTAATCAACTTCTACAGGTATTCTCAAATGTTCTTCAAGAATATATTTGCCAACTAATCCTGCGTGCCAAGATGTTCCGCAAGCAAGTAATATGATTCTACTAATATTTTTTATATATTTCTCTGATAATTCTAGTCTTCTAAGATGAATGTCTGTTTTGTTTTTCTCTATTCTCCCTCTCAAACAACTTTTCAAGCTTTCTGGTTGCTCATATATCTCCTTAAGCATAAAATAATCATAACCCTTCTTTTCTAATGTTTCTATATCCCAATCTACTTTTTCAATAGGTCTAATCTTTTCCTTTCCAAAATTCTTTATTTTATAACTATTCTTTGTAATTATTACTATATCCTCATCTTCTAGATGTATGATATCCCTTGTGTGTTCAATAATTGGAGAAGTATCCGATGCTAAGAAATACTCATCTTTACCTACTCCTAGAACAAGCGAACTCCCCTTCTTTGCACCGATGATTTTATCTTCGTTTTTACTCATAATCACTAAACCATAAGCTCCTTCAACTCTTGATAGTGCTAACTCAACTGCAGTAGTTAAATCTTGATTTTCAAATTCTTCTATAAGATGAACTAACACTTCTGTATCTGTATTTGAAACAAAATTATGACCTTTCTTTTCTAGAAGAAATTTGAGCTCTAGATAATTTTCAATCACACCATTATGCACCAAAGCAAGTTTACCATCACAACTCATATGGGGATGAGCATTCACAGTTGTAGGTTCCCCATGTGTAGCCCATCTAGTGTGTGCTATACCAATTTTACCACTAACAGTTTCTTTTGCAACTAATTCTTCTAAAGTTCTGATTTTCCCTTCTGTTTTTACAACTTTTAATTCATAATTTTTTACACTAATTCCTGCAGAGTCATACCCTCTATATTCTAATCTTCTCAAAGCTTGTAACAAAATAGGAGTTGCTTCTCTTCCACCTATATAAGCAAATATGCCACACATTTTAGAAATTCTTTTTTATAAAACTCTCTATCTTTGGTATGTCCTCATATTTCCCTAAATCAAGCCAATAATCTTTGAGAACTTTAACTTTAACTTTATTCTTTTTAGCTAACATTTCTATTGCAGAAGTAAGTTCATACTCTCCTCTTGGAGATTTCTTTATTTTCCTCAACTTATCAAAGATTTCTGGTGTAAATTTGTATAGACCTGCATTTATTAAGTTTGATTTGGGTTTTTCTGGTTTTTCCTCTATTTCCACTAAAAAATTTCCTTTTGTTACTAGAACACCAAACCTCTCAGGGTTTTTATGTCTTAAAGCATAGATACAATTATAATTATCATCAAAATTAATATTACCCAGATCGTTTACAGAATACAAATTGTCTCCCATAACAACAACGAAGTTCTCTTTGATATGTCTGCTTAATAACTTAACAGCGTGACCTGTCCCTAATCTCTTGATTTGATGGACAAATTTTGTTTCAAAATTAAAATCGTTCTTTTTGAAAAATTCTTCAACTTGGTTCTTTTTGTGTCCAACAATTACATATACCATTTCATAACCTGCTTCTTCAAGATTTCCAAGAAGGTAGTCTAAAAATGGTTTCCCATTTATCTTAACCAAGGGCTTAGGAACATATTTTGTCAAAGGTAGCATACGTATACCTTTCCCTGCTGCTAGAATAACTGCTTGTTTCATAATTTTTCCTCCAGAAAATTATGAGACGCCAAAATCTTTAATTTTGATTGTTTCATAGAGGCGAAAAACTATTCACCTTATAAAAATCTACCTATTTTTAGAATCAATTATTGGCTTAAATATCTCTTTCTTCTTGTTGTATTTTCACTGCTAGAGCAAAGAAATAGTCACTTAATCTGTTTATATACTTGTAAACCTCTGGTCTGATCTTTGACTTCTTAAGGTATTCTGTTAGAGTTCTCTCTAATTTTCTAGTTCTAATCCTTGTTTCGTTAACATCTATTGCTATAAGATTGTTGAAACGTTGAAACTCATGTAGGTCAAGTTCAAAGGAATCTATGGTTTTTTCTAAATCAACAACATCTGATTCTCCTATAGGTTTGGTAACTAATCCTCCTACTTTTTTTTGAGATAATTCTCCTCCAAGCTGCCATAAAAGAAGTTGAACTTTTAATAGTAGAGGTTTTTGTTCTGCCATCGAATCGCTGTATTTTGCATATGCTATTAATTTATCAATCATGGATTGTAAAGCATCAATATCTCCATGAACTTCGATAAGACAGTGGTCTTTAGAAAGAGTGCAGCCATGTAGTGTACGTGTAAAACCATCATCTCCTATAAAAGAGTATATCTTAGAGGCAAGCCTTTTTTTTGAACCAATTGGTTTTGATTTTTTCATTTCTAATTATTTAATATCACAGGCTCCTGTAAATCCGCAATTCTTTGAACATTGTGTGCATCCACCAATTTTAATCATTAGTCCTCTTTTACAGACTGGGCAAATATTTCCTATTTCAGCACCATACACAACTTCTTCCTCTTTTACAGTTTTTGGAATTTCCTTACCTGTTTTTTTAGCAGATTCTACATTCTTCTTCTCTGTCTCAGCAGATGTTGATAAAACTTGCTCAGTCCTACTAGAATCTCTGTATATGGTAACGCCTTTACATCCAAGGTTATAAGCTCTTTCATAGAGCTGTCTCGTTTGCTCAACAGAAAACTCTGCAGGTACATTAGCAGTTTTGCTTATAGATGAATCAGTCCATTTCTGAACAGTTGCTTGAACCTTTATATGTCCTAATGGTGTTAAGCTCATTGCGCTTACAAAGTAGCTTGGAAGTTTACCTTTGTTAGAAGTATATTCTTTTCCTAATGGAATCATCACTTTATGAAAACCTAATCTTGACTGTATGTAAAATTCAAAAGCGTAAAATGGTTCTATACCTGTAGATGTTCCTAACATCGTACCAACAGTTCCTGTCGGCGCCTGTGTTGTTAGGGTGACATTCCTTATACCATATTTTTTAATCATAGATCTTACTTCCTCAGGTAACTTCTTTACAAAACCACTCTCTAAGAATTTATCCATTTCAAACTTTGGGAAAGGTCCTTTCTCTTTTGCAATCCTACATGATTCTTTATACATCTCAAGACATATTGTTTTGTAAATCCTCTCTATAAGATGCAAACTTTTTTCAGAACCATACTTCATCCTCAACTTTATAAGGAGTTCTCCAAGACCAAGCGTTCCCCCACCAACCCTTCTTTCACTCTTCTGATTCTGCTTATTTTCCTCGAAATGATAAGGTGTGACATCTATTACATTATCTAAGAACCTTATTAATATCCTTGCAGCTTTTTTCAAAGCTTCCCAACTCATCTTATAAAGATGTCCTTCCTCATCTTCTCCTACTTTTTCTGCAAAAGAAGCAAGATATAAATGTCCTAGATTACAAACACCCCATGCTGGTAATCCTTGCTCTCCGCATGGATTTGTAGATACAATTTTATTAAAATAGTGTGAGTTGCTTAACTTGTTATATCTCTCCATGAAAACGACACCGGGTTCAGCACTTGCCCAAGCGGATTCTATTATCTTATCCCACACTTCCTTAGCTTTCATAGTCTTATAAACTCTCACAGGGTATCCTTTTCGCTTCCATTCATCAAGGTCTCCATCCCATTCATGATCATATATATCTGTATAGGCAGGATGCTCATAATCAGGAAACTCTAAATTCCACAATCCATCTTTTTTAACTGCTTCCATGAATCTGTCTGATACCATCACAGAAATGTTTGCGTTTTCTATCACTCCAGATGTTATCTTAGAGTCTATAAACTCCAGAATATCAGGATGCCAATCTGCCTGCATAAGCATTAATGCTCCTCTCCTAGAACCTCCTTGCTCTATCAAACCTGTGGTATATGAAAATAACCCCCCCCATGACACTGAGCCAGATGATTTTCCATGTACGCCACGTACATAGGCATATCTAGGTCTCAACGGAGAAAGTGAAAGTCCAACTCCTCCACCACGAGACATTATCTCTGTCATCTGATATAATGTATCTTTTACTATTCCTTCTCTTGAGTCTTTAGGTGAAGGTATGACATAGCAGTTGTAAAGGGTCAAATTAGAAGTGTAGTTGCCATACTGGTCCACATTAGCGCCTGTCATTATCCTGCCTGCAGGCTGTATATGGTTCTGTTTCATTTCATCCCAAAACAATTGGAACCATTTTTCTTTTAATTCAGGTGTTTTTTCTGCAGATGCTATTGCCTTAGCGACTCTTTTGTAGGCTGTCTCCACCCCTTCTAATGGCTTCTCACATTTCCATTTACTCTGTTTGAATTCGTAATTATTTTCTGACTCAGCATATATTCCTGTAATCATATGCAGAATTAGCCTCTCGTTCCTTAACATTTTTCTGACTATTCCTAAATCTTTTTTCGGATATTTATGGTCTTCCTTTGTTGTAACTACTACAAGGTCTCCTTCACCAATATCTTCCTTTTTTGACTTTAAAGAATATCTGTCAAGAAAAATAGCTCTCCCAAGTTCATCAAGTTGCTGTGAATGATTAAGTATTTTAACTGCTTGTTTACTTAGCAGAACTCCTAACTTCTTTAGTTTTCTAACTTCTTTTGAATCTATTTCTTTCTTCTTACTCTCCCTTATCTTTCTTCTTTCTTCTCTATATAAGATAAATACTTTCGCTGTCTTCGCGTGTCCATTTTCTATTAATTCTTTCTCAACAAGGTCCTGTATTTCTTCTACTTCAGGGATTTTGTCTTTGAAATCTTTTTCAAGAATTTTTATAACCTTATCAGATAATTTAACTGCTAACTTTTTATCTTTTCCACCAATAGCTTGTGCTGCTTTAAAAATAGCAGTTGTTATTTTTTCTTGATTGAAAGGAACTATTCTTCCATCTCTTTTTCTTATGTATTCTATGCTTGATCTAAATTCTTTTTCCATTACAACACCTCATTTCCTCATTAGTTTCTTCAATTCTTTTTCAAAAGAACCTTTGTCTTGAAATTCCCTATAAACACTAGCAAATTTTATATAAACAATTTTATCTAATTTTTTAAGTTTTTTAATATTTTTTCGTTATAAAGAATATATTTAGAAAAATAATCTATGAAAAAACTATAAAGAAAGAGTGGTTTGAAAAGGTTTATATAAGCCACAAATATCTTATAAATGAATGAAAGGACTTGCAATTGTTGACAAAGGATTAGAGGAAGTTGCATTAGAAGAAATAACTGAAAAAATAAAATCCAAAGGAAAAAAAGAAGAAACTAGAGTAATCTTTTTAATTTCAAAAGAAGAAGACCTTTGCAGACTAGCATATACTTGCCAATCAGTTAGAAGAATTCTACTTCTGATAAAAGAGATAAAAGTGAACAGGGAATTAGATAAAACAGTATGCTTATTCAAAAAAGAAATTAATAAAACTGATTTGAAGAAATATCTCCATAAGAAAGTAAGTGTTAAGTGTAAACGAATAGGAGAGCATAAGTTTACTAGCGTTGATTTAGCAAGTGAAATCAGTAAAGTTCTAAAAGACTATGAATTTAAAATTTCAAGAAAAAACAACGATTTAGTGTTCTACGTCTACATTTACAAAAACAAAGGGTATTTCTGCTTGGACTTTTCAGATAGAGATCTTAGCAAGAGAAATTATAGAATATTTACAAAAGCTGGTTCACTCAAAGGAAGTCTTGGATATGCAGTATTTAGATTCTCAAAATACAAACATGGAGAAACATTATTAGATCCTGCATGTGAATCAAGCATAATCCCTATAGAAGCAGCTCTAAGCATTATGAATAAATCTGTGAATTTCTATAAGAAAGAATTTGTATTCCAGAAAATCGACGAAAAGTACAAGAAAATATTTGAATTAGAAGATAAGAAAATAAAAAAAAGTGTCAAGGGAATCTATGCATTTGACAAACTCTTAAGCAATATTAACAGTTCGAAGAAAAATGCTAAGATTGCGGGTGTTGAAAAAAACATAAATTTCTCAAAGGCAGATATAGAATGGCTTGACACAAAATTTGAAAAGAATTCTGTAGACAAGATAGTTACAAAGCTTCCATCAGAGTCAAAAAACATATCTAAAAATTTAGTTGAAAAAATATATCAAGAATTCTTTTATCAAGCTGAATTCATATTAAAAAAAGAAGGTGTTATTGTTATTTGCTCATTAAAAAATGATTTGCTAAAAGAAAGTGCTAGAAAAAAAGATTTTAAAGTTGTTGATGAAAAGAAAATTTTCTCTGGACAACAACAGTACTCTGTTACTATTTTTAAAAAATTTTATAAAGAATAAATGCAAAAAAAACTTATGAAAAGTTCTTAGGGTGAAAAACATGCACTGTGATATGTGTGGTACTGAATCGGAACTCTTCAAATGCGAGATTGAAGAAACTTATCTTAATGTGTGTAAAAAATGCAGTAAACATGGAGAAGTAATCCAAAAAATTGAGCATCTAGAGCCAGAAATAGAGGAAATATCTCAAAAACCTATAGAAAGAAGTGAAGTTATCCAGATTATAACTCAGAATTATCCAAAACTAATTAAGAACAAAAGAGAACAAATAGGATTAAAACAAAAAGAACTGGCTAAAAAGATTGCTGAGAAAGAATCAGTGATTCATAAACTAGAATCAGGACATATGGAACCAGACATACAACTAGCCAGAAAGCTTGAGAAATTTCTTAATATAAAACTTGTAGAGCAATATAAAGAAAAAGGAGAAGCAACTACTGTTGAGAAGAGTGAAGGATTTACAATAGGTGACTTAGTCAATATTAAAAAATAAGACAAATATTTAAAACTAATAAGAAATTCTTAACAATTAATTTGAACATCCAATACTTATCTTTAGATATTGTAATGAACTTTGGAGTTTTCTTGTTTTTGATAGTTTTCTCATTGCTATTAATCATTCTTGCACTATCAATCACATCTTCCTTTATGAAAAAAAATTATCGATTATTTGAACCGAAAATAAGTGTTATTATTCCAGCTTACAACGAAGAGAAAAATATTAAAAAATGTATTCAAACAATCTTGAAATCAAATTATGACAAGAATAAACTAGAAATAATATGTGTTGATGATGGGTCAACTGATAGAACCGTAAAAGTCATAAAAGAACTCTCGAAAAAAAACAAGAACATCAGATTAGTAAAAGGAAACCATAAAGGAAAATCAAAAGCCCTTAACTTAGGGATTAAAAATTCTAAGCTTAATTACGTCTTAACTGTTGATGCAGATACAATACTAGATAGAAATTTTATCAAAGAAATCATAAGACCATTTGCTGACAAGAACGTTGGAGCCACAAATGGCATAGTTCTCATAAGAAAACCAAAAAAAATTATTGAGCACTTTCAACTTGTGGAATACTACTTTAATAACCTCATAAGAAACTCTTTTTCAACAATTTTCGACAACGGTATCTGGTTCTTTGGAGCCGCGGCTTGTTTTAATAAAAAAATCTTGGAAAAAGCAGGGTTGTTTCACGATAAAGTTCTGACTGAAGACATGGATATATCTCTTAAAATATTCGAGAAAGGTTATAAAGTGTTAACAGTTAGAAAAGCTGTTTATTACACTCAAGGCTGTAGGAATCTAAATGAGCTTTTCTCTCAAAGAATGAGATGGTTCTTTGGGGGATTACAATGCACCTTTAGACATAAAAAGTTGTGGAAAAGAAAGGCTTTCTCAATAAAGTATCTTTTCTTTAATCAGGTTTTCTGGGCTTTGTTCTCAATCATAATCATACCTATGGTAATTTACCAAGTTAATTATTGGATGCCTTCAGAAGGTCTCTTATCAACGTTTTCTTATCTCTTCAGATGGTTTAGCTTAGCAGGACCAGTTTATGTTTTGTACAAGATTCCTGATTGGGGCTTATCCCTTATTAATATCTTCGGAGTGCTTTCAGGTATCATAATGTTTATAATTATAATATTCTCTATAACCAAATTCAAAGGAAGAATAAATCTTCAGAAATTGCTGGTGGCTTTTTTCTATTTTCCCTACACACTAATATTGAATCTCATACTAACCTCTGCAATTGTTAAATACACATTTTCTAAAAAGAAACATTTCATAAAATAAACTAAGCAACCACTTCACAAGTGACTCTTCTATAAATATATATTGTTCCAAAAATAATAGAACCAATAAAAGTGGTTAAACTAATAATAAGAGCTGCCAATGCAAAACCCATTCCTCCATACTTTTTAGAATCAGCACTAATCAACCTCAAAGCTTTAATAGCTAAGAACAATGAAACTAAAGAAAAACCTATGTTAAGCAAAGGAATCCAAAAACCAAGACTAAATATAAATGAGAGTATTGCATGAAATCGATCTTTCTTCTTAGTTTTCTTCGAAACCATTCTAATCAGCAGTAGACTTTACAATGTTTCCTTTCTTTGCAAGCATGAACCACTCCATGTTCCTATTAAAAATTGCTTTGAAAACGCCAACAGTAACAGTGTAAATCACCAATAGTCCTACGCTGAAAGAAGCAACTATTAGTCTGTGAGCCTCATTGAATCTCTTTCCAAGCTTCAGAATTATTAAGCTAGTAAACAAGTATCCTGAAGTTAGTAAAATATTTCTACCTGTCTCTGAGAAGAACCTAGCCCAATCAATTGGTTGAGGTTCGTTAGTGATTATTGATAAGAATCCTGTTACAAATAACAAGAAGAAAAATAAAGAGACTAAGTAACCAGAGCCTAGGATAACTGGGTTAATTTTCCAAGTTGCTCGAATCTTTCTGCTAGTAAATATTGGAAATAAATGCTTCTTGAGAGCCGATATAACCCCATAAGACCATCTCATCTGTTGTTTACAAAGATCCTTAACTGTGAATGGGGCCTCACAGTCACAACGCAAATTTTCCAAGTAAACTATTTTTCTTCCTAAGCTAGTCAATCTCAAAGAGTATTCTATATCCTCTGTCAAGGCACCACTCTGCCATCCACCAAGCTTAACAAGTGTTTTCTTTCTCACAGCCTCAGCAGAGCCTGCTATAAATCCATTACTCTTTACAAAATTGAAAAATGGAAGTCCTAAGTGATGTGAAAACATAGGAATTATTCCACCTATGATTGACGGAAAGTTTTGAGAGAAATTCTTTATAACCCATCTTGCTTGAACTCCATCAACTCTTTTATCCTTAACAAAAGGAACTATTATTCTTCTCAGGAAATCCTTTTTTGGCAGGAAATCCGAGTCAAATATAACTATAAATTCTCCTTTCGTATATTTTAGCATATGGTTAAGATTTCCTGGTTTAAATCCTACATTAGCGCCTCTCCTAGTTACCTTAATTATACCTTTGTGTTTTGAAGCGAACTCATCTATTTGCTTGGAAACCTTCTTATCAGAACTATCATCACCTAATATTATCTCGTACCTATTCTTCGGATAATCAAATTCTAATGCTTTTCTAGCACAGTTAATAGCTGCTAATTCATTATAAGTAGGTATTTGAATAGTTACAAAAGGATACTTGGTGAATTTGAAAGCACTTTCCTTTTGTTTCTTCTTGAAAGCAACTATTATAGACATGACAAGATACATAGTCGTAAAAACAATTGTTATGTATAAGAGTATATTAAAAGTCTGTTTGAAGAATATGTGTAACACATTAAGAATATCTCTAGAATGTAGTGAAAAAAAGTCATATGTTAGATCCCCAAAGTAAGTGTAATAATCGAATGTTCTATCTGAAATTGTTCTGAAAGCTTCTAAAACGACCATTTTAAACCTCGTTTTTAGGGTGTGAATAAGTAGAGGGTATATATAAATGTTTTTAACCAGAAATCACCAATATCACACAACCTATTCATACAATACTTTCCACACTTCAATTCCTTTGGTCGAGTGTATTTTTTCAAAAACAAGACTATTTTCAAGCAAAAATAATAATCCTTCACTTTCACGTTTCCATACAATACCTTTCTTCATCTCAGAAGTAACTAATATATATTCTATTCCGTTTTCCTCTAGCAAAGATTGTGTGGTTTCCAAATTTCTAGAATAGAATATTTTCTGCTCCACATCCTTCAATGGGAAGTAATTACTATAATCGACGGAAGAGTCGTCAAGATAGCTTTGTTTATCAGAGAAATACTCTATAAAGTAACCATAACTTTGATGTGAAAGAACTACTCCACTTTCCTGATTTTTCAGGTATGAAAGTGATTCTATCAACTCATTCTTCGGTTCTGACTTAATAATTTGGTCTATATACAAAGACGTAGAAAATATTATTCCACAAAAAATCAGTAGCAAAGTGAATTTTTTTATAGTAATAATAGCCCACTTCCTCCTTATCAAAAACAACACTATAATACCTGCTAATAAGCACAAATAGAAATTCAGGAATATCCTACCAGCTTCGTTAAAAAGTGAAAAAAGTAATACAGCGATGATTGACACTAAAAAATAAATATATTCCCTCCTTCGTTTCCAAATCGTAAAAAAACCTATAAGACCTAAAAAGAGATAGAAAAAAGCTATACCAACCTCTGCACCAAAAGACGTGAAAAAAACAATGAAAGAAGGAGATGAAAAAAGATTTTCAAAAATTCTAAATCCTTTATGATAATATGAGAAGAGCAAGAAAGAAATAATTGCAGATATTAGATTTCCCAAAAAAAACATCCTTTCTCGAGTGTAAAAGTAATAAAAAATTATCAATATAACATCTATGAGAAAAAATGAGAAGTCAGTTATAGAAACAAGCATCAGAAAAGGAACAGACCAATAATTCTTGTTTATGAAAAAATAAATGAAAAATAGTGATAGGAGTGTTGCTAAGGAGTAAGTGTTTAGACTTGTAAACAAATACACAAAGACAGGTGATAATACGAACAAAAAACTAGAAACTATTACAACATCTCTATTTTCAAAGAAATGCTTTATTATCATGAAAAACATGAAAAGTGATAAAACACCGAAAGCTAGTGATACAATGATATATTTAGTTTCTGTGAAGGAGGTTGAAAAAGAAAGAAAGTAATGAAAAAGTGATGTTTTGTGAAGCCTATTCTCCAATGAATCCCAGTAGATGTCGTTTGACAAATCTCTTGATGTTCGCAGGTCATAATAAAATTCTCCTCCTGTAAATAAAACTTCGTTGTTAAAGAATCTGATAAAAAAAGGAATTAAAAGTAGAATTATTGCAAATGTAAACAATGAAATAATCTCTATCCTTATTTTCAATTTTTTTTTCATTCTATAGTGCAATGAACTCTATATATTTCCACTGACTCATTATAAACTAGTTCAAAACAATCCTTGTCGGTATAATAAAGCTTTGTCTCATCTCCAAACTTTCCTGAAAAATATAGATAATCGACATCATACTTATTTAGTCTTCTAACAGCCTCTGTTTTTAACCTAAGAGAAAACACTGATTGAACATCTTCATATCTCTGCTGAGCATCATTAACAAGCAAAAAGTCCTGATCAATAACAGATTTTCTATTAGCAAAATAGTTTATCAAATATCCTTCTTCCAGACGAGAAAGGACAACTGAATCTTTATCAGTGTTTTGCTCTAACCAATTCATTGCTTTAATCTCTGAATGAGAAGGAACCTTATTCAAAGAAGAAAATGCTAGATTAAAACTTGGAATAACCGCTGTCAAAAAGAACACTACAAAAACACCGAACAAGAACCAATTGGCTGAATTATGTATCTTTGTCTTCATCAAGTATGAATAAAAAAGCTTGATGGAATAACCTGACAGAAGAACTAGCATCAAACTTAGGAATATCAAGCCTGTTTTGAATCTTATAAGTTTCAGCCACAACAACACAAGGATTGATAAAAACATACTCACAAGCAAGAATACGCTTCTCCTCTTAACCTTGAATAAAACATGATATATTGCATAAATACCTAAAACTACAGGAACAATTCCTACATAGTAGATGCTTTGAATAATATTCAAATCAAAGAAATAATTGGTAAGTATTTGGAGTGGAATATTCTGCCATATAACGAAGGGACCATGAATAAGAAATGCTTTTTTGTAAACTATGAAGTTAAACCATAAAACTAGAAAACTTGCAAAAAGTATTAACTCAATCTCTTTTTTATCAATCTCTAATGATTCTATCTTTAACAATAACAAAAATAGGAGCAATCCAACAATTAATAGAAAGGATGATGAATGAGAAAAAACAAGAATCACGAGGAAAAATAGTGTTGGCTTCATATATGATGAGTCTCCTATCTTCATAATAAAATAAATAACAGACAAAATTAATAGAAGCACTAACGAATAAATTGATATGTCATTTATTGTAACAAATAATATTGGTATAAAACCAGAAAAAAAAGCTGTGAGAAGAGAAATTAATCGATGCTTGGTTATGTGAAATGATATTAAATAAACAACTATTACAATAAGGGACGATAAGAGATTAGGAATAATTTTAGCCGCTATATCAATTCCAAAGAAACTAAAAAGTGATACGAGGTAATAAAATACTGGAGGAAACAGATGAGTTCTGCCACCATAGCTAAGCGGATCTTCAAAAAGAGGTAAAGCCCTCTCATTTATATTTTCTATCTGTCTCAGTGCAAAGTAAGCTTCATAAGAGAATTTCTCTGTCTGGAAAGATATCAGAGTTCTAGAAAAAAATGTTATGAGAAAAATAATTAAAAGCAAAAAAGCTGCAATGGACTTCTTCATAATCTTTAATGATGAAAGATTCTATTAAAAACTTTTTGAATTACTCCTCCTCAGGATTATAGGAAGGCACTGCTGATTTATTGATAATCATTATGTCTCCAATGCTTTTAACAAGCTGATGTGGGACGATAACTCCTTTTGCAGCTCCCAAAACCTTATTTAGAAAAGAACTCTTAGTTGCTTTGACTCTCCATCCAAAAACCTTGTTGCTTGTAAGAACAGCTTCTTCAACATCACCAAAATAATCACCACTATCAGTAAAAACTCTCATATCATAAGCCTCGGTTATTTTTTTCATCTTAAGCATTTATTACCACCTTCTAAAAGTTATAACGTGTTTTAAAACTCACTGATTTATATAACTTTCGTTTAGTGAACAATAAAGTAACGAAAAATATATATAGTAATAAGCCATAGTTTAAAAATAGAATTTAAGAGGTGAGCAATAATATGGCATCATCAGGACTTGAAAGTGTTATCTTAGCAATAATTATTGGTACATTAGCAGCAATTGTTTATGCCCTCAGGGTTCTTGTTCTTATGGAGAGAAGAGTGGCAAGAATGGACTTAAACATTGAAAGAATGACAAGGCAGATTGCAAAAGAAGAATTCAAGATAGAAGCTGAAGAGAAGAGAATAGAGAAAGCATTGAAGAAAAGAAAATAATTTTTTACATTTTATATTCATGATAAAGCATGTATCACTAGCACATGGATGGTATTACCATTACAGAATCCACTCAGAAAAAACCAGTAAACTATGCGGTAATGGTTATTCTAAACTAAAAAACTTTCTAGAGCAAACATTAGATGATTGTCCTGATGAACATTTCACAATCGGTCCAAGATCTAGTTGTCTAAGATTTTCTTTGCCAATAAAACTGGAGGAACATTATGATCATGAAGTGAGTGAACTATGCCTTCAAGGACTTAATAATATGAGTAATTACATGACAGCGCATTCAAAAGTCCAGATGTTCATGCTACAGTTTGACAAAAACACTATCAGTGTTGAAACACCCACTTGGTTATTGAATGAGGAATTGAAAGGCTTTGACAAGTTATTCCAAACAAATGAAGCATTATCAGGCCATATAGATGTTTTGAGAATCGAGCCAGATAACAAAATATGGATATGGGATTACAAGCCAAATGCTGAAATGGAAAGGTATGCCTCAACACAAGTTTTTTTCTATGCGTTGATGATGAGTAAGAGAACAGAAATTCCTTTTAGCAGGTTTAGATGTGGGTACTTCGATGAGAATATTGCATATACCTTCAAACCTGAATCAAAAGTTCTTAAACAAATATAATCATAATAAATCTTCAAATAATAGTCCTTTTCTTCTAGCCAATTCCAAGCTAGCAATAAAAGATGCAGGGGTTTCTTCTAAGTCTTCTATACTAATAAAATAGTAGTCGTCTCTATCAAATTTTATAACAACCCATGGCTCTGCTCCAAATTTCTCTGCAAAGAATTTCAGATTCTTGATCTCTTCTTTTGGAAAATATTTCTTAGCATCCTTTGTAGCTTTGACCTCAAGAGCAAGTTTCTTTAGATTGTTACCAACTAATATATCAGGACTTGGAAAATGTGTTGAGCCTGAGCCTGCAACTCTAACAGCAGCCCAACCGTTAGCCCAGAACTTGTGTATTAAGTCACGTTCTGCAGCGCTACCCTTACTCTTCCTTCTACTATGAGCTATTCCCATACATAAGATTAATTTCATAGAGCTTTAAAAAATTTGTTATCAATAAATTAAAGCTCCAATCACAATCAAAAAATCAAGAACAATCCAAATAGCATATGTTACTATAATCGGCTTCTCTCTATGCATCACTCCATATATTAACCAAAAGATAGCGCAGAGTAAATATGAAATCCAAGAAATTACAGAGACACCAGTGGCATTTTTCTCAAACCATATTTTTGTAACTTGAGGTATAGTCATAAGAGGGCCAAATACTCCCACGACATAAATAAACCTGTCCATCAACCTCTTCCATTTATGAGGATGAGGATACTGTTCATGCTTTCGGTATATTCTTTTTCTACTGTGAAAGTGGTGTAATCCATGACTGTCATGTACCATATTTTTCTTTAAACAAAAACTTGCTTATAAACATATCTATTTTTGGTTAAGTCAAGTATTGTGTGTTGTGGTGATAAAACCACAACGATAAGAATACTT
>JACKQG010002042.1_pt1 | contig 26918 bp, 29 predicted proteins | sample 8237621 | NCBI WGS metagenome assembly JACKQG01 (sample SAMN15677084, study PRJNA649215) | marine metagenome | biome: marine; feature: Black Sea; material: saline water; isolation source: suspended particulate matter (SPM) from the Black Sea western gyre | collected 2013-06-09/2013-06-10 | depth... | reverse complement strand
CCAACAGCCATCGATATGAATGGCGCTCTCAATGAAATCACCTGGTCTAAAATTCATCAAAAAATTATTACCCTTAAAATCAGCAGCAGTAAGCCCCTCAGAAAAATCAATTGCTTTAATATTGTAGCCGTTTGTTTTTTCTAAAAATTGATTTAAGAAATAATTATTATTTTTCTTAAAAATTGGATGTGAATGAAATACAGAATACGTTATCCTTCTAATCTTTAATAGATATCTTTTTAACTTTCTCATTGTATACTCTCTTCTGAAATTATATAAATTTTTATATTTCAATAATATACACTTTCTCTAGATTAAAAATACTATTTCATATACAAGGGATAGTTAATTAATACATTAACGCCACAGTTTGAGCCTCCCCCTGGGTGTGTAAGTCTGTGTAAATATTAGAGGGATGGTGAATCTTTACTCAAATGAGAACCATTCTCATTAACTGTAAATTACCTGTTAATTAATTAGTAAATATATATTAAATAACTAATTTAAGCCATCTTTTCTCTTTTGCCATCTGGCGACACAAAATGGATTTCTATTGAATCGGGCTGCTGGTCTTCTTCAACATAAATCTCTTGTGATTTAAGCTTAGGGTATGTGTACTTGGCAACCTCTTGCCAGCATCGTATCTGCTGCTCAATAGAACTATCGCCAGACTCAGCTATACTTATTAGCTTCTCAATTGGATTAATATCTAACTTTAACAACAACTCATCAGCTGCCAATAGTGTCTTTTTGTTCTTAGTGCCCCGCTTGCGACCGCCAACCTTTGAATGTCCTGTTTGAAACATAGTGCTTAAATAGTGATTATTTAGTGAAATAACACTATAAACCCTTTATATAAAAGGCGCAAGCTAAAGGCGTCAAAAAACTCAAGGTGTAATCCCAGTGTAATCCTGAAGAAATATTGAATTTAATGAAAAAGGCTTAAAGCCTAATAGAATATGGTGGTTATAGGTGGACTTGAACCACCGACCCCAGCATTATGAATGCTGTGCTCTAACCAGCTGAGCTACATAACCAAAGAGCGTGTATTATCAAGACATTTAATGTAAATGTCAATAGTTAAAGATTAATATTGCTAAAATCAAACCCATGAACGCACCCATTAAAATTGCACTAACTGGCGGCATTGCCTGTGGCAAATCAAACGTTGCTCAGCTTTTTTCTGATCTAGACGTAGATATTATTGATCTTGATGAATTGTCACGTCTGGTGGTTGAGCCTGGCACTCAAGGCCTTAGCGAGCTGGCTAGTTATTTTGGCGAGCGCATTCTTAATACTGATAAAACCCTGAATCGCCGCGCTTTAAGAGAGATTTTGGTTAGTAGCCCAGCTAATCAAGAGAAAATTGAGGAAATTTTGCATACAAAAATATTGGAAAAAATGCAAATGGAGATCAAAAAAGTTAAAAACAAGCTGGTTATTGTCGAAATACCACTATTAGTAGAAAAAAATCTAGCTTATTTGTTTGATCGAGCCATTATTGTGCAATGTAATGCTGAAAAACAGCTAGAAAGACTCAAAAAACGCGATAATATTGATGAAAATCAGGCAAAAATGCTAATAAACTCGCAAACCAGTGCTGAAAATCGTCAAAAACTGGCTGAACAATTGCCGGTTGATGTGATTGAAAATAATTCAGAAATTTTCGACATGGCGCAAAAAGTACGAGATTTGCATCAAAAACTAATCAATTTGTAAGCGTTTAACCGAGTTTCCACCAATGAGGTGCTCGGTGATGATTTCATCAATATCTTCTTCGTCAATATATTGATACCAAACATTATCTGGATACACAACCGCCACTGGCCCGTGCTCGCATCTGCCTAGACAGCGAGATTCACTAATGCCAATTTTACCTTCGCCCATTTGTCTGGCGTCTCGACACTTGTCTTTGGCATAACGATACATTGCTTTAGCGCCAAGTTGCGAACAACAAGGCTTGCCGTCTTTGCGTTGATTATTGCAAAAGAAAATGTGGCGTGTGTAGTAATTCATTTGATTATTTTAACTCAAGGGTGTTTCTAAAAGAGTTTTTGGCGAGTATTTTTCTTTTCTGCAAGGCGGTTTCTGAAAAAGACGATTGAACATAGGTGCAACTATGAGATTGAGTCTTTTTTAGAATTTAACACAGCAGAAGAGGATAAAGACGAAGTCAAAATTGCACGTTGGTAGCAATGTTTTTTATCAACACCGGTTATTTTAGCGGCTAATTTTGCCGCTTTTGAGGTGCCCATTTCAGCAAGCAAAATGGGCAAAATTTTATCCAGCTGCTCTTCGCCGTGGACTTTACTGTCTTTATCAACTGCAGAAATTAACACCACAAACTCGCCCTTCTGATGCATTACATCTTCTTGTAGATAATTTAGTAAATTTGGGATATTGTCCGTTTTTATAGTCTCAAACGATTTGGTTAGCTCTTTAGCCAAACAGACAATACGCTCATCGCCTAGTACGGCCAATAAGTCTTGCGTACACGCCAAAATTCGTTTGGGCGATTCATAAAAAATAGCAGTTTGATCAATGTGTGCAATGGCCTGAATGGCCTTAATTCTAGCGGCTTTCTTGTTGGGTAAAAAACCAAAAAAACCAAACCTATCAGTCGCAACACCTGCCGCACTCATAGCACTAATCATTGCACTCGGCCCAGGAATGGGCGACACGTTAACACCTGCTTTTTTGGCTTCACGCACTAACACATAGCCTGGGTCGCTAATCAGTGGCGTACCAGCATCGCTAATTAGTGCAATGTTTTGGCCTTCTAAAATTGCTTCTATCACCGCTTGTGCTTTGTGAGTTTCATTGTGTTCATGAAAAGCTTTAAGTGGTGTATCGATCTCGTGATGATTAACCAGAGTTTTTGAATGGCGCGTATCCTCCGCCAAAATAACATCAACTGACTTTAGTGTATCAACCGCTCTAAACGTGATATCATCAAGATTTCCAATAGGGGTGGCAACAATATAAAGCGTTCCAGACATGTTTAGTTTTAAGCGAAAAATTGGCAATCAAGCAGAGCAACTCGCCCTCGACCATCTAATAGCGCATGGTCTTAATTTGATTGAGCAAAATTATCTAACGCGTTTTGGTGAAATAGACATCATTATGCTAGATGCGGTTGAAAAAGTGTTGGTTTTTGTTGAAGTTCGCTATCGAAAAAACACCGCCTTTGGCGCTGCTACGGATACCGTTGACCATGCTAAGCAACTAAAGATCATTCGTACGGCACAACACTATCTACAACAGCACGCTAAATTTGAAGAATATATCTGTCGGTTCGATGTTGTTGGGCTAGAATCTGATTTAAAATATCCTAAAATTACTTGGATTAAAGACGCTTTTGAGGCTTAAACAATCATGAAAAAAATCATTCTTTCCGCACTTTTATTGGCTAACACTTTTTTACTTAGCGGTTGTCTACCCGCGATTCAAAGCGCCTCAACTGTTAGCACAGCTATTACGGTTACCAATGATCGACGAACTGCAGGCGAAGTATTAGACGATAGAACAATTGCCTTCAGACTGTTCGCATGGCCATCTACAGACGTGGTGCTAGAAGATGCTCATTTGAATTTTATGGTGTATGACAAAAATGTACTTATTACTGGTGAAGCGGCCTCTGATAACTTGCGCAATTACGCAGCCAAACAGGCGCAATTACAAGACGCTAAAATTACCCAAGTATTTAACGAGATTAGCGTTGGCCCCAATAGCGGCCTACTCAGTCGCGCTAAAGATTCAGCCATTACACTTCAAGTGGAAGCCTTGTTTCACGATCAAGAAGTATTCCACCCAACCCACGTACGTGTCATGACTGAAAATCAAACCGTGTACTTAATGGGCGCTGTAACCAAACGTGAAGCCGACAAAGCTGTCAAAGTTGCTAGCAAAGCCAAAGGTGTAAAAAAAGTGGTTAAGCTGTTTAAGTATTTAAAAACACGTCCAGCTGCTGAAATTGAGCGCGATCGCCAACGCGAATTAGCTGCACAAAAAGAAGCCGAGTTAAGAAAAAAACAGGCTGCTCTTGATGCGCAAAAAGCCAAGCTCAAACAAGAACTAAAGGCTTTGGGCGGTAGCGCAGAAGGCACACCTTTTTAGTTTTGTGCTGCTCGTCTCACAGGCGAGAAAGAAAATCGGTGCTGACCGTTGATAACGCCATATTGTTTGAGCGCCTCCATGTGTACTTTAGTACCATAACCCTTATGTTTAGCAAAACCATATTGAGGATACTGCTGGTCAAGCGCTGACATTTGTCGATCACGCGTTACTTTGGCAATGATAGATGCTGCTGAAATTACCGGCTCAGTTAAATCACCCTTAACAATTGCAGTGCAGTTGTCCACCTCTGGACAACGATTGCCGTCCACCAATACTTGATCATATTTAGCATTTAAGTTTTCTACAGCACGCCTCATGGCCAGCATGGTTGCTTGCAGAATATTAATTTCATCAATCTCTTGTGGGGTTGACTCACCAACCGCCCACTGACATTGCTCGGTAATAAGCTCATAGAGCATTTCGCGTTTTTTTTCGCTGAGTTTTTTGGAATCGGTTAATTCAGGCAAATTAAAATCTGGAGGAAGAATAACCGCACCAGCAACCACCGAGCCAACTAAAGGGCCTCGGCCTGCCTCATCCACCCCAACAACAATCACTTAATAGCTTTAAAACCAATGTCACTACGATAATAAGCCGTAGGCCAATCAATCTTGTTTAGTAGTGCGTAGGCATTATCTTGTGCTTGTTTTGTGTCTTTTCCCAGTGCCGTTGCACATAAGACTCGACCGCCACTACTAAGCACATCATTGTCATTCATCTTAGTACCTGCGTGGAAAACTTTAGCTTCGTCACTGTCTTGTGGCAAGCCAATGACCTCTCCCGATGGATAAGCGTCTGGATAACCGTTGGCCGCCAACACAACGCCCATCGCTGAACGCTCGTCCCACTCGATATTCGCCTCATCAAGTTTGCCTTTGGTTGCTAATAAGCATAGTTCAGCCAGATTGGACTTTAAACGCATCATAATCGGTTGCGTTTCAGGATCACCGAATCGGCAATTGTATTCTAAAACTTTAGAATTACCTTGAGTGTCAATCATCAAGCCGGCGTATAAAAAACCGGTGTAACTATTGCCTTCTGCAGCCATACCATCAACGGTTGGTCGAATAACACTATTCATAACATTTTGGAAAATTTCATCGGTTACAATTGGCGCAGGTGAATAAGCACCCATGCCCCCGGTATTAGGGCCTTTATCACCATTATCACGCGCCTTATGGTCTTGAGACGTTACCATTGGCAAGATGTTTTTACCATCCACCATGACAATAAAACTAGCTTCTTCGCCCACTAAAAATTCTTCAATCACCACACGTGAACCCGCCTCACCAAAACGATTTCCCTCTAACATGTCATTAATCGCATCCGCCGCTTCTGTTTGCGTATTGGCAATAATAACCCCTTTTCCAGCGGCTAAGCCATCAGCTTTAATGACAATTGGCACACCTTTTTCCTCAACATATTGTAGTGCGGGAGCCACTTCGGTAAATACATCATAGTAAGCGGTTGGAATGTTATTGCGCTCAAGAAAATCCTTACAAAAAGCCTTTGAGCCTTCCAGTTGAGAAGCGGCCTCAGTTGGGCCGAAAATAGCCAAACCCTGTGCTTGAAACTGATCAACCACACCAATAACCAGTGGCGCTTCGGGGCCGACAATGGTAATATCGACTTGATTGTCTTGTGCAAATTTAATAAGCCCGTCAATATCTTCAGCGCCAACATTAACATTGGTTAGTTTCTCTTCTAACTGCGTACCTGCATTGCCTGGCGCAACGAATACTTCTTTTACTTCATCAAATTTGGCACATTGCCAAGCAAGTGCATGTTCACGACCGCCAGCACCAATAACTAAAACTTTCATATTTTTTCCTATACGTATTCTTCGATAAATTCTCTAAATTTCTTATGCGACATAATTTGCGTACCATCGCAATTAAATGACATAGAAATGGTCGAGTTAAATAAATTAATAACGGCTGAGCGCAGATAATAGCCTTCTAGGTTTCTTAAGGCTGGAATATTCTCGATGATATATCTCAGCTCATTTTCGTCCGTTAGCTGCTTCATAATTTGATTGCGATCATGAAAGGCTGTTTGCCATTCGTCTGACAAGTAATCAAACGCCGAATCATGCTCCAACATTTGATAGTAGCGCTTAATCAAAGCTTCTTTTTCGTCCAGAGCAATCATGCCAAAGTGATGAAATACATAGTCTGGCTCTAACAGGTCTTGCGCCAAATGAATTTCAACATTAAAGGGGTCAAACACAGAGGAAGTTTTAATTTCACCATTGTTAAGGCCAATAACAATACGAAAAACGCCCGTAGACAACAGCAAAAACAAAATCACTTCTAGCAAATCATCAATATTTTTATCAACAATATTGTGCGTGCGCTCTCGATTATAAACGCTATCTTTTAGGCTTTCGTCACCCTTAACGCTGCGCATTAGGTTTTCGTCAAACCCGTAGCCAACCAAGGCGCTTTTTTTCTTCTTTCCTGTGTTCATGTGACAAATTATAGATTAAACAAATAATCGTTTGGGTTTAATACCGCCATCTTCATCGCTCTCGCCAATACCCAAAAACTGCTTGTTATTATCAAACAGCTTAACCACTGTAAACTGGCAAGGATCGCTTACAATCACCGATTTTCCATGTTGAATGTCGATGGCTTGCTGTTCGCCAAGATAAATGCTTTCAATGTTTGGCAGCATATCTTCAGTGGCAAATATTTTCTCGTCCAACAATTGATAATCATCAGTAGCCAAGCCTTCCAACTCTGAGAATTTAATCGTTTGGGCAATATCAATATGGGTAAAGCCAGTGCGCCTAAGTTCAATCACATGCGCACCACAACCTAGTTTGTCGCCGATATCTTGTATTAAGCTACGGATATAAGTACCCTTAGAGCAGCTAACCTCAAGGGTAACAACCCCCTGTTCATAACTAATAAAGTCAATGTTGTGAATGGTGATTGGGCGTGGCGGTCGCTCAACATCAACACCTTGTCTGGCAAGCTTATACAAAGGCTGTCCGTCTTTTTTGAGTGCCGAATACATAGGCGGCACTTGCAATATATCGCCTTGAAAACTCATGACTGCGTCGATAATTTCAGCTTCGTCTAAATGCTCAAAGGCTTGTGTTTTAACAATTTCGCCTTCAGAGTCAAGTGTGTCTGTCATCTCGCCTAGTTTGCCACGCACAAAATAACGTTTGTCATCGTCTAGTAAAAATTGTGCCACCTTAGTTGCCTGGCCCAAACAAATTGGCAGTATGCCGCTAGCCAACGGATCCAAACTGCCAGTATGTCCGGCTTTCTTGGCAAAGAAAAGTCGCTTTACTTGTTGCAGGGCAGCGTTTGAGCTTAGGCCAGTGTCTTTATCTAAAAGCACAATGCCATTAATTTCTCTGCCTTTAGGATTGCGCCGTGACATGGCTACGAGTTATAGTTTAGATAATAAATCATCAATCCTGGCACCGGTATTAGGTGCAGGATCAAAAATAAATCTCAAGGCTGGTGTATGACGCAAATCAATGGTTTTGGATAGTCTTGTACGGAAAAACCCTGCTGCTTTTTTAAGCAAAATATCAACCTCTGCCTTATCTTCTGTTGCCACTGTGTAATAAACCTTAGCCGCACTTAGATCGCGACTCGTTAACACGTCAGTAACAACAACGCCACTGAGGCGTGGATCTTTAGTTTCATTTTTTAACAAGGTAGTCAATTCACGACGAACAAGCTCGTTAATACGTTCAATACGAAATGAGTCTTGTTGTGCTGGCATGAATGCTTAAAGTGTACGCGCCGTTTCAACACGCTCAAATACTTCGATCTGATCGCCCGGCTGAACATCGTTATAACCAGCAACACCGATACCACATTCTGTACCTGATTTAACCTCTTTAACATCGTCTTTAAAGCGTCTTAATGATTCTAACTCACCTTCATAAACTACTACACTATCACGCAAGACACGAATTGGTGAGTCTTTTCTAACCACACCTTCTTCAACCATACAGCCTGCAATATCGCCCAATTTCTGTGAACGGAACACGTCCTTAACCTGAGCAATACCAATAATATTTTCACTGAGTGCTGGACTTAACAAGCCACTCATGATCGCCTTCACATCATCAATTAGGTTATAGATAATTGAGTAATACTCAATGCGCACGCCTTCGCTATCAGCTGTCTTACGTGCCACCGCATCAGCACGCACATTAAAGCCTAAAACCAGCGCTTCTGAGGTTGCCGCCAAGGTAATGTCGGTACTATTAATACCGCCCACACCACTTGATACCACCTTAACCCTAACCTCATCGGTAGATAATTCTTCTAATGCCTCAACCAACGCTTGCGCTGATCCACGAACATCTGATTTAAGCAATACATTAACCGTTGACACATCACCTTCTTCCATCTTCTGTAAGAAGTTATCCATCTTAGAGGCTTGTTGTCTTTGCAATTCAGCTTCACGTTCCTTAGCTTTTCTAAAGTCAGCCACTTCACGTGCTTTACGCTCACTTTCTACCACCAATACTTCGTCACCAGAATTTGGCACACCTGATAAACCTAGCACCTCTACCGGGGTAGATGGGCCAGCTTCTTTAAGTACTTTGCCTTGGTCGTTAACAATTTGCTTAACCTTACCGTATTCTAAACCGGCAATCATAATATCGCTTTTTTTCAAGGTGCCTGACTGCACTAGAATTGTGGTCACCTTGCCACGGCCTTTTTCTAAACGGGCTTCTAACACGATACCGTTTGCCGGTCCTTTAGCAACTGCAGAAAACTCTAATACTTCTGCGGTTAGGGTAATGGCCTCAAGTAGTGCATCAATACCTTCACCCGTGTGGGCCGATACTGGCACCATCATCACATCACCACCCCAATCCTCGGAGATGACGTCATGCGTAGAAAGCACCTGCTTAATCTTGTCAAGATCTGCACCTTCTTTATCAATTTTGTTAATAGCAACAATCATCGGCACACCCGCTTGTTGGGCGTGCTTAATTGATTCGATGGTTTGTGGCATCACGCCGTCATCAGCTGCAACCACTAAAATAATAATATCGGTCGCATTGGCGCCGCGTGAACGCATCTTTGAAAATGCTGCGTGTCCCGGAGTATCAATAAAGGTAATTTTGCCGTTATCAGTATTAACTTGGTATGAACCAATATGCTGAGTAATGCCACCTGCTTCACCATCAGCAACCTTGGCTTTTCGAATGTAATCAAGCAACGATGTTTTACCGTGATCAACATGACCCATGATGGTTACTACCGGCGGTCTAAGACTTTCATCACCAGCTGGCTTTGATTTTTCAACTAATGTATCTTCAACCGTTTCTTCGGCTCTAGCAACACCTTTATGGCCCATTTCTTCAACTACTAGCAAAGCGGTGTCTTGATCAATCACATCATTTAGCGTTACCATTACACCCATGCCCATTAGCACTTTTAATACTTCACCGGCCTTGGTGGTCATTTTTTGCGCTAACTCACTAACCTTGATTGTCTCTGGCACGGCCACTTCATGAACCACTTTTTCAACCGGCTTTTGAAAGCCGTGTTGTGCTTGTTCATCTTGAGTCTTTTGACTTAGACGAGTTCTGTCTTTCTTCTTCAGCTTTCGGTTTGGATTGTGTTTGGCTACATGCAACTGTCTACGCCCTGCATTACCACTTGGTGCAGCGGTATTACGCATACGCTTTGGCTTTTTCTCTTCTGCAGATTTTTCTTCTTTTGATTGTGCCGCTTTGACCTCTTCAGTTTTCTTACTTTCTTCCTGCTCTTGTTTTGCCGCTGCTTGTTGGCCTTTTAAGGCTTCAGCTTGTTCTTTTTGCAATCGAATCATTTCCAAGCGCTTGGCATCTTGAGCCAATAGTTTTTCATCAGCTTCACGTCCTACTTCAAGTGCCGCTTGCGCTGCAAGGGCTGCTTCATTAACAACAGGCTCACTTGCTTCAACAGGCGCTTGCTTAACACGCTTTTTCTTAACTTGAACCTTAACGCCACCACCGGTATTACTGGTTATTTTACTACTAGGCTTGCGCGAAACAGACATGCTTGATTTACTCGATGAGCGCTTGGATAGGCTGCCCATAAGGATTTTTCTTTCCTCACCAGAAATACTAGAATCTGCTTTTTTACCCTCAATGCCAGCCGATGCAAGAATTGTAATCACCTCATCGGGTGTTTTTTTCAGTAATTTGGATAATGTTTCAACCGTATGTGCCATAATGCTTGCCTATTTTTTTGTTGTGATTAAGAGTGTCTTATTGTTAAGTGCAACTAATTAATCAAACCATCCTTCGTTTTCTCTTGCGGTCATAATAATGCTTGAGGCTTTTTCTTTATCCATTACCTGGATTTCTAACAGTTCATCAATAGATAATTCTGCTAAATCGTCAACTGTAGTGATTTCGGCTTCAATCAGAGCGTCTGCTAAATCTTCATCAACACCTTCAACCGTTGTTAGCGCTTCAGACGCATCTGCATCACCTAATGCTTGTACTAACTGTGCGTCAGCTGCACGTTCCTGCAGTTCTTCCACCATAGTAGCGTCAAATTCTTCAATATTTTCTAGTGTATCAGCATCCGCATCAGCAATGTCGCCAACTGATTCGAAACCCTCTTCCAATAATACGCCAGCAACCTCACTATCAACACCTAACTTGTCAGCCAGCTTGTCGCTAGCTTTTTGAGTTTCTTCCGCTTGTTTTTCGTCTGCATCAGCAGTTGACATAACATTCAGCTTCCAGCCAGTTAAACGTGCAGCCAGTTTAATGTTTTGACCGCCACGACCAATGGCTAGCGCCAATTGGTCTTCTTCAACCGCAATATCCATTGAATTGCGATCTTCATCTACCACAATTGAACTAACCTCTGCAGGTGCCATGGCGTTAATAGCAAATTGAGCTGGATCTTCATCCCATAAAACAATATCAACACGCTCGCCGTTTAGCTCATTCGATACTGCTTGTACACGTGCACCACGCATACCAATACATGAGCCAATTGGATCTAGGCGCTTATCTTTTGCTCTAACCGCTAACTTTGAACGCAGGCCTGGATCCCTTGAGCCACCCATAATTTCAATCACACCTTCAGAAATTTCTGGCACTTCCATTTCGAATAGGGCGATCATCATTTCTGGCGCCGTACGTGAAAGATAAATTTGTGCACCACGTACTGATGATTTAACTTCTTTAATATAAGCCCTTAAACGATCATTCTTACGCACCGATTCGTTTGGAATTAAATCAAACTTAGAAATCATGCCGTCAACGCCGCCCATGTCAACATAAACATTGCCACGATCAACACGTTTAACGGTTACCATAATTACCTCGCCCACACGCTTAGTGTAGTCTTCAACAATTACCTCTCTTTCTGCTTCACGCACTTTTTGGATAATAACCTGCTTAACCACTTGCGCAGCGATACGACCAAACGCCTCTGTTTCAATCGGCTCACGAACAAAGTCATCAATTGCAACGCCGTTCGCATCTTTTTCATAGATGTGTAATTCAGGGTCAAAAGCTGTACCATCATCATCAACAAAATTTTCTTTATCGTCAATTACCATCCACTGTCTAAAGGTATGAAATTCACCCGTTTTACGGTCAATTTCAACATGTGCGTCAATTTCTTTACGTTTTTTTGTTGCAACCGCCAAAGCCTCTTCTAATGATTCAAACACATCTTCCTTTGAGATATTTTTCTCATTGGAAATAGCCTCAACCATCAAAAATAATTCTTTACCGTCCATGTTTTTCTCCTAAAAATCAGCGACCAAGTTCGCTTTTTCAATCATGTCAATGTCCAGTGTCACTGGACCTAATTCTGTTACTAACTCGATGGTGTTGTTTAATTCACTAACACTACCAATCGAGCCTTTAAATTTACGTTGGCCGTCAATAGGTCTAACCATACGTAGATTAATGTCAAAGCCTAAAAAGCGCTGATAATGACCAATATGAAACAATGGTCTTTCAACACCCGGCGAAGATACCTCTAAATTATATTGCCCAGCAATTGGATCTTCTACATCAAAAATAGCACTTAACTGATGAGAAACCTTCTCACAGTCTTCAATACCTATGCCGTTTTCCGTATCAATAAAAACACGCAAAATACTGTGCTTGCCGCTGGCAATGTATTCTATGCCCACCAGCTCGTAACCCATATCTTCTAAGGTTGGGTTAACTAATTCAGTAATTTTTTCTGTTATTTTTGCCATTCAACTCATCTTTTTATGCATAACAAAAACCCCCTAAAAAGGGGGTCTTTGCTTGCTTTCTTAACCATAAAGATTAAAAAAGACTTAATTTGGTAGCGGGGACAGGATTTGAACCTATGACCTTCGGGTTATGAGCCCGACGAGCTACCGAACTGCTCCACCCCGCACTAAAGTGGCGAGATGATACGCTGTTATTGTTCGTTTGTCTAGTCTATTTTATTTTCTTGGCCAATTTACAAACGAGACTGGTTGACGCCGCTCACGCCGTGTACGGTTATTTCATAGCCTTGGGACAACAAATGTTTAACATAGAGTCGGTTGTAGGTAAAGAAAAAAACGATATTGGCCAATCCTAAAGTTAGCACACATAGTGGCAACATAAGCATAACTGATTTCCAATCACGCCTATAAATAGCCGGACAAAAAAACAAGCACAAAGACGTCCAAGAAAAGCCAACAGGGGCAATTCTAGTTTCTTTGGTTTTTGGGTGCTCTAATGTTAAGGTTGTGTAAGCCAAATTTTCTTTCTCCTCACCGTTGATTTTACACATTTTTTTTAAGATTATCAGGCACTTAAGTCCCTAATCCAAATATAGAAATTGCTAAAATAGTGTTACTCCTTACCCCATATGCGTTTGTAAAAAATATTAGCCCCACCCATAGGTTCGGCGGCTATTTTTTGTAAATGCATATGGGGTAAAGGGTGGCGCTAGGTTGGTGATTTCTATTTTTTGGATTTGGGAAATCAAGCAATAACAAACCACGCAAGGATAATCTATAATAATCAACATGAAGCCAATCAAAATTGCCGTCTTGATGGATGACATTAAAGACATCAAGCCCTATAAAGACTCTTCCCTAGCTATGATGCTCGAAGCAAGTCGTCGCCATTGGGACATATACACCTTTGACTCGAATGATTTGTTTGCTCAATCAGACCAGGTATTAGTAACTTGTGCCAAAACACAGGTGTTTGATAACGCGGAACATTGGTACGAAAAAGCGCCTGAGCTCACTATGAACTTGGCAGATTTTGATGTAATCCTGATGCGCAAAGACCCGCCCTTTGACATGAATTACATCTATGCCACTTATTTTTTAGAGCAGGCTGAAAACAAGGGTGTGCTGGTAGTCAATAAACCTCAGTCTTTACGTGACGCCAACGAAAAACTATTTGCTTTAAACTTTCCAAACTGTTTAGCCAGCACGTTGGTGAGTAGCAATCAGGATCAATTACACCAATTTATCAATGAACAGGGCGTCGGCGTTGTTAAGCCGCTTGACGGCATGGGTGGCAAGGATATTTTTAAACTTGCCAGGGGTGATAGCAACATTAACGAAGTGCTTGAATGCTTAACCAAGCAAGGCACTACGCCAATTATGGCACAAGAATTTTTGCCTGAAATTGCTCAAGGAGACAAACGCATCCTGCTAATTAATGGTAATCCAATTGATTATGCTTTGGCGCGCATGCCTGCTAAAGGAAGCTTTAAAGGAAATCTGGCAGCAGGTGCTACCGGCGTTGGCCAGCCTTTATTAGATCGAGATCGCTACTTATGTGAACAAATCGCACCAACGCTTAAAGCCAAAGGCTTAATGTTCGTAGGCTTAGATGTTATTGGTGATTATATTACTGAAATCAATGTCACTAGTCCAACTTGCATTCGTGAACTTGATGAACAGTTCGGGCTGAATATTGCCGGCACTTTATTTGATGAAATTGAACAAGCGCTTAATTAGCAAACAGATAACGCATTAACGCAACGCCTGTACCCGCTGCTAATAACGACAAGACAACATTCAGCAAGATATTAATACTTGCTTGGCCATAATGCCCCAAACTAATCATCTCTACCGACTCCCAAGACAAAGTTGACATGGTGGTCAATGATCCCGTCAGGCCGATCAATAATAACAATCGGTACGCTTCATGCAAGGCGGCTTTTTCCAATACAATCACCACCAATATGCCCGCCAAAAACGATCCTAAGATATTAGCACTAAGTGTGCCGTATGGGAAGTTAGAGCCAAATAACGACTGCATGAACAAGGTCAAATAATAACGCACACTGGCGCCGATAGTGGCACCAACACCAATGGCTAAAATGGTGGGTAGTACAGTCATAAATCTCCTCGTATTTGTTCAAGTTTTTGCTTAATTTTAATCTCCAAACCTCGGTCTGTTGGTTGATAATAATTTTGCTCACCCAGTGTCTCAGGGAAGTAAGTTTGTCCGTGGCTAATGCCGTCCAACTCATCATGAGCATAGCGATAATCTTGTCCATAGCCTAGCTCGTTCATCAACCCCGTAGGCGCATTACACAAATGCTTTGGCACAGGCAGTTCGCTGGTTTGCCGCGCCATACTCATAGCCTGATTAAACGCCAAATAAGTGGCATTAGACTTTGGTGCAACCGCACAATAAATCGCCGCCTGCGCAATGGCTCGATTACCCTCTTTGTCGCCCACTCGCTCATACACATTCCAGGCATTTAACGTAATTTCTAGCGCTCTTGGATCGGCATTGCCGATGTCTTCAGAAGCAATTGCCAGCAATCTTCTGGCAATGGTTTTTGGATCACAGCCACCCACCAACATTCGCGCCATCCAGTATAACGCACCGTCTGGGCTTGAGCCGCGAACCGACTTATGAAACGCTGAGAGTTGTTGATAAAAAATATCGCCACCCTTGTCAAAACTTGCCACCGAATCTTGCAAAAAGGTTGTGATGCTTTTCTCGTCTAGTTGGGCCAAACCCGCCTGATTAATTTTTTCCACAATATTAATCAGGCGACGCGCATCGCCATGACTACTGGCAATAATTTTTTGTTGTGACGATATGTCTAGCTTAAGTTGCAAATGCGTCAAACAACGCTGCAGAATTTGCCCCAGTCCCGCTTCATCAAGCGCCTCTAATACATAAACACTCAAACGCGACAGTAGTGCCCTATTAAGTTCAAATGACGGATTTTCAGTGGTAGCCCCTATCAAGGTAATTAAGCCAGATTCAATATGTGGCAAAAAGGCATCCTGTTGGGCCTTATTAAACCGATGAATTTCATCAACAAACAACACTGTAGACTGGCCAATGGCTTGGTATTTTTTGGCGTTTTCAACCACATTTCGCAACTCTTTTACACCATCTAATACCGCACTCAATTGAACAAAATACCCCTCAACCTGAGTGCAAATAATGCGTGCCAAGGTGGTTTTTCCCACGCCAGACGGCCCCCATAAAATCATCGAATGCAGTTGCTTATTGTTAATTGCCTGTTTGAGTGGGTGGGTGTCATTCAGCAAATGACTTTGCGAAAAGAACTCACTTAAGTTATCGGGTCTCAGGGTTTCAGCTAATGGAATCATAAGCCCAATTTTATTATATTTTCTGCATAACTGCTGTCATCTGCTGGCTTCAAAATTAACACTACCTTAAGCTTAAGCGTTTCAGCCAGTTGTTGCGCCTTAACACTACCCATAGCCATCATTGCTGTTGCATAGGCATCTGCTAATAAGTTACTTGGATGAATAACACTGACTGAGAACAAGTCGCTGTTCACGGGTAGACCTGTATGCGGATCAAGAATATGTGCATATTGCTCACCCTCCCAGACAAAATATTGTCGGTAATTGCCTGAGGTAGCAATTGATTCATTCATTAAATCAATTGCAATTGGCGCTTGACTTGCTGGTGTTTCAATGCCAATTGTCCACTGGCCCTTAACCTTAACCTCGCCACCAATCTCAATCATATACCGCTCAACTTGCTGCTGATTAAGCAGGCGAGCAATCTCATCCACCGCATACCCTTTGGCAATTGCTGAAAGATTTAATTTAATGTCTGCCTGTTTAGTCAGCTGATCAGCTTCTAGTGAAGCTTTACTAATCGAAGTGTTTTCAAGTGCTCTTAAAACCCTATTTCGACTAGGCTTTTGCGAAACTTTTGTTGGGCCAAATCCCCAGATGTCAATTAAGCTGCCCAATGCAGGATCAAAGAAACCTTGCGTTTGGGTGCTCACCTGAATGGATTCGGACAGAACTTTTAATAATTCAGCAGATAGTCGCACTGGCTGACCTATAGGGTGTTGGTTAACTTTTGATAACTCTGAGTGCTGATCCCAACTTGAAAAAATTTGGTTAATTTGCTTAAGGCGCTGGTCAATTAAACTCTGGTCAACCTTACCCTGGGTTTTGATGGTGTAGCTGGTGCCCATCGTTTTACCAGTAATTTGTTCAACTGATTGCGTTTTCAGACAGCCACTTAGACCGAAAAAGAGAAGGATGATTAACAACTTAGGCATTATAATTTTGTCATGTTTCGATTGATTATTTGCTTACTCTTTTCTAGCTGGTCTTATGCCAATGATACCCTAGCGCATAAAACTCTGCCCGAGGCTCAAAGTTTTGAAGATTTTCTGCAAGATATCCGCCATCAGGCGAGTTCGCAAGGCGTATCTGCTGCCACTTTGGATTTAACCTTATCCGGCCTCACACCGAACCCAACAGTCATTAAATTTGACCAAACACAGGCAGAATTTAGCCAAAATTTTTGGAAATATCTAGGCTCTAGAGTCAGCGACTATCGTTTAAAAAACGGCGCCGAAAAACTTAAACAACATCAAAAAGTTCTACAAAAAAACTACCAAAAATACGGCGTTCCGCCTCATATCATTGTTGCCTTTTGGGGTCTGGAAACTAACTTTGGCACCTATACGGGTGGCCTAAGCTTGGTACGCTCCTTAGCCACACTGAGCTACGATCAACGACGTAGCGCGTTTTTCACCCAACAATTACTTACTTTATTAGACCTGATTGATTCAGGCAAAATTCCAGCTAATGCTAAAGGCTCTTGGGCTGGCGCAATGGGCAACGTTCAGTTTATGCCAACCAATGTTAAAGCCTATGGTGTGGATGCTGATCAAGATGGCGAAATCGGCCTATGGGATAACACTCAAGACATCTTTGCCAGTGCAGCAAATTTTTTAGAAAAAATCGGCTGGCACCGAGGCGAACGCTGGGGTCGTGAAGTTAGCATCCCAAGCGTCTTTGACTATCAATTAGCTAATTTAAAAACCAAAAAAACCGTTAATGAGTGGGCAAATCTTGGCGTAAAAACCGCCGACGGTCACAGCTTGCCAAACTCTAATATGAGCGCCTCGTTACTATTGCCCATGGGCTACAACGGCCCTGCATTTTTAGTGTATCGAAATTTTCGCGCTATTTTACGCTGGAACAATTCTATTTTGTATGCGCTCTCAGTTGGTCATTTGTCCGATCGCCTTGCAGGCACGAGTCAACTATACGCCACACCAATTAAAGAGCCTTCTCTGAGTCGTGACAATATCAAAGCGATTCAAACCCAGCTCAATACTCTCGGCTTTGATACCGGTGAGCCCGATGGCATTTCAGGGCCAAAAACACGCAACGCAACTCGACACTATCAACGCGCAAATAACCTACCTATTGATGGCTATGTGGGCTACCAACTATTGCAACAACTACCATGACCATTGACACTTACCTAGGTTTTGACGTTGGCACTAAACGCACCGGTGTTGCTATTGCTAATAGTCTAACGCTGCAAGCAAATGGCCTTGAACTGGTGACACACCATAAAAATGGCGCCACTAATTGGGACGGATTTGACGTTATTATCACTCAACATCCAGCCAGTTTATTTGTTGTCGGGGTTCCTTATGACCAAGATGGTAAAGAGCAAGAAATGACTTTTATCACCAAATCATTTGCCCGAAAACTCAGTGAACGTTATCAAGTTGAAACCGTCTTGGTTGATGAGTATTTATCATCCAATGAGGCCAAAAAACAACTAAAATATAATCATCATCACAAAAACGCAAAACGCGGTGATGTGGATAAGCGCTCTGCAGCGCTTATATTGCAAACTTGGCTGGGAGATTCATGAAAAAAGACCTGATTAGCAACCACGCACAGCTAGACAATTCTGGCAAGTTGGTCCATTTATTAGGCCTTGAAGATTTACCCAAATCTCACTTACTTGACATTCTCGATAGAGCTGACAGTTTACTAGACAGCCAAGGCAATTTGAAAAAATCAAAAGCTCTAGATGATATGTCAGTAGCCAATTTGTTTTTTGAGCCCTCAACCCGAACTAGAAATACGTTTGAAATCGCTGCGATGCGCAGTAGTGCTAACGTAATTAACGTTGATTTAGCCAACTCCGCTTTAAAGAAAAATGAAGCGCTAATGGACACCATGCATACACTTAAAGCTATGCAAATAGATATGTTTGTGATTCGTCATAAACAGTCTGGCTTGCCTCATCATGTGGCCCAGCATCTAGAGGGTGTCTCTATCCTGAATGCTGGTGACGGCACCAACGCACACCCAACACAAGCGCTATTAGACATGTTGAGCATTCGCCAACATAAGCCAGATTTTGAAAACCTGTCAGTGGCCATTGTCGGCGATATCACTCACTCACGAGTTGCCCATTCAGATATCCAAGCACTTAAAACACTCGGCACCACCGACATTCGCCTTATTGCGCCAGAAGGCTTACAGCATGACGCTGAGCGCTGCAACAGCGTTAAATGTTTTTCTGATATTGATAGCGGTCTTAATGGTTGTGATGTGATTATGGTGTTGCGCCTACAAAAAGAACGCATGCTAGAAGCTGATATTCCCAATGAGCAAGAATACTTTGACAATTACGGCTTAACCACTGAACGATTAGCCTTGGCCAATAAAGATGCACTTGTTATGCATCCTGGGCCAATTAACCGCGGCGTGGAAATTGACTCTGCTGTTGCTGATGGCGCCCAGTCCGTTATACTTCAACAAGTCACCAATGGTATTGCAATACGCATGGCAGTGATGCAAATTTTAGCAAAAAATCATGAATAACCCACTAGACTACGACGATCTAAAATCCACATTACACGTACTGAATACCGACGATACTATTTCTAGCGCTCATGGCATTTTGTGTGGTTTTGCCTGTGTAAAACCTGAGCTAACGCTGGATGATTGGCTAAATGAAGTTTTAGTTAGTATCGATCTTAACAATCTAAATGAAAAATCTGCCCATGAAGCTTTGGCGCAAATTTTTAATGAAACCTTGTCACAACTCAACGATGCAACCCTGGATTTTCAACTGCTGATGGCTGATGAAGATGCCAGATTAGGCGAGCAAGCCAACACCCTGATTGAATGGTGCCAAGGCTATCTGGTTGGCCTAGGTTTGCAAAAAATATCCACCACCGATGAAGATGCACTTGAGATGATTAAAGATATTTCTGAAATATCAAACCTTGATGCTGATGTGGTTGACAGCGAACAAAATGCTCAGGATTTGTTTGAAATAATCGAGTTTGTGCGCATGGGCGTACTGCTCATTCAAGAAACTTTACAGCCATCTAAGCAAGACTATATCAGCCCAGAAACACTGCACTAGCCGTTTAAACGCAGCTATAGCCTGCGCTTAAACACTTTAAGCGCTGATAATATAACAATATCATAAAATTATGCCCTAGTGATAGTGTTGCAAAGCTGTTGCAAGTGTATATCATGGCACACCCATAAGGGGATTAAATCTTGAGGAGGAGGTAGCCGCCTAACTAAACTTGAGGAGAATAAAAAAAACGACTACCTAATAGAAAATCATTAAATAAATCTCGGGGGAGAGAAATAATGATCTTCTAAGTATTATTATACCATAATATTAGAAAAATGTAATATAGTTTTCATTTTTTTAATAAAAAAAGGACTAACACAAGCAAAATGATAAAAAGATTTTCCCCAGCATACTACGTGCCTCACGTTGCGCTCTTTATCGCTCTATTCGCTTTAATTGGTAGTGCTTCTGCCTTTAATCATAAAACTGAAGTAATCAAAGCTGACGTTACCAACATTGAACCCATTTACATGAACTACTCATTGCAGAAGGTCAGCACGCCATGTGCTTCAGGTGTGCGCGGCTGCTGGGAAATTAGTTATCAAAAAAAAGCCGCCAAAGTATTAAAAGGCTATCGAGTCAAGCTTAGCTATAAAAATAACACCTTTACAGCAAGAATGCAAAATAAGCCCGCTGATGACTATCTAAACATTCGAGTTAAAAGTGATTTGCTAGTTATTCCTAGCACAGTTGCGATTAATGCAGCAGTCGTTTATTAAGTCTTAACGATCTAAGCTGGCAAATTGCTGTGGCAATTTAGGCGTTGGCACAAATACAGACTCCACAACAAAATCATAACCCTTGTTACCGTAGTTATAAAACGCAGAATTTGCCTGTTGTGCTTGCTTGCTTGCTTGTTGCTCAAACATGGCCAATGGGTTAAACACGCCGTAAGGTGCAGATGTTTGCGCTGAAGCGTTAGCTGTAGCAACAAGTGTTATCAATGCAAGCGTGTTTAAAATTAGTTTCATCATGTTTGTGTTAGTTAATTAGTGTGCCGACACCTTATCTCTTGAGGAGAGAATAATTCTTGGGGGAGAGTGCCGACATGTGAACTATTATATCATGCTTTTCTAATATGTCAACATTATTATATAATTATTTTCTAATATAAATAACAAGCCTATCAAATAAAACCATAAAATAGTATTTTCTACACAAAAATAACACTATAATAGCACCGCTCAATATGCAAGTCGCACACTATACTGCGCTTCGTATTGAGACCAAACATTATGTGGGGGATAATGTTTTAAAACCTCCTGAGGAGAGAAGTCAATAAAGGCGCCAATATGGCGCCTTTATTGTTTTTTATAGATTAAATTGTCGCCCAATCAACTTACGATCCTTGTAGGCGCATGACATGCGCATATAAAACGAAAAATTTATAATAATCGAATAAATCGATTAATTAACAGACAATAAAAAAGCACACCAAAAGGTGTGCTTTTTAAAATATGGTGGCCGCACCTAGAATTGAACTAGGGACACAGGGATTTTCAATCCCTTGCTCTACCAACTGAGCTATGCGGCCGTAAAAGTCAGAATTATACCAACAAATTCTATACGTGAGCTAAAAACTATTCGCCTAAAAATCTCTCTGCGTCTAGGGCAGCCATACAGCCCGAGCCTGCTGAGGTAATTGCCTGACGATAAATATGGTCAGCCACATCACCCGCTGCAAACACACCCTCCACTGAGGTTTGAGTGGCGTTGCCTTCTCGGCCACTATTAACCTTAAGATAGCCATAGTCCATATCAAGGTGCCCTTTAAAAATATCTGTATTTGGCTTATGGCCAATAGCAATAAACACTCCGTGCACATCAATCTCTTTGGTGTCACCATCGTTACTCTTTAAGCGTAAGCCGGTAACACCCATGTTATCGCCCAACACCTCATCTAGGTTGTGATTAAATTCAATAGTGATGTTGCCCGTTTTAGCCTTCTCAACCAGCTGATCAGACAAAATCTTTTCACTAGAAAACTTATCACCACGATGAACAATGGTTACGTGGTCTGCAATATTTGACAAGAATAGCGCCTCTTCCACGGCTGTATTACCGCCGCCAACAACCGCCACTTTTTGGCCACGATAGAAAAATCCATCACAAGTGGCGCAAGCAGAAACACCCTTGCCTTTAAATGCTTCTTCTGACTCTAAGCCTAGGTAGCGCGCTGAAGCGCCTGTGGCAATAATAACAGCGTCAGCTGTGTAAGTAGTTGAACCACCGTTCAAGGTAAATGGACGTTTTGAAAAGTCCACCTCGGTAATGTAATCATTAATAATTTCAGTATTAAAGCGCTCAGCGTGTTTTTTCATGCGCGCCATTAAATCAGGGCCTTGCACACCGGCATCGTCACCTGGCCAATTATCTACTTCAGTAGTAGTCATCAATTGGCCGCCTTGCTCCATGCCACTCACCATAACGGGGCTAAGGTTTGCACGCGCTGCATAAACAGCTGCTGAATAGCCTGCTGGGCCGGAGCCCACAATCAATACCTTACAATGTTTATTTTCACTCATTTCTACCTCAATCCTTTATACTTATACACAGACCAAAATCGGTCATTTTTATTTCAACTATTATAAAGCAAGCGCAAATCCCCTTGAAAAAAAATACCTCGCCAAAAGCTAAAAAAAACCTAAACAAACCGCGCACTAAAGCTAGTAGCGAAATTTTATTCATTGCATTGGCTGCTGCCGGACTGGTTTATTTAGCTGCACTAATCACCCACTCTGTGCATGAAAACCCTTGGTCAGGCGATGTGGCACTTGATAGCTCAGTAACTAATATAGCTGGCATATTTGGCGCCTATTTAAGCGACATATCTCTATCCATTTTAGGCCTAAGCACTTACATTATTCCTTTGGCGTTGATATGGCTAGGCTGGCGCATCCATAAAAATGCAACGCGTGATCGCTCACCCAAAATTGTTGTCATGGTTCGCAGCATTGCGCTACTAATCTTAATCGCCTTTAGTAGTGCCTTTTTTGCTCAAAATTTAACCAGTATCGGTTCAGCCGGTGGCTATTTGGGTATTAGCATGCATGAGTATTTTGGCGTGTTATTTGGTAGCGCTTCAGTGGTTATTTATCTTGGCATCATGATGATTAGCTTTAGCATTGCAACCACCGCTTCTTGGGTGGCTATCTTTTCATCAACTGGCAGCTGGTTAGGTGGATTTTTTGCCAAACTGAAAGAAAATCGCGCCCAGGCCAAACTCAAAAAACAAGAAAAACTAACCATTACACCCAAGCCTAAAGCGCCAAAACCTAGTGTGGTTGCAAAAGTAAAGGCTGCCAAAGTTAAAACAACCAAAAAAATAAACAAACCCGCTTCATCAAACCTATTTAACACGGGCGCCGTAGCTGGCTTGCCAAGCCTTGACTTACTTGATGAGCCTATTGTAAACACTAGCGGTTTTTCTGAACAAGTGCTTGAAGACATGTCGCGTCAAGTTGAAGAAAAACTTAAAGATTTTGGCTTTGACGTTAGCATTACTACCGTCACGCCGGGGCCAGTGGTAACCCAGTTTGAATTGTCTTTAGCGCCAGGCGTCAAGGTTTCTCAAATTATCAACCTAAACAAGGACTTGGCACGGGCACTATTGGTTGAAAGTGTGCGCATTGTTGATGTGATTCCTGGCAAGCCTGTTATTGGTCTAGAAATTCCAAATGAGGTTCGTGAGCTAATCAGCTTAAAAGAAGTATTGGCTTCACAAGAGTTTGCTAAATCTAGCTCAACATTGACCATGGGACTAGGCAAGGATATTAATGGCAATCCGGTGATTGCCAATTTGGCCAAAATGCCGCACTTGTTAGTTGCTGGTGCTACAGGCATGGGTAAGTCGGTTGGTCTAAACGCCATGATTCTGAGTGTGCTTTACAAGGCCAAGCCTGAAGAAGTGCGCATTATCATGATCGATCCAAAGATTGTTGAGCTGGCCATTTATGCAGATATTCCGCATCTACTAACGCCAGTGGTTACCGACATGAATGAAGCGGCATCAGCATTATGGTGGTGTGTGAATGAAATGGAACGTCGCTATTCATTATTGGCCAAGTTTGGCGTGCGTAACATTGATGGCTTTAATGACAAACTGAAAAAAGCCAAAGAAAAAGGCGAGCCACTACTCGATCCAACCTTTAATAAAAACACCGCTGAAGAGGGTGAACAGGCGCCAGAACTTGAAACATTGCCACTGATTATGTTGGTGATTGATGAGTACGCTGATATGCTTGGCGCGCTGGCACAAGAAGATCGTGCCAAAGCTAAACGTGTTGAAGCACTGATTGTTCGTTTAGCGCAAAAGGCGCGTGCAGCGGGCATTCATATTATTATCGCCACCCAGCGCCCAAGTGTTGATGTTATTACTGGCCTGATCAAATCCAACGTACCAACACGTATTGCCTTTAAGGTCTCCTCTAAGGTTGACTCACGCACCATCTTAGATCAGGGTGGCGCTGAACAGCTGCTTGGCATGGGCGATATGCTCTACATGAGCCCTGGCATGTCGCATCTAACACGTGTGCATGGCGCCTTTGTTGATGACGATGAAATTCTACGTGTGGTGAATTTCTTAAAAGAAAATTCTGAAACCAATTATTTGGACGGTATTTTAAATGCCCATAGTGAGTCGCAAGATTCACATGAGTCAACCGGTGGCGCCAAATCAACCGCTACTGGCGAAATGGACCCGCTTTATGATGAAGCAGTACAGATAGTCACTTCATCAAGAAGGGCGTCTATTTCTAGCTTACAGCGCCGTATGCGTATTGGCTATAATCGCGCCGCACGTATTATTGAGGATATGGAAGCAGCAGGTGTTGTTAGCACTATGAATAGCGCGGGCAATCGTCAAGTGCTTGCACCAGAACCAATCAATAATGACGGTTAAATTATTGGCCATTTTGGCCATTTGTACTTCAAGTTTTGCAAATGCTAATAACGAGTTTCGTGATTTTTTTAATGCGGTTAACACACTAAGCTCTAATTTTAATCAGCAAACCCTCGATGAGTCCGGCCAGATCATTGCCAACACATCCGGTTATTTAAAATTTAAGCGCCCTGCGCAGTTTGTTTGGCAAACACGTCAGCCAATTGAGCAAACCTTAGTGCTTAATAATAATGAACTATGGCTGGTTGACCAAGAATTGGAACAAGCCAGCATGCGCAACTTGGATGAACTCAATAACACCCCGCTATATTGGCTAATCAACCGACCTGAAACCCTTAAAACACTGCCGACATTCAAACAAGAAACCCATGGCATTCGCTGGTATCAGGCGCAAAATGCCAATCAGCTTAGTTTTGGTTTTAAAGATCAACAGCTGGCCGCCATTCAACTAACCAACTCGCTTAATCAAACTGTTTTGGTTAATTTTGATGAATTGGTGGTTAATCCGGCCATTGATGCAAGCGCATTCGAACTGTCAATAGGCCCGGATTTTGATGTGATTAAACCATTTTCAAGAATAAAATGAATAATTAGTGAGTATGAGAATGGGTGCTAGATTGTTGAGTTTATTTTTTGAAAATGGTGTTAGATCGTTTTAGAAAATTGTGTTTTGCTGCTGGCCAAATACGCATCAAACACCATGCAAATATTACGAATCAGCAGTTTTCCCTTTTCTTGAACTTTGATCGAATGCGCATCTAAAACCAACAGCCCGTCGGTGTGCATTTCAGCCAATTCAACCAAGGCGTTTGCAAAATACTCGCTAAAGTTAATATCAAAGGCCTGCTCCACCTTGGCAAAATTTAACTCAAAATGACAAATCAAATCCATAATTACCGCCCGCCTGATTTTGTCATCGTTGTTAATCAGCTGACCTTTAATCACTGGCAGCTCACCCGCTTCAATGCGCTGATAATACTGTTCAATGTTTTTTTCATTTTGTGAAAAGCTGTCACCCACTTGGCCAATAGAGCTTAAGCCCAAACCAACAATGTCACAGTCTGCATGTGTCGCATAGCCTTGGAAATTTCGATACAAATGCCCTTCTCGCTGAGCAATAGCTAGCGGATCTTCTGGCAACGAGAAATGGTCCATACCAATATACACATAACCCTGTGCCAACAAGAAATTCATAGAATATTGGAAAATGGCTAATTTTTCATCTGCACTGGGCAGGGCCAACACATCAATGCGGCGTTGTGGCTTAAATAACTCTGGCAGGTGCGCATAATTAAACAAAGAAATTCGATCAGGTCTTAATTCGCCAACCTGCTTTAGAGTGGTTTTGAATGTCTCAACAGATTGTTTTGGCAAACCGTAAATCAAATCAATGCTCACCGACTCAAAGCCGTGCGCTCTAGCGCTATCAATCACCGACTTGGTTTGCTCAAAACTTTGAATACGATTAACAGCTTTTTGTACATCCTCATTAAAATCTTGCACCCCTAAACTAATGCGATTAAAACGTGCTTTGGCCAATGCCTTGATTGTGTCTTCGTCAACGCCGCGCGGATCAATTTCAATTGAGTATTCGCCCTCATCTGCAAAATTAAAAGCGCTTTGCAGTTTTTCACTCAGACGCATGATTTGCTCATTTGATAAAAAAGTGGGCGTACCACCGCCAAAATGCATCTGCTCAACTTGGCGCGAATGATCAAACAAAGCACCCTGTTGATCAATTTCTTTAAATAATGCAGCTAAATACGGCTCTGCCTTGGTTTTATCTTTGGTGACCACCTTGTTGCAACCGCAATAAAAACACACCGTATCACAAAACGGAATGTGGCAATATAACGAAATTGGCCCTTGACGCTCGTTGCTCAAGGCTACTTGCGATTCATAATCCGTTTGAGTAAAGGCTGAAAAGTTGTTCGCTGTTGGATAGGAGGTGTACCTTGGCCCAGAACGATCATATTTTTTAATTAATGCTAAATCAAATAAACTCATGACTGTTATTATACTGACAAAAAAATCCCTGCAAGCATGCAGGGATCGGGAAATAGGGTGGGGTTAACTTGGTCAACCCCGGGGGAGAGTTTTCAATTATAACGGTTTACTAATGTTTGCCCTTGATCCAGATCAAGATTTATAATAATAAGATACCGCTCAAATTAAAATATTGTTTAAGAAGCGGCCTATTAAATTATGGGTCAAGACAACTTAAGCATGAATAAAAACCTGTTAAAGTACCGTCATGACAAT